>Ga0209573_1000044_pt1 | contig 347656 bp, 266 predicted proteins | sample TNRBio252014_DNA_FD_185870 | JGI IMG/M metagenome (GOLD analysis project Ga0209573, IMG submission 185870) | Wastewater treatment Type I Accumulibacter community from EBPR Bioreactor in Madison, WI, USA - TNR Reactor_6/25/2014_ DNA (SPAdes)... | ecosystem: Engineered > Bioreactor > EBPR >... | reverse complement strand
AATGAAACTCTACTTTGTCGGGCGGCAATTACACACAACGCTTGGCTATGCAGCGTTGCTTTTATCCTTTAAAAATAATTAAATAAAAGCAATGATGCATAGCCGTTGTTATGCACTGGCATGGTATACACTAATCTTATTTGAAAAAATCAATCGCAATCTTGTTAATAAGGTCAGGTCTCTCTGCAAATACTTCATGTGTCGTATTTGGTAAAACACAATATTGACTACTCTTTATAAATCGGTGCATCTCGAGTCCATGTTCGATTGAAATGTCGTCTCTGTCCCCGAGTACAATCATTACTGGAATTTTTATATTGTCATAAATGCTTGTTGGAAAATACTCTTTCCCGTACCACATCAAGTTTAGGTTATTAGCCATCCTTTTCCAATCTTTCTTAGGAGTCAATGTGTTATACCATTCAATATCTTTTTGATGATATTCCGCCCATTCGTCCAATGTTGGTATTTTCACAGAATCAATATTAAATCCGTCTGGGATTACGAAGCCCCTTGTCCCATTATTTGCTCCAACTGAGATTACCTTTTTAATCTTATCAGCTCGTTTGTCGGCCAGTAGAAGAGCCACAATTCCACCGTCACTCAGTCCCATGACATAGGCACTGTCAATCTTTAATGAGTCTATTAATTGTGACATGAAGTCCGTTAATAGAGCATAACTTAAGCTGTCAGTTTGTTCCGATTTACCTTGTCCCGGTGTATCAGGAGCAATAATTCTATAATGTTTTGAAAGGTCAGGGATACATTTTTCAAAGTCCTTAATACTTCTATTCAGTCCGCCACCTGAAAGTAAAAGTAAAGGCGTTCCATGTCCATACTCCTCATAATAAATATTCTTGCCGTTAATATTTATCAGTCTACCGTCATTCGAACCAAATTCAATTTTTTCCGTCCCTGTGTTGCAACTTGTCCAAAGGAGTGAAACTAAAATAAGTCCGAATGTTATTTTCATGTCTCTATTGTTAGTTGGAAAATTTGTCCCGCCATGCTTGTGCATAACGTTTGTGTATAAGCCATATGGCTTATATTTCCTTATTGGACTCTAAGATAATCCTGCCCGCCATAGTATCCAAAGGACTGATTAACCGCTCAAATCCTTTGCGTGTTACATGGGTATAGCGCTCTGTAGTGCGAGAGCTCTCATGCCCCAGCAGGGTTTGGATATAGCGTAAATCAGTACCATTTTCTAATAAGTGTGTGGCAAAACTGTGCCGTAAGGTGTGAGCACTTACCCGCTTTTTGATGCCCGCCCGCACTGCTGCGGCTTTCACTACATTGTTAACGCTGCGTGGGCTATATTGCTTCTTGTCCAAACTTTCAAAGATCCACTTCTCGGACTTATAGCATTCATGATAGTGTTGTAAATAGTTATATGCTACATGTGACAGTAACGTAATTCTGTCTTTCTTGCCTTTAGCGCCCCTCACATAAATTATTTTACGATCGAAATCTATGTCTTCCCATTTCAAGGAGAGTAACTCGCTTATTCGTAAGCCGGCTGAATAAATCATAAACATCAGGCACCTGTGCTTAACATTGTGCGTGTGAAAAAGGAGTCCCTGCATTTCATCTTCACTCAATACAGTGGGAAGTTTCCAGTCTTTAAAGGGCCGGTCGATATAGTAAACCTTTCGTTCGCCTCCTTTAACATGCTCTAAATAAAACTTAATTGAATTGATGGCTTGATTCTGTGTTGAAATCGAAACCTTGCGGTGTTCAACCAGATAGAGCAAATACTTGTGAATCTGTTCGTCTGTGATGTCATCCGCAGGAGTTGGGTAGATGAAACTGAGAAAGAACCTGAATTGTACGAGGTAGTTGTCAATCGTAGCCGGACTGTACCGCATCTTCACCATGGTTTCGCGGTAGAGCGGTGGAATATCAACCCAGGGTCTTATGCTTTTCGCAGCGGGCAGGTGAGTTACTGTTGACCATTCCGAGACATCGACAGCCGTGACAGCTTTCAGTGCCTGGGTAATTTTCTCCAGAGCATCAGCCGAGTAAGGAATGTAATACTGCTTATGCGTAGCTGAGTAGCGCCTGCCGGGGTAGGTGTTAACAATCCTGAAAGCTTCGCTCCCAAGCCAGCCTTTAAAAGAAATGCAAAGCACATTATGGTGCCAAATAGGTTTTATGTAAATCATGCTGCTAGGTAAGGGGAAGGAAGGCCAGTAGTCGTATAGTAAACGTTTATAATCGATTGTAAACGTTTGTAAACGGATATACTTGAAATCGGCCATAATAGATAGACGCTAGTTGGGTTCAGGAAAGGCCGTATGACTACCGAAGGCATTGCGCTCCAAACCTGAAAAACCATGTTTTGCCGGTTTGGCTATTTTCCGATGTCGTCAGGTCTTCCGGCCTGACGATTGGCTGTTGTTTTTATTGCTGTCAGGTCGAAAGACCTGACGCACGTTAAATCTCCAAAATCAAGCCCAGACTCACCTATTCTAATACACGGGGGCACCAATCCATTTACTGGGTAGCACCAGTACATTTACTGGGAGGCACCAATCCATTTACTGGGTAGGACCGGTACATTTACTGGGAGGCACCAATCCATTTACTGGGTAGCACCGGTACATTTACTGGGATGCACCAATCCATTTACTGGGTAGGACCGGTACATTTACTGGGAGGCACCGGTACACTTGTCGGTGTGCACCAATCCTTCCGCTGGGAAGCACCGGTACATTTGTCGGTGAGCACCAATCCTTCTGCTGGGAAGCACCGGTACATTACACTGAAATAAAAAAAACCTGCCGGTTAAGGCAGGTTTAGTTTTTCTACACTCTATAAATAATGCGCCTACCAGAAGAACGCGTATAGAATGGCGCAAATAATCAGAATTGCAAATGCACCAATATTAAAGGCCGGTGAGGTCTTGAAGAACTCCGATGTGAGGTTGATACCCTTTTCATTCACTTTGCCTTTTCCTTCCAGGTAACTGATGATAAGGATAATGGCAATAGACAGTATTGCTGTAATGAACATCTGGTTCATGAATGGAATATGAACAAAGATTGACGAATCCGACCAACCATTGGGTGCCACCTTAAAGTACATGGCAATCGGTATGGAGAGAATCACGCCCCAAATGGCTGCGTTGTTCGTAGCCCGTTTCCAAAACAAACCGGTGAGGAAAACGGCCAGGATACCGGGGCTCACTACACCTGTATATTCCTGAATAAACTGAAAGGCCTGCCCTAAATTTCCCAACATGGGTGCAATAAGTATGGCAATCACCAACGCCACAGCACCGCTGATTCTGCCCACCGCTACCGTCTGCTTATCGGTTGCATTTTTGTTAATGTACGGGCGGAAAATATCCATCGTGAAAATGGTGGACGTAGAATTGAGCATCGAGGCCAGCGAGGAAACAATGGCAGCAGCGAGTGCAGCCATCACCAATCCTTTTAAACCAACCGGAACAAATTTTTTAATGAGCCAGGGCAATGCATTGTCGTTAATAATGGTTCCGCTATTATTCACAAAACTCGGATCAAGCGTAGCCTGGGTCAATTGACCTGACGCATCGGCATTCATCACATACGCTATAATACCCGGGATCACCACGATCAATGGGATTAACAGTTTTAAGAAGGCTGCAAACACAATTCCTTTTTGCGACTCCTGTAAACTTTTAGCTGCCAGTGTTCGCTGAATAATGTATTGATTAAATCCCCAGTAATAAATGTTGGCTACCCACATACCGCCAATGAGTACCGAAAGGCCCGGTAAATCCCACCAGGCATCTTTACCATCGGGGGTGATGATCTCACCCTTGGATAAAATCATGGAAAACTTTTCGGGCACCACGTTAAACACATGCACGAAGCCATCAATAATTCCACCGGTGGGCGATACATGTGCTAAAGCGATAAACGTTGTCACTAATCCGCCTACGATCAACAATACCACCTGAACTACATCGGTCCACGCTACAGCCGAGAGGCCTCCCCATAATGAATACCCTGCCGCAAACAATCCAAGCCCGATAATGCTGATCATCATTAAACTGCCATCGCCATTGCCCACTACAGTATCCATCGCACGGGCACCCAGGTACAATACGGTGGTAAGGTTCACAAAAACAAACAGGGCAATCCAAAACACCGCCAGAATGGTTTTCAGGTTGGTGCTGAACCGCTTCTCCACAAATTCGGGAATGGTATAAATGCCTTTGTTAATGAAGATGGGGAGGAAGTATTTACCAACAATCAATAACGTGATGGCGGCCATCCATTCATAACTGGCAATGGCAAGGCCAATGGCAAAACCCGATCCGGACATCCCGATAAATTGCTCGGCCGAAATGTTGGCGGCAATCAACGAAGAGCCTATAGCCCACCAGGGTAACGACTTGCTCGCTAAAAAATAATCTTCGGCATTTTTTTGATGACCTTTCTTATCGCGCGACACCCAAAGGCCGATGCCCATGATCAGGGCACAATATGATCCGAAGACCACGAAATCAAGTATAGATAGACTCATAGCGGATTAGTGTTGGTTAGGTATGAAATGTTGTACAGCATCGATGAAGAAATATAACTAAGTTTTTCAATTCTTATTCACATGTAATGACTTCTGTTCTCTCTGAAATACCATTGTTGTTGAAGGCTTCAATTTGAAAATAATATCCATCGTTTGCATCCATTGCGGTAAAGTAATATTCATTCTTTCCATTCACCATAATGCTTCCATATAATTTATCAGGCGATTTACCAAAGTAAATAACATAACCATCTGCATGGGGATTTTGTTGCCACTTGAGCCAACTTACCAGGCGGTTTCCTTCACCGGCAGGCTGGGTACGCAGGGCTGCAAATTCCCGCACTTTTTCAGGGGCCTTTCCGGAACCCTTTCCAAACACCCGAAGTCCGCTTAAGGCAAACGTTCCGGTTGGCATTTTCAGGTTTTCCAGCTTTACATACCGGGCCTTCACGGGAGTTGAAAACTCTATATAGTCGTGAGGAACATCGGTGGTGTTTTTACTTTTATCCACCATCACGTTCCATTTTTTCCCGTCCTCCGAGGCGTAAAGTTTGTATTGATGATTCCGGCCCATGGATTTTCCTAAGAACTCAACATCCTGATCGGCATAATTAATTTGAATGGCATGAATGGTGGAAAGTTCTCCTAAGTCGGATTGAAAATATTCTCCCGCATTGCCGGTCTTCGCACTCCAATACGTTTTGATGTCTTCATCTACCCCAAAGTTGGATTGATACCCGCCCAGCGTAGAAGAAACTTGTACAGGCTTTTGATAATTCAATAACATCCATCCTGCACAAAGTCCTTTTGTAAAATCTTTCCCCTTGGAATATTCGGGTAAGTAAGTAGGATAATCTCCGTAAGCCGTGTTGCAAAACATCACGTCATCGTTGTCGAACCCCGCGGGCCAGATGCCAATGCGTCTTTCAAAGTTGTTTTTAATGGGTGCCGCGATTGTGGAAGTGTGCCACCAGTTTCCAAAATTATCCTGAAAGGTTGCCCCATGGCCGGCACCCCGTGCAAAACCACCCGGCTTATACGAAAACGGATTGTGCTTTTGATACCGAAAGTCTGTTAAAGGTGTTTTGCTAACATATACACCATCGGCATAGCCGCTGAATTCGGTGCCCGGTGCAGCGTACTGCAAATAATACTTGCCTTTGTACTTTGTCATCCACGCACCTTCGGCAAAGGGTTTCAAAAAAACATTATCATTATATTCTCCAAAACGTTCCCAACCACGTGTTGCGGGGTGAAGGGTGATGACGGGTTTTGTAAAGCCATTTGATTGCATTGTTTTTGTATCGATTTCTGTTCCCAATAGTGAAAACTCATTGCCTGAGCCCCAATACAAGAAAAGTTTATCTAATTCTTCATCGTAGAAAAATGCCGGGTCCCAGGCGCCAACGTGTAACGTATCCACCACAATAGTCCATTCGTCCTTTGTGGGATTGGTACTTTTGTAAATCGGAAAATCACTTTCATGGGTAGAACCATACACATACAGCGCATCGTTCATGACAAACGCGGCAGGGGCATTGAGGTCGTGCGTGTATTTATTGCCGATTAAAAATTTACGGTACACAAAATTCCACTTCAGCATGTCCTCACTCCACCAATACCCTTCCTGATTGGTTGAAAACAGAAAGTACTTGTTTTGAAAATTTACGATGACAGGGTCAGCCGTGGTACGGTGTTTTCCCTGTGCGGAAAACGAATCAAAAGGAGTGTACCCGTAATCGATGTTGATGGGATTGCAAAACGTTTTTTGTTGAGCAAGGGCAGGTGTTGTGAACATGCCAATACAAAAAAGGAGTAAGCACAAGAGATTGATTTTACGATCCATCATTCTTCATCCCGGGTTAATCAAGCAGATGGCTTGAAACATATTATTTCAATTCGAATTCGGCTTGCTTTACGTCTCTTGAGTTTCCTCCAACAAATACATTGAATTTTCCAGGCTCTATTACAAAGTTCAGGTCGGAATTATAAAATGACAACTCACTCATCCCCAGGGTAAAGTTCACCGTTTTGGTTTCCCCTGCTTTCAAGCTGATTTTTTGAAATGCTTTCAACTCTTTAACGGGTCGTGTAACCGAACCTACCAGGTCGCGGATGTACAATTGAACCACTTCACTTCCCTCGCGACTACCGCTGTTGGTAACATCGATGGAAACAGTTAATGAATCACCCGTGGTAATCTCAGCTTCACTGAGGGTAATATCACTATACTTAAATTCTGTGTAGCTTAACCCAAAACCAAAAGGATACACCGGGTCGTTCGATACATCTAAATAGTTCGACCTGAATTTTTCAAACCACTTACCCTCTGCCAGCGGTCGTCCGGTACTCTTATGCGCATAATACATGGGCAGTTGCCCTACGTGTTGTGGAAAAGTAGTGGTTAGTTTGCCCGAAGGATTTACGTCACCAAACAGCACATCTGCAATGGCATCGCCAGCTTCACTGCCACCAAACCAAACGTTGAGGATGGCCGGTACATTTTCATTCTCCCATTTCAACGCCAATGGCCTGCCGGTAAACAATATTAACACTACCGGTTTGCCGGTTTGTAACAATGCTTTTAATAATTCTTTCTGAGTTTCGGGTATTTCAATGGTTGCTCTGCTGGAGGCCTCACCGCTCATTTCAGCAGATTCACCCAACGCGGCTACAATCACATCGGCCGAGCGGGCAATTTTCAATGCCTCTTCACGAATCACTTCGGCTGTTCGCGAATCGCGATGCAATGTTTTTCCAAACAGGGTTGCATTTTTTTCGAAGGTCTCGTCTTCATGCAGATTGGATCCTTTGGCGTAAACAATTTTGGCTTGTTCTCCAACTGCTTTTTTTAATCCTTGCAGCACAGAAACTGATTCTGAAAAGCGGGCAGATACACTCCAGGTGCCCGTCATGTTTTCAGCTGCATCGGCAAGCGGGCCAACCAATGCAATCGTTCCGGATTTTTTTAAGGGCAGCACATTATCTTTATTTTTTAGCAACACAAAACTTTGGGCAGCGGTATTCCGCGCAATGGCCCGGTTCGCACGGGTATAGATTTCTGTTTTCGCACGGTTTTCATCACAGTACCTATACGGATCATCAAAAAGGCCTAATTCAAATTTTGCTTTCAGTATTCTTCTGCACGCCTCGTCAATTTGTTGTTGTGTAATTTTTCCATCCTTCAGCGATTGTGCCAGAGTAGTTAAGAAGCCCTCGCTCACCATATCCATGTCAAGACCTGCCGTTAAGGCTTTTACCGATACGGTGTTAAGATCTCCGAACCCGTGGCTAATCATTTCAGTTACGCCTGTATAATCGGAAACCACAAAGCCGTTAAAGCCCCACTGGTGGCGAAGCACTTCGGTCAGTAACCATGCATTACCCGTGGCGGGTATACCATCAATTTCGTTAAAAGAAGCCATCACACTTCCTGCACCCGCATCCACAGCCGCCTTGTACGGAGGAAAATATTCATTGTACATACGGTGGCGGCTCATGTCGGTAGTGTTGTAATCACGGCCCGCTTCGGCAGCACCGTAAAGCGCATAGTGTTTTACACATGACAGAATCGTATTGTTCGCTGCAAGGTCATCGCCCTGGTAACCTTGTACCATCGCTTTGGCAATTTGAGAACCCAGGTATGGGTCTTCACCACTTCCTTCGGAAACTCTTCCCCACCGCGCATCGCGAGCAATATCTACCATGGGGGAGAAGGTCCAGTTAATACCATCGGCACTGGCTTCTTGTGCGGCCAAGCGTGCACTTTGCCTGATCAACTCCATATCCCATGAACAACTTAATCCCAATGGAATAGGAAACACCGACTCGTACCCATGGATAACATCCATCCCAAAAATCAAGGGAATTTTTAACCGGCTTTTTTCTACGGCAATCTTTTGCATTTCTTTGATAGAGGCCACCGATTTAATATTAAATAGTCCGCCTACTTGTCCTTTCTCAATCTTCTTTGCGATATCCGAATTTTCAGCCTGCCCGGTAGTGAATTGTCCGGCTGAAGGAAGATTGAGCTGTCCGATTTTTTCCTCCAGCGTCATCAGACTCAATACAGAATCGACTTTTGCTTCTATCGTGCCGCTAGTGTTGTTTACGTTTTTTGTATTGGTGCTGCAGGCTGTGAGCAAGCCTGTAACGATTATGACGAGGAGTAGAGATCTCATGTATTCAGTAGTTATACAATGATAAAAAATTAATAAACAAAATCGAGTTCATCTTTGGCCACCTGAACTTCCGGTGCCGACATAAATAAATCCCAAAGCAAACCGGTGCGATAATTCTCAATCATCACGATAATCGGACCCTGATCAATGGCTAAATAAGAACTTGCTGTCCAGGATGCTGTTATATTAAAGGCATCGTAAAACCCGTAAGGGCCCCACAGCCTGTCGCCCAACGTGTAATAAAAGAACTTCAATGCCTTCATCGATTCCACCGGTGTGTAGGGGAAAGATGATAACGCAGCCGTAGGGGTGATCACTCCTAAATCGTTAGCGGGTGAGTGCGCGTTGTACCCGCTTTGATTGTCGCTGCTGGTTAAACCCCAACATTCATCGCTGTAGCCGATAAAATTTTTGGGATTGGCTTTACAGTACTCATAGTTAATCAGCGAAGCATTTACATTTTGTGTCCAGTAGTTGGCGTAGTCATCGGAGAAATGCGGATCAAGACCGAGGTACGAATAGTGCACCCAAAATAATGGGAACAGTCCTCCAAGTTTCAGCGGGTATCCGTAATAGGTATCGTTACGAACAATTCCTCCATTTTGCGCAAAGCCGTTGGTGTACGCAATTTTAGGAACGCTATGCGTGGGGGAGGCCGCGGCAAGAAAATAGGTGATCTGTTCTTCAAAATATCCTGACAACGCAAAGTTCATGATCCACCCTTTGTCGGGCGACCAGTGCCAGTAGAGAACATTTTTGCAGGTAGGATCGCACTTGCGGTACCAATCCCATTCCACTTCATGCCACAATACATTGATGCGATCAATCAGATCACTTTCTGCCGGTACGCCTGAATCTAAATATTGCCTGAACGTGAGAAGACCTTGTACCAGAAAAGAAGTTTCCACTAAATCTCCACCATTGTCGTTGGTGCTGAAGGGTATTACATTTCCAGAGTTGCCATCCATCCAGTGCGGCCATACGCCATGAAAGCGATCGGCTGTTTCCAGGAAATCCAGTATTTTGTCCATACGCTCAAGCCCTTGCGCTCGCGTAATAAAATTTCTTTCCATGCCCACAATGAGGGCCATGATGCCAAAACCGGAGCCACCGCTGGTGACGGTATTGCCGGAGGTATTTCTTTCGCGCGCCATGCCGCTGGCGGGGTGAGCAAAGTCGTAGAAATATTTAAAGGTTTGTTGTTGAACCAGGGTGAGGAGTTCGTCATCGCTCACCACGGGAAATTTTGGAGTGGGGTCAACTTCGGTGTAAAAATATTGACTGAATTGATTGGCTAAGGTTTCACCTTTACTGCCTTTCACTTCAGCTGAAATCCAAAATAAATATCGGGATAAATGTTTTAAGGACTGTGTGGCGGTTACGGTTAACGTGGTTTGGTCTGTTGACAGGGCATAGCTATAGGTTTCATTTCCGCTCACATCCACATAGGCAGCATTGGCAAATTCCGGATCAATGGGAGCGGAGAACACAATTTCAAAACTGGCCAGTTGGGATACGTCTTTTATTTGTGTGGCGCCCAACTTCTCCACACCGTCCACTTTAAACGAAGTGATGGAGAGGATTTCCGGCTCTTTTTTTTCATCATCATCCGAGCAGGAAAACACCAGGACACTGAATAAAAGAATACAAATGAATTTATACATCATGAGAAAAGCGAATCGAAAAATATGAGGGTTTCCGTTTCCGGAAACCCTCTATATTTCACTAACCTAAAATTGTTTCGCGGAGTATTACTCCATTCTGTATTTCAAATTATCTACCGGCAAGCTCAAGGGCATAGAGTGAACCGATTTCAAGGTCACTAAGCGCTTTGTTGTACACCCTAATTTCATCCACACCTCCTGTCATTAAACCTTGCCATCCTTGATCAGGTGAACTTAAAAATCCTGCTGCAGCGGTTGGGAATGCACCAATTAGTACTCGAGTTGGTATAGTTTGGTTTATGGGACCTAAACCAACAACACCAGTACCAGGATCATATGATCTGTATCTGAAATTATTATTGGACACCCTTACGCCATCCGCATAAATGTCAATAAATGAGCCTGCACCATCATAACGCATCACATAATGAACCCAACGATCGGTACCTTTTACTGTTTGAAAATCTGTTCCCCGAACACCATAATCATTAATATTATCGCCACCATACCTTACATCGCTGATATATGTAGAGAAGGCTGAATGCAGCACAAGCGTATCATTTTTAGCTAACGGCTTGTTTGTTTCAGCATACATCAACACTGAACCAGTATTCCAATCGGTTTGTACGTCCAACGCTTGTGTAATGTTGAAGATTGAAGAAACTGTTGCGTTGTTGTTGGTAATATTAACCCATGCGCTAACGGTTACACTGGCAACTGCATTGGCAGTATTTAATGCAGTAATGGTCGGATATAACAGATACCCTTCATCCAGACTTAAGGCCTGCCCTTTAATTCCATCCATGAATGCATTATTCTCTTCCACGGTAGGTTCTACTGATGAGATTTTCTCTTCATTAGTACCATTGAAAGTCCAATGAGCCAACAAATTGTCAGAAGCAACATCGTCTGCTTTGTCATAACCATTAATCGGGGGCAATTCTTCATCATCCGAGCACGATCCAAATGTTAGCATTGCCACGCAAATGCTAGCGGCTAATAAATAATAGATTGTTTTTTTCATTTTTGTTTTAGTTAAAATTTAGTAATAGAACTCTTCGCATTATAAATTATCTTTATAGGTAATCACTTTCGGAGAACCTCTTGTATCAAAATTCAATAGTGTTAGTTCAGCTTTGTACATGTTAATAATTAGGATTCTGAGTCAATTGATTTCCACTAAGCAGAATTTGAGAATTTGGAATAGGTAACAATTCATGTTTACCGGCCACAAAATTTGTTTTACCAGCAGCATGCATTACCGCTTCTGCATTTCCTTGCCGAACGAGATCCCAAAATCGATCGTGTTCCATAGCCAATTCTACATGTCGCTCCTGCCAGATGTCCGCTATGGTAACGCCACCTTTAGGTGCTAAGTCTGCCCGGTCACGAATAAGATTTACTTTTCCATCAGGATCCCCTGTTCCGAGATGAACAGCGGCTTCGGCATTCATCAACAATACATCGGCATACCGAAGGATTCGAATGTTTTTTGGCCTGTCTTTATCTCCCGGATTTTTAAATTCTTCCAGAGGTTTACCACTAGGATCCAGAGCGGTGCTTGTGTAGGCTTTATAATTATAAAAGAGATTTTGAACTGAATCAGAACTCGGAATTCGAAAACCATCCCACAACACGGTTCCTACATGTGCGCCAGAATTGTCAATTGAAATAATGGTTGATGCTTTTCTTAAGTCACCAGGTTCATAGGCGCTCAACAAACTTGGTGTTGGATTATTGAAACCCCAGCCCAGATCATTCCAGCCTCCCAAGCCACCCACACGAGGCCCTTGGCATACAGTATAGTTGTCAATCTTTAAATTTGAATTATCAAACTCACCTGTTTGTATTTCAAAAATAGATTCATTGTTATTATCACCCACTTGCCGCCAGATGGTAGCGTAGTCAGTAGCTAAAGAATAGTTACCTGAGGTAATCACTGCATCGGTTAAATCATACACTTTTTGCCAGTCTGCATTGGGATTTGGATTGGCAGGATTGGAAGCTCTGTACATATATACCTTTGCCAACATAGATTGAGCTGCCCCCTTTGTTGCTCTTCCTGGCGCATACACACCTTTAAGAGAAAGATTATCCACGGCATATTGTAAATCAACGACAATGCTATCGTACACCTGAAGTGCAGGAGCCCTTACTGAAAAAGCAGGGTCGGAGCTTGCATCTGCCTCGTTCACGGGTACTCTCAAAACTAGCGGCACACCTCCATACATTCTTACCATATTAAAGTATAAGTACCCTCGTATGAATCGTACTTCACCCATCAGTTGTTTTTTTTGCGATTCACTAATCGCTGCCTTTTTTAATTCTGCCAGGGTGCGATTAGCAGCCCCAATACCATTGTAATGACCACTCCATAATGACTCACAAAACTTATTGGTTGATGTCAATGTAAAGTTATCGATGTCCCCAACGGGTATCGCCTGATCAGTGGCCGTACTGCCTTTACTGGCATCGTCAGACATAATGCTCGTAACAGAAATAAAGGCAAAACCATGTACATCACCATTGCCCCAGGAGTCGCCTTGCAGTAGAGTATTATACAAACCAGTTACTAAATCTTGAGCTAGGTTAGGATCGGTGGAGGTTGAAACACCCCCCTGCACAGGGACATCAAGAAAGTCATCGGTGCAAGAAACGATAAGACCTGTTAGTAACGTAATCAATAAAACAAACTTGATTGAAACTATTCTTTTCATCTTCATCACAGTTAAAAACCAACATTTAATCCCATAGCAATTGTCCTGGTGGTTGGGTATGAACTTAATTCAATACCTGAACTCACTGGATCACCCGGTAACTCCGGTGTAAAGCCACTGTATTTTTTCAGTGTGAATAGATTTTGAGAGGTAGCAAATACCCTTAGGCTTGAAATTTTAATTTTTTGTAATAATGAACTGGGGAATGTATATCCAATCGTTAAATTATTAATTCTGAGAAATGATCCTGATTCAACAAAATAGGTAGAGGCATACATGTTACCGGAGTTAGCTGCAGGCTCTGATTGACTTTTATTGGAAGGTGTCCATCGGTTATAGGCAATTTCTTTTTCAATATTATCGGTACCAGAAACCCTGACTGCTTTTTTTCCATTATACACCTCATTTCCAACATTACCGTACAAACTCAAACTGAAATCCCAATTTTTGAAGTTAGCCCCAAGGTTTAGCCCAAAATAAGCCACTGGTTGGTATGACCCGGCATACACTTTATCCTTATTAATATCAATTACACCATCACCATCCTTATCACGATATTTGAAATCGCCAGGGTTAGCAGAAGGTTGAATCATATTTCCGTCAGCATCCTGATAGGCAGCTACATCGGCAGCAGAATTGAATACACCAATAACATCTAAAACATAGAAGCTGCCAATGGGTTGACCAATATCCGTAATTGTTGTAAATCCTTGTGCTGCGCCAATACCGCCTGAGTAAATAGGAAGTCCGCCATTTAAATCAACTACTTTATTTTTATTAAGTGTGACATTGCCACTAATCGTATAAGAAAAATTATCATTGACTTTATCAGTCCAATTTAATACAGCTTCAATTCCATTGTTTTGAATAGAAGCTGCATTGGTTAATATAAGATGGTCGAGGTCGAATCCCCAGGTGACAAGTAGTGGTTTAAAGATCAATGCATTGTTGACGTTCTTTTTGTAATAATTAAGTTCCCCGGTAAGTTTTGATTGGAGAAATGCAAATTCGATTGCTACATCAAACTCTTCTGTCGTTTCCCAAGTAATATTTGGATCGATTAATTGATTTATTTGGTCACCATTAGTAGAGGGGGTGGTATACCCTGAGTAGGGGTATGGCTTATTTTGCGCTACTGTTTGCGTAAAGGCGTTCGTGGGAATCTGGTCGTTCCCAACCTTACCATATGAAGCCCTAATCTTGAGAAGATCAAAAATGTTTTGACCCTGCATAAAATTCTCACGACTCATGATCCACCCTAATCCAACTGAAGGATAAACCTGCCAACGGTTTTGACTTGGCAACCGTGAGCTGCCATCTCTGCGTACTGTGGCAGTTAACAAATACTTCTCATTATAAGCATAGTTCAGTCTGGCTAAATAAGAGTTTCTGGCCCACGCATCACCTCCTCCTGCATTTTGTGAAGTATTGGCATCGCCTACTCCAATATACCAAAGGCTTGGGTCGGCAGGTACGTCTAAGCGGCTTGCAGAAAACCAATGGAGATTATACTCTTCTGCGGTTGTACCGACTAGTAATGTTATATCATGTTTGTCAAATTTTTTGTACAGGGTAATCATATTATCCCAAACCCATCGAAAGGACTGGCTTTGTGAAACACTTAATTTGCTTTGGGCTCTGTATTGATTACCACCTGCAACTAAGAATGTATTTTCATCATTAAAGAATTGATATTCATATAGTCTGTTTAATGAGTTCCTCCAGTCACCTCCTATTGTGGATCGAAAGGTGAGCCAGGTAAGCGGTTTAACCTCAAGATAGGTTGAACCTTGAAGTCTATTTTCTTTGACTTTGACACTATTATTTTTTACATCCAGCAGAGGATTACCTACATTCTGATAAGCAGAAGTATTGCCATACAAACCGTTTTCAATATCGGCTATAATAGGCGCAGCCCTGTATGCATCGTTGTATACCGATCCAATATTTCCGTAGGCATCAATGTTAATATTACCAAACCCATTTTCGTTGATGCTGTTACCATAGGAAGATTGGAGCCCAAACTTAATTTTATCAGTGATCTTGTATTCATTGTTAAATCGCAGCGTCAATCTTTTAAATTCATTATCAATTACAATGCCCTGATCTTGTAAATAACCAACGTTGAATAAGTATGTGGCTTTATCGGTACCGCTGGAAAGGGAAATGTTGTGTGTTTGTTGCCAAGCATTTCTTAAAATGGTATTATACCAATCAGTGTCATATGATGAGGCTGGAGGTGCGCTACCCGTAGCGGCTTGAACGTAGTTGTTATACTCTGCACTATTGGCCATTTCCACCAGGTTAGCCGCCTGACGAATACCAATGTTATTGTTATAGGTGACTTTTATTGCTCCTTCAACTCCTTTTTTGGTGGTGATGATAATGACACCGTTTGCTCCCCGTGAACCATAGATAGCCGCAGAGGACGCATCTTTTAAGATGTTCATGTCCACAATATCTGCCGTGTTGATGTTGGAGATGTCATCCGTTAACACTCCGTCTACCACATACAAGGATGTTGTTCCGGCCAAAGCAGTACTCACACCCCGTACGCGTATTTGGGGTGAACTTCCAGGCTGGCCGCTGCTGATAATTTGAACCCCCGCTACTTTACCCTGAATAGCTTGTGTGGCGGTGAGTACGGGTTGCTTCGTTAGTTCTTCTCCTTTAACATTTGCGGTGGAACCTGTGATGTCACTTTTCTTTTGGATACCATAACCCACCACTACTACTTCTTCCAACTCGGTAGCATCAATTAGTAATACCACATCAATTACTTCGCGTTGTCCGACTTCGATGGTTTGTGCTTTGTATCCCACAAAGGTGTATACCAGTACATTCTCACCAGCTGCCAGTTCGATGGAGTATTTTCCGTTCATGTCGGTGGTGGTACCCTTATTGGTTCCCTGAACAATAATGTTCACACCCGGGATGGGCTGGCCATCATCGGCACCCGTTACCTGGCCGTTTACCGTTCGGGATTGCGCAAGTGCTTCTATGCCAAGGGACAACAGCAGAAAGGAGAGTAGTAAAATTTTACGCATATATTTTTACCTAAATGATGTCATTGAACTGACTAAAATGATGATAATCATCTGCCCAAGCCTTACATCCATACCGGTCATTCTTACACATTTCACAGGTTATCAGGTTCTTACCTCCTTAAACAGCTAAACCCAAAGAATATCCCGGCTTTAGCATTGGCTACACAATAAAATTTGACAATTACAATGAGTGATGATACTTTTTTTTGATAAATCACTCTTTTTCAAGGGTAGTTAGCCGCGCAAATCGGTGACCTTTTTCTCCTGAAAAAAACAGTGATTTCAATCGATGTAATAAGGAAAATTGGGATAGGTTAATTGTTTTTTCACTTGAAAAAAACATTGAACCGGAAACGATTCCAATTTAGTGGTGTCCGGCACCATTTGTTACGGCAACCTTCGATTTTGAGTGATTTTGATGGTTTTCCATGATGACTTCCTCCCACCGGGTAGTGGTAGGCTTTCTACCCCCCAATTCAAGCTCTTTTATTCGTTCAGCCACCTTACCCCTGAAGCCCCAAACGGTGTTTAAGCCGATATCGAGTTTCCGGGCCATGGCTTCCAGGGTACTTTCTTTTTTGCCACTCACCGCCAGGTAGGCAATGTAAAAAGCTTTCTCAATAGGGAATTTTATGCTGTGAAAAATGGTGTAGGCCGTGATCGATTCATTGTATCCGCACCGGGTACACCTGCGGGCAAATTTTTGCGCACCCTCAAAATACTTTTCATTACCGCATTTGCGGCAGTGAAAGCCGTGTTCCCACTTTAAATTTTCCAACGAGCGATAACAAGCCAGACTATCGGGATAGAGTGTTCTGAACTCATCGTAGTCCATGGTCTTCTCCAGCAGCCGCTCACTCAACACTTCTTTAATTCTGTTTTTTAATTTCCAGTTGTCGAGGTCAAGCAAGGAATTGATCTGATTAATTTCAATCGCCTGACGCTCCAACTTGTGGTTACTCTCTTCCAGCAAGTGATTTTTAGTATCCAGTTCGATCGTACGCTCCTTGACTTTTTCTTCCAACTCACGGTTCACCTTATCCTTTAGCTCCATGTTATATTCATGCTGGTGAATGATCCGCCTTAGCGCGCGGTCGCGATTGTCTTTTAAAATGCGTATGCGATCACCCAACGCAAACGTGAGGAATAGCATCTCAAACATAAAACTAAGGTGCAGACTATAATGTGAAATGATGGTGAACGGTAATACATTCAGGTACACCAGCATGCGGATGAAAAATCCGGAGAACAATATTCCATAGGCAATAACAAAGAAACGTGCGGGCCGATAGCCTTCATACCACACTACTATTCCCGTATAAAAAATAATGGACAACGGAATAATTTCTATGTTTCGATACACGAAGAGCTTGGGGTAAAAGAACAGCGCGATGAGAAATAAAATGGTTCGCCCCACAATGGTCCACTTTAATACTTTATCCAGTTTGGAGGTATTGGCCCGTGTACTTAAAAACAGTCGGGTGAAAATCAGGGCACAGATAATTAACGAGTAGAGGGAAACCCCTACGGCCATGTCATTCCATTCGGGATGATTCGGCCAGATGTATTGGAAACCGATGCCATCCAAACTCATGGCGTACAGTGCAACGCTTAGTATATAAAAGATGTAAATTATGTTTTTGATTTCGCGAATGGCCAGGTACACTAAAAAGTTATACAAGCTGATGATGAGAATCATTCCGTAAAACGTACCGTACAGAAAGTATTCATTCAAGGCGTAGTAGATAAACCGATCGATAGAGCGAAAGGCTATGCGGATATCGGCAAAGTCATTCGAACGAACTTTAAAATAATAATACACGGTAGTGTCACCATGATTGGGCAACTGGATTTCAAAGTTCTTGTGCAGGAAGGTTCGCTTCTCAAATCCATATTGGTCACCCGTTACGGATTGTTGATAGTCGCCATTGGTTTGAGGTACAAAAGCTTCGAGGTGATCGATGGTTTGGTCGTAGAATTCAAAAATCCAGATCTTTTTGGATTGTAAATGGTATTGCACCGGCATGCGAATCCAATACGCAGCACCCGTTTGGAAATCCGTATTTTGATATGAGTCGTGACGAAGAAACTTGTTGGCAAAGGAAGGTGAGGAGGCTGTTTTTATGGAAAGGGTATCAGCCGGATCGATAAAATAGGTGAGTTCATTCAGGGTGAAAATGTGTTCATCCAGACTGTCTTGCACCACAGCCACCTGTGCCCAGGCGGTGTGGATCATGATCATCAGAAAAAAAGAAAATATAATTTTCATACTCAGGCGCTGCTCCTCATCACTTCGTTATTGGTCTAGCCATCCTCCTGTAAAGCCGGCTTTTTTTAATCCTGATTGAATATACGGACTCTTCTTCATTAACGACCAGATTAACTCCGACCGATAGTTCTCCAACTGAATAACAATGGGGCCCTGGTCAATGCCCAGGTAATCCTTATCCACCCAACCTGTTGTTCCGTCTGTATTCGGTATCGTCCAGTTAAAGGCATCTTTGAATCCATAACGAGCATAAATTTTATCGCCATACAGCCGATGCATTTCGACTAGTGCCGGTATACAAATTTCAGGGGCGAACGGAATGGAACCTCCTGCCGCTGTGGGGGCAATTGTACCATCATCTTCAACATACCACTGGGCTGCACCCCGCGCACTATACCCTTTAAACGCTACGTTGGGATTCATCTTCGTTGCGTTTCCCGGACCATCACAGGCCGTCAATCCCCAAATGTTTTCTGTATAGCCTGTATACGCTGCCGGATTAGCCATGCAGTACGCACGGTTTGCATAGGTGGCTCTGCGTGAGTTTTCAAAATAATCGAAGCCCTTCGCTTTCATGTACGGATCAAAAATTCCGCGGAAGTCGATGTAGATATGCGAATACTGATGGCCGAACAACGGACCAAAGTTGACATGCTCTTGTCCGTAATACGTTCCGTATTGATACGTATCGGTCCAGGCCTTCCAGCTTTCAGCCGGAATGGTGTGCGTGGGAGAGCCCAGGGCCAGTACATATAAGATCATGGCTTCGTTGTAACCTTTCCACCGTGCATCGATAAAACCTTTTTCAGGATGCCACCCCATGCTCATGGTCTGTTCTCCATTCATAGCCCAGTCCCACTCCACCGCCCGATACAACGAATCAGCAAAAACACGGATTTGATTTTCGATAGCGTTATCCTGATCGAAGTAAGTTTGTGAGGAGAGAATACCTGCCATGAGCAAGCCGGTATCGATGGTGGAGAGTTCTACGGTTTGAAAACGCAAACCTGTTTTCATGTCGATGAAGTGATAGAAAAATCCTTTGTAGCCGGTAACGCCCGCTACGCTGTCACCTTTCGGAGCCTCAACAAAAAATTTAAGTGTTGTTAGTGTTCGCTCGGCCGCTTGCTCGCGTGTGATATACCCGCGTTCCACCCCTACGAGATAACTTGTTAATCCAAATCCCGTGGCAGCAATACTGGAGAAACTTGGTGAAGGCCACCGATCGGGGATGTTTCCGTTTTCCGGCTCGGCCAGGTCCCAGAAAAAGTGAAACGTATTTCTGGACAAAGAATCCAGAAACAGAGATGAACGTTGTTCGGTTAGTGGAGCTTGTTGACATGCCAGAAAAAAGATAATTCCGGCAAGAAAAATGAGAAGTCTCTGTGGCATGAAGTATTTAATTTTACTTAGGGTATGAATCGTGACTCAGGTTGCTAATTTACCAAACTGGACTAATATTGCATCGAGGAGTAAACGTTTCATGTCCTTATCTGTTTTACTGTGATTTCGCTTCCTGCAGGCATACAAACCGTAATATTTGATCTGGGTGGTGTGATTATTGATTTGTCAATCGATAAGACCATTAACGCCTTTTCCGGATTAACTGGTTTTTCCCCTTCGAATATCCAGCAGGCTTATGCTTCAACTCCATTTTTTAAAGCCTATGAAAGGGGAGAGGTTGATGATAGCCAGTTCAGGGATTCTATCCGGAAACACTTCTCAACTCAAGCTTCCGATGCGGAAATTGATCACTGTTGGAATGCCATGCTGGTCGATCTTCCTGTATCCACGTTAACCATGTTGGAGAACCTGAAAAAACATTTCCGGGTTTTTGTGCTGAGTAACACGAACACCATTCACATTAATTATGTTAATGAGATTATGTTGCAGGGAAAGGTATTGGATTCGTGGGTTCATAAAGCCTATTACTCACATCAGTTGGGAATGCGCAAACCGGAGTTGGAAATTTATCAGTATGTGCTGGATCAAAACCAATTGATTCCTGAACAAACTATTTTTCTGGACGACAACCTGGACAACCTTAAAGCAGCCAATTCATTGTATATTCAAACCCGACAGATCACCCATCTTCAACAGGTGCGGGACTTATTCAATTCGTATGACTAAAGAAAGGCGCACCGTACTGATTCAAATTCTGCTGTTCATTACCACGTTTATTACCACTACCATAGCCGGTGCAGAGTGGTCGTATGGTAAATCGGTTTACGTAGAATTTACCTGGAGTGATTTTGTGAGTGGTATGCAATTTTCTATACCGTTTTTATTGATTTTATCGGTGCATGAATTTGGCCATTACTTCACGGCTCTTCATCATAAAGTAAAATCTTCGTTGCCCTACTATATTCCATTTCCACCATTTCCACTTTCCATTGGTACGATGGGCGCCATCATTCGCTTGCGCAGTAAAGTACCTTCCACAAAAATAAATTTTGACATTGGTATAGCGGGACCCCTGGCCGGTTTTGTCATGGCCCTGATGGTGCTGTGGTATGGGTTTGCCACCCTGCCGCCTCCGGAGTACATTTTTCAACTTCACCCTGAGTATGAACAGTACGGATTAAACTATGCCGAGCATGTATACCACCCGAAAGAAGGAGTGGTGGATGTGACCATCGGTAAAAATCTGCTCTTTCTGTTTTTTGAAACCTTTGTGGCCGATCCTGCACGTGTACCCAACGTGCACGAGATCATGCATAACCCGTATTTGTTTGCCGGTTTTCTGGCACTGGTGTTTACGAGTTTGAATTTATTACCCATCGGGCAGTTGGATGGCGGTCATGTGCTGTATGGATTGGTCGGTTTTAAAACTCACCGCATGGTGGCTTCCGTATTTTTTGTGGCCTTTATGTTTTATGCAGGATTGGGCCTTGGGTTTATTCATCCTTCGAGGCCATTAAGTGAATTGCAATGGGCTATGCCCTTGTACGGGTTGTTCCTGTATTTCTGCTTCCGCGGATTGGGCTTGCCACAACGCGATACCATCATGTATACCCTGATTGTGTTTGCGGCACAGTTTTCACTTACCGTACTCTATCCTAGCATTAAAGGTTATTCCGGTTGGTTGTTGTTCGGATTTCTTATTGGCAGGTTTTTGGGAATTCAACATCCGCCCACCGAGATTGAAGAGCCTTTGGATGAAAACCGAAAAATATTGGGATGGATCGCGATCGTAATTTTTATTCTTTGCTTTACTCCTAATCCGATTGAATTAAAATAGTTCCTTAAATTCCCGGCCCTGTGCCGGGATCCCAACTGTAGCATTTTTATTGTGAGATGCCGGAACCCCGCATCAAAGTTCGGGGCAGGCAGGTCCGGCATTTGATCATTTTGCGATGAAGATCTTTTCTGTATAGATTCTCGCACCGGACTTATAGCGAACAATGTATAGCCCGGAAGATGCACCAGGAATGGTAATTCGTTTTTCTTCCCCCAGGTCTTCGCTCACCAGTTCAACCGCTTGGCCGGTAATATTCACTACCTGTACATAGTCTACCACACCTTTCATATAAAATGTTCCTCGGTTGGGGTTGGGATAAAGGGTTACCGGTTTGGGCACTTCGGGTAATCCCGTGATAACCACCTCACCGAAGCCGAAGCGGGGCCGGATCATCAAGCTTCCAATTACCCGATCATTCTGTATCCAGGTGCCGTTGGTATTGTCGTACATCATATGACCTGTGTCATTACTTTTATCCAGTCCAATGCGAATCGAAGCACCGGTTGGCTGCCGGTAGCCGATAAAAAATGTATCCTTGACAATGACACCCTTTGCAATTCCGTCTTGGGTAAGGAGCGCAAATGAAAATTCATTATTCGGTTTTGGTGTAACCGACACAAGTTGTTCGTGAAGTACATCACCCGGTGATCCGTTATCGTGATCAAGGATAAAAAATTCAACGGTGCTGGAATGTTCACCCACAAAGTTGGAGAAGTAAATGAAAAGACCATTTAACGTATCCTGACTATCGGTTTTCATGGCAAAGCCATAGGCTAAACGGTTTCCGGTAGTGGTTAACCCGGCAGCGTACTCCGCAATGCCGTCATCGTAGGCGTAGTAGTCCTTTATCGTATAGGAATAACTTGTTGTATCGTTCGCACGAAAATCAACAGGGTAATGCTTTGCAGAGTCATAATCTTCGGAAAAATCACCGGTGTCTACATCATAGACATCGTCAGCAAATAATTTAACACTAAGCTTTATCTTAATAGAGTCTGATGAATAGTCGAATTGAGAATTATCATTAGGATCAGGCAGATAGAGGAGTGATACCTGTTTTCTTTCCAGAGCCCCGAACTCTGCATTTGCCCCGTTAATAGGCGCCAAATCGGGACCAATTTGAGTAGAGAATGGAGAGCTAATTCCACTTTGATAATTGTCAAATGTACCTGTAATCAGGTAGGAGGTTGTAGTTGGATCGCCTTCTCTCATATTGTATGCATTAAATTGAGGTGAACTAATAATGCGACTTGAATCAAGGTGAACTTTTGAAATGCTATAATATTCTTCAAACAGGGTTGTAAGTTTTGATGTAATGGCTCGGTCTGGTCGTGACCTGTCATTTTCATCCCGGCCTTTATTCAAATACACATAATCCAAATGCCAGGCATCGTAGCGCCCGGACTTTCTTCCGAAGGAAATAAACCGAAACCGAAAATCGTCATGAAAATATTCGGGTTGATTAATTCGAATCAGTGTATCATAAAATACGGTAGGATCCAGTTCATCTTCGGTGGTGAAGGTTTCAATGATTTCCCATGTTCCGTCATTCTTTTTAAATTCTAATCTCAAAAAATCACCCGGGTCAGGCGGTTCACCATGTCCACCGGCCTGGTAAAAAAAACTCAGGAAGACAGAGTTCTGATCAGGAAGTAAAACCTCTGTCATTTTGATCGGCTGCGATTCCAGTGTATCGCGATAACCGTAATCCAGGTTGTCGGTTGAATTATAAGGTAAACCAAGTTCATTGAGCCCATCAAAGGTGGCTACATTAATGGTAGGCGGATTAATCGCTTGCCCGCTGTTCACATACACCGTTCTGTTGTTGAACCACATGTTTTCTTGCGGATAGTCTTCCGAGGCATACGAGAAATCATCCCAGAAGGGGAGTGGCCTCGGGGGTTCTGGAGTTCGGGCAGAGGAATGATTTTTTGGTTCAGCCTTCTTTCTGTTTCCTTCGAGGGGGAAAACAGTCAATTGCGCCCACACCGTAGCGGGAAGAAATAGCACGAGAAATACGCAATGCTTTAGTCTGAGCACAAATGTTAATTCTGGTCTTGCTGATCCTCTTCTTCCTCTTCCGGCACCGGGGTACCCTTCTTACCCACCCATAGTTCAACGATGTCGCCTACTTTTATATTTTCATTAGGGGTAGGCTTTTGTTTTAAAATCACCACCAGTTCTGCGCCCAGGGTATCACCCACCACATGAATGTCGCCAATGTTCAGGTTCGAACCGAAAATAGGGATTTTAGCATCTTCCAACGTGTACCCGATAACATCGGGGGCCGATACAATATTGCTTCCGCCATCTTCCACTACAAGATCGATTACCGAACCTTTCGGGATGCGTGTTCCGGGTTCAATTTTTTGCCCCTGATATTTCATTTCCTTTACTAAGTGTAAAAAAGGACCGCGTACCAACTCCACACGACCGCGTTTTAATTCATTCCCCCTTAATACGGCCTCGGCATTGATGAGTGACCCATCCACTAAATTGGGAATGGGTACTGTTGGTGGATTTAGACGATTCAGCGAAATATAGATGACTCTGTTCTCCTTCACTTTAGCGCCTGCAGAAGGATATTGCTTGAGTACGGTGAGCGGAGGATGCTCTTCGGAATAAGAAGAATCATTCACCTCGTAACGAAGATTGCGGGTCAGTAAAAAATCTTCTAGTTCGGCCAATTGCATTCCCTCAATGCCGGGCACGGTAATCGTTTCACCATGGTTGGTAATGGCCGGTAGATAAATGTAGAAGTAAATAACCAGGCTTAGCATCACGGTAAGGGAGGTGATCAGAAGGCTGGCCAGCAATCCACCCAGCGTGCTTGTATATTTTTTCAGGTTAAATCCCATGTTGTTAAATTCCAATTATCAAGCTTCAAATTCCAAGCTCCAGATTTCAAGTGCCAAATTACAAAACTCATTCAATTGATTTTTGGTTTTTGAGATTTGGTGCTTGACTTCGCAATATACAAGGATCAGAATTTTAACGAAGACTGAAAATCATAATCAATCCGTTTATTTGCGGTATACCGCTCGTAGGCGAGGTTAATCAGTTTACTGATCAGGTCGGTGAAGGAGATGCCACGCTCTTTCCACATCATGGGAAACATGCTGGAGTTGGTAAAGCCCGGAATGGTATTGATTTCGTTCACGTAGATTTTTCCTTTTTTGGTGAGGAAAAGGTCTACCCGTGAAAAATCTTCGCAGTGTAAGGCCTGGTAGGCCTGCAATGAAACCTCGCGGATTTTTTTGATGGACTCTTTCGGTAAGGCAGCCGGAACTTTTATGTCCACCGCAGTGGCATCCACATATTTTGCATCGAAGGTGTAAAATTCATACTCCTTGCTGATCACAATTTCACCGGGATTGGAAGCCTGCGCAGGACTGTTGCCGAGAATGGCGCATTCGATTTCCCTGCCGACCACAAACTCTTCAATGATTACCTCGTGATCATACCGGAAAGCTTCTTCCATGGCTTTTTTGAAATCACTTTTCTTGCTCACTTTAGTTACTCCCACCGATGATCCTAAACTGGCTGATTTTACCATGAAGGGCAACCCCAGCTTTTTTTCTATTACCTCAAACTTAATCTTACTCTTTTCACTGAAATGATACGCCAGAAATTTTGTAACCGGTATACCGGCATCCTGAAGCAAGCGTTTGGCGATAATTTTATTCATGGAGATGGAGGAGCCAAGAACACCGGTGCCCACCATGGGAATGTCAAGTGCTTTAATCAAACCCTGCACACTGCCATCTTCACCATCCGTGCCGTGTAATACAGGAAAAATGATATCTACTTTAATGCGGTCGCTGCTGGCCAGTAAAATAAATCCTGGCTTTTCAGGATTCAGGATAAGGCCAAGCGCCTCACCTTGCTCTATATCTTTATCGACTGTTTTCGTGAGAAACCATTGACCATTTTTACTGATGCCAATGGGCAGTGGCTCAAACTGGTCCTTGTCAATAAATTCAAAAATATTCCGGGCAGAATTAATGGATACACCATGCTCTACAGAACGACCTCCATACAGGATGGCTACTTTTTTCTTCGATACCATTCAAAAAAATTTACAGACAAAGATAAGCAAACGAAACGGCTTATGGAGATAGGTAGACTTTGGTTGGATAAAACTTATTTCCTATTTGAAGTCGAACAATATAAATACCGGGCGAGCTAATGCCGGATATGGGAATGGTTTGATTAAGCATGTCGGGCAATAGAGCATTTGAAATTTGCCGGCCCATCATATCGCAAAGAAAATACCCGACATCCTGCCGTTCCGAAAGGTTGAAGGTGATCATGGCGCCCCCATCACTACCCCAGTAAATAGCAAAGGGTTTGTTTTCGGGGTCAATGGGGAAAGGATCATCGGAGACAAAGAATTCAATATTGTCTACATAAATATTGTTGCCTTGTGCGCTAGTAGCCACAAAGGCAATACGCACATTCGTAAAACCTGCCAGGGTGGTGAGTGATAAATATTTTTGATTGCCGTTACTGCTCAGGGCATTTCCTTGTAAGTCAAAGTCAGGCGTTGGAGTGAAATAGGTATCCCCACAATCGGTGGAAGCTAAAATTCGCAGCCTGTCATTACTAACACCATCCCACTCGTAGGAGAGATCAAAGAATACACTTGCTTCGATTGCGTTGGTGAAAGACAGCACAGGACTTACCAACCAGGATTTTTCACCGGATAACCCGGCGGGAGTGGGGAACCGTGCGGAGTACTGATTGTCAATTTCTTCCAGGCTCCACAAGATTCCGTCTTGTGGATTGGCGACCGACCAGGAATTAAGTGAATTATTGTCGAATGTTTCTCGCAGGGGAATGAAATCAGAATTTGTACTATGAATAATAGTGATCACCGTATCACTGTTGGCAGCGTTATCGTCCACTTCGCCATTCGCGAGCGCAACACTTACTTCAATGGAATTTTCTCCGCTCACCAAATCAACAGCGCCAATGGAGAGTAGTGTTTCATTGGTAGAATAAATACTGAGCCCACTAATTATGCTGGATTGAATGCTACCCCCATTCACACGGTATTCAACTTTTGTGCTGGTAATAATCGGACAGCTTAAATTCTTTACAGCAATTACTAACTCAGGTTGATCATTACAGGTAACCGGTCCGGGTTGTGTTATGGCGGTGATCTGAAGATCAACAGGAGGATTCGTACCACAGACTGGATCTTCCAATCCATGGGAGTTGAGCAAACTATTTCTTCTGGGGATATCAGTGTCTTCTAAGATGGTAATCATCCTATCGATCTGACCTTGAGTGAATAGATTCATGCACACATCATCGGTATAGTCCATGTAATTTTGAAACATTTTATTGTTGCCACACTCAAACTGCGGGTGTGATGGGCAACCGTAGGTTTCATCTATCTGATTAGGAGTATCACTCACATAATCTGTTCCAGAGCAGTCGTTATCATCGCCCCAGATATGTCGCAGACCAAAGAAATGGCCTACTTCGTGTGTGGTTGTACGACCGAGGTTGTAATCCGGATTGGATGAGGCAACACCGAAAACAGTGTAGTCAGCTACAACACCATCCGTTTCTGCAATTTCATCCTGAAATTCTTCCAGTCCCTCAAGATTAGAGATGGGGAACTGGGCGTATCCTAAGAAATCACTACCGAGGTTGGTAACCCAGATGTTAAGGTAATCTTCGGATGGCCAGTAACTAATGGCATTTAACGCTGGGTCAAATGGAGTCCAGCTAAACCTTTCTCCGTTTGTGCGAACAATACCTGTGGTGGGCAATCCTTCGGGTGTTTGTTTGGCCAATACAAACTCAATATCAAAACCTGCAGCAACAGGCAAAAAATCACCGGGTGTAAGGATTGCATCGGTATTTGCACGCTGAAAGTCTTCATTAAGCACTTCAATTTGTGACAGGATTTGTGCGTCTGAAATATTAACACCTGTACCAACAGGTTCACCGTTATGAACAACGTGCACAACCACCGGTATTTTGTAGGGAGCGCCTTGAAGTCGCTGAGCCTGCATCCGTTGTTTTCGCTGTGCTATTTTAGCCTGAAGCCACTGTTCAAATTGCTCTTTGTCCTTCTTAATGTTTTTCTTTTCTAAAAGGTTTTGCATGTACGGAACGGTACCGCAACGCTCCTGGGCTTGCACAAGCACCTTGCTGAGAAGTAACACGATTAAGATACCAACAAACCGCACAACCATCCGATTAGTATTGACTGTATCAATCAAAGATAAGAAGAGTAATCTAATCTATTGAAGATTGTAGATTTCAGATTGTAGATTAATTAAGGATTATTTCGTGATGCTCGTTCCTGCTCGAGTTGCTTGATCCGGTTTTTAAGGTTGGCAACATAGAAGTATGATGCAGCGGTACCAATTATTAATCCCAAAAGGGTAATGGAATTACCGTAAGGCAAGTGCATGATTTTCAATAACGCGCCCGCGATAACTACTATGCAACTTATTGAGTAAACCAGATTTACAAACTTGGGTGACATATCAGTTGATCGTTAGATTTATCACTTCAATTCCTTTTATCTCAGGTACCGCTTTTCGAATGGCTTCTTCCACCCCGGCTTTGAAGGTCATGGTAGACATGGGGCAATTGCCGCACGCGCCAACAAATTCAAGCTTCACCAGGTAGTCATCAGTAATCTCCGTGATTCTAACATTGCCTCCATCAGCCTCCAGGTAGGGACGAATGGAATCCAGTGACGCTTCAATTTTAAGGGTAAGTTCTTCTATCGTTGCAATCGCACTCATTATACTTTCAGTTCAACTTTTTGAGTTTGTACAAATGTAGCATTTCGTGTGTATAAAATTATGTTTTAATGGACACACGGAATGCCCATGCTACACTTTTATCTCAACCTTAACAGTGTCCGGTTGGGCATTTCTAATGGCAACTTGCCGTGCTAAGGCCTCAGCCAAGTCTATAAATGCTTTCGCCACGGGGCCTTCTTTCAGTACTGCAGGCAGTCCTGAATCACCGCTTTCGCGAATGGATTGCACCAGAGGTATCTGCCCGAGTAAGGGAACATTGTACTTTTCCGATAAGTTCTTGCCACCATCTTTTCCAAAAATGAAATATTGGTTATTGGGAAGTTCTTCAGGTGTGAAGTAAGCCATATTTTCTACGATGCCGAGGATAGGCACATTGATCTGCGGTTGTTTGAACATGGCGAGCCCTTTGTTGGCATCCGCTAGTGCAACTTTTTGCGGTGTGGTAACGATCACCGCTCCGGTAACTGGCACGGTTTGTACCATCGTTAAATGTATGTCGCTGGTACCGGGGGGAAGATCAACCAAGAGGTAATCCAGTTCACCCCACAGGGCATCACTGAAAAATTGTTTGAGGGCAGAGCTTGCCATCGGTCCACGCCACACCACGGCACTATCCGGTGGAGCTAAAAATCCGATGGACATCAGTTTTACTCCATACTGCTCCAAGGGAATGATGATGTTTTTTCCGTTGATCTCTTGTACGGCCGGCTGCTCATGCTCACAGTTAAACATGGTGGGGATAGACGGTCCAAAAATATCAGCATCAATTAGTCCTACTTTAGCGCCTGACTTAGCGAGCGCTACTGCCAGATTTGTCGTCACCGTTGATTTGCCAACGCCTCCCTTACCGGAAGCAATGGCTATAATATTTTTCACCCCCGGAAGCACCGGGGCATTATTGCGTGATGTGGTAACCGAGGAGGTAATGGCAATATCAATTTCTCTTCCATTGGCCAGAGGCTCAACAGCCTCCAGACAATCCTGGCGGATCTTTTCTTTCAGGGGGCAAGCCGGTGTGGTGAGTACTACCATAAAACTGATCTTTTTAGGCGTTACCTCAACGTCCTTAATCATGTTCAGGCTCACTAAATCGCGCTTCAAATCGGGGTCGTCAACCTTCGAAAGAGCCTTTAAAATATCGGTTTGGGTTATACTCATAGTCTATTAACAAAAACAATGGAAAAAGTACTTAAAAACCCTGCAATTTAATGGGAAAGTCGATAGTCCACAGTCCATGGTCGATAGTTTTTCCATTGTCAATTGACTATGGACCATTGACTATGGACTGAAGTAAAACAAGTATCTTTACGCGCAAAATTTTAAGACTTTAGTCCTATCGTTGTATATCCCACGAAATGATCTCCCGCAATACCATAGATGAAGTAAAAAGCCGCATTGACATTGTGGATGTGGTGAGTGATTTCATTTCCCTGAAGCGGTCGGGACAGAACTACAAGGCACTTAGCCCCTTTACCAACGAGAAAACAGCCTCTTTTTACGTAGTACCCTCCAAGGGCATCTTCAAGGATTTTAGCAGTGGCAAAGGTGGTGATGCCATAACCTTTGTGATGGAGCACGAAGGCATGAGCTACATGGAAGCCATTAAATACCTGGCGAAGAAGTATGGGGTTGAGATTAAGGAGGAGATAAGCTTAGAGAAAGACCAGGTAGCGCAAAGTGAACGCGATAGTCTGTACATCGTGATGAACTATGCGAAAGACTATTTTAAGGAGTTACTGTTTAAAAGCGAAGAGGGCCGAAGCATTGGCTTGACTTATTTTAGAGAGCGTGGCTTCAATGATCGCAACATCGAGAAGTTTGAACTTGGCTATGCCGTGAACGAATGGAGCGGTTTTGAAAAAGTTGCGTTGAAAGCTGGGTATAGCAAAGAGATTTTAGAGAAGGCGGGACTAATTATCAAGAAAGAAGACGGGAAGAGCTACGACCGCTTTCGCGGACGCGTGATTTTTCCGGTACACAACCTTTCCGGAAAGATTATTGCCTTTGGTGCACGCATTCTTACTAAAGAAAAGGATCAGCCAAAATATATCAACTCTCCTGAAACAGATATTTACCACAAGAGCAATGTGCTCTATGGAATGTTCCAGGCGAAGAATGAAATTCGTAAACACGAGTTCTGTTATCTCGTGGAAGGGTACACCGATATCATCTCGTTGCATCAGGCCGGCATTGAGAATGTGGTAGCTTCTTCGGGTACTGCCCTGACGGAGGAGCAGATCAAACTCATGCGCAGGTTTACCGAAAACGTAACCGTATTGTTTGATGGAGATGCTGCCGGAATCAAGGCTGCGTTGCGTGGAATTGATTTGGTGTTAAAGGGCGGACTGAATGTTCGTATTGTGCTTTTGCCTGATGGTGAGGATCCCGATAGCTTCTCGAAAAAAATGGGAAGCACGGAATTGAGTCAATACTTAAAGGATAACACAAAAGATTTTATCTCGTTCAAGATTGATTTGTATACTGCAGATGCTTCACGTGATCCGATCAAGAAAGCTGAACTTATCCGTGATATCGTTACGTCTATAACGGCTATTCCCGATCCGTTAAAGCGAACGGTATACTTGCAGGAGTGCAGCAAAAAACTTGAAGTTCCCTTATCCATCTTAAGTATTGAGGTTAAGAAAATTTTACTGGCCAATAAAGCCAATGAAGCTCGGGGAGAACGAAATCAACCTCCAATCGGTGAAGGACTAAGTTCATCTCTTTCTGAAATCCATACCCTTTCAAAATCCTTCTTATTGTCTGCCGATGAATCACTGGCATTGTTTGAGAAGGAGTTTATTAAAGTTTTAATTAACCAAGGTCACCTTCGTACCGCGGAAGACGAATATGTGTACGAATATCTTTTCAGGGAATCACAGGAAGTTGATTTTCAGGTGCCCCTTCATCAGGAAATTGTTGACCATTATAAAATTGAAGTAGCGAAGGGCAATACGTTAAAGCCTGATTCTTTTTTAAGTGTGCTTTCCCAGGTGGCTTCTTCCTATGTATCCGGATTTCTCGTGCAGAAATACTATATCAGCGAAGGATGGAAAAAACATCATATCTATATTGGAGATGAGTATGAGTTAGATCACTCCACCCTGAAAGTGATTATGCAGCTAAAGCTCGGCATCATTTTGAAGATGCTTACGGATAATCTGTTAAAAATTAAAGAAACGACTAAGGAAAACGAACAGAAGCAGTTGCTGGAGATACAATCAGAGATTGACGGATACAAAAACAGTATTGCCTCCAGTCTTGGTCGAATTGTATTACCCAGTGTGAAACTACTTCAAGATCAATAATGTTAATGTGTTGAATTTTGTATATGAGCGAAAAAATTAAACTCGATACCATCGAAGAAGCCATAGAGGAAATCAAGAATGGCAAAGTAATTATTGTGGTAGACGATGAGGATCGGGAAAATGAAGGCGACTTTATTTGCGCGGCAGAGTGTGTGACTCCTGAAATTGTGAATTTCATGGCCACCCACGGTCGCGGGTTAATCTGTGCCCCATTGATTCAAGACCGGTGTGAGGAGTTGAAGCTGGAGTTAATGGTTGGAAAGAATACCGCCACGTTTGAAACGCCTTTCACGGTATCGGTCGATTTGATCGGGCATGGCTGCACCACAGGAATTTCTGCGCACGATCGTTTCAAAACAATTCGCGCCCTGGTCAATCCGGAAACACGACCCGAGGACCTTGGCAGACCAGGGCATATTTTCCCCTTGAATGCGAAGCGTGGAGGTGTGTTGCGCAGGGCAGGCCATACGGAAGCGGCCATTGACTTTGCGCGGTTAGCAGGATTTAAACCTGCGGGTGTATTGGTAGAAATCATGAATGAAGATGGATCGATGGCGCGCCTGCCGGATTTGGTGAATGTTGCTGAACGATTCAAGTTAAAGTTGGTTTCTATTAAGGACCTGATTGAATATCGGATCAAGGTTGAAACGTTAATTAATCGTGAGATTGAAGTCGATATGCCCACTGAACATGGTCACTTTAAACTCGTTGCGTATAAACAAACCAATACCCTCGAAACGCATATGGCCCTCGTAAAAGGAACATGGGAAAAGGATGAACCTGTTCTTGTTCGGGTACACTCATCTTGCGTAACCGGAGATATTTTTGGTTCCTGCCGATGCGATTGTGGTAACCAATTACACCAGGCTATGGAAATGGTAGACAAAGAAGGCAAAGGTGTGGTGTTGTATATGAAGCAGGAAGGAAGAGGTATAGGGTTGCTCAATAAACTCCGTGCCTACAAATTGCAAGAGGAAGGTCTTGATACCGTGGAGGCTAACCTTCAACTTGGTTTTGATATGGACGAGCGCGATTATGGTGTTGGAGCCCAGATTCTTCGCGATTTAGGAATTTCTAAAATCAGGCTGATGACCAACAATCCCAAAAAACGCGTAGGGTTAATGGGGTATGGCCTGGAAATTGTAGATAATGTCTCCATTGAAATCACACCGAACCCGCACAATGAAACCTATTTGCGAACGAAGCGTGATAAACTGGGACATACCATTTTAAAGCATTCATGAATCGGAGAATACTGATTGTTATTCTGATTTCTTTTAATGCCCTGGCGGTTTACGCTCAGGAATGGCCCTTTGAGTTATGGCACGATGGAAAAATTGTGTTGGAATCGGGTGATACCTTGAAAGGACTTGTTAAGTATGATCTTCAACAGGACCTGGTACAATTCAACAATCAAAGCAGGGTAGTGGAGGCCTACACGGCACGGAAGGTTTTGTTTTTTGAAATTTTTGACACCACGGTAGATCAATACAGAAATTTTTTCTCACTTCCCTACAATGCCACTACGGGATATAAAACACCCGTTTTTTTTGAATTGTTGGTAGAGGGCCACATGACCTTGCTGGCACGGGAAAACCTGGAGAATCGTACCTATAGTTCACCGTATTATTTTGGATCGTATAGCCGATTGGTGCTCGTGTACAAATTTTATCTGTTGGAAGAGAGTGGTAACATCACGGAGTTCAGAGGTAAGAAAGCCGACCTGCTTCAATTGATGGGGAGGAAAGCTGAAGCGGTAGAAGATTTTATCCGCCAGAATAAATTGAAAATTGAGGAGCGTGATGATTTTGCCAAAGTGGTGTCCTATTACAATTCCCTTTTTAAGTCCTGACACTATGATTTTAGATTGTAGATTTGCGAGTGTAGATTTACTTTTAAAATTCTTCCAACTGCAATTTAAAATCTAAAATGAGTAAACCGCTTATCCTGGTCACGAACGATGACGGTATCACCGCCAAAGGAATTCTTACGCTGGTAAATGTGATGAAACAATTGGGTGAAGTGCTGGTGGTGGCACCCAACAGTCCTCAGTCAGGGATGGGTCATGCCATAACGGTGGGAGAGACCTTAAGGTTAAAAGAGAGTTTCATTTTTGAAGGTGTGAAAGCCTTTGAATGTTCTGGTACTCCGGCAGATTGTGTAAAAATGGCTCGTCACTTTGTATTAAAGGATAAGGTTCAACCCGATGTGGTGGTGAGTGGGGTGAACCATGGCAGTAACACTTCCATTAGTGTATTGTATTCGGGTACGATGTCGGCTGCCATAGAAGGTGCCATTGAGGGAACGCCCGCCATTGGCTTTTCTCTGTGCGACTACTCGCACGATGCTGATTTTTCCCATACTGAAGAGTTCATCAAAAAAATTACGCAACAAGTGTTGAAAAAAAGTTTACCGAAGGGTACTGCCCTTAATGTAAACTTCCCCCCGCTGCAAAATGAAAAACTAAAGGGCATTCGCATATGCCGCCAGGCCAATGCAAAGTGGGTGGAGGAGTTTGTTCAACGGTTGGATCCTAATGGAAGGAGTTATTTCTGGATGACTGGAAACTTTGTAAACTTCGACAAAGGAGAAGATAATGATGAGTGGGCGATTGCCAATAATTATGTGGCAGTAGTGCCTTGTCAATTTGACCTCACGGCTCATGCTTCTATTCCGATATTGAATGAGGAATGGGAAATACTCAGGAACGGAAATTCATGAGATTAAAAATCACACTGGTTCTATGGTTAGGCTGCTCACTCAATAGTTTAGCCCAGAATGATTTTTTCAAACAACTTTCATCGGCAGCCCTGGAGTTAACGCAGGTTAACGTTGATTACGACCCGCAATACTTTTCGATACCTTATCCGAATGGTGATGTACCTGCCAATAAAGGTGTTTGTACTGATGTGATTATCCGTGCCTATCGAAAGCTTGGCATTGATCTTCAGAAAGAAGTCCATGAAGATATGCGTGATCATTTTGATGAATATCCAAAGAATTGGGGCTTGAAAAAACCTGATAAGAATATTGATCACAGGCGCGTTCCAAACTTAATGATGTACTTCAGCCGGCATGGAACAGTGAAGAAAATTACTTCCAATCCTGATGACTACCTTCCGGGAGATATCGTAGCCTGGAACCTGGGTGGAGCCATCACCCATATTGGGATTGTGGTAGATAAAAAGTCAACGGACGATAAGCGAAACCTCATTGTACACAATATTGGCAACGGGCAAGAGTTGTCTGACTGTTTATTTACATATAAAATAATTGGGCATTATTCGTTTCAAGAGTAAAAGACTTGGAGTGTAGACAGTCCACTAATTGGCCGTCTTAATAATTTTAAAAATTTTAATCTGTTCATTCGAAGCAGATGGTCTAATAACGAGAAAGTAAGTTCCGGATGTAAAACTGTTGAATGAGATTCTATAGGCAGAGTTACTTCCTTGAGCCGACATAAGTTGTCCAGTTGAGTTCAAAATATCAAAGGAGAAATCACCCCCATCCTTACGTTTAATGTTCAATTGATTACTAACTGGATTTGGATAAAGGTCAAATTCTGATCCTTCCGTTTTATCATCCAATGCAGTAATAACAAGATCAAATTCCTCACACACTAGTAATTCGCAACCGGGATTTGAGCCCAGTAAGCAAATTTCATAAGTACCTGTCTCGGGAAATTCAAAAATTGGATACTCCATCTCGGAAGTCAATATTGTTTCATTTACTGTCCAATGATAAGTACTGATGCCGGTAGTTGAGGAAGGTGAAAACTGATAGGAGATTGAGTTTACAGGATGTTGTTCAATTGTAAAGTCAGGTTTTTCCATAATTGTAAATGATATTGGAACTTTTCTAGATGGGTGGGTGAGGCTGACGTTGGCTACATATAGGACAATTGATGATTTGAGTGTATCGATGGTACCTGTTTTTCCTGATTGAGCAAGTGAACCACCGTCATCCTCAGACAATGACCAATTGAATATTTCTCCTTCACTTGTTATATTAAAACTAACAGGGTCGTTCAAGCAAACCACTAGTTGTGCATTCTCAAAAACAGGTGCAGTCCCGGATACCGCTTCAATTGCCCCTAAATTTACGCGTGCTTCTGACAGGTTATTATCATTATAAATGCGATTAAAATTATCGATATCTGTTTCAAGGTCTATTAAAGAATTGCTTCCAGCATCAACACACTGACTAGTACTGGTTAAACTGAAATCATTTTTTTCTGAGTCCGTAAATTCAGGATTTGTAAATAAATTGAAAAATGCATCTACTGGGTCATGATTGATATTTTGTGTTACCATTACTCCATTTAAGGGATCGCATTGGTGCAGGTTTCCTAATCCGTTTTCAAAAAATGAACAATAGGAGAGCAGCGGGTAATCAACAAGCCCCTGATCATAAAAGCTCACGCCATAATCACCTTCATTAAATGCGATAATTGAATTTGTTACTGATAGTATAGCTCCCGTTATTTTAATCCCTGCTCCTCCATTAAAATCATTTTCTGAACTTGAGGTAACTGTATTGTATGCAATGGTGCTGTTTGTGATCTGAATAGTTCCTACCCAGTTAAAAAAATTGCCTGTTATACCACCGCCAACAGATGCTGTATTTCTAGCGATGATTGAATTTTTAATAATAGGATTGGAGCTTGTAATACGAATTCCACCCCCGTCATTTCCAGCAGTATTATTCATAATTCTCGCATTGGTAATGGTGGATTCAGAGTTCATCATAAAAATACCGCCACCACCATACTGTGCATGATTATCTTCAATGATTAGATTCTCGAGCGTTGGAGAGCTATTGTTACAACGTATGCCTCCTCCAAAATAGTCCGGATAATCACCTACCGCATTTCCATTCCGAATTGTAAATCCAGCTAATATTGTCTGATCGGTTTCTCCATTATCACATACCACTACACTCTTGACACCGCCTCCATCAAGCACTGTATTCTCAATGTAATAATTACTTTTTGAGAGGATGAAGTAAGAAGTTATCAACACTTTCTTCCCCTTAGTATTTATATTTTCGAAATACGTTAGCGGTTGCAATAAAATTGTATCTCCGGTAAAGGAATCATTGATGGCATGTTGAATAGAGTTGAAATGGTAGGGAACATTGATTAATGTACTTCGTTCGAAAAGTGTTTTTGAAGACAATGTCAAATTATTGAAGCAGTTTAACTGACCAAGGAAAACAGAAAAATAGTCAGTCTTTTTATAAGTAATTTCATAAATCCCTGAAGGGAGAACCTTAGAAAAATATCCCACACTATTGGTGAGCGTTGTTGTCTCTTCGATTGGGGCAGGAGCAATCCTTTTAAATAGAACCTCAATTGAAGAATGTGTAACCTGATCTTCTAATTGAATGATACCGTCTATGATTACGCTTTGGGTCCATCCAACTTGCCAATTAAGCATCAGGAAACAAAACAAAGCTTTAATCCATATCTTTCTCATACCTGCAAAATATGAAATTAGTTTTTAATGAAAAGGATGAAATATGGAAATTGAACAAGTTATAAATTTAGTTATTGTTTGTATTAGACATTTATACAGGGTCCACATCCGCCACAATTCGTGCGCTCCTGAATTCCTTCTCCAGCAGAACTTTGTTCATGGTGGCAGCAATTTTTGCTTTGATCTGTGCCAGATGCCCTGTGTCGCGGGGGATTTTGATAAGGATGCTCATTAAATATTGATTCCGGATTTTCGATACCATAGGCTCTCCCGGGCCGAGAATTTTAATTTCCGAAAGAGAAGTTTTCAGCAATTCAGCGACCTGATAGGCTGCATCGCGGGATATCTTTTTATCGGTATGCTTTACCGTAAGCTCGATCAAACGCGAAAAGGGTGGATAGGCATGTTGCCTGCGGTCTGTAATTTCGGTTTGGTAGAATTCTTCCTGCGTGTGGTTTAGAATAAAATTTAATATCGGATGATCTACATGGGAAGTCTGGATAATTACTTTCCCCGGTTTTTCTCTTCGGCCCGCCCGGCCACTCACCTGAGTGATCAATTGAAAAGCTCTTTCGTAAGAACGAAAATCCGGAAAGTGCATCATGCGGTCAGCATTGAATACTCCCACCAAACTCACCTTATCAAAATCAAGCCCCTTCGTTACCATCTGAGTTCCTACCAGTATATCAGTAGCGCCACTTTCAAATTGCTCGATAATATTTTCATACCCGGATTTCAGACGTGTTGTATCAAAGTCCATGCGTTGCACGACCGCTTCCGGAAAATGAAGCTTTAGCTCTTCTTCCAGTTTTTCAGTTCCATATCCCACAGTGAGTAAACGCTTGGAGGAGCACGTAGGGCATTGTGTGGGTAAGGATTCTTTATAACCACAATAGTGACACACCAGAGCATGCCGGTATTGGTGATACGTGAGGCTCACCGCACAGTTCACACACTTGGGTACCCAGCCACAGTCTTCACAATTCACCATGGGCGAGTAACCTCTTCTATTTTGAAAGATAATAACCTGTTCTTTATGTGCCAGGGTTTCCCCAATGGACTTAAGTAGTACGCGTGAAAAATCGCCTTTAACAGTTTTGTTCCTGCGCTCAACGCTCATGTCAGCCAATAATACTTGCGGCAGTTGGGCATCACCATAACGTTTGTGAAGTTGAACCAGGCCGAATTTGTTGCTTTGTGCCAGGAAGTAGGACTCGACCGAAGGAGTGGCTGAACCCAACAATACTTTTGCGTGATGCATCTGTCCCATCACCAGTGCCACGTCTCGAGCATGATACCGAGGGGCAGGTTCTTGTTGCTTGTAGGAGGTGTCGTGTTCTTCGTCAACGATAATTAATCCTAAATTGTCAAAAGGCAAAAAAATAGAAGAGCGAACGCCTACAACAAATTTGAAGCGACCGTTGAGAATGCCATTCCAGACTTCCACCCGCTCGTTATCTGAAAATTTGGAATGATACACGCCCATGGTAGTACCAAACACTTTTTTTAGTCGCTGAACGATTTGTGTGGTGAGTGCAATTTCCGGTAATAGATATAGTACCTGAGAACCACCCTCCAAGGCCTTCTTGATCAGGTTAATGTACACTTCGGTTTTTCCACTTCCTGTAATTCCATGAAAAAGCGTCACCGCATGTTGTTCAAAACTTTTTAAGATATCTTCCTGGGCGATACGTTGCTCCTCGCTCAGGGTGATCTCCGGCATTGCCCCGTCTTCCTCCAGATCAAATCGGGAAACAATTACCTCAAACTCCTCCAGTATGTTGTTTTTGATGAGTGTGGTAAGAGAGGATTCCGAAATATCTCCCTCCAGTAATATCCTTTTTACAATACCTGTTTTGTTGGATTGGTTATCTTGAAGTACCGGAACCAACTGGAGGTATCTCAACAATACCGCTTCCTGTTTCGGTTTAGTGGCCACTTGCTCAAAAACTTTCTCCAGCGCTTCGTGCGTATTGAATTCGGTTTTTAACCGAATCCTTTTTTCGGTTTTAGGCTTGAACTTTTCTTTTACCTCCTCATAAAGAATCACAGCCTCTTTACTCACGAGCGATTTGAGAATACTGTACAAGTTCTTAAGACCAAGCAGCTTGGAAATATCCGAATAGGGAAGGGGTTCATCTTTTAAACGATTCAGTAAAATTTCCTCTCTTTCGGAGAATTCAAAGAGCGTGGTTTCCCAATCGAATGAGGGATTGAGTTGCACCATCGATTCACTGGACAGCTTCAACCCGGAAGGCAGGGCAGCATTCATTACCTCGCCCGCACTACACAGGTAATAGTCTGCTATCCATTGAAATAGTTTTAACTGGTGTACGTTTACGATGGGTTCGTCATCCAGTAATTCCAGAATATACTTGGCTTCATAGTCTTTTGGTGGCGATTGATGAATGTTGATGATGATCCCTGTCAGAATTTTTCGGTCGCCAAACTGAACAATGGCGCGAAGACCGGGTTTTAGTTTATCATTCTGATCAAAGGGTACACGGTAGGTGAAGAGTTTGGGAATAGGAACAGGGAGCAGTAATTCTGCAAAGAAAGTGTTTCGTGAATCAGCCTGCTCAAATATTTCCACCTTGAAAATTAGATATTTTAGTATTAGCCTGCCAGATTCTTGAGTTCGAGTAAGGCGTCAGCCACATGGATTACTGGTTGCTTGCATGTCTTATCGTAGCAAACATAGATCATAGACGTGTCAGTTCGTGTCACTTTATCCTGTAAAAGGGGAAGCTCACTGTTTTTTTCAGTACCCATTAAAATGGAGAAGGGCTGATAGTGTTTTTTAAATTCATTTTTGAGTGGTATAGCATCTTTTCCTACAAAGGCCACTTCGGCCATTCCGGTTTTTAGTTCTGCCAGCACAATCCCCCAATTGGACATGTAATTTGGCTCAGCGTAAATGAGGTGACTTAATTCGTCTGTCATTGAAATAGCCAGGTTCTTCCAGTCTTCCCGGTCAAACAATATTCCTAAGTGATGAAGATTTTGAACCATGACGCCATTTGTGGAAGGGATTACGTTGTCAAATATTTCTTTCTTACGGGTAATGAGTTTTTCAGCTTTAGAACTGGTGAAGTAGAAATACGACTCTTCCTTATCGTAGAAATTTTCCAGTACGTACTCGGTGAATTCTTTTGCCTGGTTGATCCATGCTTCATTGAAATCGGCCTCGTAAAGTTTAATCAGCGCCTGAATCACAAAGGCGTAGTCCTCCAGAAAACCTTTGGTTGATGATTTCTTTCCTTTAAAAGAACGGTAAATAGTATTTTCTTCCATCAGACACTGCTGAATGAACTTCATGTTCTTTCTCGCGCTGGATAAAAACTTCTCATCATCAAAGGCATGGTAAGCGTCCACCAATCCCGAAACCATCATGGCATTCCACCCGGTGAGGATTTTATCATCCAGTCCGGGCTTAACCCTTTTGTTTCTAACCTCCAGCAATTTTTGTTTAGCAGTGGTAATGATTGCATCAAGTTCTTCCTTCGTTAGCGAATGCTGCTTCTGAATGTCTTCACTTGAATAAACTTCTTTTAAAATATTTACACCATGTTCCCAATTGCCTGATGGAGTGGCTTCAAAATAACCCGCGACAAGCTTGCCATGTTGTTCACCGACAATGCTTAGTAGTTCATTGTATGTCCATACATAAAATTTACCTTCTACTCCTTCACTGTCGGCATCCAGTGCAGAATAGAATCCACCATCTGCATGTGTCATCTCACGACTCAACCAATCAAATGTTTCGTAGACTATTTTTTTGAAGTAGTTATCCTGACTGATCGTGTAAGCCTCACTGTACAGACTTAGTAATTGAGCGTTGTCGTACAACATCTTCTCAAAATGAGGTGCAAACCATTCGCCATCTACCGAGTAACGGGCAAAGCCGCCACCTACCTGATCGTAAATTCCTCCTTTCGCAATTTTCTTGAGCGTAAAAAGTGTATGATGAAGGGCTTCCTCATTTTTTGAGAGATGAGCATATCGCAGTAACCAAAGCCAAATGGAAGGCATGATGAATTTGGGAGCCTTATCCAACCCACCCCAGGTACGATCAAATTTCTTCTCCAGCTGGCTGTACATGGAATGTATAGCGGATAAAAAATCATCCTGACCGGATCCTTGTCTGAATTGATCAATCCCCAAACCGGCTAAGTGATTGGTGATACTCTCGGCTGATGAAAGTATATCTTCTTTCCTCGTCTGATAGGCTTGATGAATATTGGTCAGTACTTGAACCCATGCCTGTGGAGGAAAGTAGGTTCCGCCATAAAAGGGTTTTTGATCGGGTGTGAGAAAGACATTCAACGGCCAACCACCGTTAGTCCCCATGGCCTGTACAGCATCCATATAAACCTGATCAATATCAGGGCGTTCTTCCCGGTCCACCTTAATACACACCATGTATTCATTCATGAGGGCGGCCACATCCACATTTTCGAAAGACTCTCGCTCCATCACGTGACACCAATGACAGGAGGAGTATCCGATGCTGACCAATATCGGCTTGTCTTCACGTTTGGCTTTCTCCAACGCCTCTGTTCCCCACTCAAACCAATCCACCGGATTGTAAGCGTGTTGCTGCAAGTATGGACTTGTGGAATGGATAAGGCGATTGGGTGGTTTACTATGCATGGATGGATTGTGCTTTTTTAGAGCAGTTGTGATTTAACCAGGTTGATTTCTGCTTCTACGTTCACCGTCTTGCTAAGCTTTTCAAGTTGCGCCAATGTGTTTCTTAGAAATAATTGATGTGCTGTAGATTCGGGATGAAAGGCCTTGTGTTGAAGGGATGATAGAATCCCTTTCCACTGTTGCACAAATTCTTTAGTGGTAACATCGAAATAGGTTTCAGAGAATTTAGCCCAGATGTATTCTTCGGCTTCTTCCGAGGGGTGTAGCATGTCGGATTTGTAAAACCTGTAATCCCGAAGGTCGTCCATCATGATTTCATAAGCCGGAAAATAGTAGGTATCCAGGTAGGTTTCAGAAATCGTCTGACAGGCCAGTCGTAATACAGCCTTACTCACGCTATTCAAAGGCAAAGTGTCTTTTATATGTCGAACCGGACTGACGGTCAGGATAATTTTAATGGATGGATTGAATACTTTTAGCTCTGTATAGAACTCTTCAAAGGATTCAAGAACTTTCTTTTGACTTAACAAGGTCTTGTTAAACTTTGAAGCCGGAGTCTTATGGCAATTGGCAACAATCTCACCGGTATCGGATCGCTCATATACCCACACCGTTCCATACGTGATGATAATCCAGCTCGCATCTTTCAAAAAGTAATGGGCCACCCCCAGGGTGTCTGATATCTTCTTATCCAGTTCTGATTTTTTCAGTGATGAAAACTCAGAGTGAAAATCATAATTGGTAAATACATCCGCATGCTGCACATAGGTGTGTTCGGGAACAACCTGATTGTGGAGTGCATACCGCAAAGCCTTATGGATGGAGTGAGGGTTATAAATCACGCCAAAGGGATTGACGAGGGTATTGAATTTATGCTGGGCAAGGTGCTGACCGATGGCATCCGAAAAGCATGAACCGGTAGTTATAATTTTATCCTGAAGGGTTAGGGTACTGGTCGAGGAGGGAAGTTGAATCTCAGTGCGGAACATGGTGTGAAGGTAATATGCCCTTCTCCGGCTTCAAAGGATATAAAACAAAAACCCTTCCGGTCAGGAAGGGTTTTGCTATTGAAATCTATTGCGTTACAGATTATTCTGCTACTACTTTAATCTTGATTTCGTGTTTCACTTCTTTGTGCAAGTCAATCGTCACAGTGTAGGTGCCAACTTCCTTCGGCTGTTCTTTGAAGATCACTTTCTTACGATCGATATCAAAGCCTTTAGCCTTCAGTACGTCTGCTACCTGGAATGCTGTTACCGCACCAAAGATTTTTCCGGTTTCACCGGCCTTCGCACCAATTTCAATGGTGAGTTCTCCGATGCGTTGTGCCATCGCTTCAGCATCCTGCTTCAGTTTTGCCGCTTTGTGTGCAGCCTGGCGGATGTTCTCAGCAATTAATCTGGAGTTAGAATCGTTGGCAATAAGCGCGAAACCATTTGGGATCAGGTAATTGCGACCGTAGCCAGCTTTTACCTTTACTGTGTCATTCTTATAGCCAAGTCCTTGTACGTCTTGTTTTAATATTACTTCCATGTTCGTTTCTGGTTAAGGTTAAGATTACTTCAACGAATCCGCTACATACGGAAGCAAGGCAATGTGACGTGCACGTTTCACCGCCTGGGATACCTTCTTCTGGAACTTCCAGCTGGTACCGGTTAATCTGCGCGGAAGAATTTTTCCTTGCTCATTGATAAACTTCAACAAGAAGTCAGGATCCTTATAATCGATATACTTGATACCGTTTTTCTTGAAGCGGCAGTACTTAGGTTTTAGTTCTACGCGCTTGATGGGTTCATTCATTAATGTCATCGTGCAGGCTCCTCCTCAGCTTTTCTTACAGGTTTACGGTTCTCTTTGTTTTTGTTGAATTCGCCTTTGCGTCTGCGTTCGTTGTAAATCACTGCGTGCTTGTCAAGAACGGTGGTCAAAAAACGCATGACCGATTCATCGCGTCTGTACTCGGTTTCGAGTGTGCTAACCAACTCGGGAGATGCCGAAAACTCAATCAGGTTGTAGAAACCGGTCGACTTGTGTTGTACAGGGTAAGCCATCTTGCGAAGACCCCACTGCTCAACGTTGATCACGTCAGCCTTTCCTTTCTTCAAAACCTTCACGAATTTCTCGACAGTATCCTTCATCTGATCATCAGACAAAACGGGATTCAAAATGAATACTGTCTCGTAGTTTTTCATGGGTTAATAATTGTTTTTAAAATGAGGTGCAAAAATAGACAAATGCTATCAATTGAACAAGTCTTGCGAAAACTGCATGACCAATATAAACCACTGCTTTTCAATGGGTTATAATGAAAATGTATAAATTTTAAAGGATCTGGACTTCCCGTTCGCTCAAAACCCGGTCATATGATAAATCGATAAATTGCGTATTATTGAAGTTCAAGAAAGCCGAAAGCATAAAAGGGAAGCAAATTAACGGTATTTGATCGATGGGGTATATTATTAGCGGGATTCAGCAGGTTGGCATCGGAGTTAAGGATGCTGAAAACGCATGGACATGGTATAGGAAGCATTTCGATATGGATGTTCCTGTATTTAAAGATGCTGCAAAGGCAGCGTTAATGACTCGATATACTTCCGGAATAGTTGAAAGCCGTTATGCCATTCTTGCCCTGAACATGAGTGGCGGAGGCGGTTTTGAAATCTGGCAATACACCAGCAAGACTCCGGCAAAAGCAGCTTTTGATATTGTGTTAGGCGATACAGGTGTGTATGCTACCAAGATTAAGTCCAGGGCAGTTGAAGAAAAATATAACGAACTAAAAGCAAAGGGAGCCAACATTATCGGCTCACTCACGCAGGCCCCTGATGGTCGCAAGCATTTTTTTATTGCAGACCCCTACGGTAATCTTTTTGAGGTGGTTGAAAGCAACAGCTGGTTTAAGCTTCGTAAAAGTAAAAATGGCGGAGTGGCAGGCTGCGTCATTGGCGTAACCAACATTGATAAGGCACTGCCATTGTATCGGGATGTATTGGGTTATGCCACCACCGTGTATGATACCACCGAGGTGTTTGCCGACTTCAAAGGGCTTCCCGGTGCAGAAGATAAATTCAGAAGAGTATTATTGCGCGCCACAAAATCCGGTAAAGGTAATTTTGGAAGATTGCTAGGGGCTACGGAAATAGAATTGGTGGAAGTGAAAACACGCACGGCCCGAAAAATATATGCTGATCGCAACTGGGGAGATTTAGGATTCATTCATGTATGCTTTGATGTGAACGGCATGAAGCAATTGGCAGAGAATGCAGCAGAACATGGTTTTCCGTTTACAGTCGATAGCAGCGAATCCTTTGATATGGGTAAAGCAGCCGGTCAGTTTGCTTACTGTGAAGATCCTGACGGAACACTCATCGAATTTGTGGAGACGCACAAGATTCCCATCTTCGAAAAAATAGGCTGGTACCTAAGCGTAAAAAAGAGAAACCCCGAAAAACCACTACCCAACTGGATGGTGGGGATGCTGTCACTCAACAGAGTAAAGGACTGAAATCTTCTTTGCGATTCTTGAATTCTAGATTCTTGGTGCTCGCTAGAATCCAGCATCCAGAATCCAGCATCTAGAATCCAGCATCTGATCATCTCACTTCAAACTTCCCCGTACCCATTTTATAATCATCGCAGTAGATCTCCAATACATACGATCCTGCTGCATAATCTGAACCCTTCTCATAGAGGTACGTCAGCTTTTGACGGGTGTTATCAAACAAAATTTCTTGTGACGCTGTGTAAAATTCTTCCTTGCCATTGTAGATGAAGGTGCCAGAACCGCGCGATACATCAAACAGCACCTGACCATTTTCATCAATAATGCGGATCATGATTTTCTTTCCTTCAATGGGTGCCACATTGTTTTCGGCCAGGTTAAAATCGATTTTCAGTTTGGCCAGCTGCCGGCTTCTGAACGGTGACTCCTTTTCTTTTCCACGATCGTTAAGGGCAACAATCGAAACATTCTCTACTTTTAATTGAGAAGCAATAGCAACTTTCGAAGCGAGTTCATCTTTTGTCTGGGCGAGACGGGATATAGAATCCCCCAATTCATTTTTTTCTGTCTTCAGGGTTACGTTTTCTGAGAGTAGTTCCTTGTTGACCGATTTTAACTTCTCTATTTCATCGTCTTTTATCTTCAGAAGTTCTTCGTAGCCTTCTACCCGGTCTTTTAGTTCCTTGATGACCTGGCCGTTAGCCCGCCTCGTGCGTTTCAGCTCCGTTTCAATTTCCTGCTTGGCTTTTTGGAGTTCTGTAATGTCTCCACCCAGTTTCTGTATCTCCACAATTTTCTGGTCAAGTTCAGCACTGATTTCATTCAGTCGTTGCATGGTGGTAGCCAGTTCCTGTTCAGTGGTAGACTTTTCGGTTCGCAATACCTGCTCTTCCTGCCGGTCGAAATAGATTTTTACAAACTGTATAATGATAATAATCGAGAGTAGGGCAATGATAATAGCGCTCTTATTCGATTTCTTGGGGGGTACTGGTGCTGGATTGACCGGTGCAGGCTTAATAGGTTCGCTCATAAGGGTTGTAAATGAATGGCAAAAATAAGGCTTCCTTTCCTTATTCCAAGGATTTAAAACTGCAGTACAACGTGTTGTTTGTTCAGTGATGGATCGAAGAACAGAATCCCGCAGCGGTATAAGTCAATGCTTACATACACTAAGTCGTGTTTCCGGAGTTCACGCCAGGCCCGCTCCATCCCCGGGTTGTCGTGGATGTCATCCAAAATAAGAATACTCTTATGGTGAATCTTCATGATCAACCATTCAAAATATTTCTTCGTGGGCACATACTGGTGATTGGCATCCATGAAGACCAAATCAGCCTTGGGCATTCGGGAGAGGTTGGAGTACAGAGTAGTGTCAATATTTCCGCGTATCAGTTCAATATTTTTTGCCGATCCAAACTCAAAACTGATCTCTGCAATGTCTGCAATACTATCCGACCCCTCGAAGGTGAACACACGTGAGTCCTTTTGCTTGGCCAGATAAAGGGTGTTAATGCCTAAGGAAGTACCAAGCTCAATTATATTTTTTGCTTTAACATAACGCGCCAAGCGCAGGTATAAAGCAGAAAATTTCTCATCACTCAAACTATTCCTGGCAATTTCACTGATCAGCCGTTTAGTATGATGAGTATGTTTTGATCCGGCTCCCAGGTCATTGACTTCAATTTCACGATGATCCTCCAGGAGTTTAGCGCGTAAATTTTCAATATCAGGAAAACTCTCGGATTCTGCCTTTATGACCTTTTCATAGAGGTCATACAAAAACGGTGAGTGCAACGAATGTTCATTCACGGCATCAAGCCAGTAATTCAAATACGTTTTAACACGAAAAAAATGGGGCACTTAATTCAGTCTAAGCGGGGCGATCATGGTGAATTCGGGTACGTTCACCTGCACTTTAGTTCCGTCAACAATGCGTTCCATCAGGTAGGTACCGGTCATCTTGCCCAAACCTGATTTTAAATTACAACCCGATACATACGTATGCGATTGGCCGGGCTCTAAAACAGGTTGCTGACCAACAACGCCTTCACCCTCCACTTCACGCATCAAAAATCCGGCATCGTAGATATGCCAATGCCTGCGCATCAATTGAATGGTATATTCGCTTTGATTTTCAATAGTAATCCGGTAGGTAAATACATAATGGTACTGACTGGGACTTGAATACGCAGGTTGGTATTCAGTCTCCACGCTAACCTTAATTCCTTTGGTGATTTCAGTAACCATTTGATCAAAAATATTAATTTTTTGGAATTAATAACCTTTATTGAAAATTCGTTTTCAACCACATTCGCTAAAATGAACGTAAAGATCGCCCCCACGTGGAAATCGCACTTATCTCCTGAATTTCAGAAGCCTTATTTTCTTCAGTTAACTGACTTTATTAAGGGAGAATATCAAAATCAGGTGATTTACCCGCCCGGCAAGGAAATATTTAAAGCCTTCGATTCCTGCGATTTTGAAGATGTGAAAGTGGTCATTATTGGGCAGGATCCATACCATGGCCCGGGCCAGGCCAATGGCCTGTGTTTCTCTGTACGCGATGGGGTGCGAATGCCACCCTCGTTGCAGAACATCTTCAAGGAAATTCATTCTGATTTGGGAAAGCCGATGCCGGCATCAGGTAACCTGGAGCGATGGGCAAGGCAGGGGGTACTCTTGCTTAATGCAACGTTAACGGTTCGGGCATCCACACCGGGTTCACATCAAAATAAGGGGTGGGAAGCATTCACGGATGCAGTGATCAAAACCATTTCTGATCAGAAGGAAAATGTCGTGTTTTTGTTGTGGGGAGCGTATGCCCAGAAGAAAGGGGAGGTGATCGATCGCAATAAGCACCTCGTTCTCATGTCTGCACACCCATCACCCTTCTCAGCCGACCGTGGATTTTTCGGGTGTAGACACTTTAGTAAAGCGAATGCGTACTTGAAGAGTAAAGGGTTGGAAGAGATTAATTGGTAATTGAATGTGTTAATGTATTTAGGTGTTGGTGTGTTGATGTTGCTAGGAATACCTGAACACATCAACACATCAACACATCAACACTTTATCGAATTAGATTAAAGAACCTGCTCCACCGAATCTTATTAAAGAAACTTTGGTTGGGATCAATCGACAGCCAGATAAAAAATCCTTTGCCTACAATGTGATCTTCCGGAACAAAACCCCAGTACCGTGAGTCCTGTGAGTTGTGACGGTTATCACCCATCATGAAATAATAGTTCTGCTTGAAAGTATAACGGGTTACCGCCTTTCCGTCAATTAACAGTTTGCCTTCCTCGATTTTTGCATCTTTATTGTGATCATAATCAATGATGGTGCCGCCATACATGGCCAACGTTGAGTCGTTAAGCTCAATGGTCATACCTTCCTTCGGTATCGTCAGGCTCCCAAAATTATCCGCATTCCATGGATAAAGTTTTGACTGCGGAAAAATTCTTGAATCAGGTCCGCTTTCCCGTTGCGTATCCAACTCCACACTGATGATATACGGAAGGGCTTTAATTTCCTCCAGTGTTTTTGGGGTGAGAAACATATGGTAAATAACCTTATCTGCTTCGGGGCGTCCTAACATCGTAAAGTCTTCTTCACCTAACCCCAACTTATCCAGGTTGCGTTTATTGATTTCATCTTTTGCGGTAACAATGTAGCCGTACTGCATGTTGGGAGGATTCTCTAACGGTTGACCGTTAATGATCACCTGGCGGTCCTTGATTTGTAACACATCACCCGCGACAGCCACACACCGTTTGATATAATTGGTTTTTAAATCGACAGGATATTTTTTCCATTGACTTTCGGGCAGGCCCCAGTTGTTCTCATACATGCCCGGAACATTGAACACCACCACATCGCCACGTTTCACTTCACTAAATCCGGGCAGTCTGTACTGAGGAAGTTGTATCCATTCCAGATAGGAAGGGATTTCTGTAAACCATATTTTTTGGTGTGTCAATGGAATTTGCAAAGGAGTTTTTGGAGTTCGTGTTCCGTAGTGGAATTTGCTCACAAAAAGAAAATCGCCTACTAAAAGAGAATTCTCCATTGAGGGTGTTGGGATGGTGTATGCCTCCATGATCAGCCACCGAATAAGGGTGGCTGCCACTACGGCAAAAAGTATGGCGTCCCACCACTCCCGGAGTTTAGACTTCCGTGCTTCTTTCTCTTGCTCTTTTTCTTTCCCGTTCTCCTGAGCCTTCCAAAACTGCCAATTCATAGATATTGCTTAAAATAAAACGTGCAAATAAAGGGATTATAAATCAGAATTGTAAAAAATCTTCCATGCCCAAAACACCTTTCTTTCCGGGAAGCCACTCAGCTACCATCACAGCCCCGCGGGCAAAGCCCTCGCGAGAATGCGCGATATGACGGATTTCAATATCGTCTATCAGGGAGGAGTATTTTACAAGATGCGTACCCGGTACCTGATCAATTCTAAAGGAGGTGATCAGTAAGTCCTTAGGGTTTTTCGATTCTTTTTTTACCCACTTCTTTTTCGCTGAAATCTCCTTCATAATTCCTTCCGCCAGGGTGATGGCCGTTCCGCTGGGGGCGTCCTTTTTTTCTGTATGGTGCACCTCATCAATAGACACATCATAGTGAGAAAAATTATTCATCATCCGGGCTAATTGTTGGTTCAACTTGAAAAAGAGGTTTACTCCAATGCTGAAATTAGACGCGTAGAAGAATGATCCATTACAGGAATGAGTAAGTTTTTCTAATGCTGACTTTTGATGGAGCCACCCGGTCGTTCCGCACACCACAGGAATGTTGTTTTCAATACAGTAACGAAGGTTTTCATAAGCAGCCTCCGGTTGTGAGAATTCAATGGCTACATCGGCTTGGATGCCGGAGAGTTCCGAATGATTGTTGTAATCAATTCTTCCAGCAATTTCATGGCCTCGCTCCAGGGCAACCTGTTCAACTGCCTTACCCATTTTACCGTAACCCAATAGTAATATTTTCATAGGTGTATTCTTGAGAGAAGCAAAAATGCATTTTTATTCGAAACTTCTTTCGACAAGAAATGGAAGCTCTAAAATTGCCTTAAAACCCAGAGTTAAAACCTGAATTTGAGAGAGATTCCGGCAGATCGACCAGTCATCATATCGCTCTCCCAAGTGGGCTGGATTCTCACATGAAGGTTGGGATTCAAATCAAATTCCTTCAGATGGGCATCCACATGGGCGTCCACGATTTGAAGCAGGTACATACCCGCCATCAGAATAATAAAAAAATCGCGTTCGCGTCTGTACTGATCAACGATGTTACGCAACTGATCCTCGGTAAAACCACTTTCACTAAAATCGTCACCGGTTTCAAGCACATCGAATAACTCTCCTTTGTACTTCGTGTATCCTTTCTGGTAAAAGTTAAGCCCGTAACCAAAGCCAATAAAACCTCCATAGACCAGAGGCAGCTTCCAATATTTTTTATTGTAAATCTGACCGAGTCCAGGCAGGACTGCCGCATATAAAGCTGCCTCACGCGGATTAAATCGGGTAGCATACGATTCAATTTCAACAGTATCCGGGATTACACGCGTACTATCTCCTGAACGCAATTGTGCAAAAGCACCTACGGCTAGCGCAAAGAATAGCAAAGTCAGTACGGTTTTTTTCATTCAGCTTTTAGCTCTCTACCCTTGTCGGGCCAAACCTTAATGTAATTTCAGAATGTCCAAGATACGATTAAGGTCCTCCACAGACAAAAACGGGATTTTGATCTCTCCTTTTTTGCCATCGCTTTTAATAACAATACGAGTGCCAAAGTGTGATGAAAGCTGTGATTGGAGCTGAGCAATTTCGCGATTGACTGCAGAGGATGCGGGCTGTATTGGTTTTTCCTCATTCTGGTGAGCCAGGTTTCGTACCAATTCTTCCACCTTCCGCACAGAAAGATCTTCTTCTAATGTTTTTTTGAAGATATAAAGTTGCTGATCAGGATTCTCTACATTGATGATGGCCCGGGCATGCCCCATGGAAATTCTATTATCACGCACCGCAATCTGAACATCAGGAGGGAGTTTTAGCAAACGCAAATAATTGGTTACCGTGGCACGGTTCTTACCCACACGTTCTCCAAGTTCATCCTGCTTTAAACTGCATTCTGAAATTAACCGCTGATAGCTCAAAGCAATTTCAATGGCATTTAAATTTTCACGCTGAATATTTTCAATCAACGCCATCTCCAGCATTTGCTGGTCATCGGCTGAACGCACATACGCAGGAATGGTTTTCAGACCCGCTAGTTTAGAGGCTTGAAAACGTCTTTCTCCTGAAATTAATTGATACTGATCACGGGCTAACCTGCGAACCGTAATGGGTTGAATAATACCATGTACTTTAATAGAGTCCGCAAGTTCTTGCAACGACTCCTGATCGAAATGCGTACGCGGTTGGAAGGGATTGACTTCAATGTGCTCCAGTGAAATCTCCAGCGTTCCACCGGAAGGTGAAGAGGCAGTGTGGGCTGTGGTGGGAATATCCACCTCTAAACGATCTTCAATGTTGCTGTCGCTCAGCAATGCATTTAATCCTCTTCCTAATCCTTTTTTCTTACTCATTTTAATACCGTGTTTTTGTCAAGAATTTCGTGTGCCAGGTTCAGGTAGCTGATGGCACCTTTACTTTCTGCATCGTGCACAATGGCGGGTAACCCAAAACTGGGTGACTCACTTAATTTTACATTTCTCGGAATGATGGTCTTAAAGGTCATTTTCTGAAAGTGCGTGCGCACTTCTTCTACCACCTGGTTTCCAAGACTGGTCCGTGAATCGTACAGCGTGAGCAAAATACCTTCAATCTCTAAATTCGGATTGAGGCGGGTTTGAATAATTTTAATAGTGTTGAGCAACTTACCCAATCCTTCTAACGCAAAATATTCGCACTGAACCGGAATGATCACCGAGTCGGCTGCGGTTAAGGCATTGATCGTGATCAATCCCAACGAAGGTGAGCAGTCGATAATGATAAAATCATAATCAAACTTGACCTTCTGCAAGGCATCGCGCATTTTTTCTTCCCTGCGTTCAATGCTCACCATCTCCACTTCAGCACCGACCAGGTCGATATGGGAGGGGAGGATATCTAAAAATTTAAGCTGCCCGTTGGTGACAATGGCATCTTTCACACTGGCACCGTCCACCATGCATTCGTAAATGCTGCACTCAACTTCTTTCGGATTAATGCCTAAACCTGATGTAGAGTTGGCCTGTGGATCGGCATCTACCAGTAATGTTTTGCATTCGAGCACCGCTAAGCTGGCAGCCAGGTTAATGGCCGAAGTAGTTTTTCCAACGCCCCCTTTTTGATTAGCAATCGCAATAATTTTTCCCATGCTGCGGTTTAGTGTTAGTTCAAAAAATATCCTGACGATCTTCCGTCAGGATCGCAAATATAGACTAACAAATCAGGGGCGTGGAACATTGTGGAACGTATTTTTCCACAATCCATACACAAGCGATTGTTGATTATTTATCCTATTTCTTCTTGTTTTTACGCGCTTCTTCCGCTTTTTTTCTCGCTTCTTCACTCGCTTTCATCGCATCCTGCAGCTTGGTCATGAATTTTGATTTTTTACCTTCACCGCTCATGTTCTTTTTGCGATTCTCTTCGATGAGCAATTTAATCTTGTCCTCATCCACAAACTTTTTAATAATGGCCTGCTGACCAAAGGTGATCAGGTTGGTCATGAAGTAATAGAAACTTAATCCTGCAGGAAAAGTGTTCAACACAAATAAGAACACCACGGGCATCATGTACGACATCGATTTCATAGGACCCTGCACAGAAGATACCTGATTGTTCTGCCAGGTAATCACCAAGGTGGAAACCGTCATCAACAACGTGAACAAACTCACGTGACTTCCATAAAATGGAATAGTGAACGGTAGATTTAAAATGGAATCGTAGGTGGAAAGATCTTCAGCCCATAAGAAAGATTCCTGACGTAACTCAATACTGTTGGGGAATAGATAGAACATGGCAAACAGAATCGGCATCTGTAACAATAAGGGGATGCACCCGCTGATGGGATTCACTCCGACTTGTTGATACAGCTTAAGCTGTTCCTGCTGCACCTTCGTCATGTCTTCTCCATGCTTTTCTTTAATCTCATCTAGTTCAGGTTTCAACACCCGCATCTTGGCCATGCTTAGGTAAGACTTATACGAGAGGGGGAGGAGAATAATTCGTATCGCGATAACGAGAATAACAATGATGACCCCGAAATTGCTGAAGAACTGCGTGAGGAAATAGAATACAGGGAACACCACAAACTTGTTAATCCAGTATACGGGAGGCCAACCCAGGTACACGTTCTGGTTAAACTTCTCCGCTACTCCGCCAATTTTTTTGTAATCATTGGGTCCGAGATAATATTTAAAGTTAGCCGTACCGTCAGCCAGGTCTTTGGTGGAAATGTTAAGTTTTATGTTGGCTCGCTTCACCACAGACGTGTCGGCAGCATTAACCGCAGTTTCAACTTCTCCGCCCGCAAATCCCTTTTCGGAGATGAGTGCGGTGAGGAAAAATTTTTGTTTGATCGTTACCCATTTAACTCCTGCCCCAAACACTTCTTTCTCGGTATCGGTAGAGCGTTCCGTGAGCCAGTCCACGGTTCCATTCAGATTGTAGTTGATAGTGGTGTTGTTGCGACTATCGGCAATGTCTTTCTCAAAGGGTCGCAAAAAACTGTTCCATTGTAGGGTGAGTTGTTCTGCAAGGGCAGTATCCATTCCGCGGCTTGAAAGGCTATAACCGATTTCATATCCATTTTCAGGAATACTATAGGATTGTTTCAAAGAGGCTCCGTTGGAAAGCTGAACTAAGAAATTCACATACGTTGTATCGCCAACCTTTCGGGTGTCGCTTGTATAATAGAGTGCGTATAAGTCAATCTCTTCTCCTTTATACCGTGTAGTAAGTTTGGTGGTGGTGGAAGAGGGATCCACCAGCACAAGGGGTTTACCGAAATAGGTTTTGTAATTTTTTAGTTCGAGGTGTTTTATGATACCACCCTTAGAGCTAAACTCTATTTTATAATTACCGGTCTCAATCGGAATAATTTTCTCCTCACCTTTGAAGGAAGCTGATAAATCACCGTACGTTGCTGCGAGTATACTGTCGCTTGCTGCAGGTTGAACCAGGGCGACTTGTTTTTCACGGGTCGAATCCTGAGCGGTTATTGCGCTGGGCTGCACCGTGTTTTCAGCCGGTTGCGTGGGCGGAGCAACCCAATAAAAATAGGCCATTAAAAGGACTGCGATTATGGTAAGGCCTATGGCCGAATTTCTATCCATGACGAGTTTTAAAACTTTGAACGTTAAACCTTGAACTTAATTAATCTTATAATCTTCCAACCTTCTAATCTTCTAATCTTCTAATCTTCTAATCTTCTAATCTTCTAATCTTCTAATCTTCTAATCTTCGATCTTCAAATCTTTAGAACCTTAGACGTTAGACTTCTTAAACTCTATTGCCGCTTCAACAAACCTGACAAATAGCGGGTGAGGGTTCATGACGGTACTCCTTAATTCGGGATGGAACTGTACACCAATAAACCAGGGATGATCTTTTAATTCCACGATTTCTACCAGGTTTGAATCGGGGTTGATTCCAACCGCCTTCATTCCGGCCTCTTCCATCTGCTCTAAGTATTTGTTATTAAATTCATAGCGATGCCGATGTCGTTCATGGATCATGGATTCACCGTATACAGAATAGGCCTTACTTCCTTTTTTCAATTTACAGGCATAGGCACCTAAGCGCATGGTTCCACCTTTGGCAGTAATCTTTTTTTGTTCTTCCATCAGGTCGATCACCGGGTGTTTTGTTTTAGGAGTGAGTTCTGTAGAACTCGCATCCAGGTGAAGAACGTTTCTGGCAAATTCTATGACGGCACATTGCATGCCCAAACAAATCCCAAAAAAGGGAATCTTATTTTCACGAATGTATTTGATCGCTTCAATTTTTCCTTCCATGCCTCGCTCTCCAAAACCCGGTGCGACTAACACACCATCCAGTCCATTGAGTACAGTGGCAACCGACTCCTTATTAATATCTTCTGAAGATATCCACTTCAAATTCACGCGACAATCATTCTGCGAACCTGCATGTACGAAGGATTCCACAATAGATTTGTAGGCATCGGGCAACGAAACATATTTCCCCACCAATCCGATGGTCACTTCTTCGGTGGGATTTTTAAGTTTCCCCAGAAAATCTTTCCACTGTTCAAGATCGGGCTCTTCCTTGGTATGCACTTTCATTTTAGCCAACACCCGCTCGTCCAGTTTTTCCTTACGCATAAGGATAGGTACATCGTAAATCGTATCCGCATCGATGGCTTCAATCACTGAGTTCAGGTGTACGTTGCAAAAGAGTGCCAGCTTCTTCCGGATTTCCATGGGAAGAGGTAGTTCCGTACGACACACCAAAATGTCAGGCTGAATCCCTGCACCTAATAATTCTTTAACCGAGTGTTGGGTAGGTTTTGTTTTTAATTCTTTTGCTGCCTTCAGGTAGGGGATCAGCGTGAGGTGAATCACAATGGCATGGGTGGGCCCCAGTTCCCACTTCACCTGGCGCACGGCTTCTACAAAAGGTAACGATTCGATATCACCAATGGATCCACCAATCTCGGTAATGACAAAATCATACTCACCCGAGTCTCCCAGCAAAAACAAATTGCGTTTGATCTCATCGGTGATGTGGGGTACCACCTGAACGGTCTTCCCCAGGTATTCACCCTGGCGCTCTTTGGTGATGACATTATGATAGATCCGCCCCGTGGTGATATTATTGGCCCGGGAGGTGGGTACATTCAAAAATCGTTCGTAATGTCCCAGGTCAAGATCAGTCTCGGCCCCGTCATTGGTCACGTAGCACTCCCCGTGTTCATAAGGGTTAAGGGTACCCGGGTCTATATTAATATAGGGATCAAACTTCTGGATGGTGACCTTAAAGCCCCTGGCCTGCAGCAATTTGCCCAAAGAAGCCGAAATAATGCCCTTTCCGAGTGAAGAAGTAACACCCCCCGTGACGAATATGTATTTGGCTGCAGACATAGGTTAATCGTTACGGGGTGCAAAGGTAGGGGTTTAGCATTAATAAACTACTTAGGTATCTGTACTTGATCAACTTAAATTGGCAGGTTACAAACGGGCTACCAACGGTATTTAAAATTTGATTAGAACACCCCTAAACCAACAGTTTGGCTGAAACAAATACTATTCATATTTTAACGGAATTATATTTCTCAATGAAACGCAAACTCAGGTTACTGCTTTATTTTGGTTTAGTAGTTTTATTTTTACCTGCCATCAATAACCAAGTTCAAGCCCAATGCGGTTTATTACCGGCTGTTCTTTCCACTGGTAGTTTGGTAACACCAAATGGCCTCTGTACACCTGTAACGGTGAATATGAGATACGATATTACTTTTGCAGCTCCATTACCTGCAGGTCCTAATTACGTACTGAGTTTTTTTTGGGGTGATGGTGCAGCTAGCTTTACACAGGTTGTATTGGCCCCCGGATCCGCAGTTTATTCAGTCACTAGGCCCCATGTCTACCCAGTGAATAGTGATTGCGAATACCAGGTTCAGATGTTTATATCCGTTAACAGTGCAGGTGCTTGTGGTACAACTCGCCAAACTCAATTAGTTACAACCTGGCGTACCGATGCTTTTAATGGAGGTAATGTTCAATTGATTTCTCCGGCCACAGGTAATAATATTCACACTGTTTGTGAAGGAGTAAACATTAGTGTGATTTTTGACGATCAAAGTGTTTTTAATTGTAACGCAGTTTACCCAGCTAACTATCCTCCAAATGCTCCGATAAATAACCCAAATCTTCAGGTTAGGTGGCAACAAATTGTATATAATACTCCTAACGGGGCACCTCGAATTCCAAACGTGAGTGTAAATGGTGTGCTTATGCCCGCAGCCGCAGGATCCAATTATCAGGATCCACGGGGGGTAAGTTTTTATAATCCACCTCCTGTAATACTGAATGACCCTAGACGAAGAGATGCGTTGGTAATTACCGCACCGGGTGGTTTCACCGCTGGGTTTCCTGTGGTGGGACAAGAATTTGAAGTTACGGTTCGCTATTGGAATTTTTGTAACCCCTATGCCAATGACTTTGACTTGACTCCTGTGGGTGGGGACTTAATCAATGGTGATAACCCTCCAGTCGAACAAACAGCCATTATCAGGATTATTGATTCTCCTAATCCGCCTGTTGTACCTAACCGTGATATTTGTTCTGGTGACTCACGAACTTTAACTGTTACAGCTCCTGTTGGCGGGCAAACATACCGGTGGTGGACGGATGCAGCCGCTACGGTTAGTGCAGGACCTAATGGCACTACCTTTACACCAACGTCAGCTCAGGCTCCTGCTGGACAACGAACTCATTTTTGGGTTACAACTGAAGTAGCTCCTGCTTTAGGAAGTTGTCGAAGCGCGCCTACTGAAGTTACCTTGCTTCGAAGAACGTTGCTTACTTCCCCAACACCGATAAGCGGGCCAACGAACTTATGTCCAAATACGTCATATACTTTTTCAGTCCCCACTGGGGCACCTCCGAATCCGCCTGATATTACAATTACTGATCCACTAAGTGGTAATGTAAACCTTGCCACTGATTTTGTATGGACAGTTCCAGCAGGTTGGACGATTAATTCGGGCCAAAATACGAACAGTATTAATGTTACAACAGGTGCAGCAGCAGCAGGTACTATTAGTGTTGTTCAGCAATACGAGACGGCACCAACATGTCCATCCGCTCCGGCAACTACCCTTGCGGTTACAGTTCGCGCCAGACCAACAGTAAATATTACTCCGGACCCGGTGAACATTTGCGAGGGCACAACTGTCCAATTAAATGGAAATCCCTCAACAGTATTTGGTGCCATATCTTCTCATACATGGGGTGGAAGCACTGCGATTTTAGATGCAACGAATGTTCAACAGCCAAATATTTTAGCAGCGGCCGCACCGGGTGCTTATGGCTTAACCTATTTTGCGACTGCGGATTTTGGAGGAGGTGTATTTTGCTCTTCAACAACAGATGCTTCTACTGTAAATATATCTGCATCTCCAACTCCTGCTGCTGCAGGTCCTGATCAAAATTTATGTATTCCAGCTCCCTTGGATGCAACGTTAGCAGGTAGTAACCCTGGCGTGGGCACAGGTACATGGACACGTATTAGCGGTCCTGGTGCAGCACCAACATTTACTCCAAATGCCAATACTCCTGGTGCAGTGGCTCGCGTTTTCGCAAATGGTGTTCATGTTTTTCGTTGGACCGTGGTCAATGGAACCTGTACATCTTTTGATGAAGTTTCCATCGATTATGGTACCACTCCGCCTGTGTCAGCAGCTGGGGGCGATCAGGATGTTTGCTCACTTTCGGCAACACTCAATGGAAATGACCCAACGTTTGCAACCGGAACTTGGGTGCAAACTGCCGGACCTGGAACATCTTCATTTGTACCGAATGCCAATACACGCAATGCAGTGGTTACTGTAACAGCTTTTGGAACCTACACGTATCGGTGGAGATTGGCTAGTGGTACCTGCCCACCATCGGATGATTTTGTTGATATTATTTTCAGAGAAGCACCGACCGCTGCCGGCCCGGCTGATTTTACGTTTTGCGTGGATAATCCCCCTACTGTAACGATACCATTATCAGGAACTTTTGGAGGAGGAGCAACTCAGGCGCGATGGGAGCGAATTTCAGGTACTGGAACATTCACGAGTAATGGTACTGCCATTGGAAATTTTGATAACAGTAATCCTGCTACGGATGTATATACACCAACCGCAGCCGATTTTGCCGCGGGTTCTATTCAGGTACGTTTAGCGACTGACGACCCAGTGGGAGCGTGTGTGGCAGTTAATGATCCTGTTACAATTACCATTGACAGGCTACCCGCCAATGCTGCTGCCGGGGGTGATTTCGCTACCTGCGATCCAACCGCTAACCTCGCAGCCACAGCGGCCAACAATGGAGGCACGGGTACATGGAGTATAGGTAGTGCGCTCTATTATGAGACCTTTACCAATCCCAATGGAACAGGGTTATCGGGTCCTAATCCGCATGCATTAACGTTCACTCATCCAACCAATAACTGGACAATTACCGCACCGGGTGTTAACACCTTATTGGCAGCAGATGACTATTTGCGTGTTCAGGGTGGAGTCATGGAGGCTCAGGATGTGAATGCCGAATTAGTATGGCGTTCTCCTTCTATTAATATATTAGGGCAACCAAACGTTACAGTCTCAATTCAATTAGCTGATTTTGGGCCTAAGGACCCTACAGACTATATACAGGCATTCTATAGATTAAATGGTGTTGGAGCTGAAATACCGATTGGCTCAATAATAGATGATTCAGGGGTGGATGGAACTTTTACAACATTTACACAAGTCATTGGTGGTGGAAATACCACCATTGAAATTATTGTCCGTGTATTGTCTAACACAAATGGTGAGATCTATCGTTTTGATAACGTTTTTGTTTCTGGTACTGGATCAACATTGCCATTTATTACTGATGTAAATAACCCTACAACATCAATCACGGGATTACCAGTAGGCAGTACTACATTCATATGGACAGTAACTAGTGCATTAGGTGTATGTAGTTCTACTGTTGATCAAGTTGTAGTTACACGTCATGCAAGTCCGGTGAACAACAATCAAACTCCTTCACTTTGTGAGGATTCACCTGGAAGTGCGGATGCAACTGTTACCCTTGCCTTTTTAACTACTTTAACAAATGCTATTACTGGTGGAGCACCTAGCACTACTGTCCAATTCTTTTCTGATGCAGGTCGAACTGTACCATATCCGGTATCTGATGTGTTGGCCACCTCAGATATTGTTTATACCCGTGTTACTCGTACAGATGTATTACCCAACTGTACAACCGATGGTACCGTAACCTTTACCGTCAACTCCCGCCCCGCAGCGCTGGATCAAAACCCTGAGTTTTGTGAGGATGCTGTTGGAAGCAATACACTAACAGGGATTAATTTAACACTGCTAAACAATGCGGTAAAAAATAATGTAGTAGCGAATACGGTCGCCTGGTTTTCAGATGCTTTGTTAACCATACCAGTTCCCGATCCTACCAACGTTACGGCAAATGATGGAACTTCTTTCTTCGCCCGTGTAACGGATATTAATGGTTGTACTGACGATGCTGAAGTGGAGATAACATTGAACCCTGTACCTCCACCAAACGCATTAATAGGACCAACCGATGTTTGCTTGGATCCTTCTGCTGTTACATTATATCAGCTCACGGTAAACAATATAGGATATACGTATGCATGGACGATACCCGATCCTCCTTTTGATCAGGTGCTGGGTGGTGGTGTGAATGACTTCCTTGTTCTCTTAAGTTTCCCTGTACTTGGTGCAGACGTTCTCTCGGTAGTAGAGACATCGGATAAGGGTTGCGTAGGCCAGCCAAACACAATAAATATTTCAATCGACACAAGTCCACCAGCTATTACAATCCTTGATGCTAGTCTTAGCCCGGGTCCCGGTGCAGTGTGTGCAAATGAAGCAGGTGTAGTGTATACTGTAGCCAACCTTGCTAATACCACCTATTCATGGACTGTCCCGGCAGGATCTTCTATTATTGCTGGTCAAGGCACCAATCAGATTACTGTAAATTTTGGAGCCCTAGCAGGATTGATTTCCGTTATTCCAACAACTTCAGCTGGTTGTGCCGGTAATCCTGATGATTATGCGGTGGCTATTAATCCAAATCCAAGTCTGGATCTATTAGCGAATTCAGTATGTAGTGACGATCAGGCAGGGATAACACTATCCGGCCCGGGTGCTGCAACCTTTAATATTACCAACGTAACAGTGCCCCCGGGATTATCACCCGTTGCACGCGCTACCGGAAATGGTTTCTTTTCCAATGAAATTTTTGGAGATGTTTTCACCAACACAACAGGGGGTAATTTAATTGTTCAATATTCCGTGGTTCCCGTAAGCGCGTTTGGATGTGAGGGTACAGCCGGTCAGGTAAATTTAACCGTACGGCCAGAACCAACACTTGCACCGAACTTAAACGATGTCATTTGTAGTACCGTGGATGCGGTGGGTGTCCAACTGGAAGTGGCGGTTGGTAGTGTAGCGGCTGATCAATTCCAGATCACATCGATCAACAATCCTTCAGGATTAACGGCCGTGGCGGGAGCGCCTGCCGTTGGAGGACCTTTTAACTCCGTTGTGTTAATGGATGATCGTTGGGAAAATTTGGGTGTTGCTCCTGCAACGATTGAATATTTTGTTCGTCCGATTAACTCCATTACCTCGTGTGTGGGTGATCCTCCGCTACCGGTTACCATAACGGTTAACCCTGAACCACAGGTAACATCGCCTGTGGCTGAAACAATTTGTAGCGGCAGTTCACCCACCCTCACGCTCACCTCATCCCTCGGACCAACAAGTTCATTCACATGGACAGTGAAAAGCATTACGGGTTTTATCTCAGGAACGAGCAGTGGAACAGGTTCCTCCATTACCAATGTATTGGTGAATAATGATCTTGTTCCCGGAACCGTTACGTATGAAGTCACCGCTACCGGTCCGGTAGGATTAGGAAGTTGTACCGGTCAGCCAGTCGATGTAGTAATTACAATCGATCCTTCTCCAATTGCAAACCTCATTACCCAGATTGTCTGTTCGGATGCAGCGGGTGGAAATACCTTTACACAAGATCTTCAGGCTCTGGAAAATTCAGTGAACAACACGGGGACTGTAACCTTTGCATGGTTCCAGGACGCAGCATTAACGATTCCTATCGTAGCGCCAGCATTGAATGCTTATGTGTTAACTAATAACGTACCGGTTTTTGTTGAAGTGGATAATGGTCAATGCCAAAAGGCTGTACCGGTTACATTTACCGTTAACCCAACACCTTCCATCAACACCTCTGTCACGTCAAGTTATAACGGCTTCCAAATTTCATGCACGGGTGCCAGTGATGGACAGATCACCGCAGTGCCCGCTGATGGAACAGGTCCTTATCAATTTAGTATCGATGGGGGAGGAAGCTTCTTTAATAGTGCCGCGTTTAATGGTTTATCCGTAGCAGGAAATCCTTATGTAATTCGTGTGAGAGATATTAATGGGTGTACGGAAGATTCCGCACCGCTTTCATTGGTACCTCCGCCTGCGCTTACCGCAGTGGGAGCCATCACATCAAATTACAACGGTGAGGATGTTTCGTGCCAGGCCGCTTCGGATGGTATCGTAACAATAACACCTGGTGGTGGCACTGGTACTTATACGTTCCAACTTTTGGAATTACCCAGCAATACAACGGGTGATGCAAGTGGAATCTATACGGGTCTGCGAGCCGGTACGTATACGTTCATTGTCAAGGATGCTAATAATTGTCAGTTTACTCTACCCGTCATAACCATTACGGAACCTACTCCCGTTACGGCAAGCGCTGTGCTTACCTCACCCGTAAGTTGTAATGGAAATACGGATGGTGTAATCACGGTCACGGGAGCAGGCGGAACGTTAATTGGTCCGAATTATCAGTTCACCTTAAATCAGGCTCCGTTTACCGTTAATGCAACAGGAGTGTTTAATGGATTAGCTGCCGGTAATTATACGGTAGACGTAGAGGATGATAACGGTTGTGTGAAAACTTCGAATACGGTTTCAGTTACTCAACCTTCTGCACTCACAGCCTTTGCCTCAGTAACCAGCAATTATAATGGAGCAAAAATCAGTTGCTTCGGTGCAAACGATGCACAGGTAACCGGTATCGCTAACGGAGGTAATGGAGGATATTCTTATGTACTCGATCAGGACCTGTTAAATCTTACCGGAACAGTGGACGGTTCTTTCGAAAATCTGGGCCCCGGAAATTATTCCATTACGGTAACGGACGCGGGTGGATGTTCAGTTACTTCCTTGTTGGTGAATGTAACGGAGCCTGCACAAATTGCTGCCGCTGCATTGGTTACCGGAACAATTTCCTGTAATGCCGGAAGTGATGGACAGATTACCGTGAGTGCCTCAGGCGGTACAGGGGCCTATTCATTTGAACAAATTGTTCCGGCAGGACCAACCAATGTCAGCGGAATTTTTAATGCACTGGCACAAGGTACCTACGACTTTGAAGTTACAGACTTAAATGGATGTTCAGACATTGTTCAACTCACCATCAATGAACCTACGGTGGTAACTGCCGCTGCTGCGGTCACCAGCAATTACAATGGAGCGCAAATCAGTTGTAATGGTGCAAACAATGGTATCATTACCGTAACCGGTGCCGGTGGGACAGGCTCTTTACAATATGTGTTTGATCAGTTTGTACTCACTAACACAACCGGTCAGTTTACGGGAGTGTTTACCGGTGTACCTGCAGGTGTGGGTTATACATTTACAGTTCGCGATTCAAAAAATTGTACGGTGGTCACCGCTCCAATTGATGTGACGCAACCTGTTGTGGTTACAGCTTCCGGAGTAGTGACCAGTAATTATAATGGAGAGGACATCAGCTGCTTTGGTGCCAGCGATGGTATTATTACCGTGACAGCAAATGGAGGAACTGGAGCCTATACCTATAGTCTTGATCAGGTTCCATCCAACGCAACAGGAAATGCTACCGGAATTTATACGGGAGTTGGAGCGGGTATCTATACCGTTACGGTACGCGATGTCAATAACTGTACAATCGTAACATTACCAATCACGGTGACAGCACCACCAACACTAACCGCTACCGCAGTGGTCACCAGCAATTACAATGGTCGCCAGATTAGTTGTAACGGTGCAAGCGATGGAATCATTACCGTCACTCCTGGCGGAGGCGTTCCGGGCTACACATTTGTATTGAATGAAATACCATTAAATGTTTCCGGTGCAGCCACTGGAATATTTACTGGAGTTCCTGCAGGTACGTATACCATTACGGTAACCGATTTGAATACATGTCAGCGCGTGACAACTGCGGTAACCGTAAGTGAACCGGCTGTACTCACGGCCACCGCTGCGGTGACCAGCAATTTCAACGGACAGCAGATCAGTTGTAACGGAGCGAGTGATGGAACAATAAAAGTAACGCCAACAGGAGGCACCGTTCCGTATAGCTATGTACTGGTAGAAATACCGGGTAATGTTACAGGTGCCGCCACGGGTACGTTCACGGGTGTTCCCGCAGGTACCTATACGTTTAATGTATTGGATGTCAATAACTGTCCGGTGACAACCGCCCCGGTAACCATAACACCGCCAACACCGGTGGTCGCTGCGGCTGCAGTGACTAGCAATTATAACGGTTCACAGGTAAGTTGTAACGGAGCGAGTGATGGGGTGATCACGGTAACAGCCAGCGGTGGTACAGGTATTTTACAATACACGTTCGATCAGTTTGCCTTATCGAATACAACAGGACAATTCTCAGGAGTATTTACTGGCGTTCCTGCCGGAGTGGGATATACCTTCACCGTTCGGGATGCTAATAATTGTACCGTAGCCACGATAGCCATAGATGTTACCGAGCCGGTAGTAGTAACAGCCTCAGGTGTGGTGAGCAGCAACTTCAATGGTGAAGATATTAGTTGCGTAGGCGCATCCGATGGAGAAATTACCGTCACGGCTAATGGAGGTACCGGTGCATATACGTATCGGATCGATCAGGCACCGCTCAATGTTTCCGGAAATGCAACAGGAATTTATACAGGATTAAGTGCTGGTATTTATACAGCCACGGTGCGTGATGTTAACAACTGCTTTATCGTTACGGCTCCAATAACCATTACATCACCACCGGCATTGACGGCCACCGCAGCGGTGACCAGCAATTATAATGGTCGCCAGATTAGTTGTAATGGAGCCAGCGATGGAATCATTACCGTCACTCCTGGTGGAGGCGTTCCTGGCTACACATTTGTATTGAATGAAATACCATTGAATGTATCGGGTGCCGCCACTGGAATTTTCACAGGAGTTCCTGCAGGTACATATACCATTACGGTAACCGATTTAAATACATGTCAGCGTATTACCACAGCAGTAACGGTTAGCGAACCTGCCGTGCTCACGGCTACAGCATCGGTGACCAGCAATTTCAACGGACAGCAGATCAGCTGTAACGGAGCGAGCGATGGAACAATAAAAGTAACGCCAACAGGTGGTACCGTTCCGTATAGTTATGTACTGGTAGAAATACCGGGTAATGTTACAGGTGCTGCCACGGGTACGTTCACGGGTGTTCCCGCAGGTACCTATACGTTTAATGTATTAGATGTCAACAACTGTCCGGTGACAACCGCCCCGGTAACCATCACACCACCAACACCAGTGGTGGCAGTAGCAGCCGTGACCAGCAATTACAACGGCTCTCAGGTGAGTTGCTTTGGATTGAGCGATGGAGTGATCACGGTAACAGCAAGCGGAGGTACCGGCACATTGCAGTATACGTTTGATCAGATACCTGCAAATACTTCAGGGCAATTCTCTGGTATTTTCAGTGGAGTACCGGCAGGTGTCGGATACACGTTCACGGTTCGCGATGTTAATAACTGTTCGATTGTTACGGTTCCGATTAATGTAACACAACCCGTTGCCATCAACGCCTCGGGTGTGGTGAGTAGCAATTACAATGGAGAAGATATTACCTGCGTGGGTGCAGCGGATGGCGCAATTTTAATAACGGCTAACGATGGAACAGGAGCCTATACCTACAAACTTGATCAGGCTCCTTCTAATACAACTGGAGATGCTACAGGCAACTATACTGGCCTAAGTGCTGGTTCATATACGGTTACCGTACGTGATGCAAACAACTGCTTTGTGGTCACCGCACCGATCATCATTACCTCTCCTCCGGTTCTCACAGCAACAGCTGCGGTAACGAGCAATTACAATGGTCGCCAGATCAGTTGCAACGGAGCGAGCGATGGAATTATTACCGTGACTCCGGGTGGTGGTGTTCCGGGCTACACGTTTGTGCTGGTGGAAATGCCGGCCAATGTATCGGGTGCGGCCACTGGAATTTTCACAGGAGTTCCGGCAGGCACGTATACCATTGAAGTAAGAGATTTGAATCTATGTCAACGGATAACCACTGCCGTAACGGTAAGTGAGCCAGCGGTACTGACTGCCACTTCTGCCGTCACCTCCAACTACAATGGAGAGCAGATCAGTTGTAACGGAGCCAGCGATGGTATTATTAGAGTAACTACTTCGGGCGGCACTACACCGTATTCATTTGTGCTGGTAGAAATACCGGGTAATGTGACGGGTGCAGCCACGGGTATTTTCACGGGCATACCCACAGGCACGTATACGTTCAATGTCCTGGATGTAAACAATTGTCCGGTAACCACGCTACCCGTAACCGTTTCAGAGCCAACACCGGTCGTAGCGTCAGCAGCGGTGACCAGCAATTACAATGGTTCGCAAATCAGTTGCAATGGAATTAGCGATGGTGTTATCACAGTCACTTCCAGTGGTGGAACGGGTGATGCTATTTATGTGTTTGACCAGTTCCCTATCGCCAACCAAAGCGGTAGGTTCTCAGGGATATTTACAAGCGTGCCGGCAGGAGTGGGGTATACGTTTACCGTAACCGATGCGAATGGTTGTCCTGTTGTGACTGCACCGATTGATGTTACAGAGCCTTTGGCCTTGAATGTTTCCGGAATCGCAACATCAAACTTTAATGGATTCAATGTTCGATGCTTCACCGAAACCAATGGCCAGATTACAGTCACGGCCAGTGGAGGTAATGGAGCCCTTACCTATATGTTATTAGAAGATGCCGGAAATGTTTCGGGTATCGCTACGGGTATTTTTGATAACCTGCGTGCCGGAAGTTTCAGGGCGAGAGTCACCGACACCAATGGTTGTTTGTTCACCACAGCACCCATTATCGTGACCCAGCCGAATAATCTCGCACTAACCATCAGTAAGACCTCCAACTACAACGGGTTTGATGTGAGTTGTATTGGTGCGGCCGATGGTGAGATAACAGTCAACACGACCACCGGAGGAGCTGGCGGATATGTATTTGCCTTAGATGGTTTCCCGGGTAATGTTACGGGTCAGGCTTCGGGTATCTTCACGGGTGTAGCTGCCGGGTTGTATACCATTACGGTGACCGATGTGAATACCTGTACGAGGCAATCTTTGCCCGTTATTCTTTCTGATCCGCTTCCGTTGTTTGAAGGTATTATTGGATTGGATAAATCTATCTGTTTGGGTGCCGATCCTACCGCCTTTACAGAGCTGGCGGCAGCGTTCGGAGGAATTGGTAACTATGCTTACCAATGGCGTGAATCAACGGATGGCGTTCTCTTCAGTGATGTGTTGGGTGCGACCAGTGCAACCTTTGATCCACCGGCTGTAGCCGTAACAACATTTTATAAGAGATTAATTACTTCTGGTACCTGCGTGACACTGGAATCAAACACAGTTACCGTGACGGTGAATCCATTACCGACTGCAACATTAGTTCCTTCAAAATCTCCGGTATGCGAAGGTGATTTCTTCTTGTTGGAATTTACGTTCACGGGTCAGGCTCCATTCTTCTTTGACTACAATGATGGAACCACATTCGTCAATGATCGTCTGGGGGCAGCCGTTACACCCGTGCCGGTATTGAATTATACAAATACCACAACATACACCATTACAGAAGTTCGTGATTTTAATGGTTGTGTGGCGCCTGTACTTCCTGCTCCGGTTACCGTTCCGGTGATTAAGATCAATCCTAATTTTGTGATCACCAGTCCCTCGGCACAATGTAGTGGTGGTCAGTTTGATTTTGAATTCACAGTTGATCCTGATGTGGAGTACACCTGGATTTGGGGCGATGGACAGGTAGAGGTGATACCGGCTAACTCCTTACCGAATGGTACAAATCCTATTAGTCATACCTATATCAGTTTCAATACTTCCGGAACGACTAATTTTCCGGTGATACTTCAGGCTATTAATAACGTTCAAGGATGCGGGCCTGCTCAGACCAATAAGACCATTCAGATATTCCCGAATATTCTCATCAACCTGTTCCCGAATAAAACCGAAATCTGCGGTGGTGATCAGGTGGTATTTACAAACCCTACGGCCGGTGGAACCACCCACCATTGGTTCTATCGTGAACAAGGTGTAGTGGAGATGCAGGATGAACGAACTTTTGTTGCAGCATCAACGCAAACCTTCACGTTCAATAATACAACTACACAAAACCCAATTATTTATGAGTTAGTGTATGAGGTGAGCAATGCGAATTGCGCGGCCGATACGGTGATTGAGATTACGGTATACCGTGAAGTAGCAGCTGCCTTCAGCAAAACCACTCCTGTTCCGTTATTTATTGGAGGGAATGCGAACATGACCTTCACGAATACCTCGGTACCGATTGATGGAGCTGAGTTTAGGTATGATTGGGATTTCGGTACGGCCTCTTCATTGCCTCCGACAACAGGTGTAGGCCCATTTAACCTGAACTATATTGCGCCCGGAACTAAAACGGTGAATCTGTTGGCTACCAACCTGATTGCATTAGCAAATGGATTAACGTGTACCAGTCAGTATCAGGAAACGTTTGATATTTTATTGCCTCCATTGCAAGCAGGTTTTGAATATACCCCTCAGTTTACGTGTTTCCCATCCAACATTACAATCACTAGAAATCTGGCAACAGGAGATACTTATACCTGGCGCTTGGTGGATGGTACGGGAAGACAGTTACTCGTGTCGAATGATACGCTTCCAACATTTAACATTTCAAGCCCCGGACGGTATGTAATCTTCCTTACGACAACCAACACACTAACAGGCCAATCGGCATCGGCAGATAATAATAATACCGGCACCAATATAATTGCCGGTAACCCTGCTGATCCTACCGATTTTAGTGCACCTATTGATATTTATCCTCCGCCATTTGCAGGATTTGAAGCGCGGCCAACGGTAGTGTTTGTTCCGGATACAGAGCTACAAACGTTTAACTTTAGCTCTTCTTCTGTAAATCCAATTACAGCCACAACCTATCCTATTTACTATAAATGGTATTTTGGAGATGGGACGGATACTCTTACATCAACAGTTGACCCTATTCCATCGGATGTAAATTCAAATTTTGAACCAAGGCATTTGTATGTCAATGAAGGATCATATGATATTGCCTTGCTGGCGATCAATGATCACGGCAATGGAGCGGTATGTATTGATACAGCTATACAGCGAATTCAGGCGAAGGCTGCCGGCTTCACCCGTGTGCCGAATGCCTTCACACCAAGTCCGAATGGCCCGACCGGTGGCGTTCCTGGAAATGGAAGTTCACCGAATGATGTGTTCCTTCCTATTGCTAAGGGTATTGTTGATTTCCAGATGCAGATTTTCGATCGTTGGGGTAACCTGGTGTTTGAAAGCAAAGACAAAACTATTGGATGGGACGGTTATGATCGTGATGGAAACCTGTTGCCGGCCGGGGTGTATGTGTATAAGTTAGTCTTGCGATTGTCGAATGATCAACGGACTACTCAAATTGGAGATGTAACACTGATTCGATAACTTGGAGAGCGTTAGCTATGCTTAGATATATTCTGATAGGGTTTTTCGGGTTATTGATTGTTCACGCAAGTGCGCAAGACATCCAGTTTTCGCAGTACTACCAGGCTCCTTTATTTTTGAATCCCGGCTTTACGGGAATCACTCCTCAACAACGCGTTGTTTTTAATCATCGTACACAATGGCCTAACCTACCGCAAGCATATTCTACGTATGCTGCCTCGTATGATATTTTTGTGGAGGAACTGAGAAGTGGATTTGGTATGCTGCTCACCACCGATAAGATGGGTTCAGCAGGTTGGCAAACCAGTACGTTCAATGTGTTGTATTCGTTTAAAGTTAGGCTAACGGAGAAACTAGTATTTTCCCCGGGCCTGGTGTTTGGCTATGGAACACACGGTATTGATCAGAGTAAGTTACGGTTAGGTGATGGATTGGAATTCGAGCGGGATGGTGAATACTATTCGGTAGACCCCGACCAGGGCAGGCTTGGTAAGCAAAACTATTTTGATGTAGGAGCGGGTTTTCTTTTTTATAGTAAGAGTTTGTGGTTGGGTGCAGCTTTTCATCATCTGAACAAACCCAACTTATCGTTGTTGGGTGATGTTAGCCGTCTTCCGATTAAAACAACCATTCATGGTGGCGCGCGAATCGATCTTTCGGGAGGTGGCCCAAAACGAAACGCTATCAGAAGTTCTTACCTGACGCCATCGTTCATTATCAGAACCCAAGGGCCGTCTTTCTCTCAAATGGATATCGGTGTGAACTATCACATCGATCCGGTTTCGGTTGGAGTTTGGTATCGCGGAAAGCCAATTTTGTTTGAGAAGTCTGTGATCGGTGGAATTCAGCAAGATGCTCTTATTCTTTCGATGGGGTTGTATTTCAAGAGCTTCAATATTGGCTACAGCTATGATTTTACGATTTCCCAACTTCAAACCGCATCGGGTGGGGCCCACGAAATTTCATTGATGTATGAATTCCAGTCCAAGCCGGCCAGTCGCAGTGTGAAAAAGAAATACCGGCTCATTCCTTGCCCTACCTTCAACAGTCAGGAGGGTTTCTGGAATTGATGGTTTATCCCCTCCTTTAGTTCATTCATTTTCAATTTCGTCCGCTTGTCGAGCAAGTAGATCAAAAGCCGTTTCAGAGCGGTTTCTTTTGCTCCTGGTTCCCTATTTATTCGGGTCATAGCATGGGCTTTAATCGGTTTACATGAAATCGGTTAAAGATGGGGTTGATTAAAAAGGGGCTTTTCCTCTTAATATGTAGTTTAATTTTAGTCGCGGGCAAGGCTCTGGCTCAGTGTAATACGCTGCGTCCGCAAATTGACATTAGCTTCAATACGGATCAGGACTGTGCGCCTGTAACGGTCACACAATATACCATCACCTACTATTTTAATGTCGCGCAGGATCCCAACGACATTGTTATTATTTATGAATGGAATGATCCTGCTAATACAGTAACCACCATTGACCTTGGTTCCGGACTCATTGCGGCAGCCGGAAATACCTCCTTTACAGCTAACGCAACCTTCACGTATTTTGATAATAATGGCCAGTGCAGCATCCGGCCAACCGCTTCAATAATTATCAATGGTGTGTTGTGCCCTTCTTCCTCACAAACCCAATTAGCTTTTTTCTGGGGTACCGATGAACAGGCCAATGCCAATCTATCCATGACGCCCGCCAACTGGGAGGTGTGTTATGATAACCCGGTGACGAATGCTGTGTTTTTTGATACCTCTGATTTCAATTGTAACATCGGGGTTGAACCGGATAACCCGAATCGTTTTGCGCGTCATGTACAATTTGTATATGGTACCAATCATAACCCTGCAGCAACGATTAGAAACCTTACCCTCAACGATGGTGCTGTACAAGGTCTAACCAATGGAACAGGAAACCTGGTGAGTTCAAGTACCCGAGGCACTGGAGCGACATTGATTACCGGGGCATACTTCGGACCCGTGGATGCCATTCCTTTTCCTGCCGATGGACCCGTGTCGTTCACCTTTCCGATGAGTGCACCCGCTGATGCTGCTAATCTTATTGGGAATCGTTTTGAGATAACTCTTTTCAACTGGAACATTTGTAATCCATGGAACGGTGACCCTATTAATCCGAATTATGAGGATGCTGTATGGACCACCGGATACATTGTCATCGTGGAAGCTCCCGCACCAATATTTGTATCAGAGGATAATCTGGGAGTGGCCACTAAAAACTTTTGCATTGGTGAAACTATATTTCTGGATAACAACACTCCTAACCAGGGAGCGTACACCTACACCTGGGAATTTTATGATGATGCTACCGGAACAATATTAGTCGATACAAGGAATCAGGCCAATCCAACTTTTTCGTATCCTACCGGTGGAACAAAACTTATTCGTCTTATTGCTTCCAATCCTACTGCACAAGGATCTTGTATAGAAACCTTTGAAGATATAGTCAACATCACACCCTCGTTAACGGCAGCGATCGGACTTACTGATTTCAGCGATAATCCTATCTCCGGTGATTTTTGTCAGGAGGCAGCAGCGCCCTTCACAACTTTTCAGGTTCGCTTTCGTGATCTTTCCACGGGAACCATTACGGCCACAACAGAATGGCGCTGGGAATTCTATGATGAGAATAATGTATTGGTAAGACGCGAACCTGCTGCAGGATACTCAAGCGCACAGCTCGGCCCTTTTGATGAACTCTTTACAAACCCGGGTATCTACCGGGTGCGTCTGTTTATTCGCGATAACCTGACATCCTGTGAAAGTATGGATGAAGTTCAGGTTCGGGTATTCAACAAGCCACTACCAGCATTCAATTTTGATCAGGTCTGTGTGGGAACGCCAACGGCATTTTCTGAAAGCTCTACACTCAATGCAATTAACGGACAACAAATTGTTTCCTGGGAGTGGGACATGAATTATGATGGAGTAACGTTTAATTCGGATGCCTCACTTCTCAATCAACGAAATTTTAATTTCACATTTCCGGCAGCAGGCGCTTATGATGTTGCGTTACGGGTAACCACAGACCAGGGAGGCTGCTCAGCCATGATGGTGCAAACGGTAACCGTTGATGCCGTACCCAATGCAAACTTCACGGCTGATGTCACCTCAGGGTGTAGTGTGCTGGCGGTTACACTCACCAATAACTCCATCGTTGGTCAACCGGCCATCATTGACCAGTTCATCTGGGAAGTGGATGAAGGAAGTGGTTTTCAGGTGGACTCTATCCAGCGACCAACCGATCCAGGTTTTACAAATATCTACACACGCAACTTTGAAAATTTCGGAACGGTAAACCGACAATACACGGTGCGACTGAGAGTGGTTTCACAAAACGGTTGCGAACAGATATCTGCACCTCAAATCATTACTGTATTTCCGGGTCCTCGATCAGGTTTTATGGCTACTAATTACTCACCCTTCAATCAGAACTGTTCACCGCAGATGGTAAACTTCCTGGTGGATAATCAAACCCAGTCACTTTCACCTTCCGATTATCGTTGGACGGTAACGGATGCGTCCGGTGTGTTGATTGATCAAAGTACGGGTACGACCCCATCGTTCAGTTACAATTTTGTTAACAATACCCAATCCATCCGCGATTACCAGGTCACTCTTCGCACCACCTTGCCAACCTCGTGTTTTAGGGATTCTACGTCCGTGATTCGGATCAACCCCGTTCCGGTATCAGATTTTATAATCGACACACTGATATTCGATTGTCAATTGATGAGGATGCACTTTGAGGCACAACAGAAAGGGCTTAGCGAATACGCATGGGTGATCGTGGTGAATGGGGTAACTATTTTCAGTCAAACTTCTGCAAGTGATTTCCTTGATTTCGATTTTAACAGGGTAGCAGTTCAACAAGATGTGGTGGTATCCCTGCAGACCAGGAACTTTGCCAATTGTCAGAGTACCGTAACGACACAGTTATTTAGTGTTCCGATAAACGATAATATTACAGTGTCATTTACAGCCACTCCGCTAAATCAAACGCTGCCAAACTCAACCGTTACCATTACCAACACCACCACACCGGGGCCATGGCAGTATGATTGGGATTTTGGAGATGGAAATACTTCCACGGTGGCTGACCCTGGTTCTCATACCTATGGGTTGTACGGTACCTACACCATTACGCTGACCGTGACCAATGGTACCTGTATTCAAACGCAGGCCATCACCATCACGATTAATCCGATACCCCCGGTTCTTGATTTTAGTTATGACCCGGCATCCGGTTGTGCTCCGCTGACAGTGAATTTTACAAACCTATCGCAGTTTGCTGACCCTGGATCATACTTCTGGGAATTTGGAACTAATCAGGGAACCTCTCATGCCATCAATCCTTCCTATACCTATACCGAACCCGGAATTTATTCCGTGACCTTATCGGCAACGAATATTCTGGGAGATACTGTCAGCATTACGAAGTCGGGCATCATTGAAGTGTTTGAAAGTCCCGTGGCACAATTCTCCATCAAGCCCGTGCTGGTGTATGTGCCCGGAGGAAAAGTGTATACCAACAATCAAAGTTTCGGAGCCTTCAGCTATGCTTGGGACTTTGGTGACGGACAAACGTCTACCGATTTTGAACCGGTACATACCTATCTAACGGAAGGTACTTATGATATCATGTTGGCGGTAGAGAATTCATCGGGATGTGTGGATACGGCAAGAGTTCAATCGGCAGTACGGGTGGAGAAAGGAGCGCAAATTCTGTTGCCCAACGCCTTCACACCGGGTAACGATGGTCCGGGTAGTGGTGATGGTGAAAACGATACCTTCTTACCGCTCATGCGGGGCGTAACGGAATTTCAGATGATGGTATTTAACCGGTGGGGTGAACTGCTCTTTGAAAGCAAGAGCGCTACTGTAGGGTGGGATGGATACTTTCAGGGCAAACTATGTCCACAGGATGTATATGTATATAAAATCACAGCCAAGTATGAAAGTGGTGATGTCGTCACAAGAGTTGGTGATATTCATTTGATACGATGATGATAATGAATTGGATAAGTAACAATACAAACAAGACTCAAGGTTTCAAGCTTGAAGACAATGGCTTGCAGCCTGCAGCTTGTAGCTTGAAGCTATTGAAGTTTAGTACCTTGATCATTACGTTGATTTTCCTGAGCGGAAATGTTAATGCCCAAGACCCCGAATTCTCTCAGTACTACTCCGCTCCTTTGTATCTGAATCCGGCCTTTACCGGCACCGCCAGCGATCATCGGTTTATTGCTAACCATAGAAATCAATGGCCAAGTATTACCAATGGATTTGTGACCTATGCATTTTCGTATGATTATAATCTTCAAAATTTAAACAGCGGTATAGGTGCGTTGATCGTGGTAGATAAAGCGGGCACGGCTGGGTTAAAGTCAACGCAATTTAATTTTCAATATTCTTATCGGGTTCACCTGGCGGATAAATGGGTGTTTTCTTCCGGGTTGAATTTCGGAGTGGCATCGCGTAACATCGATTTTAACAAACTAATTTTTAGCGATCAGTTGGAGTTCGACTCGGATGGTAATTTGCCGCCTAGTGTGGATTATAATAATATTCAAAGCACTACCTATTTTGATTTTGGCGCAGGTGCCTTGTTATATAGTCGTAAAATATGGTTAGGATTTTCAGCCGCCCATTTGAACGAACCCAATCGATCTTTGCTGGATGATGAGGCATCCATTCCCATCAAGACTACCATTCATGGTGGTATCAGGATTCCGCTCTACCAGGGAATGTTAAAGCGCGACCGGGTAGCGGCAATTGCACCTTCGTTTGTGTATAAGAACCAGGGAAGTTTTGATCAGCTCGATATCGGTACGTATTTTCTGTATGAACCTGTAGTGATCGGGTTGTGGTATCGGGGTATTCCGCTAAAGCAAAATGTGAAGGATAACGTTAGCCATGATGCGGTAGTGATCATTTTGGGTTTTCAACTTGAAAAAGTTGAATTGAGTTATAGTTATGACCTCACGGTATCGGAGTTGGGCTCCTCTTCTGGTGGAGCGCATGAATTGGCAGTAAAGTATAAGCTCAATGTAGCCGCCCATGCCAAGACGAAGAAAAAAGAGAAATTCATTCCTTGCCCTACTTTTTATAAAGACTAATAGCTGAACAGGGCCTGAGGTCGCTGAGGAAATCCAAATCGGCCTCCATGCTCTGCGGTTTTTGCATTCAAAAACTTAAATGCGGAGGCATGATCGCTGAAAGCGCTCATTTTTATCCACCACAATATCCTGTAAATTTGAACTCTTTTATGGGTTCATGAATCTTAGTTCATCGCTTACACATTCGATTTTTAAGACAGTAGGTCACGTGGCCGATACGGCAAACGTTCGCGTTTTTGTAGTAGGCGGTTATGTGCGTGACATCTTGCTCAAGCGTTCGTCAAAGGATATTGATTTTGTGTGTGTGGGCAGCGGGATTGAACTGGCGGAGAAGGTGGCATCAGCACTGGGTGCCCGTGTTCATGTCTATAAAAACTTTGGTACTGCCCAAATTCCTATGGAGGACCTTGATGTTGAATTTGTAGGGGCACGAAAAGAATCGTACCGGAGTGAATCGCGCAAACCTATTGTGGAAGATGGTACGTTGGAGGACGATCAGCAGCGCAGAGACTTTACCATCAACGCCCTGGCCATTAGCCTGAATACGGAAAGCTATGGCGATTTGGTGGATCCTTTTGATGGCGTTGCAGATTTGAAGCGAAAAATTATCCGAACCCCTTTAGATCCGGTAATAACCTTTTCGGATGACCCCCTTCGCATGATGCGGGCGATCCGGTTTGCCTCACAATTGAATTTCGATATCGAAGCTGACACGTTTCAGGCGATCATGGATCAGAAGGAGCGCTTAAAAATTGTCTCACAAGAGAGGATTACCGATGAGTTGAATAAAATAATCCTGAGCCCGGTCCCTTCCTATGGATTCAAGTTGCTGTTCCAAAGCGGACTGTTGAACCTCTTCTTTCCGGAAATGGTATTGCTTCACGGAGTGGAGTACGTTGGTGGAAATGCGCATAAGGATAATTTTTTCCATACGCTGCAGGTATTGGATAATGTAGCAAAAGTCTCCGATGACTTGTGGCTTCGGTGGGCCGCTATCCTTCACGACATTGCAAAACCTCAGACCAAACGCTTTGATAAGGTGCATGGATTTACGTTTCATGGTCATGAAGACAAGGGTGCGCGTATGGTCCCCAATATTTTCAGACGCATGAAATTACCTCTCAACGAAAAGATGGAGTTTGTTCAAAAGTTGGTGCGCATGCACTTAAGACCAATTCCGTTATCAAAAGAAGTTACGGATTCAGCCATACGAAGATTATTGTTTGAGGCTGGCAATGACATTGATGCGTTAATGAAACTCTGTCGGGCGGATATTACATCAAAGAATAACGACAAGGTAAATCGGTACCTCAAGAATTTTGATGTGGTGGAACAGAAAATGGCAGAAGTAGAGGAGAAGGATCAGATCAGAAATTTTCAACCCCCTGTTACGGGTGACGAGATCATTAAAATGTTCAACATCCCACCCAGCAGAATCGTAGGGGAAATCAAAGAGCAAATCAAAGAAGCCATTCTGGAAGGCGAAATCCGCAACGATCGCCAGGAGGCTCTCGAGTTACTAAAAAAGATAGCAAAACAGAAAGGGTTGGGACAGTGACCGAATCCGGTTACCGGCAACTTGAAATCTGAAACCTGAAACCTGAAACTTGGAACCTGGAACCTGGAACCTGGAACTTGAAACCTCCCAGTGCAACCTTTTATTTTCTACCTTGTCTATTCATAGAATAGCCCATAATACGCTTGAACGAGCAGGTTTTGAACATTCACGAAGAGCTTATTCACCGGTGCCGGGCGGGCGACCAGGAGGCTCATTTCAGGCTTTATAAATTATATTCAAAGGCCATGTATAATGTTGGGTACCGGATTACAGGCAATGAAGAGGACGCTGAAGATGTACTTCAGGAGGCGTTTGTCAGTGCCTTTAAGAACCTGAATAACTATCGTGGTGATTCGAGTTTTGGTTCCTGGGTTAAGAAAATCGTGATCAATAAGGCGATCAACCTGTTGAAAAAGCGGAAGTGGGAGTTGATGCCGGAGAATGAGGAGTTTGATGTTCCGGCAGAGGAACCGGAGCAAGAGTATCGGCCAGAGTTACAAGTGGAAACGGTCCGAAACGCTATTATGCAATTACCGGATGGGTATCGATCAGTATTGTCAATGTATTTGCTGGAGGGTTACGACCACCAGGAGATTGCAGAAATTATGGGAATCACTGAGTCAACTTCAAAATCGCAGTTGAACCGGGCTAAAGCTAAGTTAAGAGAATTGCTAATCAACAAAATATGAAAGATCAGCTGGAAGATTTTGTACGTCAAAACAAGGAAGCGTTTGACGACAAGGAACCCTCAGAAAGAGTGTGGGGGTACATCAGTGGAAAATTGTTTAACACCCAAACGTGGTGGAACTCCCTTGTACTTTGGCGTGCGGCCGCGGTGGTGTTGTTAGGCCTTTGTATTTATTTAGCAATTCCAAGATTCACTGAAAATCGCGAAAAAAATCTGGCCTTAACGGAGTTTAAGGATATTGAAACGTTTTACATCAGTCAGATTGCCGAGAAGGTGGATCAGATTGAGGACCATAAAGGACAGGAGGGAATGAACGGGTTCACCAGCGATTTCCAGCAATTGGAAGCCATGTATCACGTGTTGAAAGAAGAAATGAAAACCCGGCCAAGTCAGAAGGTTAAAGATGCGCTAGTGTTGAATCTTCTGATCCGGATTGATTTACTGAATCAGCAATTGCATAAAATCGATAAGGAAGAAAAGATCGAGGAGGATGAACTAAATAAAGTGAACGCTTAGCGCCTCACGTACACTTAGCCGCTCCCCCGTTGAAGGGGGTTGGGGGGATGTAGTATTCTAAATATTCGGTTTATTAAAAATGACAAAGTAGGATTAGTACTCTGAAGTTAACTCAAAAGGTTCTTTAGCCGAATCGATAATTTTTCCGTCCTCACATTTTAAAATTCGAGCCGGGAATTTTCTGATCAACCCGTAGTCATGGGTGGCCATCAGCACCGCTGTTCCGCTTCTGTTGATTTGTTGGAATAATTTTAAGATGCCGTGAGAAACTTCGGGGTCTAAGTTTCCGGTAGGTTCATCGGCAATAAGGATAACGGGTTCATTCAACAGCGCGCGCGCAATTACAATACGTTGCTGCTCACCACCGGAAAGTTGATGGGGCATTTTTTTCTCTACTGACCCTAACCCTACTTGCATGAGTACTTCGCTCAATCTCCCGCGCATCTTTCCATTGTCAGTCCAACCCGTAGCCCTTAACACAAACATTAGGTTGTCGCCCACACTTCGGTCGGGGAAGAGTTGGAAGTCCTGAAAAATGATTCCGAGTTTTCTACGCAGTTGAGGTACTTCTGAACTTTTGATATTGCGAATATTAAATCCCGCTACATTAATATCACCAAGTCTTAAGACAAGATCAGCATAAAGCGTTTTGAGTAAAGATGATTTTCCGGAGCCTGTTCTGCCTACCAGAAAAACGAACTCCCCCTTTTCAATTTCAAAATTGAGATCGTTAAGTACGGTATTTTGGTCCTGAAATATGCAGGCATCTTTAACGCGAACAACCGGATCGTCAGAAAACATCGTGTGGGTTCAAAGTTTAAAGTTCCAAGTTTAAGATTAAATCCGCCAGTATAGCCACGCGCCTGAACTTAACCATTCACTTTTTTATGGTCTGCTAAAAATTTAGCTAAGCCGCTATCGGTCAGAGGATGATTCAATAATGCCATGATCACACTTAACGGGCAAGTGGCAATATCCGCTCCAATTTCGGCACATTTGATCAGGTGCATGGTGTGGCGAACAGAAGCCGCTAATATTTCAGTTCCATAGCCATAGTTATCATAGATGTGCCTGATTTGAGCAATCAACTCTAAACCATCCTGTGAGATGTCATCTAACCGGCCTACAAAAGGGGATACATAACTAGCACCGGCTTTGGCCGCTAAAATTGCTTGGCCAGCTGAAAACACCAATGTACAATTGGTCCTGATTCCTTCACTGGTAAACTTTTTAAGCGCCTTTACACCTTCTTTAATCATCGGCACCTTCACCACAATCTTATCATCAATTTTAGCCAGTTCCTGTCCTTCTTTCATCATTCCTTCAAAGTCAGTGGCAATCACCTCCGCACTCACATTATTATCAACAATGTTACAAATGGCTTTATAGTGGGCCCTGATGTTGTCCGCTCCTTTTATACCTTCTTTTGCCATGAGGGAAGGATTGGTGGTCACCCCGTCCAATACACCTAGGTCATAGGCTTCCTTGATTTCATTGAGATTTGCGGTATCGATAAAAAACTTCATGTGGTAGTGGTTTAACGGTGGTAAAAATAAGGAAAGTAAGCGGAGGGTAAAATAAAAAAGGGCAAACCGAACATCGCACCGCTACAACTATCTACCCTTGCTACCTTCCGATCCTGGGGGAATTCAACAGGAGCTGGTCGTGCCGGCTTGCCGGGGGGCAAAGATAAACGAATTTCTGATTCTTGATAATGGACTCTGGTTGATTGCTACTAGAATCCAGTAACTAGAATCCAGCATCAATTATTACCATTAGCCAATCCTGATAAGTAAAGATTGAATTCCAGTGGACTGCATTTTTCAAAGCCATCCACGTTCAGGTCGTCAAAAATTTCTTCATCAAACTCCATTTCCTGAACTTCTACTTTTCCTTCAGTGTCTATCGTAATCTCAGTTCCGGTATACAGTATGGGATTAACCTTCACCAAAATCTGAATACCCTCCAGTTGTTTTTTGAAATATTGATGAACAATGTTTTGACTTTTCGCCATGATTTCTAATCTTCAAATCTTCTAATTTTTAAATCTTAAAATCTTACAATCTTCAAATTAAAGTAGATGGTTCGGTTAAACTTACCAGAAACAATAGAAACTTCCCGTCTAACGCTTCATCGCCTAAGGTACGAAGACGCAGAGGAAATATTTTATTCTTATGCCAGTAAACCGGAGGTCACTAAATACCTGGCATTCCCCACCCATCAATCGGTAACGGATGCCAGAAATTTTGTACGGTATGCGAGAATGGCCTGGGACAATGGAACGGAATGTGTATTTGGTATACGCTTAAAAGAAAGTCATCGGCTTATCGGGAGTATTGGAGTCGTGAATGAGAACGGTAAAGTTAATTTTGGGTATGCCATCAGTCCAACACAATGGGGCAGGGGGTACACAACAGAAGCTTGCCATGCATTGCTACAACTGTTAAGGAATCAAAAAGACATTCATAGGATTTGGACGTTTGTCGATGCAGAAAACATAGCTTCCTCAAAAGTGATATTGAAATGCGGACTGATGGAGGAAGCCCGACTTAAAAGCTGGTTTCGATTTATCAACCAGGATAACAAACCAAAGGACTGCATTCTTTACCTTCTTCCAAGGTAACAGGGTAGTGTTACTTTTTGTTGACCAACACTTCTGATAAAGGAATTCTTCTGATCTTACTTTCAATCCAGGCTGAGAAATCGAATAATCTGAGGGTTTGTTGTTCGTACACATCATGGTGGATGAGTTCAAATTCCTTTTGTATTTTCTCCCACATACGCTTTCGCTTCATGGCAGAGATGGGCAGATTGGGCTTATTGACAAAGTTGATGATCTTCCGTTCAATTTTGTATTCTTTTCCTGCGGTATGCATATCTCTCTTGATGGAACGGGTTTCATATTTGATAAGGTCAAAATCCTTGAGTTCATAGAGGATCATCAAATTCACTAACCGAATTGTACGATAGAGAGGTAAGTATGAATAGTCTCTGCTGGTAAAGATTATTTTGCTTAATGTTTTCTGTGCTTTCCGATAATCTCTCAATCCAAAATGAATGAGGGCGAGGTAGAGACTCAGTTCAGCGTTACGGGCAAGGCTCAACAGTTGTGTTTTCTTTAGCAGATTTTCTGAATATTTTCTCATCAGTATTTCACAAGAAAAAAAATCCCCCTGATCCAGCATGGGGAATAGTTCATAAAGAAATACGAGACACGTTACATTCGTGTTAAAATTTAAGGAAGGTGTTTTTAGTTTTTTTAATTGTTGAATGAAATGAGTCATTCCTTCATAGTTTCTCAGACTTCGCAAACTATCGAGAACTCCTTCCAGGGTAAACACATAATAGATAGGGGGATCAGACCACAAGTGTTTGTTGCCCTCTAATAAGTTATTCAATTCATAAAAGGAGTGCAGCGCTGATTTGTAATCCCCCACACTAATCAGGTAGTTGGCCTGAAATAATTGGTGAAGTTTGTTGATCTCAAAATTTTCCAGATTAGAGGAGGCTACGATACTCATTTCACTCACCACTAAATCGTTTAACTCCGTTCGTTGTTTTTCCGATCGGGCATTACCCTTGTAAATCATCCGGTGCTTTAATAACTCATACAAGACTGATTGCTGATGAATCTTTTGCGTCACCCTAAGGGTTTCGTTCACTTTAAAATGTTTGTGCAACAAAGTTTTTTCATCGGTTTCAGGGAAATTAAGAGAAAGCAGATAATCCAACTCCAAGCGTGATGAAATCAGTAACGCAGAATAATTTTCGAAAGCAGTCGCGCTTGCTTTTACTTTGTTGAGTAAGTCAAAACACTCTTTGTAAAGAGACTTCTCGAATAAAATCCGTGCTTTAAGTATTTTATCAAATAAGGAATAATAGCTGTCCTGCTCATTTCGCAATTCGAGCATGGTATTCAATAGTATTTTGTAGAGATAATTGACTGATGTTTCGAAGGATGCTCCTTTATACTGGGATTGGAATTTTGTTTTCAGTGAGTCAGCCGTAACATTCTTGTCATTGATAATGAGGTTGTAAAGCTTTACGTAATAGGGAATCTTTGAATTGAGCGAGGCCATTTTAAAAGCCTTCTTCTCAGGTTTGGTCATGGAGTTGACGAGGTAGATAAGTGCTTCAGATTTGATCATAGGTAGCCTTTCAGGAGTGAAATGGATCTGTGATGATGCAAAGGATCAGTTGTCATTATCAAAGTTTGAGATTAGTACGTATCTAACCATTTATAAATCAATGCTATATAAATATATGTAATGGATTAAAGTTACTATTATAGTGCATTAATTGAGCGATTACAATCGATTGAATTGTATAGGTTTGATGGTGCCTAGTCTCAGACTCAAAAGGAAAGGATGATCTCAAGAAAGTATATTGGATTAATTACCGGAATCGCAGCCTTCATCATTATTCTCCTGCTTCCGGAACCGGCAGGGATGAGTGCTCAGGCAAAGGGCGCTGCAGCCGTGGTTGTACTGATGAGTATTTGGTGGATGTCGGAAGCCATTCCGGTTTATATCACAGCGTTTCTTCCATTGGTGTTGTTCCCACCCATGAAGATTCTTTCACCTGCAGACACAGCAGCCAACTATGGTCATAATTATGCCTTAATGTTTTTGGCGGTTTTCTTTTTAGCCAAAGCCATTGAAACGCAAAATCTACATAAGCGAATAGCGCTCACGATTATTAATGTCTTTGGTACCAGTCGGAAAAAGATTGTACTCAGTATGATGATTGCTACTGCTTTTGTATCGATGTGGATAGCCAATGTGACAACCGCACTCATGATGCTGCCCATTGCGCTCGCTATTGTGGCGAAGGAAGAAGAGGAGGTGGGTGAAAAGAAAAGCAATTTTGCTCCCGCGTTAATGTTGGGCATTGCTTACTCGGCCTCTATTGGTGGATTAGCCACGCTAATCGGTTCTCCTACCAATATGATTTTCGTTGGAATTTTTGATAAGCTTTTTCCTGAAGCTCCTGCTATTACTTTTTTTACATGGTTAAAAATTGGAGTTCCTATTGTTATCATATTTATTCCCGTGTTCTGGTATTTTATTGTCTGGTACTTAAAGGTAAAGGGTAACCTAAGCAATAATCTCACAGTCATCAAGGATGAGTTGGAGGTATTAGGTTCACCAACAACCGGTGAAAAGCGTGTTCTCTATATTGGTATCGTTACGGTGTTGTGTTGGGTATTTAAAGATGATCTTGATTTCGATAGCTTTTCAATTCCAGGTTGGACTACCTTGTTGAATTTGCAAGATCATATACACGACAGTACGATAGCCATGGGGTCAGCTTTGCTGCTCTTTATTTTACCTGCCAATAAAGAAAGAAGACTAATCACCTGGAAAGAGGCCAGTCAAATACCTTGGGGCGTGGTGATGATTGTTGGAGGGGGTTACGCTATGGCAGCAAGCTTTGAGTCTACCGGTTTAGCCGATTGGTTGGGTGAACAGTTGTCATTTATTAGCGATTACCCTTTCTTCATTATTTTGGTCGCTGTAATCGCATTTGTATTAATGTTTACAGAATTTAATTCCAATACGGCCAGCGCTAATATATTGTTACCTGTACTCGCCAGCATGGCATTAGCGGCTGAAGTAAACCCCTTGTTGATTATGATTCCGGCAACCATTGCCTGTTCATGTGCTTTTATGATGCCAGCAGCTACGGGTCCGAATACGGTAGTTTTGGCAAGTGAACGGCTCACGGTTATACAAATGATAAAGTGTGGCTTTTGGCTTAATCTCATAACTGTGATTATGCTTACCATGATGCTTTACTTTATCTTAATCCCCTGGTTGGATTTGGAGATGGCTTTGCCGGCATGGGCAAAATAACAAGCATGAAGTAATAAATTTGTACGTTTAAGGAATGATTGCTACGGCTGGAAATAACGGAGACAAAGATCGGTCGGATTGCCATGTTTCTCTTGAGCTAACTAAGTCCGGAGGGATAAAGATTGATCTTCAAAGCAAAGTAAAATCACTTTATGGCGAGAGTATTGTTGCACTATCCAAAGAAGTGTTAAAGTTCTTTGGCGTTGATCATGCTGCAATAAAAATTGAGGATAAGGGTGCACTTCCGTTTGTTCTTGCGGCACGACTGGAGGCAGTCATCAAACAAGTTGTTAAAACGGATAAGGAGTATTTGCCGGAAATCCTTCCTGAAAATAAATACGCCACTACCCGTGAGCGGTTTCGAATTACCCGACTCTATCTTCCCGGAAATACTCCTAGTCTAATGATTAATGCGGGTATTCATAAGCCCGATGGCGTTATCCTTGACCTTGAAGATGCCGTGGCGGTCAATAAAAAAAGTGAAGCGAGATTTTTGGTACGCAATACGCTTCGTTCTCTTGATTTCCTGGGAGCTGAACGGATGGTACGCATTAATCAAATCCCTGCAGGGTTAGAAGATCTTGACTACATCATCCCGCACAATGTAAATCTGGTGTTGGTGCCGAAATGTGAAAGTGCAAGTCAACTGCTGTTAGTAAATGAACGCATGGCAACCATTCAGAAGAAAGTAAAATCGAGTAGCCCTGTTTGGTTAATGCCAATCATTGAAAGCGCCATGGGGGTGATGAAAGCGCTGGAGATTGCTCAGTCTGAAAACGTAGTGGCCATGGCGATTGGGTTGGAGGATTATACGGCAGACCTGGGAGTAAATCGAACACCCGAGGGATTGGAGTCACTTTTTGCCAGGTGTCAGGTAATCAATGCCTGTAAAGCAGCGGGTATTCAGGCAATCGATTCTGTGTTTAGTGATGTTGGCGACATGGAGGGGCTGAAAGAAAATGTTCTTCGCTCGAAAGCCCTGGGTTTTGAGGGTATGGGGTGTATCCACCCGCGACAAATTAAAGTTATCCGTGAAAGTTTTGCGCCCAGTGACGCAGAGATTAAAAAAGCTAAAAGTATAGTGAATGCTTTTATGGAGGCAACTGAAAAGGGACTGGGAGTAGTTTCACTGGGCACCAAAATGATTGATGCGCCAGTAGTGAAACGTGCACAACGCACCCTGGAGCAAGCTATTGGCTTGGGAAAATTGGATTCAAACTGGAGCGATCAGGATAAGGCATTAAAAGCGCAGCCATGAAGAAGTATGATAAAGTAGTGGTGAATGCAATTGGTCGAAAGGTGCCAACAGAAGTAAATGGGAAACCTGTTATTCCCTTTAAAGGTGTCGGTAAACATCGTCCAGAGGGAAATAAATTTGCCCCAAGAATTTCTTCTTGTGTTGATTTCCCGGAAGATGGCAATAAGCTTGTTCCTTCATTAAAGGAAGCATTGCAAAAAGCAGGACTGAAGGATGGTATGACCATCTCTACGCACCATCACTTTAGAAATGGCGATTTGATTGCAGTGCAGATTTTTGATATCGCGGCTGAATTAGGCATTAAAAATTTAGTGTGGTTCCCTTCGGCATCTTTTGAATGTCATGCTCCTTTAATTAAATATTTAGAAGATGGAACCATCCATCACATCGAAGGGAGCATGAACGGCCAACTCGGCAGCTTTACTTCGGAGGGTAAAATGAAAGGCGTGGGTGTGCTTCGCTCTCATGGAGGACGTTATCAGGCGGTGCAGGATGGTGAAGTTCAAATTGATATTGCGGTGATCGCAGCACCCACGGCCGATTTTTTTGGAAATGCAAATGGTGTGGATGGACCTGCCGCTTGCGGATTGCTGGGATTTGCGCTTGCAGATTCACAGTATGCTGATAGGGTGATTGTGGTCACGGATAATCTTGTGCCCTTTCCGTGTTTGCCCTGGCAAATACAAGGTAACTATGTGGATTATGTGGTGAAGGTCGATACCATTGGTATTCCTGAAAAAATTGTATCCGGTACGACAGAGATTACAAAAAGCCCGGACCGGCTATTGCTGGCCGAGATGACGGCCAAGTTTTGCGAGCAGGCAGGGATAATCAAAGATGGTTTTTCTTTTCAGGCCGGTGCCGGAGGCACTGCCTTATCCATTGGAATTTATTTTGCCGAGATGCTGAAAAGGAAGGGCATGAAGGCTCGCTTCGCCAGAGGAGGCAGTAATAAATATCTGGTGGAGATGTTGAATGAAGGGTTGGTGGATTACATTTTAGATGGACAAACTTTTGATTTGAATGGAGTTAAGTCTATGCGGGATAATCCAAGACACGTAAATACGAGTCCGTTCACCAGTTACAATTATCACGGCAAGGGAAATTTCGCGCAGCTTGTGGATGTGGTTATTCTTGGTGCAACCGAAGTGGATGTAAAGTTTAATGCCAACGTAGTCACGCATTCGGATGGTGTATTGTTGCACGGGATTGGTGGTTGGCAGAATTGCTTGTTTGCAAAATGCACAATACTTCCCATTCCACTATTCCGCGATCGAATTCCCGTGATTCGCGATGAAGTAACTACGATTTGCGGACCGGGTGAGTTAATCGATGTGATTGTTACCGAGCGTGGAATAGCCATCAATCCGCTGCGTCAGGATTTGATCGAAAGGGTGAAAAACAGTGGCATGCCCATTAAAACCATTGAACAACTCAAGCAAGAAGCAGAAAAAATCTGCGGTGTTCCGGCCAGACAAAAATTTGAGGAAGAAATTGTAGCCGTTGTGAAATGGGTAGACGGAACAGTACTTGATTCCATTCGGAAAGTATCAAAATAGAATCCTCGAGTTGTCTGAGGTATGATCTCCTTAGATTCGCCATAGTATTATTTTCTTAATCTGAAGTGGGGTTTTCCCCTCCGGCATGCAACCGTTTGTCGGAATTTCCATTGGCGTATCTGAACATTATTTATCCTTTATTATAATTATCAATCTTGTGTGTTTAAGATTACCTATCTACCTATAAATCAACTATATAAATATTTATATACTTATATGTAAGTGTCTAATAGGCCAACGAATTGACGATTTTCAATCGTTTGAAATGGTAAATTTATCTGAGTTATTAATCCTTGCCCCATGAGCGCTAAAAAGATCATTGTTATCGGCAGTTGTAATACCGATATGGTTATTAAATCCGACAGACTTCCTATCCCCGGAGAAACAGTTATTGGTGGAACGTTTCTAATGAATGCAGGAGGAAAGGGGGCTAATCAGGCAGTAGCCGCAGCCCGACAGGGAGGAAAAGTCACTTTTATTTCCAAAACCGGAAATGATGTTTTTGGAAAGCAATCCGTTGAGCTCTATAACTCAGAAGGGATTAATACGGACTTCATATTTTCAGATCCGAAGAATCCTTCCGGGGTGGCCCTTATTATGGTCGACTCACACGGAGAGAATTGCATAGCGGTGGCGTCTGGCGCAAACGGAAATCTAACACCAACCGATATTGAAAAGGCAAAAGCTGAAATAGAAACTGCCGATTTTGTATTGATGCAATTGGAGATTCCAATTGAAACCGTTGAATATGCCGCGGCCTTAGCCTATAAAAAAGGAATCCCTGTTATTCTAAATCCGGCACCCGCCCGCACCTTGTCGGATAAACTGCTCAAATGTCTTTACCTCGTTACGCCCAATGAAACGGAGGCAGAAATTCTATCCGGTATAAAAGTATTTGATTGGGATAGCGCCAAACAGGCCGCGGACGTCATCAGTGCCAAAGGTGTTGATAATGTTGTGATCACCATGGGATCGATGGGTGCCTATATTAAAGAGAAGGATCAATACCACATCGTAGAGGCCACGAAGGTGAAAGCCGTGGACACTACGGCTGCAGGCGATTGCTTTAGCGGAACACTTTGTGTGGGTCTTTCGGAGGGAAAATCAATTTTGGAGTCTGTCAAGGCTGCTTCAAAAGTTTCTGCGATTACCGTTACCCGCATGGGTGCCCAATCTTCAATTCCGTACCGGAATGAAATGGCGTTGTTGGAAAATGAATTGTCTCTATTGTAGAATCATAACAGGAAGAGTATGAAAATAAACTTTACACGTATTAGTCTCTGGATGTTCATGGCAATCCTATGGTTATATCCGGTGGCGGAAGTAGCTGCACAGGATATTAGTATTAAAGGTGTCGTAACTGATGCTTCCAATAGCGGTCTTCCCGGTGTTAACGTATCGGTAAAAGGAACACAGACAGGAACCATTACGGATGTAGATGGTCGCTATTCCCTTTCCGTACCCGGAAATGCAGTGTTGATCTTTTCATTTATTGGATTTGAGACAGTTGAGGTTTCAGTGAATAATAGAACCAATGTGGATGTACAATTGGCGGAGTCAGTGAAAGCGTTGGATGAAATTGTCGTGATCGGTTATGGTACGACCACAAAAAAGGAGATTACAGGGGCGGTAGCATCTTTAAAGGAAGAGGATTTCAATAAAGGAATTTTTAATGATCCTATGGGATTAATTCAGGGAAAGGTCGCTGGATTATCCATCACCAGACCAAATGGTGCCGATCCGATGGCGGGCTATCAAATTCTGTTGCGAGGTACCAATACGCTTACTTCAGGTATGAGCCCCTTGATCATTATTGATGGAGTAATTGGTGCTGATTTAAAGAACGTCAACTTTCAGGATGTGGAATCCATGGACGTGTTGAAAGATGGATCGGCAGCTGCCATTTATGGAACACGGGGAACCAATGGTGTAATCATTATCACCACGAAATCAGCCAAACAGGGAAAGGGAACTTTGGAGTATTCTGCTCAGATTTCTACGCAAGTCGCTCCACGAGGCGTACAAAATTTAACCGCTTCTGAATTTGAGAATGCAATCAATAACTACACATCACTTGATCCTGATCAAGTTTTGCTCGGCAGTGATACTGATTGGTTTGAAGAGATCACCCGGGATGCCCCGATTAGTTATCAGCAAAATATCGCCCTTTCCGGTGGAACTGATAAATTTTCTCATCGAACTTCATTGACCCATAGCATTGGTCAGGGATTACTTTCCGATAATGAATCCAAGCGTTTATTGTTTAAGACAAATATCAAGCAGAAGGTTCTCGAGGACAGGTTAACACTTGATTTTAACCTGACCAACAATTTACGAAACTACAAGCCGGCTAACTATGAACTTTTCCGACAGGCCTTTATCCAGAATCCAACACAACCCGTGTATGATGACTCGGACCCCCTGACCGGTGGCTACTCCTATGAACAGGGACTGGAATACTATAACCCGGTGGCCATGTTAAACGAGAGAACCCGTGATGGTAAAACAAATGATATTGTATTGAATTTGAGAGCAACGCTTAAAATTATTGACGATTTAACATGGGATAACTTTGTCTCTACACAGAAATCAGAATGGGAGGAAAATTCTTATAAAACTCAATTTTACCCTACCATTCTTGGATTAAATGGGGAAGCTGAAATAGCTAACGGACGCAATAGTAACTCTCAATTTGAGAGTATGTTTAACTATGGTACTTCCTTTGGTAGCCATAATCTTCAGGCAGTGGCCGGGTATTCCTATCAGGAGTTTGAAGAGAACAGCTCCTATGTCGGTAATTATGATTTTGATACAGATGTATTTCTGTACAACAACATTGCCGCTGGATCCTATTTCAGAGAAGGAAAAGGCGAAATGGGTTCCTACAAAGAAGGGAGTACACTGATCGCTTTATTCGGTCGGGTGATGTATAACTTTGATGAGCGATTCCTGGCAACCGCATCCTTAAGGCGGGAGGGCTCCTCAAAATTTGGTGAGAATAATAAATGGGGCTGGTTTCCGGCAGTGAGTTTTGGTTGGCGGATGGATCAGGAATCCTTTATAAAGAATATCAACTGGATTGATAACCTAAAATTCAGAGTAGGGTATGGTGTTACCGGGAACCAGGATTTTGCACCGTATCAATCACTTATCCTGTTGGAACGTGTCGGAAGTTTATACTATAACCAGGAGTGGATCAATTCATATGGTCCGGGGCAGAATCCAAATCCTGACCTGCGATGGGAAAAGAAGAAAGAGTTAAATATAGGGGTTGACTTCTCCGTTCTGAGTAGCAGACTCAGCGGAAGTATAGAATACTACTTAAGGAAATCTACCGACTTGTTGTGGTTATTCCAGGTTTCTGTTCCACCGTATTTATATCCATACCTCTTTACGAATGTAGGAACGATCAGCAACCGGGGTATTGAATTAACACTGAATGGTCAGTTGATTAAGAGAAATAACTTTCAGTGGAACTCGATATTGACGTTTAGTCATAACAAAAACTATCTGGATAAAATATCCAATGAGGAATTTACCCAAACATCATATGAAACAGCGTTTATCGGTGGAACCATCGGGGTATGGTCTCAACGAATTGAAGAGGGAGAGGAGCTGGGTTCTTTTTATGGCCCGATTTGGCTCGGTTTGAATGATGGCTATGATTCTTTTAAGAATCAAAATCCAGTAGGTGAAGTGGACAAGAGTGATTGGGAAAAAATCGGAACAGCAAACCCGATTGGTATAGTTGGATGGAGTAATAATTTCAATTACAAAAATTGGAATTTGAGTGTAAACTTCCGGGCAGGTATTGGCGGCAAGGTACTGAACTCGTATCGATTGTATTATGAGTCCTGGCAAAACATTGGCCTCAGAAATATTGTGCATACACAATACGAGAATCCTGAATTTGAAGGGGATATTACGTACTCCTCAAAATATGTGGAAGATGCCTCTTTCCTGAAGCTTGATAACGTTACCCTGAACTACAATTTCAATCTTCATTCGAAATTAGTTTCAAGGTTGAGCGTGTTTGGTTCTGCTCAAAATGTATTCTGGATTACAGGGTATGACGGTATAGACCCTGAAGTAAACCTTTCGGGTCTTGAACCAGGTATTGACCCATTATCTTACTACCCCAGGAGTACGACTCTGACTATTGGATTTAATGCAACATTTTAAAAGTAAAGATGAACACTATGAAAAAGCTCATATTTAAAACTACAGCTGCAATCGTATTGGTCTTCTTAACAGTTTCCTGTTTTGATCTCACGGAGACAGTCTATTCCGAAATCCCGGTTGATAACTTTTTCAAAACAGAGAAGGACGTAATTGCTTATGCAGGCAGGGCGTATGTAAAATTACAACCCTACCCGGAAGAACAACGCCTTTGGACATTGGGTGAACTGGCAGCCGATGAATTGGTAATTCCCGCAAAATATAATGGAGAGTGGTATGAACAGGGCCGCTGGGATGATATCCATAAGCACAAGGTTGCACCCAACAATAAGATTCTTACGAAATCGTGGGATATGGTCTTTGAGGGGATTACAGCCTGCAATGAAATTCTAACTGTATTGGGTCCTATTCCATTTGAAAACAAAGACAGGGTAATGGCAGAGATTCGGATACTACGGGCCTTTTACTATTACTGGGCGTTAGACTATTGGGGCAACATTCCCTTCTCGATCACTTATGGTGACAAGGAACCTCCGCCACAAAAGGATAGACAATTTGTATATGATTTTATTGTTCAGGAAATCCAGGACAATATCGATGCCTTGCAGGAATTACCCACTCCTGAATATTATGGTCGGGTAACAAAGTCAATGGCGTATATGTTGTTGGCAAAAATGTACCTAAATGCCGAGGAGTGGATTGGCGTAAGTCAGTACGAGGAAGCGTTGGCGGCTTGCGATGAAATCATAGCACTGGATGCATACGAAATTGAGGATAACTACTTTGATAATTTCATTGTGCATAATGAAGGATCTAAAGAAAACATTTTTGTTATCCCATTCCATCCTCAACTTACGGATGAGCATTTTTATTGGTCGCACTTAACCTTGAATTCAGCCAGCCGCGCAACGTTCAACATGACGGGCATACCCTGGGATGGTTTTGTATTGAATCCCGATTTTTTTGTCAAGTATGCTGATAATGATGTTAGGAGAAACGCATGGCTATTTGGGCAGCAGTATGATATCAATGGCAACCCGATCATTATCGATGGGGAGTCCTTTATCTACACACCTACTATTGCAAACTATAATTCGCGTGAAGAATGGGAAGGTGCGCGTTGCAATAAGTATGAGTACCAGGAAGAACTGAGTTATGATGTCACGGATATGGAGAATGATTTTGTCCTATTCCGGTATGCGGATGTGCTTTATACAAAGCTGGAAGCACTTTATCGTTTAGGTCGAGCCGGAGAGTTCATTGATGATCCTGATCTTCAAAAAATAAGAACAAGAGCCGGGCTCACTCCTTATACATTGGGTGATCTCACAGACGATGAGTTATTGGATGAATTTGGAAGAGAGTTTGCCTGGGAAGGGCGTAGGCGACAGGATGTGATTCGATTTGGAGTTTTTGGTGAGCCTTGGTTTGGGAAACCTACCACAGGTCCAAACGCAAAACTATTCCCCATACCGCAAGGTGCATTAAACACAAATCCTAATCTGGTTCAAAATCCACAGTAATGAAACATAGAATTTTCATATCATCTCTTGGTATAATCGTTTTTACGATGTGCTCCATGATGGTAAGTGCGCAAAGTAAAACGAAGTCTACCTCCGCCAGCGAACTGCGGGATAAGATTGCCGGTGCGTGGATTGGGCAGATGATAGGAAATATCTATGGACTACCCCATGAGAATAAGTACGTAACTGCCCCCGGGGTTGAAAAGTGGCCTTATGGCTATACGAAAAACCTGGATAAGCTGAAGAAGTATAATGGAGCCTTTTCAGATGATGACACGGATGTCGAATATATGTATTTGCTCACCATGGAGAAATTTGGATATGAACCCACCTACGAGCAAATGCGCGAAGCCTGGATGTTTCATGTTCGCGACCGCGTATGGCTTGCCAATCGGGGAGCGCTTGGGTTAATGCACTTTGGATACACCCCACCGTTTACAGGCGATCGGGATATCAATCCGCACTGGTTTCAGATTGATCCGCAGCTGATCAATGAGATATGGGCGTACACTGCCCCGGGTATGGTCAGGTATGCAGCACAAAAATCGGATTGGGCTGCACGCATCACCAGCGATGACTGGGGTGCTGAGCCGACCGTACACTATGGAGCTATGTATGCAGCAGCTTTTTTTGAAAAGGATGTTCGCAAGTTGATAGAAATCGGATTGAAGGAACTTCCGCCCAATGGACGGTACGCTGAAACAATCCGGGATATGATTGCCTTGCATAAAAAATATCCAACCAAATGGCAGGATGCATGGAAAGAGATGGCTGATAAATACTATGTAAATGAACCTGACCTCACCAAGACAATCTGGAATGCAAACTTAAACGGTGCGTGTGGCATTTTGGCGATGCTCTATGGTAATGGAGATTTTCAACGTACGCTTGACTTATCCTGCGCGATGGGTTTCGATGCCGATAACCAGGCGGCAACAGTAGCAGGTCTTCTTGGAATTGTGTATGGATTCAATGCCTTACCTAAGGACTTGTATCTACCTATTGAAGGATGGACTAAACCTTTTAATGACACCTACATCAACATCACACGGCATGAACTTCCGGATGCCAGCATTCAGGATATGATTGATCGAATGATGAAGGTGACCTTGCAACTGGTAAAAAATGAAGGCGGAAAAGTTTCAGGCAAGCCGGGCGAAGAAAAAATCACCATCAATACCAGCGCGACATTTGATGTGCCGCTCGAATTCTATATCGGGCCAGCAGCCCGCATGGAAGTGAACAAACCTGTTGATTTTACATTCTACAGCGAGGCGAATAAAAATTATACATGGACGCTGGTGGGTGGCGAATTACCCAAAGGAACAACATTTGATAAGGGTAGACTTACGGGAACACCAACAACTCCGGGCGTCAGTAAGATTACAGTACAACTAGATAATGGTAAAAAGTCTCTCCGGAAGGATTTTGAGTTATTAGTGCGCAGCAGAAATATTGCTGGAGAAGCCACTACGGTACTCTCCAATGTAAGTCAACTGAATGAAGCGGTTATGGATTCATGCTGGTATACCTTCGGGAAATCCATGTATGCAAAAACTCCAGATGTAATTCGCGATGGCAAATTAAATGGTGCGGGCTCTGTATTCTACAGTCTGTCGGCAAAGACGAAGATTTCTAAAGTGGATTATTATGGATACGAGTGGAGGGATGAGCAGAACATTGACATGCTGGTGTTCAGCACGGGGGGTATGGAAGAGTTTGGGGGATGGTTTACTTCCCTCAATGTTCAGTACAAAAATGAAGAGGGTAAATGGGTTTCCGTTGAAAAGACAACCATTAATCCCCCGCTACCTAAAACTGACATTGTATTCTTTCAACCTCATTTTGCAGAATATGTGATCACCTTTCAACCGGTGGAAACAAAAGCGATACGTATCATCGGTGATGCCATGATTCAGGATCATTGGAATAAGTACACTAAAAACGTTTCCGGATTTACTTCGATAACGGAGTTAAGTGTTCATCAGGCTGTAGAAAAATAGGAATATGAAGTTGACCGATTTTAAAATATTTCAAGTAGCATTAATTCTAATGGGGACCATTCTTTCAGGATGCAGTTCTGGGGATTCAAGTTCTAAGGATATTCTTTCGCAAGGATCGATAAAACTATCAAAGACAACGTTACAGGATAAAATTAAGGGCGGTTGGGCAGGCCAGACCATTGGTGTGGTGTATGGGGCACCGGTTGAATTTAAATATCAGGGTTCCCTCATTGACGATCAACTAAATATTCCATGGCATGAACATTATGTAAAATATTGGTGGGATAAAAAGCCGGGCTTGTTTGATGACATCTATACGGATTTAAATTTTGTAAAAGCATTTGAGAAGCACGGACTGAATGCAAGCTCGGATTCCATTGCGCATCATTGGTCCAATACGGCCTACCATTTGGCGCATGCCAATCAAGCTTCCCGATATAATATTTTAAATGGTATCATGCCACCGGCTTCGGGGTATTGGAAAAATAATCCGCATGCCGATGATATTGATTTTCAAATTGAAGCCGATTTCATCGGACTTATGGCACCGGGTATGGTGAACAAGGCAACGGAAATTGCTGATCGTGTGGGCCATGTGATGAATAGCGGTGATGGTTGGTATGGTGGTGTTTTTGTTTCAGCCCTGTACTCACTTGCTTTTGTATCCAATGATCCCATATATATAGTAGAGCAGGCTGTCAAGACGATTCCTGAAGGAACAAAATTTCATGACTGCATTGCCGATGTCATTCAATGGCATAAGCAATACCCCAACGACTGGAAGCAAACCTGGTTTGAAGTTCAGAAGAAATGGAATCTGGATGTGGGTTGTCCCAAAGGAGCTTTTCTAGGCTTTAACATCGATGCAAAAATCAACTCGGCCTATGTAGCCATCGGTATGCTCTATGGCAAGGGTGACTTTACGAAATCCATTGACATCGCTACACGTTGCGGTCAGGATGCCGACTGCAATCCGGCAACGGTGGGCGGAGTGTTAGGAGTAATGCTGGGCTATACTAACATTCCCGACTTTTGGCTAAAACCATTACAGGAAATTGAAAATGACAATTTTGAAAACACCGATGTGTCGCTGGCAAAAGCTTATGGTTGGAGCTTTAATCATGCGTTAGGTGTAATTCAACAGGCTGGCGGAAATATAGAGGGTGAGGAGGTAATCATTCTCCTAACGAAACCCACACCGGTAGCCTTTGAGCAAAATTTTGAAAACACATTTTTAGTCGCCCGAGAAAAAGTAGATAAGTCTTTTACGGATGAAATCACTTTCGAATTCTCTGGCAACGGATATCTGCTGTATGGCAACATGGTGAAGCGTGCAAAAATTGATGCTGATTATATCGATCGTATTTCGAAAAGAACATACGGATCTGAGCCTTTAGGATTGGCAGAACTGAAGGATACCTATGTGGCTAAAATGGAAGTGTATATCGATGGTGTGCTTTCCGATACAGTTAAACTGCCCATGATGAACACCGCACGGAGACTGGAACCATCATGGAGATATCAACTGACAGAAGGTAAGCATACTATTAAATTAAAATGGATAAATCCGGATCCTGGCTACGAATACCGGATCAATGATTTGATTGTGTATTCTGAAAAGGAACCCGTAAGTAATCTTCCACAGGCAACTCAGTAAGCATGAAGAGAAAGTTAGTGTATAGTAGTGTTTTCATTATCATCATCAGCCTTCTAAGTGGTTGTGTTAAAAAGAAATCTGTGGCAATCGTAACGCCAGAAGATATTTCAATTTCTAAAGAGGAGTTGAAAGATAAGATTAGGGGAGGATGGGCCGGTCAAACGATTGGGGTGACATTTGGTGGCCCAACGGAATTTCGATTTAAGGGCACGATGATTCAGGACTACCAACCCATGGTTTGGCATGATCACTATATTAAAGAGATGTATGCCCTGGATCCAGGGCTGTACGATGACGTGTACCTGGACTTGACTTTTGTCAATATACTGGAAAAGGTAGGCCTAAATGCACCTGCGGATTCCTTCGCTGTGGAATTTGCGAATGAAGACTACAAACTTTGGCATGCCAACCAGGCTGCCCGTTATAATATTTTAAATGGCATCATGCCTCCGGCTTCAGGTCATTGGAAAAACAACCCTCATGCCGATGATATTGATTTTCAGATTGAAGCCGACTTTGCCGGTATGATGGCACCGGGTATGACCAACACCGCTTCCGAATTTTGTGATCGTATCGGGCATATCATGAACTATGGTGATGGTTGGTATGGTGGCGTGTTCATGTCGGCTATGTACACCTTGGCCTATACTTCAAATGATCTTGATTATATCATCTCGGAAGCCCTGAAGACGATTCCAGAGCAAAGCATGTTCTATAAAACCATTGCCGATGTCATTCAATGGCATAAACAATATCCCAACGATTGGAAGGAAACCTGGTTTGAGGTGGAGAAAAATCATTCTTCCGAGAAGGGATGCCCGGAAGGAGTGTTCAACTCCTTTAACATTGATGCACGTTTGAATGCAGCCTATGTCGTAATCGGGTTGCTGTATGGCCAGAAAGATTTTTATAAAACAATGGACATCGCTACACGGTGTGGTCAGGATTCGGACTGCAACCCCGCAACCGCTGCCGGCATACTGGGAGTGATGATGGGCTACAAAAGCATTCCATCTTTTTGGAAACCTGCGTTGGAAGAAGCGGAGGGATTGAAATTTCCATACATGGACATCACCCTCAATCAGGTGTATGACCTCACCTATAAGCATGCGCTTCAATTAGTAGAACAACAGGGTGGTAAAGTAGGAAAGGATAGCGTCCAGATTAAAACGCAAGTGCCTGCTACTGTTCCATTTGAACAATCCTTTGAAGGAATGTACCCCGCAGAAGAGCGTTACTTACGCCAGCATTTCACCGATAAGGATATTAAAATTGATTTTATGGGGAATGGAATTGTGGTGTTGGGCAACGTAAACAGCATTTGTAGTGTACCGAAGAGCGATTATGTGGCGCTGCTGGATGTGTACATCGATGGCGAGAAAGTAGAGCAAGTGAAGATGCCATACGACTACATCATACGAAAGTATGACATCTATCATAAATATTTATTGGATAACCGTGATCACCATGTGGAGATAAAGTGGATCAATAAGAACCCTGACTTTAGCATGTACATGAAGTCGATTGTTATATATAGTGATTCACCGGCCAAATCACTTTCACCAACAAAACTTTAGAGATTGAAAAATGGTGCACGATATCGAATTTTTTTGCTTCTGCTCGGGTGGCTGGTACTTCCATTTATTTTTTTAGGATGTAGCGAAGAAGAGAACCCTCCGATCGACAAGGAACCATTTGTTCGGCTATTGGAGGATCAAAAAATGCACAGTGTGATTCTAAACGGATCCATCGAATATGCGGTGCTATTGCCAGTGGGATACAATGAATCAGAGGATGAATACCCGGTGGTGTATCTCCTTCATGGTTATGGCGATGATGAAACAGCCTGGTATAAGAATGGAAGTATTCAATACTATGTTGATAAATATAGCTCAGAAATCACACCTATGATTTATGTCATGCCGCAGGGATTTAACCGGTATTATATTGATAAGTACAACGGAAGATTTTCGTACATGCAGATGTTTGTGAATGAACTGGTACCTGCAATTGATGAACGCTATCGCACGAAGGCTGATAAAACGCAGCGAGCAGTCATGGGATACTCGATGGGTGGTTATGGAGCGGTAATCCTTCCTGCCATGAATCCGGAAGTGTTTTCAATCGGTATTCCATTGAGTATGTCTTTCCGCACCGATGAACAGTATAGGGCCGAATCTCAAAGTTCATTTGATAATCAATGGGCACCCAATTTTGGTCCTTACCTGGGCGCCTCAGGTGAAGAACGCTTATCAGATTATTTCAAAGCACACAGTCCTTTTCATTTCTTCGATCAGGAGGATGTTTCAATTTACAATGACCTGAAGTTCCTGATTGACTGTGGAGATGACGAAGAGACCCTGTCAAACACAAATGATGATCTTCATGCGCTCATGCGCGACAGACAAATTGCCCATGAATACCGGGTAAGAAGTGGGGGTCATTCTTTTGAGTACTGGAAAAAATCTTACCCGGAAGCATTGAAATTCATTAGTAATGCGGTTCAAGGAATTGAACATCCATCCGAGCCTGTACCCTTCGATCTCGGAACCCTTATTGGTAATAATGACTTCGAGCAACTTGAGGTTTCAGGGCTGACACTGAACATATTAAAGCCAATGGGTTATGAAGAGACCGTAGAAGAGTACTCAGTACTCTATCTTATTCACGATGCTGAAGGTGGTGATCGAACGGAAAGAGTCATCGATGTATTTTCTCTTTTGAGAAATGCGATGATATCCTCAAAATTGACAACGTCAATTGTAGTGGAAATCCCTGATTCGGAAAATCTCGATAATGATCTGATGCAAGAAATAATTAGTCAGGTGGATACCGAATTGAGAACAAAAGAGAATGGTGTGGATAGGGTAATGATGGCCAATGCGCAGGGCGGAATTCGCGCTACGACTTTTGTCACTTCAAATCCTGATCAGTTTGGTTCATGTTTTTTGATCTGCGGTGCATTGCCTGAAGGAAGCATAGAAACGAATGCTGGAATTTTCTATTACCTCGATATCACCGATGATTGCGGTGGGTATAACGGTTACAATAACCTCTACTCCCAAATACGGGCTGAGGGAATTGAATATGAATATCGTGTACGGCAAGGGGGAGAATCCTATCAGTCATTTTTAAATGGATTGGGTGAATCGTTGGCATCATTAAAGCAAAGTCTTAAAAATTAATATGCGAAGAGTACTGCTCATAGGGTTTGTTTTGGTAGCCACGATGGCAATGTCGCAGCCTAATACAGCACGCATCATCGAAGGCCTCTCCATGAACAGTTCAATATTGGGACAAGAGGTTAAGTATTCTGTTATTCTACCGGAAGATTATTTTGTAAGTAAAAAATCCTATCCTGTTGTTTACCTGCTTCATGGCCTCGGTGATAATGAATCATCCTGGCTTGAGTACGGTCGCGTTAGCCAGGTGACCGACCAGACGGTACGTCAAAAGCAGATTGTCCCGATGATTTTTGTGATACCTCAGGGTTACAGGAATTATTATGTGAACGAGTATACCGGAAAATTTCTCTATGAGGATATGTTTATCAAGGAGCTTGTACCCCTTATTGATAAGCAGTACAGAACCATAGCGGATAAAGAACACCGGGCAACCATGGGATACTCCATGGGTGGATTCGGAGCACTGGTACTTCCCCTACGAAATCCAGAAGTGTTTACGGTTAGTGTTCCCTTAAGTATTTCAGTAAGAACAGACGAACAATATAAAACAGAAGAGGCTTCCGGTTGGGATGACCAGTGGGGTAGGTTGTTTGGTGGAATAGGCACAACGGGTAATGAACGGATAACCGAATATTATAAGCAACATTCACCCTTCCATATTTTTGCTCAGCAAGATTTGGCACCCTACAAGAACCTGAAATTATATATCGACAATGGTGATGATGAGGAGACACTCTGCCGGAGCAATGAGGAATTGCATATGCTTCTTCGCGATAGAAATTTCCCCCATGAGTTCAGGGTAAGGAATGGCGGTCATGAATTTGTATACTGGCGCGATGCACTTCCTAACGGACTTCGCTTCATCAGCGATGCATTTGAAGGGAAGCCGTATCGTGGAGACAATAAGGGTAATGCAGTAAAAATAGCACCAGTAAGTTCCCAGCCTGATAAAGTAATCCAAACCGATACATATAGCATTTCGCTTCCCGTAGAGTACCCGAGTACACAGCGCTTTTATCCGGTGATTTATTTTTTGGGTGACTTTGATTCAGCTACAAAAAAATCCATTGCTGCGAAAGTACTAGAGGAGACTCAGGCAGGTTCATTGCCTCCGGTCATCGTAGTTTTTCTAAAAGCGAATGAGGATGCACTCACAACATCCATTATCCCATCGATTGAAAAACAGTATCGTGCAAGGACCGGGTTTAGATTCCGCGCCCTGATCGGTTTTGAAAAAGGAGGTACGACCGCCTTGCGATATGCATTAAATCCGGAAACATTTACCTCTTGTTCAATAGTTGATTCGCCCATCGATTGCGAAGAGTTGAAGAATGTGGTCAACGGAAATGATAAAGTACTGGGACGCACCTGGCTCTTCATGGTTACAACGGATAAGAGTATGAACTATCAGGGGAATGGATGTGCTCATATCTTTTTGCGGGACAAAGAAATTTATCACGAATACCGTGTGCAGGAGGGCAAAGGGGGAAAGGATTGGTTAATGAAGGGTCTACCCGAAGTACTAAACTTTACACAACGAAAAATTCACCGCTAAATCATTAACATTTAACCATTAACCATTAACCATTAACCATTAACCATTAATTATGTACATCATCAGCAGCTATTCCCTCGCAGTGTTCTTTACCATCATCACCATGTTGTGCTGGGGTTCGTGGGGAAACACCCAAAAACTCGCAGCTAAAAACTGGCGCTTTGAATTGTTCTATTGGGACTACGTGATCGGTATCGTATTGCTTGCGCTTGTGATGGGATTAACATTGGGTAGCACGGGTGACCAGGGGAGAAGTTTTATAGAGGACCTCGGACAAATCAGTACGGCAGCGATTTGGAGCGCCATCCTTGGCGGAATAATTTTCAATGCGTCCAATATTCTGCTGTCAGCTTCTATATCAATTTCCGGCATGGCAGTAGCTTTTCCATTGGGAGTAGGTATTGCGCTGGTATTGGGTGTAGTGGTTAACTATATCAGTACGCCAAAAGGTGATCCGCTTATGCTTTTTGCCGGTGTTGCCTTGATTATGATGGCCATTATTTTTAATGGTGTGGCATCCAGTAAAATGTCAGTGGGCGAGAAGAAATCCTCATCAAAAGGAATTTGGCTGGCCTTAATTGCCGGGGTGCTCATGTCATTCTTCTACCGCTTTGTAGCCGCGGCTATGGACATTAACAATTTTGAATCGCCCACTCCGGGAATGGCGACCCCCTATAGTGCATTCTTTATTTTTTCGATCGGTATGCTAATCAGTAACTTTTTCTTCAACACGATCATTATGAGAAAGCCTTTTGTAGGACTTCCAGTTTCTTATAAGGACTACTTCAATGGAAATTTCCCAACCCACCTGGTAGGCATTGTGGGTGGTTTGATCTGGGGTCTGGGTACTCTTTTAAGTTTTCTGTCTGCCGGAAAAGCCGGGGCTGCCATTTCCTACGGCCTGGGACAAGGAGCTACCATGGTGGCTGCGTTCTGGGGTGTATTTATTTGGAAGGAATTTAAAGGCGGAGGTAAAACCGTAAACCTGCTCCTGTCACTCATGTTCTTACTTTTTATTTCCGGACTTGTATTAATAATCCTGTCAGGAGGGAATTAAATATATGTTTAACTAAACCCACACACCATGAATAAACACTACGGATTCACACACTTAAAATTTTATTAACTAACCAAAACAAATTAAACTATGAAAAAGTATCTTAAGTTATTAAGCGCCATTGTGCTGGTGATGGGCACAATGTTTATCACCTCGTGCGGTGACGATGAAGGAGGAGGAGCTCCTGTAGTTCCACCGGCACCAATAAAGACCATCTCCCTGGACTATGATGGGACAGGAGCTGAAGTTGAGCGATGGGAATTTTTTTATGATACCGAAGGTCGAGTAGAAAGCATTGATGTCTACTACAATGATGATTTTGATAAGGAAATCACGTATGATTATACAGTGGCAGGAAAACTCACGATTGACAATAATGGTAATCTAACGCTATTCGATATTGATGCTGAGGGTAGAGTAATTAAGGAATATGGGGATCCATTGGTGGATGATGAATATACGGGCTTTGTATATGACGATGACGATTTTCTGGTAGAGATTTTTGAACATTACGATGGTACGGATCATTTGAAGTTCGAAATGACGTTGGATGATGGTAATGATAATGTCATACACAGGATTAGGTATGAAGATGATGGTGTAACGGTGAGAGAGGATAGAGAATTTGAGTACACTATTGGAGATAATGCCAGCGAAATCCATCAGATCTATGCAGTGGATTCTGAGTGGAAATGGGTAGGCGGTGTGTATGGCAGGCAAAGCAAAAAATTGGTCGATTCATTTGTGCGTCACATTACGGCCGAACCTGGCACTAGCTACGGTGCAACCTATACGTATACATTTGATACAGAGGACAGAGTGGCAACATCCACTAAGAATGGTACCAGTAGCGGTGGCCCCTATACAGAAAAGTGGACCTATACGTATTATGAAGATTAATTAATAGTAATTGAAATGATTATCCGGCCGGTGTCTTATCCGGTCGGATTTTTTATTTTACCAGTTCTTAATTTTGCATTTGATAGCTGGTTTGCTATACTTGCATACAAATCAATTCTAGGTATGGGAAGAGGTGATAAAAAATCAAGAAAAGGAAAGCAGTGGAAAGGCTCTTTTGGTGTGTCAAGGAATAAGAATGCCATTAAGGCAAGGTTAAAAAGATCGGCTTCGCAGGGGAGTAAACCTGTTGCCGTAGTCGCTGCAGCAGCAACCGAGGCAGCGCCTAAAGCTAAGAGAGCACCTAAGAAAAAAGCAGAAGCATAAATGAAAGGATATTCAGCGATAGCATGGTGGTGGCACGGATTCAACCTGAATCGGTGGACGGCTATGCGTTAAATCCTGTTATAAAAAATTAACAGAAGCCCGCCCCGATGTATCGGGGCGGGCTTTTTGTTTTTTACCTCACCCTCCCGACCTCCCTCTCCAATTGGAGAGGGAGGTGGTAAGGAAGATTAAATTGGAGATTGTATGAAGTATAAAATAAGTAGCATATCAAAGAAGCTTTTGGCCGATACACTCACTCCGGTAAACATCTACCTGAAGCTACGAGATGTGTTTGCAGGAAGTATTCTGCTGGAAAGCTCCGATTATCACGGGCAGGAGAATAGCTTGTCCATGATTTGTTGCGAGCCGTTGTCCAGTTTTGTGCTGAGGAACAATAGGATAGAGATTCGTTTTCCGGATGGGACGATTGAAACGGAGGAGATTTCGGTAAAGAATTCTCTGGTTGACAAACTAAATGCATACTGTAAATCATTTGAACTCCAAACTCATCCTCAAGAATTCACTGGATGTGGATTGTTCGGGTACATGGCGTATGATGTTGTTCAGTATTTTGAGGATGTTTCAATTGACCGTAAGGAAGCGCACATTCCCGATGTGGTGTATAAGTTATATCGGTATGTCATCATCGTAAATCACTTTACCAATGAACTTACATTGACGGAAAATACCTTTAATCTTCCCTTCAGTGATGACACCCATACTCCCCCCTATAGGGGGGACATAGGGGGGTTAGAGCAACTCATTTTTAGTAATCGTTTCTCAACGTACGCTTTTCAATCTGTTGATGGTGAATCTTCCAACGTTACTGATGAAGAATACCGTCAGATGGTAAAGAAGGGCATTGAACATTGTCAGCGTGGTGATGTTTTCCAGATGGTGTTATCCCGAAGATTTTCCAGCAGCTTTAAAGGCGATGAATTTAATGTGTATCGCGCACTGCGATCGATCAATCCATCTCCGTATTTGTTTTATTTTGATTATGGCAATTTCAAACTCTTTGGGTCTTCACCAGAAGCTCAACTGCAAATAAAGAATGGAGAGGCCAGTATTTATCCCATTGCTGGTACTTTTAAACGTACAGGTAATGATCAGGAAGATGCTGAATTAGCCAATGCATTAGCGGCCGATGAAAAGGAAAATGCAGAACACGTCATGTTGGTGGACCTTGCGCGCAACGATATGAGCCGGAATGCTGCGGAGGTTAAGGTGGAGGTGTTTAAGGAGATACAGTATTACTCCCATGTAATTCACCTGGTCTCCAAAGTCACGGGTCATTTAAACGCAGAGGCTTCAGTTACCAAAATGGCGGCCGATACCTTTCCGGCAGGAACATTATCCGGTGCACCCAAACACAAGGCGATGTTATTGATTAACCAATATGAAAATGTTAACCGGGGTTTTTATGGAGGTGCGCTTGGCTTTCTGGGGTTCAACGGGGATTTCAACCATGCCATCATGATCCGCACTTTTTTGAGTAGAAATAACCAACTTGTCTATCAGGCGGGAGCTGGGGTGGTGTCGAAATCAAATCCTGAGACTGAACTTCAGGAGGTGAATAATAAATTGGGAGCGTTGAGAAAGGCAATCCAACTGGCAAATAAGATTTGATGATTTGAAAATTGAAAGATTAAAGATTTGTTTATGGCCAAGATTAGTCATTTTGAAGAGTTGGATATTTGGAAGGATGCTGTCAAGATCGGTGTTCAGATTTATAAACTAACTGAGTTTGGAAAGTTAAAGAATGACTTTAGTGCAAAAGATCAGTTAAGACGTGCGGCCATATCAATTTCAAATAATATTGCCGAAGGATTTGAGTATAACAACAATAGATCTTTTCTAAAGTTTTTGTTGTACTCCAAAGGCTCTGCGGGTGAGTTGAGGAGTCAGCTTTATGTTTTAAAAGAAGCTGGTATCCTTGATAAGGATAAATTCGAGTCGCTAAGGAGTGATCTGCTCAAACTTTCCAAAAGCATTGAAGGGTTTCGAAAATATCTAAAGGACTTTGAAAAGAAGAATCAATCTTAAATCTTTTAATCTTTAAATTTTATAATCTTCCAATTCCCACATGAAAATACTGGTTCTCGACAACTACGATTCCTTCACTTACAACCTGGTGCATATCATTCGTGAGCGCAAGGTGGAGTATGATGTATATCGCAACGACAAGATTTCGCTGGAGGAGGTAGTAAAATATGATAAGATTCTGTTGTCCCCCGGGCCCGGTATTCCGGATGAGGCAGGAATTATGAAATCGCTGATCAAGGAGTATGGACCCACGAAAAGCATTCTTGGAATTTGCCTCGGACATCAGGGCATTGCAGAAGTGTATGGCGGCTCGCTATTCAATATTCCCAAAGTATTGCATGGCGTAACCTCCATGACACGTATAGTTGATAAAGGAGAAAAATTATTTGAAGGCATAGTGAATCCTTTTCAGGCAACGCACTATCACTCCTGGGCAGTACTACCGGGTTCAATGCCCGATACTTTAAAAGTAACGGCAGAGAATGATGAAGGGTTGATTATGGGAATTCGGCATACAACATACGATGTACGTGGACTTCAATTTCATCCCGAGTCCATCATGACACCCGAAGGTCCTAAAATGATTGAAAATTGGTTGAAACATTAGAAGTTGCCAGTTACCGGTTGCAAGTCTCCGGTGACCTGTAACTGGAAACCGGAAACCGGTAACATTTTTTATTAATGATTATGAAGACTGTATTGAATGAATTAATTGACCACCAATCCCTGACCAAGGCAAACGCACACGAAGTGTTGATTGAGTTGGCTTCCGGAAAATACAATCCGAGTCAGATGAGCTCCTTCATGACGGTATACATGATGCGGAACATTACGGTGGAGGAGTTGCAGGGATTTCGCGATGCCATGCTGGAACTATGCATTCCCGTCAGATTTGATCAACCGGTGATGGATGTATGTGGAACGGGAGGAGACGGAAAGAATACGTTTAACATTTCCACGCTTTCCTCTTTTGTGGTGGCGGCCGCGGGTCAGCCTGTCGCCAAGCACGGCAACTATGGTGTGTCTTCGGCCTGTGGGTCATCAAACGTATTGGAATATTTTGGATACAAATTCACGAATGATGTGGATGAATTGAAACGAAGTTTGGACCGATCAAACATCTGTTTTATGCATGCCCCATTATTTCATCCGGCCATGAAGAATGTGGCACCCATTCGTAAAGAGCTGGGTGTAAAAACATTTTTCAATATGCTGGGACCAATGGTAAATCCTGCTTTCCCCAAACGACAACTGGTGGGCGTGTTTAGTCTGGAGTTGTCCCGGCAGTACGGTTACTTATACCAGGACACTGACAAGGATTTTGTGATACTTCATTCGCTGGATGGGTATGATGAAATTTCACTGACCGGTCCTTTTAAATATTTCTCCAATTACGGGGAACAGTTAGCAGACCCGGCTGACCTTGGTTTACCTGTTGTCAAGGAAGTGGATTTGAGCGGTGGAGAAACAGTAGAAGAATCTGCCAGAATCTTTATGAATGTTCTTGAAGGAAAAGGAACTCCTCAGCAAAATGCAGCCGTGATTGCCAATGCCGGAATGGCCCTGTATTGTGCGGATCAGCAAAATGGATTTAGTCCTGCTATTGAAAAGGCAAAGGAAACGTTGGCTTCTGGTAAAGCGTTAACCGCTTTCAAAAACCTCTTGAATCTTTAAGTATGAATATACTGGATCAAATTGTGGCGCATAAGCGGGTAGAGATAGCCGAAAGGAAAGTTCTGTGTCCAATATCGATGTTGGAGAAAAGTACACTTTTTCAATCACCTACAACATCATTGAAAAGTAGCTTATTAGATAAGAGTAAGTCCGGAATTATAGCGGAGTTCAAACGGAAATCACCTTCTAAAGGAATCATCAATTCTAAAGCTTCTGTGGACCAAACGACTGCGGGTTATGTTCAGGCGGGTGCATCCGCATTGTCGATATTAACGGATACAAAATTCTTTGGTGGGAACAATGAAGATGTATTGATCGCAAGACGAGCTAATACTTGCCCGATACTCCGAAAAGAGTTTATTGTTGATGAATACCAGATCATCGAAGCGAAGTCTATTGGTGCCGATGCCATATTGTTAATAGCGGCTGTAGTAGATCCACAAACGGTTCAAAAGTATTCCCGATTGGCTCAGTCACTGGGATTGGAGGTTTTGTTGGAGGTACACAATGAAGAAGAGGTAAAAGCTAACCTTGATTCAGGAGTGGATTTAATCGGAGTGAACAATCGAAATCTGAAGACCTTCGAAGTCAGTACTGACACCTCCAAGCGATTAGCATCGATAATTCCTGATACTATCGTAAAAATCTCTGAAAGTGGAATTGATAATCCGGCCGCTATTCAGGAGCTGCGGGAGGTTGGGTATAAAGGATTTTTACTCGGTCAGGTTTTTATGCAACATGATCAACCTGAAATAGCCTGCAGGGAATTTATGGATGCATTAAGTAAGGTGACCCCGATCAAAACCAAATGAATCTAAAACTTAAAATCTGCGGAATGCGTGAACCCTCCAATATAGTGGAGGTGGCAGGACTTCAACCGGAGTACTTGGGTTTTATTTTTTATAAAAAGTCTCCCCGATGCGTGCCTGCAGATTTTAAGATACCAGCAGAGTTCCCAACTACGGTTAAGAGAGTAGGTGTTTTTGTGGATGAAGATCTTGAGCAAGTCATTACTCGCGTTCATCAACATCACCTTGATTTCGTGCAGCCCCATGGCAATGAGTCGGTTGCGTTTTGTGAAAAATTAAAAGAACAGAGTATTGGAGTGATTAAGGTATTTTCCGTGGAGGATGAGTTTGATTTCAATGTAACCAAAACCTATTCCGATGTTGCTGACTATTTCCTTTTTGATACCAAGGGAAAATATCGTGGTGGAAATGGCCAGGCTTTCGATTGGAATTTACTTCAGCGATACGATCAGGAGACCCCATTTTTCCTTAGTGGAGGCCTTTCCGTGGATAACATTTCAAATGTGAACACACTAAAGAATTTGAACCTTCATGCGATTGACGTGAACAGCGGACTGGAATCAACTCCAGCTGTTAAGGATGTTGTCAAAGTGGAAGAATTTATTAGAAATCTAAAATCTAAAATCTAAAATCTAAAATCTAAAATCTAAAATCTAAAATCTAAAATGAACTATACAGTTGATAAACTCGGGTATTACGGAAAGTTCGGAGGCGCCTACATCCCCGAGATGTTGTATCCTAATATCGAACAGTTGCGTGAGAACTATTTATCCATTATAGGAGAAGCTTCTTTCCAACAGGAATTTGCGAAACTGTTGAAGGATTATGTTGGGCGGCCCACACCGCTATATAAGGCATCCAGGCTCTCGGAGAATTATCACGCCAACATTTACCTGAAGCGTGAAGATTTATGCCATACCGGTGCCCATAAAATCAACAATACAATCGGACAAATCTTATTAGCTAAAAAGCTGGGAAAGAAAAAAATCATTGCAGAAACAGGCGCTGGCCAGCATGGTGTAGCCACTGCCACGGTGTGCGCCTTGATGGGCATGGAGTGTACCGTTTATATGGGTCAACTGGACATTGAACGGCAACGACCCAATGTTGAAAGAATGCGAATCCTCGGTACAACAGTGGTGCCTGCACTGAGCGGTAATATGACCTTGAAAGATGCTACCAATGAAGCCATGAGACATTGGATTAATAACCCTGACGATACACACTACATCATTGGCTCTGTAGTCGGTCCACATCCGTATCCGGATATGGTGGCCAGATTTCAATCCGTCATCAGTGAGGAAATCAGGAATCAACTTCAGGCTGAGATTGGCAATCCTTTTCCTGACTATGTGATGGCTTGTGTGGGGGGTGGGAGTAATGCTGCTGGAGCGTTCTATCACTTTTTGAATGATGAACATGTAACACTAATAGGAGTTGAAGCGGCAGGGAAAGGAATTGATTCCGGAGAATCAGCAGCAACAACAGCGTTGGGAAAAATGGGTGTGCTTCATGGAAGTAAAACATTATTGATGCAGACTGAAGACGGTCAAGTAGTGGAGCCTTATTCCATTTCTGCGGGATTGGATTACCCCGGTATTGGTCCGTTGCATGCCCATTTGTTTGAAAGCGGTCGCGTACAATTTGTGAGTGCTACCGATGATGAAGCCATGAAAGCAGGAATTGAACTGAGCCGAACCGAAGGTATAATCCCTGCCATTGAAACAGCACATGCTATTGCGGCTTTACGAGAATTTGAATTTGATCCGGATGATGTGGTGGTGATCAATCTTTCAGGCAGAGGAGATAAGGATTTGGAGACCTATATCCGGTGGGGTAAATACTAAAGGAATTTCAACATTTACGATTTTAGAATGAACAGAATAGAAGGATTGTTTAAGGCGAAAAGGAAGAATGTTCTTTCTGTATTTTATACAGCTGGGTTCCCATCATTGCATGACACGGTGTTGATTGCTCAGCAATTGGAAAAATCGGGCGTGGATTTGATTGAAATCGGAATTCCGTTTTCCGATCCTATTGCCGATGGTCCTACGATTCAGCAAAGTAATAAGGTTGCTCTCGGCAATGGGATGACGGTGAAGCTGCTGTTGGAACAAGTGCGTGAGATTCGGAAAACGGTAAGTCTCCCCATTATTCTTATGGGGTATTTGAATCCAGTGCTGCAGTATGGCTTGGAAAAATTTTGTACTGAAGCTTCAGCGAGTGGGGTAGATGGCCTGATCCTTCCGGATATGCCTATGGAGGAGTATGCATCTGAATATAAAAGTTTAATGGATTCCTTGAATCTCTATTGTACATTCCTGATTTCACCAACAACATCGGAGTCAAGGATTCGTAACATTGATGAAGTCTCAAGCGGGTTTATTTATGCCGTATCTTCTTCCAGTACAACAGGAGCAAAAAGCGATTTCACCAATGAGCAAACAACCTATTTCAATAAACTGAAATCCTTGCCCCTAAAAAATCCTTTTCTCATTGGTTTTGGAATATCGACTCACGATGCATTTTCGACAGCTTGTCAATATGGTTCCGGTGCCATTGTGGGGAGTGCGTTCATCAACCTGCTCCGAGAAAGCAAGGATCTAACGGTTGACATTCCTGCTTTTGTTCAATCATTAAGGATGTAACGTCTCGGTTGACTATTTTTACCAACTCATCACATGGAGTTAAAAATTCAAACCACGTACCGTCAGATATTGGGTATGGCCTTGCCTATATCCCTGGCCATGCTGGTTCCACAAATCAACTTCATTACCAATAATATCTTTTTGGGTGGATTAGGTGAGAAGGAGTTAGCCAGTGCAGGAATCACCGGTGTGTATTATCTGATTTTTGCCGTGATGGGCAACGGACTTAATAACGGTCTGCAAGCCTTGATCGCCAGAAGGGCAGGACAAAATCAGCCGAAAGAGATTGGCAGATTGTTTTATCATGGGGTGTGGGTGGCGTTGGCATTCTCAGCCGTTGGAATTGTTCTTACGTATACCATTGCCCCGGTTATTCTTCGGGCCACCATTCATGACCAGGCTATTGCTGAACAGGTGATCAACTTCCTGTTTATCCGGATTTGGGGCCTGCCATTTTTGTATCTGTATGTCATGCGCAATGCATTGCTGGTAGGCATCAACCAGACGAAGCTACTCGTGTGGGGAACCTTATCGGAGGCATTGGCCAACATCTTTTTTGATTATGGATTGATCTATGGAAAATTTGGAATGCCTGAAATTGGATTTAATGGAGCTGCCTATGCTTCCATTATTGCCGAAGGCACAGGCCTCTTCGTGATTTACCTCATTATCCATGCGAAAAAACTTCACTTACAGTTTTCCTTCTTTGAAAACATCAAATGGAATATTCCAATGTTCCGCCTAATTGTGGTGCAATCGTCACCGCTGGTATTGCAGTTTGCAATCAGCATCATGAGTTGGGAATATTTTTATATCCTGATCGAACATCATGGCGCCCGTGCATTGGCCGTATCGAATACCATGAGGAATATTTTTGGAATGTTTGGTATTTTCTCCTGGGCATTTGCGGCTACCACCAACGCCATGGTCAGTAATATTATTGGTCAGGGCAGGCAGGAGGAAGTCATTGGACTTATTAAGAAAATAGCGCTTATTAGTTTTTCAATCTCCGCGTTCATTTTTGTTGTGTTGAATATATGGCCAACGTTGTTTCTTTCTTTCTACGGACAAGGTCCAGAATTTATTGCTGCAGGTATTCCGGTCATCCGGGTAGTATCAGTGGCATTGCTGATGATGTCATTTTCAACGGTGTGGCTGAATGCTGTTACCGGCACAGGGAACACCAAAGTCAATCTGATGATTGAGTTGATTACTATTTTCCTGTATAGTGGTTATGTATATGTAGTGCTGGAAGTTTGGAACATGCCCATTACCTGGGGGTGGGCCTCGGAATGGGTGTACTGGATCTCCATGTTTTCGATGGCATTCTTTTACATTCGATCAGGACGTTGGAAGAATAAGCAAATCTAAATAAGAAAGTCCTGACGGAACGTCAGGACTTTCATTCTTGACAGTCTGAAATTCATGAACACGTTACTTCAAAATACTGTGGTTCTAAAGAGCCATTAAGATACCGTGTGCGTTTTCAGTCTGTCTGAGTGTACACCTTGCCTAGTGAACTTCAATGGCTTTTGGTTTTACTTTTACTTCCACTTCTTTTGGAAGAATCATTTTAAGAATTCCATTTTCGTACTTGGCATCTACTTTATCCATTTTCACATTTTCAGGTAGTGTGAATGAACGGGTAAAGTTGGTGTAGCTGTACTCTTTGCGTGTGAAGTTTTTCTCTTTGTCTTCTTTTTCAAATTCCTTCTCACAAGCAATTGTCAAAATTCCACTTTCCACTGTAATGTTAAAATCTTTTTTGGTGAGACCTGGTGCTGCCAGTTCAATTTCAAATTCCTTATCTTTTTCAATAACATTTACAGCAGGAACGGCCTGCACTCTTTTCATCAAATCGGAATCGAAGAAACGGTCGTTGTCGAAGAAATCAGTCAACCATCCTTCATTAAATAATGAAGGGAACGAGCTTCTTTTCATGAGTGTCATATAACCTCGGGTTTTAATTTTGATATGAAGCTATAGACACAAGAATAAAAATGCGATGACCGATGATATGGTCTGACAATGATTCTTATCAGACCTCCATTTTGTATAGTTTGATTAAGAGATAATGCTTTGTATATCACCTCTTTTACCCGGTCATCACAATCTGAAAATTCAAGCCCATGAGTTTTTCAAATTCCTTATCTTTAAGCATTAACTTTCAACTGATCACATGGCGGAACCCGTGCAATTGAATATAGAATCAACTCCTGAAACATCGGGCTTTAATAAGCCTCTTTTACTGAAGGCCTATGAGTTGATGTGTACAGCCAGGCGAATGGCGGAAACCTATGAGGAGAACCGTGACGTGTGCAGTAAATACGTGCACAGTACGTCACGCGGACATGAAGCCATACAGTTGGCAACAGGCTTACAACTCAAGGCGTGGGATTATGCGGCTCCTTATTACCGGGATGAGTCGATGTTGCTGGGAATGGGACTGCAACCTCACGAACTGATGATGCAATTGATGGCCAAACGGGATGATCCTTTTTCTGGCGGTAGAACCTATTATGGTCATCCGTCTTTAAAACGTGAAGGGTTTCCTACCATACCTCATCAAAGTTCAGCCACGGGCATGCAGGCTATTCCGGCTACCGGAATGGCGCATGGCATTGCCTATCTTGAATCACAGGGGTTGTTGAAAGGAAAGAAAAATCCAGTGGTGGTGTGTTCGTTGGGTGATGGTTCTGTTACGGAAGGCGAAGTGGCCGAAGCGTTTCAGATGGCCGTACTTAAAAAGCTCCCGATTATTTATTTGATCCAGGATAATGATTGGGGTATATCAGCCATGGGTGATGAGATGCGGGCGATGGATGCCTATGAATACGCTGCAGGGTTTAAAGGCATGGAACGCATGCGGGTAAATGGTTCTGATTTTGTGGGCTCATTCCAGGGAATAACCAAAGCGATTGAGTATGTGCGGAAAAAAAGAGCTCCTGTTTTAGTGCATGCCAAATGTCCGTTGTTGGGCCATCATACTTCTGGAGTTCGGAAGGAGTGGTACCGGGGTGAGAACCTTGAGGTTCACCAACATGATGACCCGATTACAAAACTTGAGAAGTATTTGCTGGAAACAGGAGAGACTGAAAAGAATTTAAAAGGTATTCAAAAAAAAGCGAGCAACTTTGTCGCGGCTGAATATGCCAAAGCACTCAACTCTCCTGATCCCGACCTTGACGATTTTGATTCACACGAGTTTGCACCAACACCCATTGTGGAAGAGAAAGGGAAACGCTCACCGAAAGGAGCAGAAAAGGTGGTGATGGTAGATGCCGCGCTGCACGCGGTAGATGAAATTTTGAAGAAGCATCCCGAAGCACTTTTTTATGGTCAGGATGTGGGAAGAAGATTGGGAGGAGTTTTTCGGGAAGCCGCAACGCTTGCACAAAAGTATGGCGACCATCGCGTATTCAACACACCCATTCAGGAGGCTTACATTGTGGGCTCAACAGCTGGTATGTCGGCTGTAGGGGCAAAGCCGATAGTCGAAATTCAATTTGCGGATTACATCTGGCCCGGCATTAATCAATTAGTAGAAGAACTTTCCAAGAGTTGCTATTTAACAAAAGGTAAATTCCCGATTCAATCCCTTATTCGGGTGCCGATCGGGGCATACGGTGGTGGCGGGCCCTATCACTCAGGAAGCGTGGAGTCTACGTTACTCAACATTCGTGGAATTAAAGTCGTGTACCCTTCCAACGCAGCGGATATGAAAGGATTGCTGAAAGCTTCTTTCTATGACCCTAATCCTGTCGTGTTGCTGGAACACAAAGGACTGTACTGGAGCAAGGTTCCGGGCACACTGGAAGCCAAAACGATTGAACCGGATGGAGAATACATTATTCCATTAGGTAAGGCCAATATTGTTCAGCAGGCAGCAGAGGAGAAAATACAGGCAGGAGAGACCGCAGTGATCATTACCTATGGCATGGGTGTGTACTGGTCGAAGGAAGCTTCGAAGAAATTTAAAGGCATGGTAGAGATCATGGATTTACGTTCGCTCAACCCGCTGGACTGGGAGGCTGTAACAGCTTCTGTTAAAAAACATGGTAAAGCCTTTGTGCTGACCGAAGAACCTCTTCTTAATTCATTTGCCGAATCACTGGCAGGAAGAATTTCAAAAGAATGTTTCTCTTCGCTGGATGCACCGGTATGGACCTTAGGTGCTGCCAACTTGCCGGCCGTACCGCTTAATGTAGATCTTGAAAGGATGATGCTGCCGAATGCTGAGAAAGTAGAAAAGGCACTGGGAGAGTTGTTGGGGTATTAACTCGCAGTGGTTCGTGTCCACACCCTCTCCATGGTTCGTGTCCTCACGAACCATGATTTACGACACGAACAATGTCTTAACCTAGAAAGGATACCCAATACCAATATTGTAAATCACAGGTTCCTTCTCGATTCCAAAGGGTTTAAAGAACTTGATATTGTCCAACACAAACTTATCACCTGCATCTCTTGCCGGGTCATAAACTTTCATGCCCACATCAAATCGCAATACAAGAAAGGAGAAGTTGAAACGCAAACCAAACCCGGTACCCATACCCAGTTCTTTGTAGAATTGATTGATTTCAAATTTAGAATTTCCGTTATCAATCAAATTTCCTTCGGAGTCTTTTTTGACCCGCGGCTTAAAAGTCCACACGTTGCCGGCATCAAAAAATATGGCACCTTCTACAAATCCGAATACCTTTTTTCGCAATTCAATACTGGTTTCAATGATGATGTCTCCGGGCTGTTCAAACTGATAGTCGAAATAACCATCGGCTTCAACATCAGCACTTAGCGGAGGCTTAAAGGAGCCGGGACCAAGTCTTCGAGGACGCCAGGCTCTTATGCTATTGCTACCTCCGGCAAAGAAGTACTTTTCATATGGAAGTACATCCTCCGAATCATACGAATACCCCAGGCCCGCATTTAATCGATAGGCCACGGTAGTATTTTTGTTGATCACATTGATTCTTCGCAGATCGGCACTGGCTCGAATGTACTTGAAGGTTTGCAGCCCTCGCTTGTCTGTGAATTCATAATCAAAAAAGTTCTGAAGGGTTCCGCCACTTTCCACCGACCATCGAATGAAGGCTGAACTTTTATCGGGACTGCCGTAATTATTATGGTTCCACGTCATGGAAAAAATGATGCTGCTGACAAAAGAAGGATTGAACGAATAAATCAACGTACTTCCCAGGCTGTCAAATTGTTGTTGCAAAAAATCCTGAAAAGCAGGGTCGGTGTCAGAATTAATGACACTTAAGCTTGCCAACGTTAAATCGAACCGTCTGATGCGCTGATTTTCCCAACTATACGTATAGTTTAAGGATGTCGCCCCTCGTTTATATTCGGGTCGGTCGGTGTAGTTGTATCCCGCTTGAATCCTTGTTTTCGGGTTTACCCTTCCAAGTTTGTACCGTCTTTCCTCGCTTAAGGGAAACAAGAACTGTGGAAAGGTAATGGAAGCGTTAATACCGGCTTCAATACTCTGATACACACCTTCGGTGCTGGTAGCAGCCGCCACACCTTCATATCCGATGCGGCCGTTCAAATCAAAATTCTCCATTCCCCTAAAAATATTTCTTTTCAGAAAATTTAGATTGTAGAACGGACCTGGAAAACCCTGTGTCACACTCAAGCCAACTTCATTTGACCATTGGTAGCGATCCAGCGGACTGGTATAAATATTGGCAATGAACCGACCACCGGAGGTATCATAATTTACATTGACAAATTTGAATACATTCAGGTTCGCCAACTGGCGCTGAGTGTCAAAGGTGCTTTGCCGGTTGTACGATTCTCCGGGTGCAATAAAAACCCGCTGACTGAGAATCTTGCGACTGTAAATGTCTTCGTAAAAATGATAGTTTATGTTTCTGTACGTCCGGTCTTTACGTTCCGGTTTTGAAGACGTTATCCCCGCATCGGTAGTGAAGTTTACTTCATCGAGGTAAAACTTTTTGTGATGGTCTCGTTTGGCGGGATCGTTGATAATAATTTGAACACCGATTTTTCGGTTTGAGCGGTACGCGGTGTCAATGTTAAACTCAACATACTGCCTGCTGAAATCATAATACCCTTCATCCTTCAACAGGAAGTCAATTCGTTCGCGTTCTTTGGTGAAGTTATCCTGATCATAGCGCTCACTCTTTTTCAGAAAACTGTTCTTTGTTTTTTTTATGACCAGGGCATTCAGGGTACTGTCTGAAATTTTGTAGAAAATAGTATCCAGTATATAGGGCATGCCTGGGTTAACATCATACCGCACAGTTACCAGTCGGTTGATGTTTGAAATTTTAGCTTCGACCTGGTTTCTGAAATAGCCATGAGCGAAGAGGTATTCTTTAAATCGATCGATAGTGACTTGCACTTTGCTGCTATCAAATACGGCCACGGGTTCGCCCCATTGCATGGCCTTGTTTCCATTTTGCAGACGGTCGTTGAACTTGGCGATTTTGTTTTGCTTTCTGAATTGAAGGTTGTTTACCTTTTTGTCAGACTTGGCTTTCGCAATTTTGGCATCAAATTTCTTTTCAGTTTTGATAATTTTAGCTTCGTATTTTTTTGGGCGGTACTGTTTCTTACCTATGTAATGGATCCATACTAGCGAAGTAATTGGAATTCTTCTCAACAAAGGTATGCTTCCGAACACTTTTCGGTTTTCTTTCTGAGTATAGAGTTCTTTCAGGTCCTCTTTATTGATCCCTTTGGGGACTTTTATGCTTTGCTGAAATAAGAGTTTCTCATTTTCTTTCAGGTGCTTGGTACCGATACAGCTTCCGAGAAGTAGCAGCAGAGGGAAAAGAATGAAATAATATCTATTTTTCGTGATTATCAAACGAGTCAATATGCTTTCAAAAGCCCGGATTAAGTACATTAAATCCTTGCAATTAAAGAAATACCGAAAACAGGAACAATGTTTTGTAGTAGAAGGTGGAAAAAGCGTGTTGGAGCTAATGAAGTCTGATTTTGAAATTGTACAGTTACTGGTAACACCGGAGTTCTTGCAGGCAAATATAAAGCCAATACGTGCCTTCAGGGGCGATCTTGTGGAGGTTAAGGAAAAGGAGTTAGCGGCAGTGGGCGAGTACAGCACGAATGATACAGCATTAGCCGTGGTGCACATGAAATCAAACGTGCAACCCATTATGAAGAGCAATGAGTTTGTGTTGATGCTGGATGATCTGAGGGATCCGGGCAACCTGGGGACAATTATCCGCACAGCGGATTGGTACGGAATTTCTACAATTATTGCTTCGGAGGAGACTGCTGAAGTCTATAATAGTAAGGTGATACAATCCAGCATGGGCTCGTTCACACGCATCAATATTTTTTATACCCACCTGGCAACATTTCTGTCAAAAAATCAGTGGCCCGTATTTGGTACATTTTTAAATGGAAGCAATGCGCATGAAATTGATTTCGGAGCTCATGGCATTATTGTCATTGGCAATGAAGCCAACGGAATTTCGAAGGAAGTGGAGGAGTTTGTAACAGACCGAATTACGATTCCAAAATATGGTCATGCAGAATCCCTGAATGCAGCCATCGCCACGGCAATCATTTGCGACAATATCCGAAGAAGATAGGCTTAGAAAAATCCTTTACTCTGTTCAGCGGCCTCTTCAGAAATTTTTGCAGCGTGCTCTTTCCCTAAATATCGATCGATAAAATAATGGCCCAAATAAATCAGCGGGGTAAGCGCAATCGCAATAAAGAACTTGTAGATGTAATTGGTAATACCGATTGCCACAATCTGAGAATTGGTAAACACACCATAGAAGGCAATAAACAACACCACAAAACTATCGATGAATTGAGAAACCAAGGTTGAACCCGTGGCACGCAGCCATAACATTTTATTTCCCGTCACGCGTTTTAATTTCTGAAACACAAACACATCGACTAATTGTCCCAGTAAAAATGCAGTGAGCGATCCGATAATAATGCGTTGGCCCTGCCCAAAAATTTTATTGAAGGCATAGTGAATATTGAATTTGTTTCCGTCTGGGTCGGTGTTGTTGGCATCCACCCACCAGTCTGCCGGGGCAAGAAGCATGGTTAAGAAAATTACAACAAAGGCATAGGCAATCAGCCCGGCTGTTAAATAACTGATGCGCTTTACGCCCGGTTTACCAAAATATTCATTGATCAGGTCGGTGGTGATGAATACAATCGGCCAGATGACCACACCGGCTGTGAGGTTGAAACTCATATCAAATCCCAGAATGGAAAGATTGGCCGGATCCATACCGATCGTTCGCTCAAAGGAAAATATTTTTACACCGATCATTTCGGCCAACAGGGCATTGGTCAGGAATATCCCTGAGAGGATAATGAAAAGCCTGTTTTTCTTTTGATCAAGCGTGGATTCCATCATTCTGGAAGAGTAAATGTTTCACCCTCCTGTGCAAGATAGGTGTTTGGAAATATTTCTTTGGCTTCATTCCACACCGGGTGTAAGTCCTTGTACCGTGCGGAAAAATGTCCAATGACCAATTTGCCAACGTCCGCCATCTTCGCGATGGTGGCCGCTTGCGCTGCAGTGCTATGCATGGTTTCAATGGCCTTTATTTTGTCTTCCTCCATGAACGTTGCTTCATGGTATAAAACATCCACCTGACTGATTTGTTGCACCATGACTTCATGATACTGTGTATCTGAACAGTAGGCGTAGCTTCGCGATCTTCGGGGTGGTAAGGTGAACTCATTATTCTTGTAGAGCACATTGCCTTCTCCATCCAGAACATCGTCACCATTCTTCAGGGCAATCAGCTGCAAGGGTGAGAGACCTTCGGGTAGAGTGGTTTTATCAATTCGCCTGGGTTTTTCCTTCTCGCGGAAAAGAAACCCTGAGCAGTTTATTTTGTGCGACAACGGGATAGTTTCAACGGTAAGCTGTTTGTCTTCAAAAATGATCTCACGGGTGTCGGGCGTGAGGGTATGAAAAATGATTTTGAAGTTTAGCGCGGATCGTGAATACTTAAGGTGTGTCAGGATAATTTCATCCAGGCCTATATGACTGTACAGATGAAGATCAGTGGTCCTTCTGTTTAAATGAAGTGTAAAGAGTAACCCCATTAACCCCAGGTAGTGGTCACCGTGCAAGTGTGAAATAAAAATGTGATCAATCCGATGCAGGTAGAGGTCATACTTCATGAGTTGAATCTGGGCGGCCTCACCGCAGTCGATCAGAAAATAGTGATTCTGGATCTCAAGGAATTGACAGGAGGGAAGCCTGCCATAGGCTGGCACCGCTCCACTGGATCCGAGTATGGTGATGTTAAATGACAATGCAGGTTGCTTAAAACAAAAATGACCAAAATCAATTGATTTTGGTCATGTGATGAGTGTTGTATTAAATTTCTTAATTGTTATCGCGATCCTTTAAATCTTTTTCAATCTCGTGCATGAACACGGAATCCACCGCTTCTTCAATGGTAACCATAATATTCAGTACACTGTCGAGTTGGGAGATTTTGATCAGCTTGGACGTATGTTCGGAGAGTCCGGCCAGTACAAAAATTCCCCCTTCTTCCTGAAAAATCCTGTTCCCTACCAGCAGGGCGCTAAGGCCCGATGAATCGGTGTACTTAACTTCGGCCAGATCGAGAATAATATTTTTAACGCCCTCGGCATGGAGGGTAATGAGTTCAGATTTTAGACCCGGGGCTACACTGGAATCCATCTTTTCTTCATGCAAGCGAAGCAGGGCGTATTTTTCCTGCTTATCAATCGTATACTTCATGTTCTTTCTTTTACGTGTTCTGCTTTAAGCCTCTAAATTAACTGAATTTAGTGAATTAATGATGCTTTGTTCTATTCTTTGCTGGAGTGTGGAATAGTCCACCGGGGCCAGCGTTTGGCCGGTAACCTGTGCAAAGAGCTCTTTATAACGATCGGAAATCGAGGTTACAATTTCATCCGTCATTTCGGGTACGTGCTGACCCCCCTTGCCCTGAAACCCGTTTTCGATCAGCCATTGTCTCACAAATTCCTTCGAAAGTTGTTTTTGTGTCTCACCTTTTCGCTGGCGGTCATCATACCCTTCAGCATAAAAGTACCGTGACGAATCGGGGGTATGCACTTCGTCAATCAGGTAGATTTTATTGTTATTCTTCCCAAACTCATATTTTGTATCTACCAGGATGAGGTTTCTCTTTGCAGCTAGTTCTGTTCCTTTTTGAAAGAGTGCCAGTGTGTATTTTTCCAAAGTTGAATACTCAGTGGCTGAAACCAATCCACGCTTAAGAATTTCTTCTCTGGATATGTCTTCATCATGCCCAACATGCGCTTTGGTGGTAGGCGTGATGATGGGTTGGGGCAGTTTATCGTTTTCCTTCAAACCTTCCGGAAGGGGCACGCCACAGACCATTCGCTTACCGGATTTGTATTCGCGCCAGGCATGACCGGCCAGGTATCCGCGTACCACCATCTCCACTGGATAAGGCTCGCATTTAAAGCCAATGGTAACGTTGGGATCTGGAGTACTAATGACCCAATTAGGAACAAGGTCCCTTGTGGCCTGTAAATTCATGGACGCAATTTGATTCAATACTCTGCCCTTATCGGGGATTGCCCGTGGGAGAACGACATCAAACGCTGAAATCCTATCGGTGGCCACCATGGCCATGAGGTTGCCGAAGTAGTAGACATCGCGAACCTTCCCTTTGTAAAAACCGGTTTGACCGGGGAACTTATAGTTTGTTTCCTTAATTGCCTGCATGGTAGTGGTAGAGGTGCAAAGATTGAAAATGTTGGGGAGATAAGATTAAGGATGAGCAATTAATATTTTTATAATGCCCCTTTATGTCAGTCCTTAGTAGATCAGGTTGAAGAAAAGCAACTAAATTTTACCTGTATCCAAATGGATGGCTAGCGTAAATGAATGAGACCTCTTTTGATATCGGGTCATAATTAACTCCAATGAAGAGGTCATTTTTTAGTTGAAAAACTTCTGTTTTGGCTGAAGTATCGTTTACGACAACTCTTATTGTATGATTACCCTCATTTTTTTGTAACCGTACACTTGAACAAACTATGAATACAGGATCCGTCTTAAGTTCTTCATGAATAACTTGTTTATCATCTATGAACACTTGTACATCGTCCTGATCGAAGAATGATTGAATATCTACCCCTAGGTCAAAAGTTTTTGAATCCTCCTGACAAGAGACTAGTGCACTAATGATCAAAAGGAAAATTAAGCGTGTACTTCTTTTTCGATATTTCAGTAGAGTAAAAATCAACGTGATTCTTGTTTGTTTGATTGACACGACCCAAGGAACAAAGGTTGGAATCTTAAATATATTGCTTTTTTTAGCCTTGGTTTGTGTCCTCACAAACCAAGGTAGAGTAACTAATTTTCTTTCGTTTCAACTAATATCCCCGCCTTAAACACAAACGTTCTCACCACATTACCTTTTTCATCATACTCTTTCCATTCCTTGTGCTTTTTGTCGGCAATGTATTCACCCTGCTCTTTGATATTTCCATTAGGGTAGTAGGCCGTAAACAATCCATGCCTGCGTTGTGACCGGCATTCACCTTCTGCCTCTTTCGAGCCATCTTCATAATAGGTTTTGAAGGGCCCGTTCAGCATGTTGTATTTATAGGTCTCTTCTTTTGCCAGTTTACCATTGGAAAAATATTCATACCGAATTCCTGAAAGTTTTCCGTTTTCATAATTCTCTTTCAGCTTTTCTGTTTTGCCATCCTCATAATAAAATATCCAGGTACCATGCGGATGTTTGTTCCGATAGCGTTTTTGGGAAACCTGTTTTTCGGTATCGGAATACTCATCAATCACCCAGTCCAATCCATTGAGTGCAAATTGTTCTTTGATTTTCAGCGTTCCGTTCGGGTGGTAGATAAGTCCGGTCCCTGTCTTGTTACCTTCATCATACTTAAACCGGTGCTTTACATTTCCATTGGCATAGTAGGCCACGTTGTCGCCATGCAAACGACCATTCATGAAATTTCCTTCCAGCACCAAATGTCCTTCCCGGTCATAGTTTTTAAACTGACCATTCTTAGAGCCTTCTTTCATGGTGGATACAGTTTCCAATTGGCCGCTATCGTAGAAGGTTTTGTAATAGCCCGTCATGATACCATTTTTGTAATTGCATTCAGTCTCCACTTTTCCGCTTTCATAAAAGGTGCGGGAAATACCGTTGGGTTTTCCATGGGCATAGGTGATTTCCTTTTTCATGTTTCCGTTGGTGTAGTACTCGCGTACAACACCCTCCGGCTTACCTTTTTTGAAAACAGTTTCCATTTTAATGATGCCATTGTCATAAAAGGATTGTACACTATCGACTAACAGATCATTTTGGTAGAATGCTTTCTGAATTTGCTTGCCGGTTTCGTCATACACTTCAACGGCCCCGTGGCGCATACCATTGACGTACACCATTTTTCTGGAGAGCTTGCCAGTATCATGGTACTCCGTAAACACGCCCGACTTTTTTCCGTTGCTGAAGTTTCCTTCTACGGCAAGCGTGCCGTTGGGGAAATACTTTTCATATTTACCAATAAGCTTTTCGTCATCATCGTTGGCTACGGTGTACACTTCCTGAGGCTGTTGCCGGGCGGGATCGTAAAATGTTCTGACCTCACGCTGGCTGTAGGTGTTGAAACTGATGAACAAAAAAAATAGCAGATACAATCTCATAGTAATCAAGCGGCATTAAAATACAATAGCCCTGCTTTTAACGCAAGGCTATTTCGATTGTTGTATAAGATGGTAGACTAAACGTTTTCAATCACTATGGCCGATGCACCACCACCGCCATTGCAAATACCAGCCACACCAATGCTGGCGTTATTTTGTTTCAATACATTCACCAAAGTTCCGATGATGCGTGATCCGGACGATCCCAGCGGGTGACCCAACGCTACGGCACCACCGTTTACGTTTACTTTTTCAGGATCAAGACCAAGTTTAATGTTGTTGGCAATGGCTACTGCCGAGAAGGCTTCATTGATTTCATAATACCCAACATCTTTTTGATTTACTCCGGCATGTTTCAGTGCTTTCGGAATGGCCAGTGAGGGAGCGGTGGTAAACCACATGGGGTCTTGGGCGGCATCACCAAAACCAAGAATTTTAGCGATGGGCTTTAATCCCAATTCCGTTGCTTTCTCTTTACTCATCAATACCAGGGCAGACGCACCATCATTGATAGTGGAAGCATTGGCAGCCGTCACGGTACCTTCTTTTGTGAATACCGGTTTGAGTCCGGGGATTTTATCAAAGCTTACATTCTTATATTCTTCGTCTTCAGCGAATACGGTAGTGTTTCCTTTCCGATCGGTGATTTCTACACCAACGATTTCATTTTTGAATTTACCGGCTGCCCAAGCTGCTGCCGATCGCTTGTAAGAATTGATTGCAAAATTATCCTGATCCTGACGGGTGATGTTCATTTCCTTCGCGGTGTTATCGGCACACACACCCATGGCACAACGATTGTACACATCGGTAAGACCGTCAAAAGTAAGTCCGTCAATTAATTCACCATTTCCGTACTTATAACCATAACGGGCTTTCATTAAATAATAGGGGATATTGCTCATGCTTTCCATACCACCGGCAAGCACGACATCGTTTTGCCCCAGCATGATAGATTGAGCGCCTAGCATCACGGCTTTCATGCCGGAAGCGCAAACTTTGTTCACCAACGTACACGGAATGTTGTATCCTAAGCCTGCACCAACCGCTACTTGTGTGGCAGGAGCCTGAGCCAACCCTGCTGGAATAACATTTCCAACAAAAACTTCCTGAACGTGTTTGGGATCAACGCCTGCTTTTTCAAGAGCGCCTTTAAAGGCAATGGAACCCAGCTTTACAGCCGATAGCGAACTTAGGCTACCACCGAAACTCCCAATGGGTGTACGAACGGCAGAGATGATGTATACTTCTTTCATGGTGATGTGTTTATGGGCGGATGTGTTGAGGTGTTGATGTTGTTAGGGTCCAAAGTTACGATTACTGTAAACAATTTAGTTTATGGCTATCGGTATTTTCTCTCCCCTTGAAGGGGAGATGCCGAAGGCAAAGGGGTCACCAGTCCGGTTTCCCTTTATCCTTTGGTTTGGTGGCTTTGCGTTTGTTTTGTTGTAAATATTGAATCTCCTGGTTCTTCATGGCCTCCAGAATCATCTTGGCCTTCTCCTCGCTCATTTCCATTTGCTGGAGTTTCTTTGAAACAGAAGGGTTGTCTTCTTTCTTTTCCTCTTTGTTTTCCTTCTGCTCTTGTTCTTCTTTTTTCTTCTGCTCCTCGTTTTTCTTTTCCTGTTGATCTTTTTGTTCCTGATCTTTATTCTGTTCGTCTTTCTTTTGCTCCTGCTCTTTCTTCTGATCTTGCTTTTCCTGATCCTTCTTTTCTTTTTCCTCCTCTTTATTTTGTTGCTGATCCTTGTTTTGATCCTGCTTTTGCTGATCCTGCTTTTTCTTCTCTTCGAGTTTCTTCTTTAAGAGTTCGTAGTTATAGCGCGCATCTTCATTCGTGGGGTCATTTTTAATTGCTTGCTTAAAATGATTAAGCGCTTCCTCAGATTTTCCCGCACGGTTAGCCATCACACCCAACTGCTGTTCTGCTTTTGAACGGAGTTGAGCTTTTCCGCTTTGAGTAAGTGATTGATACTGACTTAGCGCTTGTGTAGTGTCATTTGTTTGGAAATAGGCATTGGCGAGATTTAACAACACCTCATCCTCCTGAACGTGTAAGGAATCTACGAGGTACCGATATCTCTGAATAGCGGTTTGATAGTCACCTGACTGGTACGCTTTCCTGGCCTCTGCTTTCAGCGTATTAATCTTGCCGATCTTTGTGGGATCGATGAACAGCGCAACCAACATCAACAGAACCGTAAGTGCCTTCATATCTTCACTGTTTTTACATTCAACAACACATCCAACACCAATAAGGCTAGAGCAGCTATTAAAAAGTAATAATATTTATTAGCCGTTACATCCACAAAACGAGCATCCATCAATTCGCCCTCAATTTTACCCACTGTATTGATTAACCGAGAAACATCATTTCTGGTTTCATTGATTTCAAAATACCGGCCTCCGGTTTTGGTGGCAAGGGCTTGAAGTGACTTTGAATTTAATTTACTCACCACCACATTTCCCTGCCGGTCTGTTTTGTAACTAGACCCTGCGCGGATTTGTCCCCCTTTATCTGTTCCGATTCCTAATGCAAAGAGTTTAATGCCTTCCGTTTCTATTTCCTGTGCCACTTCATTAGTTTCTTCCCCAAAATCTTCACCATCACTGATCAAAATAATGATTTTAGATTTTGCCTGAGCCCGATTGTTGTCTTGTTCCATTTTTTTCATGGCCATGCGCAAGGGAGGTGCAAAATCCGTTCCGGAAGAAGGAACCAATCCTGTATTCATCGTTTCAATGAAAAGATTAAGTGCAGTTTGATCAAATGTCAGGGGGCATTGTACAAAAGCCTCTCCGGAAAATATGATCACACCAATGCGATCTGAGTTAAAGGCTTCCACGATCTTCTTCATTTCATACTTGATCTTCTCCAAACGGGTGGGGGGGATGTCGAGGGCGTCCATAGATTTAGAAAGATCAACACAAATCATAATGTCTTTGCCAACGGACTTAACCTCGCGCTTGGATTCGCCAAAGGAAGGACCCAACAGGGCTATGATCAACAACGCAAACATTAGGGTGCGAAGGATGACTTTAATGTACACCGTACTAAACGGTGTTTTCAGCGTCCGGGCAATATGAATGATGCGGAAAAGGAAAATGCCATACAGCACCACAAAGGCAGTTATGAATACGATCTCCGTTACCCCGAAAGCTCGATACCAGTCCACTGTTATAGATCTATTTCATTTTGACCTGCAATTAACAATTATAGTATTACTTAGGCAATACCGCTAGTGGAAGGGTAAGCAGGGTTTTCCTTGGTTCATCAGAGCCATTTTTTTCGCTTGAAGTACCATAAGAAAGTGAGGGAGGACATGATCATAAGCACGACCGCCAATGGATAACCTCCTATCCAACTTAACTCTGGCATGATCTTGAAATTCATACCATAGATACTGGCAATTAAGGTGGGTGGCATAAATACCACGGTGAGTACCGTAAAGATTTTGATCACGGTGTTTTGCTCGATGTTCACCAATCCTAAGAATGTGTTTTGAAGATATTCCAGTCGTTCGAAACTAAACTGTGTATGTTCGAGGATGGAATTGATATCCTTGAAAATGATCCTTAACCGGTCTTTCTCCGCATCAGCAATGGTAAAACTTTTTAACAGGGAGGAAACCAGCCGTTGCTTATCCACAATACTTTCTCTTGCCAGAATGGTATTTTCCTGAAGTTCCGTAATACTGATCAGCAAGTCTTCTTTGTAATTCTTTTCTTTGATCAGTTGTTTACTGACTCCGTTGGTAAGTTTCGAAACGTGTTCTATAAAGTCAGCATCGAGATCAATCTGCGTTTCGAGTAATAGCAGAAGAATCTGAGAGCCTTGTGGAATACTGATATGTTTAAAACCTTTCAATTTACGAACCGTCTCCGCGAAGGATTTGAGGTCACCATTCCGCAAGGTGAAGAGAATCTCTTTTTTTAGAATGAAGGAAACCTGTTCAGTGGAATACGTCTTGTTTTCATAAACAATAAATGCATTGTTCGCTTCAATGCTATTTTCATCTTCAAAATAACGCGAGCTGCTTTCAATTTCAGCAGCTTCCTGCGGTGTGAACAATTCTATCTCAAAGGTTTTTTCAACATGTTTACGCTCCTCATCCGAGGAAGATTGCAGGTCAACCCAGACCATTTTTTCACAGCTCTCCGGTATAAGTTTATGTGGGTTTTTATCCCAGGTAAACCCTCCACCTTTTCGCAGGTAGAATATTCTAATCATTTTACTAGTGTATTTTTGGCTAAGCTATTGGTATTTGCAGTGCTATCAAACGTGAGGGTTAATTTAAATTCAAACTAAGAGTCATTCCATACCAAGCTTTGTTCTGGTAAATCCAAATGTCTTGATCGCGGTCCGTTAAATAATCCCATCCGGTGCCAAAGCCTACCGTAAGATTGTTAACACCAAACATCAATGCTACTCCGCGAGTTAGGATGAATCCGTTGTACTCATCGGTGGTACCCTGATTGGTGGTCCATGGTGTGATAGAAGTCGAACCAAGCCCTCCGAACACGCCAAGGCTAATCGCCTTGTGTCGTATATGCTTATTTTGTCCAAGGGGAGTTTTAACATAGTGAACCCTGAACCGATCAAGACGATAGCCGAAATAAATATTACCATTGAAATCGGTTGTAAGCTGTCGGGGGAAACCTTCGGATGAGGGTCTGTATTTAAAAAGTGTAACCAATACATCTACATCAAAACTTGGTTTAAGGAATAATTGGTTTTTCGACAAGTCAATAGCAACAGGATTTTTGTCGGCATCAATTACCTTTATAGAATCCTCTTCAACATCTGTATACACCTTTGTAAAGCCACCACCGGGTTGATGAAACGTATAATGATCATCACGCAATTGGTATTTAGGAAGAGTACTGGTAGAAGCACATGAAGATAAAAGTAAAATGCAACAGCCTGGGATGAGTAGCCGATTCATGTCTATAGGTTTGCTACTCAAGATAGACAAAAAAAATTCCAAAAGCGTAAGCCAAATGGATACTACAAATGGCTTATTGACTATATTTAATTTCTTGAACGATTAATCCAACAACACCATGAAACGACTATTTATTCTTTTTCTCATCACGATCAGTTCGGTAAGCATAGCCCAAACCAAAAAGCCAATAACACATGAAGATATGTGGTTGATGAAGCGGGTGGCCGCACCCGCGGTAAGCCCTGATGGGAAGTGGGTAATTTTTGGTCTCACAGAACCTTCCTATGATGAAAAAGAACAGGTGAATGACGTGTGGATTGTATCCACCGATGGCAGCGGATCGCCCCGTAAACTCACCGCAGGAAAAGCAGGAGAGAGCGGTTACGCGTGGAGCCCCGATGGAAAGTATATTGCCTTTGTGGCCAAACGCGATGGTGAGGAAGAATCACAGATTTATCTTTTAAATTTTAAGGAAGGCGGAGAAGCACAGAAACTCACGAGTCTTTCTACCGGTGCATCTTCTCCGAAGTGGAGCCCGAATGGAAAGATGATCTTATTCAACAGTAATGTATTCCCCAAGGTCTATGTGGATTCGTTGAATAAGAAAATGATTGCAGAGAAAAAAAAGATCAAGTATAAAGCAAGGGTGTATACCTCTTTCCCTATCCGGGATTGGGATCATTGGCGTGATGAGAAACAAACTCATGCTTTCGTTCAGTCTATTGAAGGGGGAAGTCAGGCGAGAGATATATTCACGGATGTAGCGATCAGCAAGCTCGAGGGATTCCAGTTCTACAATGCTACATGGAGCAACGATAATGCGGAAATAGTTTTTGCAGCATCTACAGATTTTAATACCGGTGCTTATCAGGAATCGTCCTCCCATCTTTATAAAGTTTCGGTAAGTGGTGGTGATGCAACAAAACTAACCAGCGATAAGAACGATTATGCTAACCCCCAGTTCACACCGGATGGCAAGTACCTATTGTCCTATACCAGCGCAAACAACAATTACAAAATTTATAACCTCAACCGCCTCGTGAGATATGATTGGCCTTCCATGCAGGGCAGAACCATCATCAGCGATAAGCTTGATCGCCCGATTAATAACTATGCCACCTATCAGGATCAGATTTACATGAGCGTGGAAGACCAGGGGAGGGATAAGATTTTTTCATTGTCCATTAACGGAGGTGAACCTAAAGTATTGAGTCAGGCCACAACAGGTTGCCATACCGGTGTGAGTGTTTCTACCGGTAGTGAGTTGGTGATCGTATCAAACTATGAATCGGCAAGTATGCCGGCAGAATTGGTGAAGCTTGGTGCAGAGGGTAAGAACATTTCACTGACAAAGTTTAATGAAGCAGCGTTAGCTTCACTTGATCTGCAACCCGTAGAAGAGGTTTGGTTCACCAGCAGCCGCGGAAAGAAAATTAGGAGCCTTATCGTTAAGCCGGCTGGCTTTGATCCCGCTAAAAAATATCCACTGTTTGTGTTGATGCATGGAGGGCCTGCCGGTGCATGGAAAGACAACTGGGGTTATCGATGGAATTATCATTTGTTGGCAAAGCCCGGGTATGTTATGGTTCTTACCGACTATACCGGATCTACCGGCTATGGTGAGAAGTTTTCGCAGGACATCCAATATGATCCTTTCAAAGGACCTGCGAATGAAATTAATGAAGGTGCTGCTGATGCCATAAAACGCTTTTCCTATATCGATGCATCGAAGCAGGCTTGTGGCGGAGCAAGCTACGGTGGTCATTTGGCAAATTGGATGCAAGCCACCACCACACATTATAAATGCCTGATCAGTCATGCAGGATTGGTGAACAGTATTTCGCAGTGGGGTACCAGTGACGGAATTTACGGTCGTGAAGTAATGAATGGGGGTGCACCCTGGACGCAAGCCAAAGTCTGGAAAGAACAAAATCCATTTCTGATGGCTGCAAAGTTTAAAACGCCCATGCTGGTAACCGTAGGGGAGCTTGATTATCGTGTGCCCTTGAATAATTCTATTGAAAACTGGCACATTCTGCAGCGACAAAAAATTCCCAGCAAGCTTATCGTATTTCCGGAAGAAAATCACTGGATATTGAAAGCAGAAAACAGCCGGTTCTTTTATAAGGAGGTACATGCCTGGCTGGAACAGTATCTTAAGTAGTACATTTGATCTATGGAACTTCAACAACTTTTTCCTCAGTTTGACCCCGAGTTGATCACCCACCTTGAATCGGTAGGCCAGGAAGTGGAATTCAAGGAGGGCGCCATGCTGATGCGCCCCGGTCAGTATTTTAAAAATTCACTGATCATTTTAGATGGTCGCGTAAAACTATACCGCGAAGGAGAGGAGGGAGAAGAGTTCTTCTTGTATTACCTGGAAAAAGGAAATGCATGCGCCCTTTCGATGATCTGCGCCACAAAAAATGAAACCAGTGCCATCAAGGCAAAAGCCATGTCGCCCGTAAGAGCATTGGCCATTCCAATTCAGTACATGGATGGTCTGATGAAGGATCACCGGCAGTGGTATTATTTTGTGCTGGAAACGTATCGTTCGCGTTTTAGTGAATTGCTGGAAGTAATCGACCATGTAGTTTTTCATTCGATGGATGAAAAACTGGTATTTTATCTCCAGCGTCAGTTTGAGGCATTTGGAGGGAGTAAGATATCGGTTACTCACCAGGAGATAGCAGACGACCTGAATTCATCGCGTGAGGTGATCTCGAGGCTTTTAAAAAAATTAGAGTCCATGAAGAAGATCTCCATTTCCCGCAATGAGATTATGCGATTGGATTTATAACATCCGGTACTTCTATTTTGAGGTATGTGACCCCGGTCACAGAGCAGACTGAAAGTTGTTGCCATTTTTGCATCGTTCATGGTGTATTTAAGCAATGCACGTGAACATGGGGTTTGTGGTTGAGAATGGCGCAACAGTTGATTAGAGGGGTTGGGTTGGATTGCACGTGAAGAAAGTTGCGCCATTATCTTTTAAATCAAATAGCCATGAGGATGCGAAGTGTAAAAATCAACACGATGACGCTCCGATCAAGTAATGTCCTTTTTGGTTTGGGAGTGATACTCTTTCTTTTCACGCTGTTAAGTTGTTCAGTAAATAAAGAAGAGAAGACTGCTATGGAATCCACGATTCCTGATTCAGTTTATGTCCTGGCCGGTAATACCCTGGTATCGCATACCTTTGATACGCTTCGAAGCGCTTTACTGAATGCAATAGGTTCATACGGCATGGAAGGCGCCATCACTTTTTGTAACGAGAAAGCCTTTCCCATCGCAGATATTTATGCGGATAGTGTGGTCATCAAACGCGCAGCCATACGGTATAGAAATCCGGATAACCAACCGGATAGTCTCGAGACAGCTGTAATGGAAGAGATGGAAAGACAATTGACTTCCGGTGTACCAACAGTAAAAGTGATCAGGCCAGGTTCTTCCGATGAAATTCATTTTTTCAAACCCATTTTGCTTCAGTCCATGTGTTTGAATTGTCACGGAAACCCGGGTCAAGACATACAATCATCCATCTTAGCACGAATCCAACAGCTCTACCCGAATGATCGTGCAGTGAATTTTAAAGAAGGTGATTTGCGTGGCGTGTGGCACATCATCTTTAAGTCTCCGAAAAAATAGTAAAGTGTTAATCAGAACGTCAGCCGAATACCGGATGACCAATAGAATCCATTCTTAAGTTCCTCTTCATAGGTACCCTGATCGGTAACAATCGTGGCGGGATTTTGTGGGAATGTCCATGTAGCTGAAGTATAAAGCCTGACTTTTCCGATTTTGTAAACAAGCTGTAGGTCCGCCTCATAATCCAGGATCTGAAATTTTTCTGATTCTACCACTTCTGTAGTTGTAGTGGTCGTGGGAGGTGGTTGCCCGCTTCCGCCATTTCCATTTCCTTTTCCCCTTCCTTCACCGGTTTGTGTGCTGCGATTGGTATAGTATTCATTATAGTAATGTTGGGAGCCGGCATTGATATATACAGCTGGTGTAATGCGCAACCTATTCCGAAAGAAATAAAAGGTCCGGTTGATTTCACCACCCAAAAACAAATCGGTGTAATCGCTAAAGCCAAGACTGGCATCAGCATACAGCATGAAGACGGAGAAGTCATACCCGCCATAAGCATTCAGATACGTACTCATTTCTGATGGGATGGCATAGCTGTAGTCGCTAAAGAAATATTCGGAGGCGGAAATTCCGGCAATAAAGTTTTTGCCATAGTATTCGTACCCGGCCGACAAGGTGATTAAATCAATACGACCTTCTCCCGGAGCCGTCAAATACGACAATGATGTATGGATAAAAACTCCTGAGTGATGGTAATATCCAATAGAAGGTGACAGGTAAGGAGCTTTTGCGGAATCAGCCCTTCCCATGTAATAGTAATCGCTTGAGTACCAAATACCGATTCGTGTTTCTGATTTATCAAGGGTGGAGTCGTATGGCAGAGCCAGGTAAGTTTGTGCCTTCAATGGATAGGTAATGGAGAAGAGGATAATACCGAAGAACGCAATGAATGAATAATGGAAAGGTTTCATGACATTATAATTTTGCATGAGAAATAGAAAAAAGGGGCTATCTCAAAAGTCAAAAGTTTAGCGTCATTCTGAGCTTGAGCGAAGAATCCCAAGTGGGGTCCATCCTAAAGGGGTATATTTCTCCGCCAACTGGCGGATCAATATGACGGGCATTTTGAGACAGCCTCTTCTGGTGAGAGACTAATTCTTGCCGCCTCCGTTTCCTCCTTTATTTCCTCCCTGTTTACCGGAATTTTTTGACTTCCCTTTCTGCATGCCCATCTCTTTGTTCATTCGTTGTTGTGTCTTTTCCTGGAATTGATTCTGGTTTTCATAACGGTTTCCATTCATATCAAGGCATTCACCTTCTTTCAACCGGAGTTGCTTTCCGTTTTTGAGCTGACAATTGCCATCAGGATTTACCACATCTCCATTCTGCAGGGCTAACTTTTCCTGAAGCTGAGTTTTTTCCTGATTTCGAACCCTAACCATCTGTCCATTCTGGAACATCAGGTGTTCCTGGTTCATGGCTTGTGAACGAATTTGCATCTGTTGCTGGAATTCCTGTTGATTTTTATAGCGGTTGCCACTCATATCCAGACATTCACCATTCTTCAATTTGAGTTGTTTCTGATTCTGTAGTTGATAGGTTCCATCGGGATTTACCAGGCAACCGTTCTGTAGCTTAAGTTGCTCGCGTAACTGAATCTGCTCCTGGTTTCTCACCTGGTACAGTTTGCCATCCTTAAGCATCAGGTGCTCCTGAAGCTGAGTTTGTTCCTGAGTTTGTGTCTGGTCTTGGGCCTGTAAGGACCACGTCACCATCACCAGGACTAATAAAATCGAAAATAGCTTTTTCATAACACGTACTTTTTAATATGATTCGTAACACCATGAAGCTATGTCAATAGAATCAATTATTCAGTGACAATGGTCACAATAGATGTGTGATTTTTATCCTCTATTTCAACCATCGATTAAAATTGTTAACGTGACGTAAGTCACAGTACACCGAGGTGCAGTGCAATACTTTTGTGCAAAATTTTTAATCGCATGAAGAAAGTATTGCCCGGAATTCTGATTTTTTACTTTTCCTTCTCCGTTTCCCTTTGGGCTCAGGAAGTTATGCCACTGACGCTGCAAGAAGCGCTGGATGCGGCATTAATCAACAATAAGGAAATCGTTTTGGCTAAACTGGAAGAGGAGGGTGCCTCCGCCCGGTTCAGACAAACCAATGCAGTGTTTTTGCCTCAAATAAGGGTAAGCTATACCGCCATGAGCTCGAACAACCCCTTAAATGCTTTTGGGTTTCAGCTCCAGCAACAATCCATCACACCTGCTGATTTTAATCCCGATTTGCTCAATAATCCCTCGAACACTCAAAACTTTATGACCAAGGCGGAGTGGCAACAACCCATTCTGAATATGGATATGCTGTACATGCGCAGAGCCGCTCATGAGCAAACCGCTATTTATGCCCTCAAAACAAAACGTACCAGGGAGTACTTAACCTTTGAAGTGCAAAAGGCTTATGCACAACTTCAATTATCACAGCAGGCCCAACTTGTTTTGGAAGATGCATTGAAGACAGTGAATTCCATTTTCGCGTCAACCCAGAACCGATTTGAAAAAGGCTTCCTTCAAAAATCAGATGTGTTGAATGTGCAAGTTCAGGTTAACGCTATGGAGCGGCAGTTCGCGGAGGCGAAAAGCAATGTTCAAAATGCTTCCGATTACCTGAGTGTGTTAATGGACAAACCCTCCGGGGTGGTGTATGCCGTTAACCTGATTGAGAACATTACGGTAGTCGATTCGATTGACACTAAAATCCCGGAGAACCGAGCTGACTTCCAGGCCATGCAATCGGCTGTGGCTGCTCACGATATGATGATAAGTTCAGGGAAGATGGCCTACCTTCCAAAACTCAATGCCTTTGCAGAATACCTGTTAAATGATGCTGAAGTACTCGGGTTTGGTTCGAACTCCTACCTGGTAGGCGCTCAACTCTCGTGGACACTTTTTAACGGTACCACTACCCGAAATAAAATAGAAGAGTATCGTATTGAACGAAACAAAACTGCCGAACAACTGCAGTATCAAAAAAATCAAAGCCAGGTTGAACTCAATAAGACGCTGCGTCAGTTGCAGGATGCGCGCTTCTCTTTACTACAATATGAAACTGCGGTAAGCCAGGCAACGGAGGCTTTGCGCATTTTACAAAACCGTTATGAACAAGGGTTGGTAGCCACCAATGATATTCTTCAATCACAAACACAGTTGGCTCAGCAAAAGCTCTACCAGGCACAAGCCATGTTTACGTTTAACACCACGCAAGCATACCTCCAATTTTTAACAACCACATCCATATAATAAAAAATGAATTTTATGAGAGTACAATTGAATACATCTGCCGTTATGTTGATTTTATTGGCTGGCATTTCTTTAGCGTCTTGCTCGGGCGACAACCATCAGGCAGAAGCAAAAAAGGTTAACCCCGTTAACGTTACCGTGGCAACGGCTGGAGCACAATCCGGTAATACCATTCAGGTAAGTGGTCAAATCGAATCCAAAGAAACCGCAGTGATCAGCACGCGTGTAATGGGATTCATTACCAGCATCCAGGTGAAAGCCGGAGATAAGGTACAGAAGGGGCAACTTCTGGCAACCATCAGTAATGGAGATATCCTGGCAAAAAAAGCGCAGGCCCAAGCCATGGTTTCAGAAGCAGAGGCTGCGTTGAAAGATGCACAAAAGGATTATGAGCGTTTTGCTGAACTCTATAAGCAAAACAGTGCCTCCACAAAGGAATTTGAAAATGCCACACTTCATTATAACTCCGTGAAGGCAAAGGCTGAGGCCGCGCGACAAATGCAAAAAGAAGCGGAGGTCATGCTAACGTATACCAACCTGACTGCACCTTTTGCAGGCGTGATCACACAAACACCAATTGATGCCGGCAGTATGGCGAATCCCGGTATGCCCATTCTGATGATGGAGCAAACAGGAGGCTACCAGGTGAGTGCCTCGGTATCGGAAGGAGATATTGCAAAGATAAAAACAGGTAATGAGGCAGAGATTGTTATCAAATCTTCCGGAAGAATAATAAAAGGCAATGTAGCCGAGGTGAGCCCCTCCTCACAATTCAGCGGAGGTCAGTATATGATGAAGGTAAATATTCCTGATCAGGAAAAAACTGGATTGTATTCTGGGATGTATGTGAGTGTTTCCATTCCGGTAGCCAAGGATTCGGGTGGTGATGCGATTACTCTTGTACCCGCATCTTCTATTGTGTATAAAGATCAGTTAACGGGAATTTATACCCTTACCGAAAACCAGACAGCATTGCTGCGTTGGGTGAGGTTGGGTAAAGAACAAGGTGATCAGGTTGAAATCCTGTCGGGATTGCGCAGCGATGAGAAATTCATTCTCGCCAGCGAAGGCAAGTTGTACAACGGTGCACCTATTCTGGTAAAGTAGTTCACACATAAATTCACTATCGATTAACTGTTAACGGACAACCGTTAACGGATAACGAATAACGATCTCAAGATGAAAGAAGGTTTGTCAGGAAATATTGCTAAAGCATTCATACAATCGAAACTCACGATTCTGTTGATGATTGCCTTTTTATTAATCGGTGGATACAGCACTATGCTGATCCCGCGTGAGGAAGAACCGCAGATTGATGTGCCCATGGCGGATATTTTTCTCCGCTACCCGGGCGCATCACCCAAGGAAGTAGAAGCCAGGGTGTCGCAACCGCTGGAGAAAATTATCTCTAATATTAAAGGAGTAGAATATGTTTATTCTACGTCTATGAAAGGTCAGGCGATGCTGATCGTTCAGTTTTACGTAGGTGAGGACATTGAGCGTTCATTGGTAAAACTCTACAACGAGTTGATGAAAAACATGGATAAGATGCCTGCGGGCGTCATGATGCCGTTGGTTAAAACAAGGGCTATCGATGATGTGCCTGTTCTTGGTATCACGCTGTGGAGTGAGAAGTATAATGACTATGAACTCAAACAACTGGGCCAGGCGCTCACGAATGAAATTAAGAAAATACCCGAGGTAGCCTCCATCAATATTTTGGGTGGAAGAAGTCGCCAGGTGAGCGTTACGCTGGACAAAGACAAGATGGCGCAGGCCCGCGTTGATTTTCTTGGCATTAATAAACAGATACAGGGGAGCAATGCACAGATGCTGGGAGGAAACCTGATTAGCAGGGATACCGCTTTCTCGGTGGATGCCGGTAACTTTCTTCGCACAGCAGAGGAAGTAGGCAACCTGATCATTGGTTCAAACAATGGTCAACCTGTATTCCTAAAACAAGTTGCCACAATCGAAGAAGGTGCGGAAAAACCATCACAATATGTATTCTATGGCTTTGGTCAGCATGATGCTGTGCAGGCCGAAAAGTATAATTCTGATTATCCTGCAGTAACCCTTTCCATTGCCAAGAAAAAAGGAGCCGATGCCATGAAACTTTCGGAGCGCATTGTGGCCAAGGTTGAGCATTTGAAAAAGGAATTGATTCCGGATGATGTACAGGTAACCGAGACCAGAAATTACGGAGAGACCGCTTCAGAAAAAGTATCTGAGCTGTTGCTTCACCTTTTTGTTGCCGTGATTGCCGTGACACTTTTTGTGATGCTGGCAATGGGTTGGCGTGGTGGATTGGTTGTATTCTTATCGGTACCCGTGACTTTCGCGTTGACCTTATTCAGTTATTACTTCCTGGATTACACACTCAATCGTATCACACTATTTGCACTCGTATTTATTACGGGTATTGTGGTCGATGACTCGATCATCATTGCTGAAAACATGCACCGCCATTTCAAAATGAAGCGGTTACCGTTTTTGCAGGCTGCAATATTCGCGATCAATGAGGTAGGTAATCCAACCATCTTGGCTACGTTTACCGTAATCGCGGCTGTTCTCCCAATGGCGTTTGTATCCGGAATGATGGGACCGTACATGAGTCCGATGCCGATTGGTGCATCCATTGCCATGATGCTTTCACTGGTAGTTGCATTAACCCTCACACCATACCTCGGTTACATATTCCTGCGGGAAAAGGAAGGGCATAATGATAAAGCGCCTGCCACACTGGAAGAATCAAAGATTTATAAAATCTACAAGGCTTCCATTAATCCTATGCTTGAAACACGCTGGAAGCGTTGGGCTTTTATTGTTGGTACGGTGGTTATTCTTCTTGGATCGGTTACTTTTTTCTATACGAAATGGGTAGCGGTAAAAATGTTGCCGTTCGATAACAAGAATGAATTCCAGGTAGTGATCGATATGCCGGAAGGCACTACTCTGGAACGTACTGCAGTAGTAGCCAAAGAAATTTCACAATACCTCGCCCAGCAGAAACTGGTGAGAAATTATCAGGGGTATGTGGGTACGGCAGGACCAATAAGTTTTAATGGCCTGGTACGACATTATGATTTACGAAGTGGAGAAAATATTGCCGATATCCAGGTAAATCTTATAGATAAAAAGGAAAGGAGCATTCAAAGTCATGAAATCGTAAAGCAACTGCGACCGGCCATTCAGACTATTGCTCGGAAATATAATGCTAATGTTAAGTTGGTAGAGGTTCCCCCGGGTCCACCGGTATTGTCGACTATCGTTGCAGAAGTTTACGGACCGGATTATGATGAACAAATTCGGATTGCCGGGGAAGTTAAGCAATTGATCGAGGGAACAACGGGCATCGTGGACAGTGATTGGATGACGGAGGCTGATCAACCTGAATACCGATTTGAAGTGGACAAGGAAAAAGCCATGCGCTATGGTGTTGTACCTGCACAAGTGGTTGCCACCATCAACGCAGCATTATCCAATATGCCGGCTGGTATTTTACACAATCCGGTATCCTTCGATCCGGTAAACATTGTATTGCAACTGAGTGATGCGGACAAAAGTAATGTCAATGACATCCGTAATCTCAAAGTTATTAATCAACAAGGAAATGCTATCGCTATTGGTGATCTGGTGAATATCAAAAAGGAAATCAAAGAGAAAAGTATTTACCGTAAAAATCAAAAGCGGGTAGTCTATGTATTGGCTGATATGGCCGGTGAACTGGAGAGTCCATTTTATGCCATCATGGATATCTCCGATAAGTTGGGGACGATCACCATGAAGGAAGGGTATCTGCTGGAAGAATCATTTAATGCTCAACCTGAATTTGAAGACAACTACACCTTGAAGTGGGATGGTGAATGGCAAATTACGTACGAAGTATTCCGAGATCTTGGAATTGCATTCGCGGTAGTGATCATTATGATCTACATGCTGATTGTTGGATGGTTTCAGGATTTTAAAGTTCCGGTAGTGATGCTGGCAGCGATTCCATTATCGTTGATTGGAATTGTCCTGGGTCACTGGATGCTGGGTGCTTACTTTACCGCCACCTCCATGATTGGCTTCATTGCCCTGGCGGGTGTGATGGTGCGCAATTCTGTATTGCTGATTGACTTCATCAACATCCGTCTCGAGGAAGGTATTCCGTTGAAGCAAGCGATCATTGAAGCGGGAGCAGTTCGTACTACACCTATTCTGTTAACAGCGGGTGCCGTTGTTTTGGGCGCTGTCATTATTTTGTTTGATCCGATTTTTCAAGGCCTGGCAATATCATTGATGGGAGGGACCATTACTTCAACCTTTCTGACGTTGCTGGTAGTACCGCTATTGTATTTTAAAATGATGCGCAAGCAAGATCACAAGAAGCAACAAACCCTTTAACTAATTCGCGTATGAAATTACTGTTTGTAACAAGTTTAAAAGAGTATCAGAAAACGGTGGCCAGAATTGTCGAACAGGCTGGCATTGCAGTATTCAGTGTTTCGGAAACCATTGGCTTCAAAGATCACAATACTACCAACTTGCTGGACAATTGGTTTAGCAGTGGGGGTGAGCAGTTTAACTCCATATTCCTTTTCAGTTTTACGGAGGAGGCAAAAGCGGAGCTGGCACTGGAGTTGATCAAAAAATATAATACTGAGAACGATATGAAATTCCCAATCAGGGCATTTATTGTTCCCGTGGATAAATCAAGTTACACAACATTATAATGGGTATGGAACATTTAGTTCAAGAACATATGGATTCAGGGAATTCGTATTTGCAGCTATTTTATAAAGCTCAACACAACCTTACCCTGGTATGTGAAGAATATAAGGGTACGCCACTTTGTAAAAAGGGGAGGCGAAAAAAGCATCATTTTAAATCTGTAAACTAAAAAACACATGAGAGAACGAGTAGTACGTGCCGTTGCCGGAACAATGGTATTAATCAGCATCACGCTGGCATATGTTGTGAGCATCTATTGGTTGGGATTAGCAGCGTTTGTAGGTATTAACTTACTGCAATCATCCTTCACACGGTTTTGTCCGTTGGAAATTATTTTGGATAAAGCGGGAGTGAAGGCAAACGATGGGAGAAATTGTTGAGCGTAATAGAATGCTACAGGCTCAGTCGCTCGGCTGTGCCGAGTGACCAATATGGTATAGGCATCTTGCCGAAGTGAATATTTCCAATGAGATCTTCCAGGCTCAGTCGCTCGGCTTTGCCGAGTGACCAATATGGTATAGGCATCTTGCCGAAGTATAAGTCCAGGCTCAGTCGCTCGGCTATGCCGAGTGACCAATATGGTATAGGCATCTTGCCGAAGTATAAGTCTCAGTCGCTCGGCTATGCCGAGTGACCAATATGGTATAGGCATCTTGCCGAAGTGAATATTTCCAATGAGATCGATAACTTTGGTGTCATGTCAGAACTACGAAAGGCTAATACGGATTATCCCTATTTTCTCACACTTAGCATTGTTGGTTGGATAGATGTCTTTACGAGACAGCGTTACAATGACAAGATCATTGAAAGTCTGAAGTATTGTGTTGAACATAAAGGTTTGGAAATTTTTGCATATGTTATTATGCCCAGTCATATCCATTTGGTTGCCCGATGCCTTGCGGGAAATCTGAATGAAGTACTTCGTGATTTTAAAAGCTTCACCGCAAAGGAAGTATTACGAATGATTGAAAGTGAACCAGGAGAAAGCAGACGTGAATGGTTATTACATATGTTTAAATATTATGCCGAATTTCAGAAGCAAAACACCACGTAAATGTTTTGGCAAAAGACAAATCATCCGATTGAATTGAATTATCCTGGTATTATTGATCAGAAGATTGATTACGTACATAATAATCCGATAGAAGCAGGGTATGTTGTTGAAAGGGGATCATGGTATTATAGCAGTGCTTGTGTTTCATCACCATTGAAAGTTTTGGGTACGTAGGTCGGCCAGAGGCCTGAAGAATAGTTGTCACTCGGCTAAGCCGAGAGACTGAGATGGGACTGATAAGGCGTACCTAGAAAGCTAAATTAAAAAAGCCTTTCCGCTAATCGCGAAAAGGCTTTTAATGTTTGTCGGGGCGGCAGGATTCGAACCTGCGGCCCCCTGGTCCCAAACCAGGTACGCTACCGGACTGCGCCACGCCCCGAACTAAATTTATAACCTGCGCCTCCCGCCACAGGCGGGATACGCTACTCCCGAAACTTCAGGACGCCACGCCCCGAACTTTTTTTGGAGGTGCAAAGATATAGGTTAAACCTGCATCTCCTAATCTGAACTCAAAATTGAAGTTCGAATTTCAATATTTGATTTCTGTGATCCGACAGGAACTAATTATTTTATTTACCTTATCTCAGTTTAGCAAAAAGACCCATTTTTAGCTAAATTTGCAGCATAAACTAAAGGTGAGATAAAGTATGATTGAAGCAAGTGTACCCAAACTGTACCAAAAAGCAAACGAGCCGAGGATTTACCGCAAGGCGACTGGACATCTTGTCATAAAAATTATGGTAAATAGGAAACGGTTGGTGCTTACAGCGCCAGCGCCTCCAATCCCAATAGGTCTGTGGAATGCCGAGGACAGGCGGGTCAGGCTGAAGCCGTTTAAGCATAAGGGTATCACCTTTACAGGTGGAGCCATTAACAATATGCTTGAAACCTACATCGCTGCGATTAAGAAAGCCGCCAAGCTGCATCCGACTGCCGATAAGGCGAGGCTGTTAAAAGCTCTGGACTTAAACCAGACTGCCGAGGCGTTTTACCCCAAAGTGTTTTCGCTGATTGCCAGCAGTCAGGACATCACCGCAGGCACAAAGGCGGCCAAGAAAGGCGTTTGGAAAACAATCGAGCGGTGGTTTCCAAATCTCACTTGGGAAACGGTAGACATGGAATTTTACGATGCACTGATCGAGGAACTCACCTCGCAAAACTATCACCAACCTGGCAAGTATGTGAAAGAAGTCAAGGCGATGTGCCGACTTGCAGCCGACAGGGATTTGCCTGTTTCAAGAGATTACCTCAAGCGGAGTTTTAAGGTCGTGTGGAATGCAACGCTCGATGAGAACGACAGTGCTTATTTGGAGGCAAGCGAATTGGACACGCTGTATGAAATCAACGACCCCATCATCAACCAATTCTTAATCGCCTGTTACTTCGGCCTACGGTGGTCAGATTGGGGCAAGGCCGTTCCCGAGAACGTTCGCAACGGTGCGCTGCATATTGTGCGGCAGCAGAAAACCAAGAAGCCTGTTTCGATACCCGTTAACCCAAGGGTGTGGATGCTCTGGGAGAGGCCGCTAAAGCTGATCAGCTCACAGAAAACAAACGAGCACTTGGAAACGATCGCTGGCATTTACTTCGAAGGCAAAAAGATTACCACGAAGAGCGCCCGTAAAACGTTTGTGACGCTGCTCTATAACGAGGGCATGCCTACCAGCTTTATTTACAAGATGACAGGCCACAGCACAGAATCACAGCTGCGGGCGTACATGAAACTGCGGAATGAAGACATCGCAGAGCTGGTTAAAGGTTTCAAGTTTTTTTCTTAAAAACAGGATGCAGTCCTTTAGCATCCCAATGGATTAAGTATTATTTTTGCATTCATGTCCACCCAACAAAATACCCGTTGGAGACTTTAAGCGAAGGGAGTCTACCTGAAGTAACCTGTTCCGGCTATCAGGGACTATAAATAGGGTCTAACACCCCTGCTCGACACAGAGCGCACACAACCTGAAACATTGCGGTTGGGAATAGTTAACACAACTATTCCTAATAATGGAAAAAATCATCAAAGGACAAGATTATGTCACGCTCAAGAAGTTCTGCGAGCTGACAGGCTTATCACGCTCCACCGTCATGCGTTACCAACGTGCTGGAAAAATAAGGTGGCATAGGATCGCTGATAAAATTACGATGCTGTCACTATCTCAATTTAACAAGATGGTAGTTGAGGCACCAGAGGTTGTAGGCGGCAATAACAAAAACATCAAGAAGGGAGGCAACCATGTCTGACAAGATCGTGGTGATGCCTGTGGAAGAGCTGCTCGATTTCATCGAGGCTCGCATACAGAAAGCGATTAACGCTCAGGGGCAAACGTACTCGATTAAAGAAACCGCCAAGCAGCTTAGGGTTTCGGTGCCCACAGTCACGGCACTGATCGCCAAAGGTAATCTGCGAGCCACTAAGGCTGGTAAACGGTTTCTCGTTAGTCAGCTTGCTATTAACGAGTTTCATAAATCTGGAGGGGTAGACCGCCTATGAAGCCTACCACAAAAGAAAAGCCCCTCAAGGCAAGGGGCAATTCAAAGAGCAAACTGATTAATCCTGTTCCAGTGGATCAGGATAAAGGTAAGCAGAAATCCAAAAGGGCTCTATCGAATCTGCCAATTAGTTGGTGGAAGGCAGTGAATGGATATAATACAGCCACTAAGCCGTACACGAAGATAAATCCAAAAATATGTTCGTTGGAACAGGCAATTAATTCGCTGCGTACGGATAAGGACTTCAAAAAACATACAGCCAAGTATCAAAGTGCATTAGCAGCCGGACGAGATAAAAAGTATCTGACAGGTTTAAAAAACAACTTCGTGAACTTCTATTTCAGTGTAGCGAAGTTTGATAAAAGTCTAACTAAAGCCAATGTAATCGCTCACTCAGGGTTTCTTCACCACGACATAGAGAAGCTGACCAAAGATGTTTATGTGAGGATATTGGAAGACCCTTACCTCGTAGCAATGGGTAAAAGTGTTTCGGGTGAAAATAACTATTGGCTTTTGATGTATTGCCCAAGCGCGAACCCAATTAACCATGTTGACTTGTGGAATGCATCGGCAAAATATCTTTCTGATACATACGATCTTCCTAAACCTTCAACAGAAAATAAAAATGGTAAGGTTGACCGCGTGTCAGATATCACGAGGTTTCGTGCCTGTTCATTTGATCCCAACTTGTTTTTTAACCCAAATGCTAAAGCCTTCTCACTACCACAGGACATAGATGCCGAAGACCTTTTGGCCGAATACGTTCAAGCTCCTGCCGAAGCAGGCAATGTGATTTTAACGAGGCTGTTTTATAAGTTTGGTGGATTATGCGCAGCTGGTAGGGTCAGGGGCGTAGCCACATACAATGAAGGTTTGACACTCGCACAAAAGATTGCAGAGAATAGAGAAGCCGGAAGTGACAGCAAGGCAATAGCTCACCAATATAAAGAGGGGTACAAAAAACCACTGTACGGAGCCCATACTGAAGGTATATCCGAATTTTGTGAATTTGATAAAGATGGTGGATACTCACTAACCCCTGCGGGTTCAAAGTGGTTAAAGGAGCACATTTTTATCATGCCTTCAACAACCTCCGCCAATAAATTAGCCCACGTCTTTGTAAGCGACCTTCGTGTGTGCAGTTATTTTGAAAGCACTCACGCAGGGAAAATGTCGCAGGTTATGTTGGCTCACATACGCGACATTGAGCCAAGATGGGGAGGGCTGTTCCCGCCAGTTATAGAAAATGAGTTTTTTAAATCCTTTAACCCCGCACTGATTGAAAAAGATACCGAGCACTCGCTTGTACTATACCTAAAAAATGGCACCATCAAAGTAACTGCCGAGGGTGGCAAATTTATAGCCGGCAATCAGAGAGGGTATGTGTGGCAAGATATGGTAACACCAATCGACTATGTTAAAGGCTCTCCCAAACATGAACTACATGAGCTTGCAAAACTTGTCACACTTGACAAGGGCAAGGCGTTAAAAATGGGCTTGGGATATTCGCTGCACCGTTATTGGTTTCATACTGCGGCCAAAGTTGTGTGTGCTGTCGATCACAACCCAAAGAATAGAGGCGATGGCAGACGTGGAAAAGATTTATATCTAAAGCTTTGCAACCTATTTCGAAACGGTGCCGCAATAAAGTGGAAGCAGCAATCAAATTTTTGGACGGGCAATATAAATCCAGGCACTGCGCTAATGTATGCGGAGGACGTTTCGCCTTACATTGCAATTGATGACGAGATAAAAGGCAGCATCACAGGCGACCTGAAAATTGAGCCGAAAGGAATTAATATTTATACGATTCCTTTTGAAGATAAACCAAAAATGATTTGGACGATGCAGAGTATGCCAATTGATTACCATACTGTATCGGTTAGGGAACGCATTTGGTTAATAGAGTTTACCGACTACCTGCAAACACGTAAGCCAACAAAACGGTTGAACACGTTGTCAAGTTCGCTGGTTGATTTTATAGTATCGTGTGCGGTGTACTACTTTAAACACATCGAAGAGTTTAAAAAGGTCACCGAGCTAACAAAAGATCAGCACAATTCAGCTATGGAAAAAGCGTGGGGCAGTAACATTGTTTATGCGGCCGGTATGTGCAACGATGCAATCAAGAAAGATGGATTTATAAAGAGCAGCGCGGTAGTCATGTATCTCGATTGTGATAAAAACGACACAAAAACCAAAAAGAAACTAAAGGCCGCCTATGAAGCAATTTATGGGGTGCCGTTGAATGCCTCATTAAAAAGGAACGGTTCAAAAGTCTTTCGAGTGTATGAACATAAGAAGAAATAAGGCAAAAACACAGGTAACGCGAGTAACGCCTTGGATAGGTAAGTTATGGTACATTTTGCTGAAAGAAAATTTTCTCTTTATACAATATACTATAAAGTGGTCATCCAGCGCGTTATCCGCGTTACCTATCAAAAGGCTAATTTTTTACAAACACGGCAGCAGCCACAACAAATTGGATTAACGGGCGACCGAAACTAAAAAACAAAAATCAAAACGAAAATGAAAACAAAAACGAAAACAGAAAAGCTCCCACCTTGGGAGCGTCCACTAACACCAGCAGAAAAGCGATTGAAATATGGAATGCTTGTTAAGTGTTACGGTAAGCTTTGGATTGTTGGTGAAGCAATAGGTGACGATGAATTAAGGCTCCATATATTTAGAAAATACTCAAGGGGTTGTTATGAATCATCAAGTTGTATTGCCTTCATAAGAGAGTGTACGGAGGTCAAGGTACTTACTGAACGTGAGGCTGTCGAATTGAGTAAGATGCTTTTAGCAATGATGAAGACGATAGATTCGTGCCATGATGCAGAAACCAGAGGGTAGCCAAATGAAAGCAAAAAAACCTACACGGCCGCCTGTGCAAACCCACATGAGCAACCATGAGCTAAAGTCTACTAAACTGGTAGACTTTAAACACGATGCAACCCACGACCGCATTGCTGCGACTTACGATCACGAATTCGTTACGTTAACCATCAACGGGCGCACGCACACGATTGCGAAGTGCAAGGACGTTTGGAAGCTGCTCGACTTAATTATGCAGCGACTTGATCCCGTGCTGCACGAGGCTCTGGGCTGCACGATGTATTGGGATTGGACAGCAGAAAGGCGAGACGGTTCAACCTCTTATATAGAGCAGACGGCAGAGCGAATTATGATAGCGGAAACCTACCCAAAACCACCTGATTAGTCCTGTTAAGACTTAATAAACGTTTACAAATATTATCAATTAACCTTTTTGTTACACCATTGTAACAAACAACCATAAAAACAGCATGAAAAAAACACCTAAAACTAAGAAGGGAACCCCCGAGTATAAGGCACAAAGAATGGCCAATATTAAGGGAGGTCTCAAGGGGTTCGCAGCGCACCCTGAAAATATTAATCGCACGGGGCTCAACCGCAAAAAGGTGCCGACACTGCACCACCTGCTGACGAAGATCACGCCAGATCAATACGAGGAGGTAATTCGTGCGCTGGTAACGAAGGCAGTGAAAGGCGATGTGATGGCGATCAACTCGCTGCTCGATCGAATGTTCGGCAAGCCGCACCAAAGCATCGCCACCAAGAACATGAATGTTGACATGAGCCTCAGCGACTATTTGGAGAAACTAAGCGGAGAGCCGTTGAAGGCGGCACTGAAGCAGCTTGGCGATGTTGAACCAGAAAACAATAACGACAATGGAGAATGAGAGCGAACGCATAACTGTCACGACAGTAAGCCAGACGCCCGCAGGCAATTACCTGATTAAAGACGGCAAGGCGGCTGGCACCACGTTAACCCCAGCGGAGTTCATGCAGCTCAAGCGGCTAAGCGGCACGAGCAGAATATTTATCGAAATCGTAAACCCCCAACACAATGCTGAAAATCGAGAAACCTAAAACACTTGACGAGTGCTACCAACAGTTAACCGAGTGCCTCCACTATCTTGACATCGCCATGCGCGAAATCGATCGACAGGATGCTGCGATCCTGCGGCTTACGCCCACCGCGCTGCCGCCAATAAAACAGATCGTTGCCGAGTGCCGCGCTGCACTGCCCAATACAACGGACGTGAAAGAATTGGTGGAATACGGCATGAGCCTGTATAAGCAGGCGAACCCCGCATCGCTCCGAACTGCATTTTATAGTAATAGTTACAGCGAGGCGAAGGAGCTACGTTTATCCCAGCATGGACGAAGAGGAAAAGATGGTAAACAGGGCGATTCGGAGAACGATAGCCGCACTCAAAGTCAAAGTAATCACCGATGAGGCCGATGGCTACGATTGCACCGATTTGAAAAATAAAATAGAAAAGTTATATGAAGTACTCACTGGAGAAATTAAGAAATCTAATCGCAAAGCCGCCTGAGGCCAAGACCAAGGGCGCACCGCCACAGGTATTGAAGGAACTGCGAGCACTGAACGCGAAACTACACGGCACAGCCCCCGAATTCAGAGAGGTGCTGGAATCACGCATCGCTGAATCGCCTGTCCTGCAGAGCTTCTTCGCACAGCACACCGATTTATATAAAAATTGTGTGCAACTCGCCAACGATAGATTGGAAGACGGTTTATCCAAGGAGGAACGTGCCTACCAGAATAACAAAGACCTGAACATCAAGCCGCTCGTAGCACGCTATCGCGGGGCATTGATGGCAGGATTGGAAGATGATGCTAATCAGTTGGACGGCTTAATCGAATTCGAGAACAACAAACTCGAAGAGGACTATGCGAAACGCCAGTCCATTGCACTGGGCTCGGCAATCGTTGCGCTGCATGGAGAGTGCGACCGCTTACAGGCGATTGCACAGGGTGCCGAAGCTGCACGTATAGAGAAAGAGGAAACCGCTTACCGTAACATGAGCGAGAAGGAAATCAATATTGCGATTCTTAAAGAGTTGCGAGCAAGGAAGTGATTTGTGTTTAAAGTTAAATCAACTGGGTGAGTAGGAATTGGAATGTTTGATAGCTGCCCAGTGCCCGAAAGCCCTTTACTCTTAAAATTATGAAAACGAAAGTAGCCTTACAGAACGCCCTCGATTCGATGGCAGCCAATTTAACAACCGTTTGCCAGAACGTGGCCGCTGACAACATTGCCGATGAGGCTCGTTCACCACAATCCGTTCTGCGGAACGTGCATAAACTGTTTGACATCTCATCCACAGGCGAGGTAACATTGGACACTGTAAAGTTCAACCAACTGTTCCCTGCGGACAATGCGATCAACACGTTTCCGTTTGGCAGCGGTACACTGGCCAGCAAACAGCTATGAACATAACATCAGTACAGTCGGCAATCCGCGAAGTGAAGAACAGACCGTTCACCGCCCGAGAGGTCGGCAACATAAAAGCCGTCCAGCGGATTTTGCACCAACAGGACTTTGCAGGTCTCAGCGACCGTGAACTGTCGGGGGTTGCGCACAACCTGCGGGCGTCGCTGGACAATTTAAATGCAATGATTTATGATAAGCGTAACTGAGCATGCCGACATCCACAGCCTGCAAGTCGCGCTGAACGCACTGACTACGGAAACGTATGTGGTCGTAAGTCACGGAAGTAAATTGGTTCTGATCGTTACCACGCTATGATACGAAGAATCTCGATGACTGTTGAAGTAGAATGCGACCACTGCGGGCACGTTAATCACTTGGAGCTTAATGTTCCAATCGACAGCGTGACGATGCTGGAACCGTTTCACGAAGCCTACGAATGCGATTCCTGTGATGAGATTGTTCTCATCGATGTGCCCGCTATACTCGTAAACGTAACACAATGACAAAGCCTAAAATCCAATCACCGCCCAAGCCCAAAGAAACCACGCACGTGGAAACGTACTCGCTGATAGGCGGCCTGTCGACAGATAATTGGGTTGGAAGCATCTATAAACCTACCCTGCAGGAGATACGGTTCTTCAGCAATAAATAGCCTCGAGGAGGCGTTAATCCATGCTGCTCTGGCTTGTTTTGAGGCTCTGTGGCTACTGATCTGCATGACCTTTATAACAACTGCCTTGCGAGGCTGCCTGCCACAGATTCTGTACCCAAAGCGGCTTAAAAAATGCCTATTTCCGCTCAAATTAGCCCCATTGTGATCCGACAGGGACTCGAACCCCGAACCGTCAGCTTAGAAGGCTGATGCTCTATCCAGTTGAGCTATCGGACCATTTTATTCCTTCTCGTTGTGACTTCTAAACATTCCTAAAAGCATCTTGGATACTTTTTCGTAGCGCTCATAATAACCTTGCGCCTCATTCAATGGTACATAACCAAGCTGACTGGCCACTTCCAAAATCGCCACGCATTCAAATACTGAACTTCTGGCGATGGTGATAAAGTGCTTTTTATCAGCGGCCGTCATTCTTCCCGTTCCTTCTGAAAGATTGAGAATGATGTTTAAGCTGGCTCGTTTCCATTGGTCTTTAATGTAAGGATCTATGGTGTTGTTGGAATAAATAAGCTTGAGTGTATCAACAACAAGGGCTTTGGCAATCTGATATACTTCTAACTTCTCGAAATCAAACATACTTGTACAAACAAATTCGCTTAAAGCCTAATGCGGAGAGGGGGGGATTTGAACCCCCGGTACACTTTAACATGTACGACAGTTTAGCAAACTGCTGGTTTAAGCCACTCACCCACCTCTCCAGTAATCAAAAAAGGCCTTTTCCTTTGGGAAAAGGAATGCAAATATAAAGGTTGGTGGAAAATTAACGTAACGCGACCCCTAAATTATCAAGGTTTTTTGGTCAGGAGGGTTTATAGTCGAATCCCCTCTTAACCTTTTCATTCTTCAACGCTGCACCCGCCATCGCGGCAAAGCCACCAACTAGTCCACCAATTAAGGAAGTGACTAGCATGAGCAAGGGTTTGTTAAGACTGAAAATTGCTGCCACGCGCTCTGCCAGAGGAGCGGCAGAAGTTGCATCCAGCATCCAGGCTTTTATCAACCAGAGTAACGCAATGCCCAGAAGGCCTGCGAGAAAATTCGCTTTTGATTTGAGGGCATACCCACCGGCAGCGGCAGCAATAGCAATGCACCACCAGGGCATGAATAGTTCGAGTAGAAATGCCGCAATGGCTATGAGTATTAATTGTATCAGAAATTTCATTTCGAAGTTGGGTTGAGTTGAGTAGAATAGAGTGCCTGGTTTCCTGCTTCTTCAGGCGTGCGAATAAACATCATGCGAAAATGCTTGTCGGCTGTCCAACGGTCGAGCATGTTGTTGTAATAATAACTGCCGGGGTTACCGGATTGCCCACCCGGATAAACTGCCCAGGATTTTATTCCTGTCTTCTCCAGACTGACAATCATCCGCCACGATGGTCCATGCGTGCGCGAATGAGCATTGACGATGTCGTGATTACCACCGTGTTTAATGTGAATGCTCAAGGGATCAAGTCTCAGTAAATGCCCGACATAACTGTCTTTAAAATCGGCCCAGCCTACTGTAGTCTGTTCTTTATGATTTTCTTTCCATGCTTGAATATCCTTCACCCCTTCGCTAAATGATTTTTGTACCACCTCTTCGGCAGTCTCTTTTTCCGGTGTTCCCTGGATATCGAAGAAACTCAAGTCTGGTCGTTCTTTGATCAGTTTAATGGTGTTGTAGGTAGTGGGTCGTGAGAGCGCGACTTTACCGTTAACCATTTCATCCCACGCGAGTGGCATTAACTGATCCCACCACGCTTCGTAGTAGGAGGCGCCCTCTGAGTCCACTTCATTAAAATAATTCCATGACTTTAAAATAGCATAAGCATTTTTCTCATCGGCAGTAAATGTGGTGGTATCCAACAGACTAAGAAACAGCGGTAAACTTTCAGCAGCCTTTAAATTATAGTTATCGCCTTGAAGTTTTGCCATATTTTCTATTGTAATCGAGGAGGACTCGCGCAATACCTGGTTGATTCTCCGGTTGCGATAGGCCTCGAAGTTGGTAGCCGTAACATAATAGGGATAAGTTGAATCTGCAGGATATTGATTGGCCGAACTCACAAAACCACGCTCCGGATTTTTGTACATCACGTTTTGCTCATTCGGGATGTAAGCTTGCCAGCCATTAGCGCTGTTGCTACCATCAAGTACAAATTTTCCCTCATCTTTTCTCCGTACCGGGTATTTTCCCTGGATGCGCATAGCGATGTCACCGGATACGGAAGCAAACACAAAGTTTTGAGCAGGTGCTCCGAAATGATTGAGAGCATCCATATATCCTGCATGATTGGTGGCACGGTTAAGTTTATGCAGTCCCAACAACTCCTCTGTTTCATCATGTGATATCCACCGGAAGGCGTAGTTCTTTAATTCATCTTCTGCATGATAGCTTTCGTCATAGGTTACCGGACCCCAATGGGTGTAGATCACCGTATCGTAGAAAACGGGTTTACCACGAACGTTGAATTCTTCAACAACTTTTTTCGTATCGACCCATTGGCCATCGAGTTTGTACTTTTCTTTTTTAGAATCCTGGTAGGTGATTTTAAACCAATCGATCAGGTCGCGCTGTGCGTTCGTTACACTCCACGCAATGGAATCATTAAAGCCGATGGTCACACCGGGTGCTCCGGGCAGTGAAACACCCATCACGTTGACTCCGGGTGCATTCAATTGTATGGCGTACCAGATGGAGGGTAACGATAAATTCAAGTGAGGATCGCCACACAGAATAGGAGAGCCGGTAGCGGTTTTACTTCCACTCACTGCCCAGTTGTTGCTTCCTGTGGTGGGATCTGCACCGGGTAATTTTTGAATGGCAATTAATTCTTCCGGCAAAGCCATCGGAACAGTGTCAAGTTTGATGGGAACAAAATTCCATTTCCCTGCATTGTCTACAATCGGATCAACCGGGGGTTCACGATCGGGATACAATAAATCAACCGTTTCTTTTCCGAACAGGGTAAGGGCGTTGGTCATCTCAATGTCTTTGTCGCCACTGTTTAAGGTCTGTGCCATATTTTTTAGCAGTAATCCGCATTTAAGAGCCGTCCAATTTTCGGGTTGATAGTCGAGGAGTTTATATTCGAGCGGAAGACTTTTATACGAAAGTGTGGCGATGTATTGATTAATACCTTCTGTATAATTTTCAATGATCATCTTTGCTGTAGCATTGCGTTCCATGGCCGCGAGGAAATTCTGTGCTCCAAAGGTTAAGCCCAGTCTACGCTGACCGCGATCGTACTCCAGAATTCTGTCATTCGGACCACTTCCTAAAATTTCCGAAATTCTCCCGGCTGCCGCATGGGTTTGAAATTCCATTTGCCAAAGGCGATGGATGGCGGTTAAATATCCTTGGGCCAGGTATAAGTCTTCATCGTTGCTGGCAAAGATGTGAGGGATAAGGAGGCTGTCGTACACCACGGTCACTTTATCTTTCAATCCGGGGATGGTTAACGCTGTTGGACCGGTAAAATCCCTGGGTTCGATGTTCTGCCAGAACCCGTGAAAGGGATCAAGAAATTTCCCAAGCGGGGGAATGCGATTTCCCCCAATCTCCCAACTCTTGTTAAGAAGGAAGATCAGCAGGATGGTAATAAAAGCAGAAATAAAGAACCGGAGGTTACTCATGAAGGTTGGATTTATCGTCTGAATGTAAAAAGCTTTTCCTAATTTTCGGGCCTTAAACAACAAATAATCTTAATCCTGAACCCTTGAAGCAGATTCTTAATCAGTACACCAAAGAACAGGTAAAAAAAGCCAGCAGCATTAAGGCAATTTTTTTTGATGTGGATGGGGTGATGACGGACGGAAAAATCATTTACGATGACACGGGTAAGGAAAGCAAGCAGTTCAATGTGAAAGATGGCTATATTATCAGTCACTTGAAAAAAGCGGGAATTATCGTAGGGATTATCACGGGTCGCGATTCAAAAGTAGTGAGCAACCGGGCTGCTGAATTGAAATTGGATTTTTGCCACCAAGGAATTTTGGATAAGCATTCTGTCTTTGAAAAACTGGTGACCTTTCATAAGCTGAAGAAGAAACAGGTGGCCTACATTGGCGATGATATCAATGACCTCACTACGTTAAAGGCTTGTGGCTTTGCGGTGTGCCCTGCCGATGCAATTCATTATATAAAGAGTCACGTTGATTTGGTAACACAAGCTAAAGGCGGACAGGGAGTGATACGAGAGGTTGCTGATTTAGTCTTGGCCGCAACAGGGAAGTTAGATAAGATCATTAAGTAAGTATGGCATTGTATAAAGACGATGAACTTTTAGAGTACTTAAAAAGTGTAAACTGGGACACTACGCTCACTTCAGCAGAATTACTCCAGATATTAAAGGGAGATGTTGAAAAACTAAAGGGGTTTACCAGGCAAAATCTTTTTACAAAACTTCTTAATTTTTATACATGGCATAAGGTTAGGCATATGGTGGAAGAAGAGGAATTGCCAGAAGTATTAGCAGAAGAAGTAATTCAGGGACTTTTTCCCAGAGATTTAAGGGATAAATACCGCTATGTCAAATCACTTTTATAAAGATGAGCTATATCCTCTGCAAGATAAGGTGCTAAATGCGATTGGCGCTTTACCTACTTCGTTTTACTTAACTGGTGGAACTGTTTTAGGAAGGTTCTTACTCCAACACCGATATTCTGATGATCTGGATTTTTTTCAAAATGCAGCCCCTGATTTTCTGACTAATACGAATGAAGTCATGAATCATCTTAGAAAAACTTTTAAAAATATTAGAATGAGCAATCAGCAGGATTCATATGCACGTTATTTTGTGGTGGAGAATGATCTTGAATTGAAAATTGAGTTTGTGAATGATGTAAAATACCGTGTTGGTTTCCCAATTCAAGATAAGTCGGGTGTGTGGTACGACTCCTGGGAAAATATCTTAACAAATAAGATTACTGCATTATCACGAAATGCAGGAAAGGATTTTACAGATGTTCTCTTTTTAAGTCTAAAGTATCCATTCAATTGGGAGACTATTATTGGTTATGCGAAACAAAAAGACGCATGGGTAAATGAGATTAATATAAGTCAACAGTTGATGAGTTTTGATTTTGAAAAATTTGACGAAGTAAAATTCCCGGAAAATTTTGACAAAGGAAAAATCACGAAGGAGTACTTTGAAATTTTAGCCCGGGAGTCTCTTCACGGGTTTGATAATAGTTTGGTAGGTAAAATTTTGAAATAGAAACTATGGAAATATTTAAAGATAAAGTTCAGGTAACAGACAAGATCACCTTAGGCGGTGACAAGATGGTGTTGTTTGCCGGACCGTGTGCTGCGGAGAGCTACGACATCTGTATGGAGACCGGTACGAAAGTAAAAGAGCTCTGTGCCAAAATGGGGATTGAATATGTATTTAAATCTTCGTTCGATAAAGCAAACCGCACTTCTTCCGGATCGTATCGCGGGCCGTCAGTTGATATGGGATTGGAAATCCTGGCCATGGTGAAAAAGAATTTGAACGTTCCCATCGTAACCGATGTGCATGAATCATATCAGTGTGCGGAAGCGGCAGAGGTAGTGGATGTGTTACAGATACCAGCTTTTCTGTGTCGACAAACAGATCTGTTAAAAGCGGCTGCACAAACCGGAAAGGCAGTGAAGATTAAGAAGGGACAATTCATGGCACCCGAAGACATGAAGTATGCCGTGGATAAAGTGAGGGGAGAAGGAAACAATAAAGTATTTCTTACCGAACGTGGAGCAAGTTTTGGTTATCACAACTTGGTCGTGGACATGCGCTCGCTGCCCATCATGCGTCAGTATACACCCGTGATTTTTGATGTTACGCATTCCGTACAACAGCCGGGTGGTATGGGCGGATCATCCGGTGGACAGCGTGAATTTGCTCCGTTTTTAGCACGCGCTGCTGCTGCAGTAGGCGTTGATGGCTTTTTTATTGAGACTCACCCGAATCCTGAAAAAGCGCTCAGCGATGGTCCCAATATGATCCCATTGCATGAAATGGAGGGTTTCCTGACCATGATCAAGAAATACTGGGATCTGGGTAAAGGCAAATAATTTCAGGTAAACCTTTATATTTGTCCCTTTAAATCTACCGATTTAGTGGACTTTATACAGGTATACGTTCTTTTGGTGGTAGCCTTCCTGGTGTTTGCACTCTATAAAGAGCTGTTCAATCCTTCCCTCACGTTTTTTATTGCCACCATCGCCCTGTTGCTGGCAGGAGTGATTACTCCTACTGAATTGCTCAAGGGATTATCCAACCAACAGATCATCGTTATCTTTTTGTTGGTACTCGTCACCGCTGGTATACGCGCCATTTACGGCTCTGAATTGTTTTCAAAATTATTCAACCCCAACCTGTCACCAAAGGCTTTTCTGTTCAGGATGATGATAACGGTTTCATCCATCTCTGCTTTCTTGAACAACACACCCATTGTGGCTTTCATGATTCCGTATGTAAAAGATTGGGCCGATAGAACTGGAAATTCTGCTTCAAAATTTTTAATACCCCTTTCATTTGCCACCATATTAGGGGGGATGATTACCGTAATTGGTACATCCACCAACCTGGTCTTGAACGGATTGGTACAACAGTATGATTTGCCTCTGCTTGGATTTAAGGATTTTCTTTTCCTGGGAATCATTGTTACGTTAGTAGGATGGGTGTACCTATATTTTGTAGGGTACAAGCTCCTCCCTAACAACGCCAATAAGATTGATGCTCTCCGTGAAAATCTGAAAGAGTACATTGTGGAAACAGAAATTTTTTCCGGTTCTAAGATTGTTGGAAAAACTGTGCAGGAAGCCGGCCTTAGAAATCTACAGGATGTTTTTTTAGTGGAGATCATTCGGGATGAAAAAGTCATCTCACCGGTTTCACCGGAGATGGAACTGGAAGCAGGCGATTTTCTTTTCTTCTCTGGAAATACGCAATCTATTTATACGCTGATCAAAGAAGATAACGGACTGCGCATTCACAAACAAGACTCACTGGAAAAGCAAGGTCAATTCAATTTTGTGGAAGCCGTGATTCCGGCCAGCTCTGATTTGATTGGTGTTCGCATAAAGGATTCTGACTTCAGAAAAAAGTACAGCGCCTCCATTATTGCTATCCATCGAAATGGAAAGCAGATCTCCGGTAAGGTAGGGGAGATGCACTTAGCCGGTGGCGACTTTCTATTATTATTGGCAAGTGAAGAGCAGCGAAGTGGGGAGTTTGAAAAGGATTTGTTTTTTGTTTCTGCGCCTAAAAAATTACCTACCCGAAAAGCTCCCTGGTTGCGTTGGGTGGGTCTGGGATGTTTTGTGCTCTTACTCTCAGGAGTGGTGGGTGTACTGCCCTTATTCACAGTCTCTTTAGTGATCCTCTCTGGACTGGTTTTTTTGGGCGTGCTTAACGTAACAGAGATTAAACGACAGCTTGACCTTGGATTGTTGATGGTGTTAGTCTGCTCGCTAGCCATTGGAATTGCATTAGAGAAATCAGGGACGGCATCGATTATTGCCGGAGGGCTGATAGACATCGGTAAACAACTCGGACCGGTAGCTGTGATATCAGCATTATTTATTGTTACGATCTTCCTTACAGCGCTCATTACCAATGCAGCGGCTGTGTCAATCGTATTCCCGATTGCCATGGCCATGGCCGAGCAGATGAGTTTACCCTACACTCCGTTTTTTGTAGCCATCGCCTTTGCGGCTTCCGGTGATTTCATGACACCCATAGGGTATCAAACGAACTTGATGGTGTACGGTCCCGGTGGGTATACCTTTAAGGATTTTCTGAAAGTGGGTACACCGTTAACGATTTTATATGTTGTAATTTGTATTTCGTTTATCACATGGTACTACAATCTTTAATCTTATAATTTTCCAATCTTATAACCTTCCAATCTTATAATCTTATAATCTTTAAATCTTCAAATCTTTAAATCTTTAAATCTTTAAATTGACCCACCTCTACCCCATACAAACAAAAGTGAGCCTGGAACAACGCCAGCAATTGCTGAAGCAGAAGGCAAAACTGATTTGGTTTACGGGATTATCGGGTTCTGGTAAATCAACGTTGGCGGTTCAATTGGAGGCGCAACTGTATGCGATGGGATACAAAACATATTTGCTGGATGGGGACAATATTCGCATAGGGTTAAATAAAGATCTTTCATTTACGGATGAGGGTCGAGTAGAAAATATCAGGCGAATCGGAGAGGTTTCCAAATTATTGTTGGATGCGGGAATCGTTGTGTTGTCTGCTTTTATCTCACCCTTTAAAGCCGATCGCGATCAGGTGAGGGAAATTGTAGGAAGTGAGAATTACATCGAAGTTTTTGTGGATACACCCATCGAAGTGTGTGAGCAGCGTGATGTAAAGGGGCTGTACAAAAAGGCACGAGCGGGTGAAGTAAAAAACTTTACCGGAATTGATTCTCCGTACGAGCGTCCTGTGACCCCCGATATTACCATCCCCACCCACCAGATGAGTGTTGATGAATCATTAACTTTGTTGCTGCAATTGGTGGAACCTAAAATAAGGCGTTAGTCATTGAACTTGAAACCTGGAACCTGGAACCTGAAACTTGTAACTGGCAACTAGTAACCAACTTTGAACTTAGAACCTGAAACTTTGAACTGTTAAGAATGAGTCAATATTATTTAAGTCATTTAAAAGAACTGGAGTCGGAAGCGATCTATGTGATTCGTGAAGTGGTAGCCCAGTTTGAAAAGCCTGCCTTACTTTTTTCCGGAGGGAAGGATTCTATTGTGCTGGCGTACTTGTCGCGAAAAGCATTTTATCCGGCCCGTATTCCGTTTCCATTAGTGCACATTGACACGGGACATAATTTCCCCGAGACGATGGAGTATCGCGATTGGCTGGTCAATGAATTGGGCGTAAAACTTGTAGTGGGTTCCGTACAGGAGAGCATTGATAAAGGAAGAGCAAAAGAGGAATCCGGATATGGTGCCAGTCGCAATGCACTGCAAACCGTCACGTTGTTGGATACCATTGAGGCGTATAAGTATGATGCTGCTATGGGTGGTGCACGAAGGGATGAAGAGAAGGCGAGGGCAAAAGAACGTTTCTTTTCTCATCGCGATGAATTCGGACAGTGGGACCCGAAAAATCAGCGCCCTGAATTGTGGAACATCTTTAACGGCCGCAAACATCAGGGTGAACACTTCCGGGTGTTCCCGATATCAAACTGGACGGAGATGGATGTGTGGCAATACATCTACACAGAAAACATTCCGATCCCTAAACTTTATTTTTCTCATGAGCGCGAAGTGATTGAACGCGATGGTGCGATATTGTCTACATCCCCCTGGTTGAAGCTGAAGCCAAATGAAGTTCCAACGAAAAGAATTGTACGCTTCCGCACCTGTGGCGATATGCCCATCACTGGAGCGGTAGAATCAACAGCCGATACCCTGGAAAAAATTATTGAAGAAGTAGCGGCCTCCCGCAAAACGGAACGGGGCACGCGGGCAGATGACAAGCGTTCGGAAACTTCCATGGAAGACAGAAAGAAGAGTGGCTATTTCTAAAGCATGGTTTTTCATTTTCTTGCTGACGTTGGCTGGTGCCGGAGAAGTCAGTGGACAAACAGAAGATACAAACGGAGCATTTGAATTTTGGAGTAGAATGGACATTCGCTGGGTGACCAAAAAATCAATTCAACACGACTTTGAGTTCCAATACCGGAATCAACAACGTGTGGCCTCACTTCAGGAGCGATTCCAGTTGTATACGTTTCGTTGGTATATCCTGAAACGATGGGATAAATTTTATATGCAAAGTTCACCGGTCACTTTTTTTGAGAGAAGAACAAATGAGGGAACCGTCATTAGCGAGTATCGTCTTACACAAAATGTTGGTTGGTTTTTAATGGAGGATAAATTTCAAATACGGTCAGGATTAGAAGCCAGATTTTTCTGGTCAGAGGGCAATCACTTTGAAGAGATTCGGTGGCGGACGCGATTGCTGTATTCGCTGCCGGTGAGTGATAACCTTAAAATTCAGCTTTCGGATGAAATCTTTTTCCATGAGCGAACTTCAGGAATAGAAACTCCTTTCTTTGATCAAAATCGCACCTCGGTAGGCATTAACTACAAGTTTACCGCACATTGGTCTGTCGATTCAGGATATCAATTTCAGGTGAGATCATTTACACAAGATCACACCGATAATTTTAATGTGTTTTATTTTTACCTCACGTATCAGCTATGAGTAGTCAAAATCAATTATTGCGCTTTACCACTGCCGGCAGTGTAGACGATGGCAAAAGCACGCTCATCGGACGATTGCTATACGACAGCAAATCTATTTTTGAAGATCAGCTCGAAGCTGTGGAGGCATCCAGTGTGAAAAAAGGGTTTGACTATGTGGATCTTTCGTTGTTGACGGATGGATTGAAATCCGAACGGGAGCAGGGGATTACCATTGATGTAGCGTACCGTTACTTTGCCACTCCGAAACGGAAATTTATCATAGCGGATACTCCCGGTCATATTCAATATACCCGTAACATGGTGACCGGTGCCTCTACGGCAAACCTGGCACTCATCTTAATCGATGCGCGTAAGGGGTTGGTGGAACAAACCCATCGCCACTCGTTTATTGCTTCGTTGTTGAAGATACCGCACGTGATTGTGTGCATCAACAAAATGGACTTGGTGAAGTATGATGAAAAAGTATTTGAACAAATTGTGGAGGATTACAAAGCCTTCTCTTCAAAACTAGAGGTGCACGACATTCAATTTGTGCCCATCAGTGCCTTGGCGGGTGATAATGTGGTGAACCGTTCAGAGAACATGCCCTGGTACCAGGGAGCAACGCTCTTACACATGTTAGAGACGGTGCACATTGAAAGTGATCACAATCATATTGACAGTCGTTTTCCGGTGCAGTACGTGGTTCGGCCTCAAACCAAAGAGCATCAGGATTTTCGGGGATATGCCGGTCGGATTGCGGGCGGCATTTTCAGACCGGGGGATGAGGTGATGGTGTTGCCTTCCGGTTTTACGTCTAAAATCAAAACCATTGAGTTAGGGGGAGTTCCATTGGAAGAAGCCTTCGCACCCATGTCGGTTACGATGACGCTGGAAGATGAAATTGATATCAGCCGCGGTGATATTATTGCAAAACCAAATAACCATCCGCAATCCGATCAGGATATTGATTTGATGTTGTGCTGGATGAACCAACGCCCGGTAAATATGAATACAAAATTTTATGTAAGGCATACGACTAAGGAAGTCCGAGGGGTGTTGAAGGAAATTCAATACAAGCTGGATATAAACAGTCTGCAACGGGTAGAGAATGTAGACCAACTCACCATGAATGAGATTGCCCGGGTGAAAATCAGAACTGCCCAACCGTTAGCCTTTGACAGTTACCGGAAGAATAGAATTACAGGAAGCATCATCCTGGTTGATGAAGGGACTAATGAAACCGTAGCTGCAGGGATGATTGTGTAAAAAATTTTAGATTTTAGATTTGCGATTGTAGAATGATACTGTCCAAATCTAAAATCTACAATCTAAAATCTACAATATCTTGATCGACTTAAAGAACCTACTGCCAATTGCATTACAGGCTGCTCAAGAAGCTTCAGGGAAAATTCTGGAAGTCTACAACTCCAACAACTTCCAAACCGAAGCAAAAGGCGATAACTCTCCATTAACCCTTGCCGATAAAAAAGCCCATCAGTCTATCGTATCAATTTTACAATCCTCCAATTTTCCAATCTTTCAATCTCCTAATCTTCCAATCTTAAAATCTTCCAATCTTCCAATCTTAAGCGAAGAAGGAAAAAGTATTCCATACGATGAACGCAAGAACTGGGATTACTTCTGGATGGTCGACCCGCTGGACGGTACGAAAGAATTCATCAAACGAAATGGAGAGTTCACGGTGAACATTGCCTTAATTGAAAAGCAGACTCCTATATTAGGTGTAGTGACTGTCCCGGTAACCGGAGAAGAGTATTATGGGGCCAGAGGAGTGGGAGCGTTCTTAAAAGTTAATGATAAAATCACCCCACTCACAAAACGCACTCCCATCGACTTAACGCAAAAGGGAATACGTGTGGTGGCCTCCCGCTCACACATGAATGACGAAACACAACAATTCATTGATCAACTGGTTGACCCGGAGTTGGTCTCTTCCGGAAGTAGTCTGAAGTTTATGCTCCTCGCCTCCGGCAAAGCCGATGTCTACCCCCGCTTTGCACCGACCATGGAGTGGGACACCGCAGCAGCACATGCTATCGTTAATCAGATGGGTTTACATGTCTTTCAAAAAGACAGCTCTGTCGAATTGATGTACAATAAACCAGATCTGTTAAACCCGAGTTTTATTTGCAGATGAACTAGTAACCAGCAACTACCAACTAGCAACCAGCAACTACCAACTAGCAACCGGCAACTAGCAACCGGCAACTAGCAACCAGCAACTAGCAACCAGCAACTAGCGACTGGCAACTAGCGACTGGCAACTAGCGACTGGCAACTAGCGACTGGCAACTAGCGACTGGCAACTAGCGACTGGCAACTAGCGACTGGCAACTAGCGACTGGCAACTAGCGACTGGCAGCTAGCGACTGGCAACTAGCGACTGGCAACTAGCGACTGGCAACTAGCGACTAGCAACTAGCGACCTAGCAACCTAGCAACAGGCATTTACCATTTACCATTGATCATTTACCATTGACAATTGACCATTGACCATAGACTATCGACTGGAGTTACACAGAACCTTAAATCATTGCGTTTTCCGTAGCGCCTTTGCGTCTTTGCGTGAAAATTTCAAAGCGACTAGCAACTAGCAACCAGCAACCGACATTTACCATTGACAATTGACCATCGACTGGCAACTAGCGACTAGCAACCAGTATCCAGAAACTAGTAACCCTCTGGACTATTTTAAGTAATTTTGGTTCGAAGTAACTTCCTATGGAGCGTAATTCTATTATATATGTGGCCGGGCACAACGGTATGGTGGGCTCTGCCATCTGGCGTAAACTGAAGTCGGATGGATTTACAAATCTCATTGGGGCTACTTCTTCCGAATTGGATTTAAAAGATCAACGGGCCGTTGACAAGTTTTTTGCATATCATAAGCCGGAATATGTTTTTCTGGCGGCTGCCAAAGTAGGCGGGATATATGCCAATCATACGTATCCTGCCGAGTTTTTATATGATAACCTGATGATTGAAGCGAATGTTATACACGCTGCTCATCAACATGGCGTTAAGAAACTTTTGTTTTTAGGTTCATCCTGTATCTATCCAAAGTTAGCCGATCAACCTATTTCTGAAGATAGCCTTCTTACCGGTCCTTTAGAACCTACCAATGAAGCCTATGCTATTGCCAAAATTGCCGGCATCAAGCTTTGTGAATATTACCGAAAGCAGTTCGGCTCTAATTTTATTTCTGTCATGCCGACTAATCTTTATGGGGTCAACGATAATTATCATCCGGAGAATGCACACGTATTGCCGGCACTCATCAGACGATTTCATGAGGCAGCTATGGAGAATAGAAAAGAAGTGGTCATCTGGGGATCGGGGAAGCCGTTGCGCGAATTTATGTTTGCAGATGATTTGGGTGAAGCCTGTGTCTTTTTGATGGAAAAGTATAATAGCTCCAAATTGATTAATGTGGGCACTGGAGAAGAAGTATCCATTTTGGAGCTTGCTCACAAAGTTAAAGAGGTGGTGGGTTTTAAGGGTGATATTGTATTGGACACAACAAAGCCGGATGGAACCCCCCGAAAGTTAATGGATAGTACGGTACTCAGAAACCTTGGCTATATGCATAAGACCTTATTGGCGGAAGGATTGAAGAAAGCGTATCAGGACTTTTTATCAAACGTTGAATCGTATAGTGTTATAAAATGAAGAAAGCCTTTATCACCGGTATTACCGGACAAGATGGTGCCTACCTGGCCGAGTTCTTATTGAACAAAGGATATAAAGTGCACGGCCTTAAGCGCAGGTCATCTTTGTTTAATACGGGCCGCATCGATCATATCTATCAGGATCCTCATGATAAAGGTGCAAGACTGAAACTTCATTATGGAGACCTGACAGACTCTACAAATCTAATTAGACTGATCCAGGAAATTCAGCCGGACGAAATCTACAACCTGGGGGCGATGAGTCATGTGCGCGTGAGCTTTGAGATACCCGAATATGTAGCCAATACCGATGGCATGGGAATGCTTCGGGTTCTGGAGGCTGTTCGTATTCTTGGATTGACAGAACGAACACGAATTTACCAGGCCTCCACTTCCGAGTTGTATGGTCGTGTGCATCAAACTCCACAAACGGAAACAACACCGTTTTATCCCCGATCACCCTATGCGGTGGCCAAGTTATATGCCTATTGGATCACCGTGAATTACCGGGAAGCCTATAATATGTATGCGTGTAACGGAATTTTATTCAATCACGAATCTCCGCTTCGTGGAGAAACGTTTGTGTCGCGTAAAATAACACGTGCTGTGGCGCGGTTGCTCTTCGGCCTTCAGCAGAAATTGTACATGGGTAACCTTGACGCGAAACGCGACTGGGGTCATGCCAAAGATTATGTGGAAGCGATGTACCTGATTCTTCAGCAATCGAAGCCCGATGATTATGTGATTGCCACGGGTGTTACCACCTCGGTTCGCGAATTTATGGTACGGTGCTTCAAACACGTTGGAGTCTCCATCGCCTTTAAAGGCACGGGGTTGAACGAAGTGGGAATCGTTGAAAAAGTTGAACCGGTTGTGGAAGGGTGTGTGCTAAAACCGGGAGATGAAATTGTAGCCATTGATCACCGGTATTTTCGCCCTACGGAAGTAGACCTGTTGCAGGGTGATCCGTCCAGGTCAAAGAAAATTTTAGGGTGGGAACCGAAGTATGATGTGGATAAATTATTGACCGAGATGGTAGATGCCGACCTGCAATTGATGCGAAAAGAAAACCTGCTCAAGACTGGTGGATTCAGGGTACTGAATTATCATGAGTAACCGCAACCAGCAACTGGTAACCAGCAACCGGTACCCTGTAACTAGCAACTGTAACTGGTAACTTGTAACCCTTTTCCTATATTTGTAGCTTAATTTTTAGATAAGACCTCAATGACCCGAATTCTTTGGCTGGCGGCCTGTGCCGCAATTTTTTTGAGCTCGTGTGTAACAAACAAAAAGTATACGCTCTTGCAGAAAGATGACGTAAATGTTAAGGATTTACCAAAGGATACCGTTGTTCGAATCTACGATTTAGATAACTATGAATACCGGATTCAGCCCGAAGATAATATCTCTGTAAGGTTTGAAAGCTTAACCCCTGAGGAATACGATATTTTTAACAGGAACATGCAACAGCAACAAAATCAAAACCTGAGCCAGGGCAATGCCATCCTGATTGGTGAACTGGTCGATCCGCAGGGCGAGATCACTTATCCGGTAATTGGCAAAGTAAAAGTTTCGGGCTTGACGGTATATGAAATACAGAACAAGCTTCAGCAAATAGCTGATCAATATCTCGATTCACCTGTGGTGAAGGTTCGCCTGATCAACTTCAGGTTCACGATCTTAGGAGAAGCAAGGAAGGAGGGAACTGTTATTCTCGGGAACAACCGAGTAAATTATATGGAGGCCATTGGATTGGCCGGTGGCTTGACGGATTTGGCTGACAAAAAGAATCTTAAATTAATTCGACAGATTAATGGCAAAGCTGAGGTGCGGTATTTGAATTTACTGGATGAGAATTTCATCAATTCACCGGAGTACTTTGTTCATCAGAATGATATTCTCATTGTACCGGCACTTCGGCAACGACCTTACCAGACCTATTTTGGTAAGAATTTGTCCCTTGTGATATCTTCACTTTCTTTGTTGTTGATTACAATAACACTCATTAATTCAACGAATTAATAATGGCTGATACCTTTTTTGATCAGGAAGAGAAAAATCAATCGCAGGGCTTCACGTTGGATTTTAAACGCGTTCTTTCCCGTGCAATCCGCTTCTGGTACGTGGTGGTCATCTCTTTAGGGGTAGCACTGTCAATAGCATTTTATAAAAACCGGTACACACAAAAAGTATTTCCGGTATCAGCATCCATCATTATTCGGGAGATGCAGCAAACAGGTGGTGCTGAACTGTTGTATAAAAATTCATTGATTGACCAGTATCGTAATTATTTAAACGAGCCTTATATCATTCGATCCTATCCGCTCCTTGAAAAAGTTGTTCGCGATCTTAATTTTCACATAAGCTTCTCCCAGGAAGGATATTTCATGACCACAGAGGCCTATAATTACTTACCGTTAAAAGCATTATGGTGTGACTCTACGCAGGTTAAGGCAGGTCAAATTATTTTCACGCTAGTAGATGAGGAGCATTATTCACTTTCGGGCTCTTCTAATAATAAGGATCTAAAAGGTAATGCCCCTGTTTTCACCTTGAACGACTCCATTCAATTCAATGGATACAGTCTTTCTATTCAACACCTGCCGGGCAGAAATCTAAAATCGTTTGTAGGTGTTCCATTTTTATTAACCATCCAAAATCCACGATCGGTGGCGGGTACGTATAGCGGACGATTGAATGTTGAATGGGCTGAGTTAGGTTCAGGGGTTGTCCATTTAAGTATAACGGGTACAAACCCTGAAAAGGAAATTGATTTCTTAAATGGATTGATCCAAACATACAGCAACCAGGATTTAGAGAAGAAAAATGAAACAGCTAAGCGCACGATAAATTTTATTCGTAAACAACTGGTGGAGATCAAGGATTCCTTGGGCATCGTAGAACAGCAACTTGAACGGTTCGGTAACAGTTCCAGGGTTAAAGATATGAGTGCCGATGCACAACGGTTTCTGGCCAAAGCTGAGATTTTCGAAATTCAAAAGTCAGAATTATTGATCCGTAAAAATTATTATCAATACCTTGACACATACTTAAGTAAGAGTGAAGGAAATCTTGATCAGGTTATTTTGCCTTCCTCTGTGGGGTTGTTAGATCCAGTGCTGGGTTCACTCCTTGAAAGAATGGTAGACCTGCAATTGGAAATAAAATTATACCTCTCTCCGGAGCGTGGGAATAACCCGCTAATTAATGGGAAGATTGAAGAGATAAAGGAGATTAAAAATAATGTACTGGAATCGGTTGCGACATTAAAATCCACGGATAAAATAAAAATGGATTTTCTAAATCAGCAGTTGAATGAAATTGAAAAACAGTTGTCGTCCTTACCGGCCTCTGAGCGACAGTTGATTGCAGTACAGCGGAACTATTCTTTGCTTGAAAATTTGTATGTATACTTAATGCAAAAGTTATCCGAGGCAAGCATTTCAGAGGCGGCTAATACGTCTGATATTCTCCTGGTAAATCCCCCGATGAGGGGTGGAGTTATTTACCCGGTTCCCATGCGAAACTATACGATCGCTGCCATCGCAGGTCTGGCAATTCCGTTGGCTATTTTCATTTTGTTTGAAATCATCAACAACAAAGTTCAATCGAAGGAAGATATTGACAAGATGAGTTCCATTCCCTTTATCGGTGGTGTAGGCCATAATGCAACCGGTAACAATTTAACAGTGAAGCAGCGCCCTAAGTCGGGCGTGTCCGAATCGTTCAGGGCCATGCGGTCAAATCTCAATTACTTTACTGGCAATAAGACTAAGCAGGTATTTATGGTGAGCAGTTCCATAAGTGGGGAGGGTAAGACCTTTACGACTATCAATCTCGCTACCGTATTTGCGCTTTCAGGAAAGAAGACCCTTATTGTGGGTGCCGATATGCGAAGACCTAAAATTTTTGAAGACTTTAATCGTGGCAATGACGTTGGGTTAAGTACATTCTTGTCAGGCATATCTGACTTTAAGCAAGTTATCCAGGATACGGAAATAGAAAACCTCTTTTTGATTAGTGGTGGCCCGGTACCTCCAAACCCTTCTGAATTATTATTGACGGACCGATTTGAGGTGTTTATTAAAATGGCAATCGAACAATTTGATTTCGTCATTATTGATACGCCACCGTTGGCGCTGGTGACGGATGCTTTTGTGATTTCAAAATTTGTGGACCATACCGTGTTTGTGTTACGACAAAATTATTCTCCCAAAGCATTTGTCAGAAGTATTGATGAATATTATCAATCCGGAAAATTAAAAAAGATGAGTATTCTCCTGAATGATATTTATAAGTCGGGCTTGGGGTATGGATATGGTCAGGGCTACGCATATCACTACGGGTATTCCTATGGGTATGGGTACGGAAGCAAGAAGAAGAACGGACAGGGGTATTACGATGAGTAACGAATGCAACAACAGATAACAATTATACGGGCTACACGCGGGTGGAGAGGGATCAATATTAAAGAGCTTGTTCATTATAAAGACCTGTTGTGGTTTTTGACCGTGCGGGGCATCAAAGCCAAGTATGCACAATCTGTTTTGGGTGTAAGTTGGGCAGTGATTCAACCTCTTTTTTCGACACTCGTGTTTACAGTTATTTTCGGAAATCTGGCAAAGATTGACTCCAATGGGGTACCCTATTTTTTGTTCAGCTTTGTAGCGTTAGTACCCTGGACTTTTTTTGCCAATACCCTTACGGACTCAGCCAATAGTTTAATTGCAAATGCGGCAATGATCAATAAAGTATATTTTCCGCGACTCGTATTACCACTTTCTTCCATATTTTCTAAGGGTGTTGATTTCATTATCGGATTTATTCTATTAATAGTTTTTCTTATTTGGTTTAAGGTGATGCCTTCATGGGAAATTGTACTATTACCATGGTTAATTGGAGTCTTGTTAATGACTTCCCTTGGCATTGGCATGATCATGTCGGCTATGGCGGTACAGTACCGAGATGTGAAGCATGCTATGACCTTTGGCGTGCAGTTATTGATGTATGCCGCACCGGTGGTGTACCCCACCACGAATGTACCTGTGGCGTACCAAATGGTTTATTCAGTAAATCCCATGGTGGGTGTTATTGAAGGTTTCCGTTCAATCTTTCTGCACACTATTCCATTTCCGTTTGAATGGATGTTCATAGGTACAGGCGTATCGTTGGTGCTATTTGTTTTTGGTTTGTTTTATTTTCGAAGAATGGAACGTGTATTTGCAGATGTAGCGTAATATGGCAGAACCCGTAATATGTGTTGAGCAACTTGGTAAAAAGTACCGTATAGGCAAAGCCGAAAAGAAAGCGGATACCGTTACGGGTGCTATTCTTAATGGCTTAAAGAGCCCATTCACCAATCTGAAGCAAATTCGGAACTTGTCAAGGCTTGATAAGGAAGGTGATACGATATTTTGGGCATTGCGTGATGTGTCCTTTGAAGTCCAGGAAGGTGAAGTGCTGGGTATTATTGGCCATAACGGTGCAGGGAAAAGTACGTTACTAAAAATCTTATCACAAATCACCGAACCGAGCACTGGTGAAGTAAAAATTAGGGGTAGGGTGGCCGCCTTGTTGGAAGTAGGTACCGGCTTTCATCCGGAATTAACGGGCAGAGAGAATATCTACATGAATGGTACCATTCTTGGCATGACTAAAAAAGAGATTAATCGCAAACTGGATGAGATTGTGGATTTTAGTGGTGTAGAAAAATACTTAGACACTCCCGTGAAATTTTATTCGTCTGGTATGCGAGTACGATTAGGGTTTGCGGTAGCGGCACATCTTGAGCCGGAGATTCTTATTATAGATGAGGTTCTTTCCGTTGGGGATGCAGAGTTTCAAAAGAAGTGTCTTGGTAAAATGGAGGATGTTTCAAAAAATGGTCGAACTGTTTTATTTGTTTCACACGACCTTACTGCAGTACAATCATTGTGTCGTATATCTCTTGTATTGTCGCATGGTAAAGTTTCCTTCAAGGGAGAAACATATTCAGCAATTCGTAACTACTTGCAGAGTAATTCTAGTGACGGACATAATTCTAGAGCGCTTCTTTCAAAACTAGGTAATAATGCAATTATATTCGATGATTTTTTTATTGAGAGTGACGGTTTGGGAAAGGGACTTAAGATTGATTCAAAGAGGTGTGTCTTTAATTTAAGTTTTAGAAAACAGATTGAGAGCATATATGATTTATCGGTGGCCATTACACTAAAGGATCAGTTCATGAAACCTGTTGTCACTTTTTGGAATACTTTAGTTAACAATAAAATTGAAATTAATTCTGAATTTGGAATTGTTAAATGCATGACGGATTCTATACCTATCGCAGCAGGAACATACACAGTCCATTTATGGTGTTCAGTCAATGGTGACCTGAGTACTTTAATTGAAGATTTTGCTACGATCGAGAAAATTGACGATAACTATTTTGGTTCAGGACGTTCAATAAATCCTAAAAATCATGGTTATTTAATGGTGAAAAATCAGCAGTGGAATGCTTCCTGAAACGCCATCTCTAGCTAAAAAATCTCATTGGATTTCTGTTTCCAATAATCAGGTTTATAATAAACCTGCACAGCATAGTGTTTTGCGAAACTGGATTGTGAGCCAAATACCGGAGAGAATTTTAACAAAGCAGGATAAGACATGTTTTGAGGTGGGTGTAGTTCCAGGCCGATACTTAAGTGTTTTTGGTGATTTGGGTTTCGAGGTAAATGGGATTGATTATGTCGATAATTTTTCTGCGGGCTTACGAAAATGGTTAGAGGACAATCATTATAATGTTGGTGAGTTGTATGAAGGAGATTTTTTCAAATTTTCAACGGAAAAAAAGTTTGATGTGGTATATTCTTTGGGATTTATTGAGCATTTTGAAGACTTTCAAGAGGTGATTCGTTTACAGTGTAAGCTTGTTAAGCCGGGTGGCTTATTAATATTAGAAGTGCCAAACTTAAGAGGACTGTTTAACCGAATGTATTATTATTTATTTGATTATGAGAGTCTTCGTATTCATAATCTTAAGGCAATGCAATTTAACGAGTGGATCCGTGTACTTTCTCAAATGAATTTCAAGGTTACTAAGTATGACTACTTGGGAGGCCTTCGTGTTCTAGTCTATCATGATTCAAAGTATTGGCTTCAAAAGGTTTTATTAAAGTTATTGCTATTCATTGAGCCCTATCTTAGAAGAGTATTTAAGGGCCCCTCAAGTTATTATTCGCACGTTATGGTTATGGCTGCGGTCAATACGGAGTCTACTACTACTGAGCCTGATTGATAAAATATGAATTCTATTTTTTTTTCATTTGGTAAAAACTGGTTTTCATTTGTTAAAACAATTACGGAAGCTAACATAGCTTCTGCTAAAATGGATTTGTTGGATTGGATTGGGGAAGATAATTTACCTAATAAGCGCGTAATTGATATTGGATCGGGTTCGGGCATTCACTCCTTATGTTTTTATCAGACAGGAGTCAAATATTTACACTCTTTCGACTATGACCCAAAAAGCGTTCAATCAACTGAGTATTTAAAAAAGAAATTTCAAGGGAATGATCATTGGATTATCGAACAAGGATCAATTTTGGATAGTGACTATGTAGCTCGATTAGGTAAGTTTGATATTGTTTATAGTTGGGGTGTGTTACATCACACCGGCAACATGTGGGAAGCAATTCATAACGCTTCAACTCTGGTAGAAAAAGGTGGTTTGTTATTCATTACTATTTATGCAAAGGGTCCTAACTATAGCAATCATTTAAAATTAAAAATTAAGTACAATACGAGCAGTTGGATTGTAAAGAAGATGATGATATGGAAGCGTATTTGGGGTAGAAAAATTAAACCTCGAATAAAAAAATTTCAAAACCCCTTTGCGTGGAATGTAAAGAAAAGCCGCGGAATGTCCACGTATCACGATATTGTTGATTGGCTAGGTGGATATCCTTATGAGGTAGCGGATGAGGGTGAGATAACATTATTTTTGAAGAATAGAAATTTCCAACTTCAGCGCAAAATGGTAGCAAATGAGGGAGCTTGCCATTGTTTTCTTTTCAAAGAAATTTCTTGATTGGAACTTTGAATGAGCAGTCAAATCCTTTTTAATAAGAAGATTATTATTTTGTTACCGTCATTTATACTTGGCGGAGCAGAAAGGCAAGCTGTTATCCTTGGGCATTATTTACAAACCATTTGTCACGCTAGGGTGTTACTCTACTCCCTTTCGCAAAGTAAGGGTGGGCTGGAGGGTTATTGTAAAAAGTTTTCGCTGCCGTGCAGAGTTAATGAAAATAGGTCTCGCTCGATTACAAGTAAGATACTCAACACCATACGGTATGGTAAAGCAAGAGCATATGGTGCTATTATTAATGATATTTATAAAGAAGAGCCTCAAATTTTAATTTCTTTTGTGTTGAGGGCAAATCAAGTGGCTGTTTGTATTCAAAAGTATATTGATGTTAAACTAACGATTTGGAATCAACGAGACGAGGGTTTCGGCTTTTCACCTCCACAATCTCTGATTGATCTGGCATCAAATGTTTCATATTTTTTTACCAATTCAGCGGGGGGTCAAAAATTTTTGATAGAAGCATTGAAAGTTAATGCTTCCAAAATATCGATCTCACCAAACCTTTTGATAAAAGAAAGACCTACTATCTCCAGGATTGAATGGAGGAAATTATATTATGTTCCGCTCAGTTCGTTTTGTGTAGTAATGGTAGCTAATCTTCACAATCGTAAAGATCACAGAACATTGTTTCATGCGTGGAAAAGAATTATAGAAGATCAAGGACTCAAGGAGCAACCTATATTGATTTTAGCGGGGCATTTAGATAATCAAGCTGATGAATTGGTTAAACTAGCAAATCAACTGGGTATATATTCAAGCGTTCGTTTTATTGGTCAGCAATTGGATATTCAAAACGTTTATCAATCTTGCGATTTATGTGTCTTCTCTTCAAATAGTGAAGGAATGCCCAATGGTGTTATAGAGGCAATGTTATACGGACTTCCAATTGTGGCTACGGACATACCCTCTATACGCAATTCGGTAGGTGATCACAATCGACAATGGTTATTTACTTCAGGTCAAGCGGATGAATTAGCTAAGAAAATAAGTCATTTCATTAATAATCGTGATGAGGGTGTAGCCCTTGGAAGAGCAAATGAAAAATTTGCTGAGGACAATTATGACTTCCTTAATTCGGGTAGAAAATATGCTGCTAAATTGATGGAACTCTATGAAAGAAAGTAGAGGTGGAAATTTTATGATTTATCCATCCCTTACTGATATTCGGGTAGGTGCGCCAGGGCGAGTCATTCTCGATTTGATTAAACATTCCAAACACACCTTTCAGGCCATTGCTTTTCAGGGACCCGAGAGTATGGATTTGAAGGAAGACCTTCCTTCTTTCGTTAAATTACTGAGGCCCGGCCGGCTTGCCAGATTTTTAGTAAATCTTATTCAATGTGTACCCTCCAGATTCCAAAAAAACTTATTTTATACCGTAGATCGTAATTTTCAGGAACTCTATATTGAAATGATGCTCTACGTTCTTAGAAAAAGACCTAAGCTTTGTGTAGTTCATGTGTCATTTAGTTTAACGTGGTTGATAAAATGGATCGTTCCTTCTTGCCGTATGATCTATTACCACCATGGAAGTAACCTTCACCTTAAATTGAATCAACGCCTTTGGACGCGATTAAGTAAAGTTACTAATGGTACCATTATCGGTGTCTCTGAGCGTGGCATCCTTGAAGTAAAACGCGTATTCCAGGTGAATGACAAACGAATACAGTGCATACATAATGGAATTGATAGAACATGGTTTAATCCGGAAAATGTTAAGGGTGAGAGTGATAAAATTCGTGAACAAATTAAATTGCATGCAAAAACTGTTTTCTTCTTTTGCGGACGAATTTCTGTGAGCAAGGGAATTATTGAAGTAATCCAGGCATTTGAAAAAGTGCGTGAGTCTTATAGCGATGTATTTCTTTTGCTTATCGGTGGATTGGAGGAATCTGATAAAAGCGAAAGCCATAAATATTTGGCGAGTTTGATCAACGCTCACACTGAACTGGGTAGTCAATCATTTTTAATTACCGGAAAGATGGAAAGAAACATGGTGGCAGCCTGGATGAACTGTGGCGATGTAGGCATTTTGGCTTCTCGAAAGGAGTATGAGGGTCTGTCCTTGTTTGCCATTGAATCACTGGCGCTAGGCAAGCCATTGATCGTTGCGAACATGGGGGGAAACCGCGAGGTTGTGGGGGATTCCTGTGGATTTGTGGTGGAAAATGATGATTCACTAGCGGACAATCTTTCAAAAGCCATGATCAATCTGCATGTAAATAAGCAATTAAGAGAACAGATGTCATTAAATGCACTTGAGCGAAGTAGAACTGAGTTTGATGTAAAGATAATGACTGCCAAGTTTGATAATTACTTGGATGAAACATTAAAGAAAGTTCAGTAATGCTTTTCAATTCCATTGAGTTTGCTATTTTTTTACCCTTGGTATTTATTGCCTATTGGTTTGTATTTAAAAATTCTTTAAAGCTGCAGAATGGCTTTATAACGGCAGCCAGTTTTTTATTCTATGGCTGGTGGGACTGGCGCTTTCTTCTTCTCATGATTGCAAGTGCCTCAATCGATTTTATTGCTGCCTTATTTATTGAGAAAACGGAAGACCGAAGAAAAAAGAAGCTCTTTCTCACCCTTAGTATAGTTTCGAACCTGGGCATACTCGGATTTTTCAAGTATTTCAATTTCTTTGTTGACAATTTCTCGACTGCCTTCCGCTTTTTTGGTTCACCTATCGATACCACTTCGCTTAGCATTGTTTTGCCGATCGGTATAAGTTTCTACACATTTCAGGCTTTAAGTTATACCATCGATGTGTACAAGGGTATTTTAAAACCCACCCGCGACCCAGTGGCATATTTTGCGTTTATAAGTTTCTTTCCACAGTTAGTAGCTGGGCCAATTGAAAGAGCACTTCATCTATTGCCACAGTTTTATAAACCCCGTGTATTTGACTATGCAAAAGCGGTGGACGGTTCACGTCAAATTATTTGGGGGCTTTTTAAGAAAGTTGTTGTGGCTGATAATTGTGCCGCTTACGCTAATCGTATTTTTGACAATTACACCGATTACTCCGGCAGTACGTTACTAGTAGGCGCGGTACTGTTTGCTTTTCAAATCTATGGCGATTTTTCTGGCTATTCGGATATTGCCATAGGCACGGGCCGCCTCTTCGGCATTGATCTAAACCGTAATTTTGCTTTTCCTTATTTCTCGCGCGATATCGCAGAGTTCTGGAGACGATGGCATATTTCACTAACTACCTGGTTTAAAGACTATGTCTATATTCCGTTAGGTGGCAGTAGAGGCTCCACCTGGCAAAACGTTCGGAACGTTTTTGTTGTTTTTTTATTAAGCGGATTTTGGCATGGAGCTAACTGGACATTTATTGTTTGGGGATTGCTAAATGCATTTTACTTTTTGCCTTCCCTGTTACGGCAAAGCAATCGTAAAAACCTTAATATTGTAGCCTCCAATCGGTGGCTACCGTCTCTTCAAGACTTCTTTTCGATAGTGCTTACGTTTTTTCTCACCACAGTGGCCTGGATTTTCTTTCGGTCTGAGAGTCTAACCGGTTCATTTGAGTACCTTCAAAGATTGTTTACCCCTTCACTTTTTTCGTGGCCAACGCTATTTCCAAAAGGTGAATTCCTTTGGATTGGAATTTTGATCGGTGTGGAGTGGATTCAACGCAACCAGCAACATGGCCTTGCTTTTGAAGCGGTCAAATGGCCACGTGTGGTAAGGTGGAGCCTATACTATACCCTTATCGCCATTATTTTTTGGTTTGCAGGTAGGCAACAAGAATTCATATATTTTCAGTTTTGATATGGATAAGTATTTACGAAGTTTATCCATTTTCTCAGCGCTATTTATAATCGTCAATTCATTAGTCTATTGGCTGGTAAGGCCTGACGTGAATGACTCATGGTTTCAACTTAAAAACGAGAAAGATATTTTAATTGTGGGTGATTCTTATACCGAGTGCGCCATTAACGATACTCTTTTTATGCGGGCTACTAATATGTCGCAACCGGCAGAAGCTTATTTATATACGTATTTAAAGCTCAAAAAATTTCTACAGGTCAATCCGCACGTAGATTCGGTAGTCGTTGGTTTTTCAGCCTTAAACCTTAATACATTTGCTGAGGATTGGTACGATGAAGAAAGCCGAATGCAACGTAGTGTATCGCGCAACTTCCCACTTTTGCGCCTGAACGATCTTTGGTTGTTGTTTAAACGCGAACCTGGTTTTCTATTTAACTCCTGCCTGATAACCTATAAGGACTACATCAAGCGATACGTTCAAAGACGAAGAATATCCAACTTAAAACAGATGAATATTGGCAAGTATCTTTTCTTGAATCGGAATCTCTCCAATAACACAGCCAATGAATTGAACTGGATTCTGAAAATGATGGAGCCTACGTTTTCGCAAACGCAAATAGAGTATTTAAGAAAGATTGAAAACCTTTGTAACGAGAGAAAAGTGAGTCTGATTCTTTTCTACTCCCCGGTGCACCCTAGCTACCCCGATTCTCTCAAAAGATCCGTTTTAACACTTTACCAGAAAGAATTTTCGCAAATACCCCTTGCCGATTTTTCTTCTTTTGTACTTCCTGATTCATGTTATGCCGATTTACAGCACTTAAACTATAAAGGCGCGCGGATTTTTTCCGCCCACCTGGAAAAGAATTTTGGAAAAGCAACCCTTCATGAAAACTAAGAATCTATCAGCATGTGCGGAATAGCGGGAATCGTTACGTTGGATGCCTCCGGGCAATTGGATATTGAACGGGTAGTTAAGCAGATGACTGATTTGCAAAAGCACCGCGGCCCTGATGGCGAAGGTTTTTATGTTCATCACCCCGTTGCTTTTGGCCATAGACGCCTTTCTATTATTGACCTCTCAACAGGCGCACAACCGATTTCAAACGAAGATCAATCTGTGTGGATTACCTTTAATGGTGAGATTTATAACTATCCCGTTTTGCGGGATGAACTTCTTGCCTGTGGTCATATTTTCCATACACATTCTGATACGGAAGTAATTGTTCACGGGTATGAGGAATGGGGGACAGCCGTGGTGAATAAACTTCGGGGCATGTTTGCATTTGCTATTGCTGATTTGAATAAGAAGAAAGTATTCATAGCGCGCGACCCTTTTGGTATAAAGCCGCTTGTATACCGAACCGATGGAAGTTTTTTTGCGTTTGCTTCCGAGATTAATGCGTTAAAGAATGTAGGAGGAAAATTGGCGAAGGGAAATGCTGAGGCGGTGGACATCTTTCTTCGGTACGGGTACATCCCTGCACCAGAAACTATTTTTCTCAATGTTAAAAAGTTGCTTCCCGGGTGTTTCATGGAAGTATCGTTTGGCGGAGAAGTAACGATAACGCGTTATTGGGACTTCGACTTTACCCCAAACAATACAAAAACAGCAGCAGAGTGGACTTTTGAGTTGGAGAAAACTATAGATGAAAGTGTAGCAGCACATACTATTTCTGATGTCCCTTATGGAGTTTTTCTCTCCGGAGGTATTGACTCCACGATAATTGCCAGCAGTTTGAAGAAATACCTGGGTCATTCCTCCACAGCGTTTTGTATGGATTTTGCAGAGAAAGAATATTCAGAGTTAACGTATGCCAAGCAGGCTTCTGAAAAAATTGGCCACAATCTAGTAACCGGATTAATTGATGATATTGTGTTTGATGATTTAAAAAAGATTATCAAACAGTATGGCGAACCTTTCGGTGACAGCTCCTGTATTCCAACCTGGAAAATTGCTGAGCTGGTTCGAAAGCATGTTCCATTGGTGCTTTCCGGAGATGGCGGTGATGAGCTTTTTGCCGGATATGCTGCAGGCTACCTTGGTATTTTATCGCACGACCCGTGGTTCAGAATCAAAAGAGGTTTTTGGGAAATGCAATTTAAAAGGATAGCCAGTGGGATAAAGCAAATCTTGCTTGGAAAACGAGTGGATCCCTTTAAGCATTACATTTCAAATTTAGCTAACCCAAATCCTGGTTTTCGAAAAATGGCCCTGCAAAAGCACTGGCATCATTTAACAGAAATACCCTGCCAGGCCATACTTGATTCGGCTGAACGATGCTACGAGCAACCTGATTTTCTTTTGAAGGTGCAAAAAATGGATGTACTAAATTATATGCCGAATGACATACTCACTAAAGTAGACATTGCTACCATGGCCCACGGCTTGGAGACACGCCCTCCTTTAATTGACAAAGAAGTGTACAGCATTGGGCTTCAAATACCCTCTCAATTAAACTTTAACTATAGTCGAGGAAAGCTGAGCGGTAAGAAATTACTAAAGGCGATTCTCTCCAGGCAAGGATTTGATAATGCGTTTGTGCACCGAAGTAAAAAAGGATTTACAGTTCCAAAAAGAATCTGGTTTCAAGAGGGGGGAAGCGCCAATGCTTTTATTAAAGAAATGATAAGTAAAAAAGATCACCCCTTTAATTCAATTTTCGATCCTAAAGGAGTATTGAGCCTACTAACAAAGCATGAAGCAGGTGAAAACTATGCTAACCTGTTATGGTATATTTTAGTTTTTGCGATTTGGTTTGAACAAAATGATACAGTAAGTTTTAACAGCTAATTTAGCTTGAAGAAGAAAGTTTTAATTATATCAGGGTCATTGCATCAAATACCTGCTCCTCCAAAGGGAACTGGTGTAGCTCGATTGCTTCAAAGAATTGCAAATGATTTGGATGAATTTGATGTTTACGCATTGTCTTTTAAAAAGGAAGCCTTTACCAACCATGATGAAAGAAAATTCATTCAGATAGACCCGTCTAGTTTTAAGTATAGGTTTTATTATCAACTTATTTTGCTTATTCCATTGTGGTTAAATAAAAAATTATGGGGAAAAGACAATGCTAGGTTCATAGCTTACTATCTATGTTTCGGTTCAGTTCTCAGAAAGGTCAAGCCTCACATAGTTCTTACAAGTATGCACCTTGACGCTTTTCGGTTAGCTTATTTACAATATCCTAAAGCCAAGCATATTTTCTACTTTAGGAGTAGTGATATTTATTTGGAAGGTTTTAAGAAATTAGAATTCTTAGCAAGAAATGCTACCAGAATTTTTACCCTTACTCAGGAGAGTTCTGATTTTCTAATACAAAAGTTTCCTTTTTTAAAATTGAAGATAGAGGTTATTTCTAATGCGGTTGACTTAGATATTTTCAACGCTAATAAGGGATCATTGAATAGACTAGTAAACCGCGGATTATATGGTATTTCTCAGAGTGACTTTGTTTTAGGGTATGCCGGAAGATTAACCTTATCAAAAGGCCTTGATCAAATATTGGAATGTCTGATCAAATTGCAGGAGAAATATAAAAATATAAAATTGCTTATTGCCGGTAGTCAAGTAAATGACACTGTACCTGATGTAACTTATCATGACAGGATTGAGAGATTACTACAAAAAGTTGAACCCGGAAGGATTGTATTTACCGGTTGGCTTGATAGGGAGAAAATGATAAATTTTTATTCCTGCATTGATGTTGGCCTATTGCTTTCTAAACAACGTGAGGGCCATTCTATGTTTGGATTAGAGTGCCAGGCGTGTGGAGTTCCGGTAATCGCAACTACTGTAGGCGGCAATCCGGAGATTATTGTACATAATAAATCCGGGTTTTTGTTATCAAAAGGTAAGGAAGCGGAAGAATTGGAGTCGTATATTTTGCAGTTGTATAATAACACAAGCCTTTTGCATGCCATGCAAGTACAAGCCGTTGAAAACATTAAGACTAATTTTACATACGATTTACTTCTGAGCAGAATCACTAAAGTTTTAAAAGCTTTATAAATTGAAATGAAAGTTCTGCAAGGGTTTATTGATATCGGAGGCCAGGCAAGCCGCTATGCAAAAGCAATTCGATTACAAAATGAACAGGCTGAGGCTTGGTTTTATGAGCGTACGCTAAAGCAAGAAAGTTTTGATCGGTTGCTTAATTTTTCCAACCATGGGCTCTTTTCTGGCAGGCTGAGAAAACTTGGGTATCTGACAGAAGTATTAACAAATTTTTCCCATCTGCATATTCATAAAGGATTTTCGCTGTTGCATAAAGGCCTGGATATGTCTGTTGCAAAGAAATTAGGGAAAAAGATCGTCATTCAATATCGGGGCAGTGAAATTCGTAAAGACATGCAACAAGTTATTCTTGAAGCGCATGTTATTGAGAAAATCAAGAGAGAGTCTTCAATCGCTAATAAAATTTTAGTAAAAGATGGTCAATTGGCGGAACTTATTAAGCCTTATGTTCCGCAGTTTGAAGTGTTTCCTAATATAGTGGATGTAAGCGTAATGAAGGGAAATATAAAAACCTATCGCCATGAAGGTAAATTAAGAATTGTACATATACCAAGTAACGCAAAGGTAAAGGGTACTGATTATGTACGCGAACAAATAAATAAAATCAAGGATCAAGTAGAATATATTGAACTAACCAGGGTATCGCATGAAAGAGTGCTTTTCGAATATTTGAATGCAGATATTGTTATTGACCAGGTGCTAACCGGTACCTATGGGAACACTTCATTAGAAGCAATGGCATTAGGAACTGCTGTTATGGCCTATTTGAATCCAGTCTATACAGCATATGAGCCCGAACAACCGCCAATTATATCAGTCGAAGTTTCAACTTTATGCGACAAAGTTTTGTATTATGTCGAAAATAGAAAGGAGTTGGAAAATGTTGGTAATGCAGGTAAAATCTTTGTTGAAAAGTACCATAGCTATAATGAAGTAGGAAAGAAATTAATTGAATTATATAGTTTGTTATGAAAAGCTAAAGCGATGAAAAGGGAAAACCTACCAAAAGTATTGATCTTGATAAAGCTATTGCTGGTTTCAACTTTGGAGTCCTCTAACGTTAGAGTTTGCTAATTGGAAAAGTCAACAATTGAGATATGAAACGAATTGGCTTAGTACTCGCAAACTCTCCGGGTTACTCTGAAACGTTCTTTCGTAATAAAGTAAGAGTATTGCATGATGCCGGTTTTGAAGTTTTTCTGTTTTCAGATCGGTTTTCTAAGCCTGTACCAAACTGTCATCAGGTGAGCGGATACACGTTACCAAGTTCTTCTTTAATTCGAATTGTGAAAGTTCTCATGGTTATTGTGGGCCATCTTATCATTTCACCAAAGCAAATACTTCGTTTTATTTCACTTGAGCGGAAGGAGGGACGTACTTTTTCGGTCTTGGTGCGAAACCTGTATCGCAGTGTACACATACTCAATTATTCACTTGACTGGCTTCACTTTGGTTTTGTTACCCTGGCGGTGGGGCGTGAAAATGTAGCGCGTGCCATGGGTGCAAAAATGGGTGTTAGTTTTCGGGGATATGACGTTAGTATTTATCCTTTAAAACATCCGGGTTGTTATTCATTAACCTGGAAAAGAGTTGATAAGGTGCATACTATTTCGGATGACCTTTATCACATTGCTTTATCGTTGGGTCTGCCGCCTGGAATTACTATGGTAAAAATTACACCCGCGATTGACGCCAGCCGGTTCACCAGGGCGCAATCACCATCCTCCGGAAGGCCCGTTCAAATTCTGACCACAGCTCGGCTCCATTGGAAAAAAGGGCTGGACATAGCCCTTGGCGCCATGAAGTTGCTTAAACAAAATGGAGTTTCATTTCGATACCAGATTGTGGGAGATGGTGATGATTATGATAGACTTGTTTACCTGCGCCATGTGCTGGACCTGGATAACGAAGTTGTTTTTTTATTGAAAAAGACTCCCGATGAATTAGTAAAGTTACTGAGCCAGGCTGACCTTTATATTCAACCCAGCATACAAGAAGGATTTTGTAATTCAGCACTCGAGGCCCAGGCCAGCGGATTGTTATGTATTGTGAGCAATGCCGAGGGACTATCAGAGAATGTTTTAAACCAGGTAACCGGTTGGGTGGTGCCTAAACTTGATCCAAGTATCTTGGCGGCAAAGATTCAGGAAGTATTGAAGATGCCCGAAGAACAAAGGGAAACGATTCGCGGGGCGGCCGTTGCGCGGGTGAAGAAGCATTTTGATTTGCAACACCATCAGACCCTGTTTCCTCAATTCTTTGATTAAGTATTTTGAAACCCGCCATTATGAAAACTGTTAAGTTTCTAATCTTTACTCTCGTCTTTGCATTGATATTGATTGAAATAACCCTTCGGGTGGTTTCGTCTAAAAAAGATCATATCGTAACCCTGTTTAACAAGCGCTGGTACTACCTGGCACCGCTGGATATGCCTGAACATTTTCCGGATGTAACGAAGCCGTCTGATCCATACCGGGTTTATGACGCTGATTTAGGTTGGTCGCTTGGAAAGCATGCAGCCAGTGCCCCTCTCTACTATTCCGATGCTCAAGGGTATCGGTGCTCGAAAGCTATGTATGATTCATCAATTGCCCAGACGGGCGGTGCATACGATGTTGTTTGCATTGGAGATTCTTTTACGCATGGCGATGAAGTGTTATATGAGGAAACGTGGCCTTACTATTTGGCGCAATCAACCCAACTGTCTGTTTTGAATCTGGGCGTGGGCGGCTATGGCATAGACCAGGCAGGCCTTCGGTACCTAAAGGAAAAACCAAAAACAAAACTGGTCATTCTGGGATTAGTAAGCGGTGACCTGGAACGTGCCTGTACACAGGTTTATGATCTGATAGGAGGGGGTTTAAAAACAAAGCCTGTTTTTTCTTTCGAAGGCGATTCTATTCATATTGAAAATACCCCAACGCTGTTTGGTGATGAACTAAAAAAGCAGTTTCAGGACCCTGAACGAAGTACTTTCTTGTCAAGGGAGTCAGGGTACCCTCAACTTTTCGTAAGCCATTGGTATGATTACTCATATTTCATCCGAACAATAAAGACCTTTCCACTATGGGCCAAATCGAAACGAAGTATTTACCGTACGGAGGATGAGCGACTGGCGTATTGCTTGAAAATTCTTCATTACTTTAAGCAAGAAACAGAAAAACAAGGCGCGGAATTTCGCGTGTTGATATTAGACAATATGAATACGTTTGAAGATTGGTCGAAGTATGGTGACCCGTGGATATTGTTCCGTAAGAAGCTTGAAGAACAAGGTATTTTATACTATTCAAACGGTAATGAATTGGAGCGATTGTATGTATCGTCCAGAGACTCCGTTATTAATACAGGCCTGGTGCATTACACTCCCCTTGCCAACAAACGCATCGCAACATTCCTGTCGCGGCAGCCGGAGATTGAGACTTTAATAAAATCGAAATGATTCAGCGAGCGGAGCATGACTATCTGTTTTATTTCTACCGCTACGTTCAGCCAATCTGGTATTTCAACTTACGTCCTGCCACCACACTGCCATATTGGGTTGACTATCGGAAAATTAGTGCTGAAGATCAGTCACTCCTTTCGATTGACCATGAGTACAGCTCTGAAGAAGCTGTGTTGCGCGATGCCGCTTATCAGGCCTGGCAGAAAGGAATTATGTATACCGATCCATCGGTTTCATTGACCCAGCCTTTTGCACGACTAGGTATTCAAGATGAGTACCGATTTATCAAGAAGTATTTTCACCCGGTGTGGTTAGTTTATGTTTTGGCTGTTCGAATACTTTCCTTCCGAAATCCTTTCATAGAAATATATTCTTTTCTTAGAAGTTTAACGGTAGCCCGTGTGAATCCACATGAAAATCCGAAAACACAACCTGGTTATTTGAGTTTTCAATCCGGGTTACAGAAGGAATCACCGTTGGTATCGGTAATTATCCCAACGCTTAACCGGCAGGTGTATTTGCAAGATGTTCTGGCAGACCTCTCATCGCAACAGTATAAAAATTTCGAAGTGATTATCGTGGATCAGAACGAAAAATTGGATCATGCATTTTATGCAGATTGGCCGTTTACACTTCACGCTATTCATCAATCAGAAAAGGCACTGTGGTTGGCACGTAACACTGCGATTCGGATGGCAAAAGGTGAATACATCTTATTATTTGATGATGACTCGCGTGTGGAACCCGATTGGATTGAGCAACACTTAGGATGCCTCGATTATTTTAACTGTCAACTTTCTGCAGGGGTTTCTATTTCAGTTGTAGGTTCACGGGTTCCGCAGAATTATAGTTTCTTTCGTTGGGCTGATCAGCTGGACACGGGTAATGTGATGATCCGGAAAGAAGTGTTAAAAAAAATAGGGTTATTCGACAGGCAGTTTGAACGCCAGCGCATGGGTGATGGTGAGTTTGGTCTTCGTTCTTTTTTGGCGGGCTACCGAAGCGTATCCAATCCCAACGCTCAACGACTTCATTTAAAAGTTGAAACAGGCGGACTTCGTCAGATGGGAAGTTGGGATGGATTTCGTCCAACCAATTGGTTTGCTCCAAGACCCATACCGAGTGTGCTTTACCTGGTTCGGAATTATTTTGGTAACCGTTCGGCAATATTGGATTTGATGATAAAGGTGCCACCCTCTGTGCTTCCATTTCGATACAAGCGCAAACCTGTCTTGCTGCTACTTGGTGGTATAGTATCGATGGTCGTGATGCCGATCGTAATTTTTCAGGTGGTTAAATCCTGGCGAATGGCAAGTGGTATGATTCATCAAGGACAGAAAATAGAATCATTATGATCACCCTCATCCGGATCTGCAGTTTTGATTTCTGAAAGTTAAAAGACATTTTCGAGATCCTCTTTCGTATACTGATGATCTCGCGTAGTATACAAGGATTCCGCCTGCTTCGCCTTCAACTTAAGCGGGTCTTTCGTGAAAAACCTGGACAACAACGCAATTGGAAATAAAAAGATAAAGTAAACAATCGTTAATAATACCCTCGAATTTACCCAACCTAGTGCTTTCGCTATTTGCAGCCATATCCATTCTATCCATCGTGCTGCGAAGGAAGAGAGAATGGAGGCTATACCGATACCCAGTGCAATTTTAGAAAGCAGGGGCAGATTGAAAATCCAGGAGATTGCAATAAAACCAACGACCATCACTAAGATAGTCTTGAACCGATCTTGACTTTTTATCATCGTGCCGGGCTAGAATAAAGTATAAATAAAAGGAGCAATCGCAGAACCACCTCCAATTACAATTAGGATACCGAGAAACAAGAGGAGTAAAACAATCGGGGCAAGCCACCATTTTTTCCTTTCTTTCATAAACTTAAAGAGGTCACTTAAAAATTCCATGCGTTTTGTGATGTTTGCGAAATGTATTAATTCAATCCAGTGTAAATTCTTCTTTCCAATTATCCTTTTCTGCCCAAGGTTGTTGCTCCTTCTTATCGAATACAAAGTTACCAATAATCAGGTAATCCATTTCAGTTCGCATAAAACATAAATAAGCATCTTCGGGTGTGCAAATAATCGGTTCACCACGCACATTGAAGCTGGTATTCACAACAACTCCGTAGCCTGTTAATTTTTTAAACTCGGAGATCAACTCATAGTACCGGGGGTTTGTTTCCTTATGTACGGTTTGAATTCGTGCAGAGAAATCAATATGAGTAATGGCTGGCATGTCCGATCGGATGTGATACAATTTGTCCTTTAACGGCATCTCGTTATACCCATCTGGCAGTGACCTTCTCCGTTCTTGTTTTACAGGCTGCACTAAGAGCATATACGGTGAAGGTGTCTCTTGTTCGAAATATGCTGCACAATCTTCAAACAATACAGAAGGGGCGAAGGGCCGGAAGGATTCCCTATACTTTATTTTAACATTTAACTTTCGTTGCATTTCTTCATTTCTGGGATCCCCCAGAATACTCCGTGCACCCAATGCTCTTGGTCCAAACTCCATTCGTCCCTGCATCCATCCAACCACGTTGCCTTCAGAAAGTTTTTGACTGGCCTTGACGCAGAGTTCACTGAAACTGTCGAATTTTTCTGCTACCGCATTATACTTTCGCGACATCAGTTGTACATCAATATCGGAATACTCCGGGCCCAGGTAAGAACCTTTTAATCTGTCCATTGCCTGATTCGGTTCTCTTTCCTTTTGAAAGAAAATATGGAAGGCTGCTAATGCCGCTCCTAAAGCACCACCGGCATCTCCGGCTGCGGGTTGGATGAAAAGATTTTTGAATGTTTTGGCATTAAACACTTTTCCATTGGCCACGCAGTTCAGGGCTACGCCACCGGCCATGCATAAGTTTTCTGAATTGGTAAGGCGCTTCGCTTCCCCGGCCATTTTAAGGACCACTTCTTCGGTCACAATTTGTATTGCTAAGCCCAGGTTGCAATGTTTGAGTTCCAAATCGGATTCCGATTTTCGGGTCTTGAAGCCGAATAGTTTTTCCCACTTTTCCTCATGAATCATTTTCAGTCCCGTGGCATAATTAAAGTACTCCTGGTCAAGCCACAGCGATCCATCGTTGTTGATTTTTACAAGATGGGTTTTTATCAGGGTTACAAAGTTTTTCACTTCAGCACTGTCGGTTACTCCGTAGGGTGCTAGCCCCATTAATTTATACTCGCCCGAATTAACCCTGAAACCTAGAAAATAAGTAAAGGCCGAATAGAGTAGTCCAAGCGAATGTGGAAACTTCAACTCTTTTAGAATCTTTATATCCTTACCTACGCCATGACAAATGGATGCCGTTGCCCATTCACCAACACCATCAATGGTTAAGATGGCGGACTCATTGAAAGGGGAGGCATAGTATGCACTGGCAGCATGGGAGAGATGATGTTCAGGAAAAAGAAGTTTGACTTTCTTCTTGTCGAGATTTTCAATTGATCTTAATTCATCAAAAATTGCTTTTTTTAAAAACATCTTTTCCTTTAGCCAAACTGGCATAGCTGTAATAAATGAAGAGAGGCCTTTCGGTACAAATGCATAGTATGTCTCCAGCAGTCGCTCAAACTTGAGCATAGGCTTGTCATAAAAGGCGATTGCATCAAGTTGATCGATAGTCGTGCCGGAATACTTCAAGCAGAATTTTACAGCATTGATGGGAAAACTTGGATCGTGTTTTTTTCGTGTAAAACGTTCTTCCTGGGCGGCTGCAATAACTTCACCATTTTCAATTATAGCGGCTGCCGAATCGTGGTAATATGCTGATACACCAAGTATTTTCATTAGTTTCTAAAATTGTAAGAAAATTCAAAGACATTCTAAGTTGCTTGTCAAATTAACACAACGTAGTGGCCAAAGGTATAAAAATTCAATTCTATATATAAGTATGCCGGTGGGTAGTATTTTTGTAATCTTGTAAAATAGATATATGAAGTTAAAAAAACTCATTCAAGGATTAAAAGTAAAAATACTAGGCATTTCACCCAGGTTGTTAAAGCATTTTTTCTTAGGTCAGGAACTTCTGATCATTAAGGGTACAATAAAAAATCTACCCGATAAAGATGATGCATGGTTTTATGAACTTGTTAAACGATCTACTGTTTTTTGTGATGTGGGTGCTAATATTGGATTCACGGCTTTAATTGCCAAACTTGTGAATCCAGAGCATCCAGTTATTCTGGTGGAACCTAATAAGGAAGCACTAAGTTGGGCAATTAAGAATTTGATTTATAATAATTTAACCAACAACCTATATTTTGAATCTGTATTGCTTGGAGATTGTGTGAAAAATGATGTTGAGTTCTTTACCATTGGTGTAGGAGCAGCCGGAAGTATTCATTCAAGCAATGCAGAAACAGCTAACGTTTTACGATCTTCGAGTTTTATTCCCATGACAACCCTGGATAACCTGGTACAAAAGTATAATATGGTACCCGATTTTGTTAAAATTGATGTGGAGGGTGCGGAAATTTTGGTATTGAATGGATCGATGAAGCTGGCTCAAAGTAAAAAAACAAAATTCTTAGTAGAGATGCATCATTCCGTGACCACACCAATGCGCGAAAATGCTGATAAGGTTTTGCTGTGGTGTAAAGCAATGGATTTTAAGGCCTGGTATCTTAAGGATAAGACAGAACTATTAACACCACAATCAATTGCTCATCGCGGCAGATGTCATTTACTACTGCAACCATCAAATTGGCCGTTTCCGGAGTATCTGTTAAAAGTGAATGAGGGAGACTCAATTGAAAGTCATTTTAATAGATGAGATTTTCGCATTACAAGACTGATATCATCCTGCTCCTGCATTTTTTCGTTGGTGTAGTAGCAGGAAATTTCCCTGCCTTTGTTTTTTACTGGACAGTTCTTTTTTTTCTCTATGCCTTAGTTCAAGTTATAACGAGTTCCCGTGCAGCGTATGTATATGCAGCGTATTTGGTAGGGATGGAACTGCTTATGCGGATGTCACAATCAGGTGTGCCTCATGAGTTCACAAAGTATGCCATAACATTATTATTATTAGTTGAAATTTTGAAGGCCCGTAAGCCCTGGCCAACGGGAATAGTACTGTATGCACTGGTACTGTTACCTGCTGTTTTTATTACGCAGGGTGGCAATTTGGAAGAAACCCGCCAATTGATTTCTCAAAATCTGTCAGGTCCGCTTTGCCTGTTTGTTGCAATGGTGTATTTCTATAACCGGGCATTCACTATCAGTCGGCTAACGATAGTAATCACACAAATTCTTTTTCCATTAGCAGCCATTTTAGGATATCTGTTTATTAAAACACCCGATTTAAGTACAATTGACTTTGGGTACGGATCAAATTTTGAAGCGAGCGTATATGGTCCTAACCAAATGTCATCTATACTGGGGTTGGGTATATTATTGATTGGTGTTTGTTACTTGTTGAAAATCAGATTGTTTGGAAGTTATGTTGTGTTGTTCTCTTTTGTTGGAATGCTTGCGTTTAGAGGGTTGCTAACCTTTTCGCGCGGAGGTATGATGACGTCTCTTATTTTATTGATTGTCATTGTCATCTTTTTATTTTGGAAAACAATTACACAGCAGCGTTATTTTTTTAGAACTATTCTTTATGCCGGATTAATTGCGGTACTCATTTTTTTTACATTTCGGTATACGAATAAAGTCACAGGTAATGCATTGTACGATCGCTACGCGGGTAAAAAGTCCAATCAACAAGTTGAAAGCCTGGAGGAAATTACCTCCGGCCGAACGTTAATTATACTGATCGACTGGCAAATTTTTCTGGATCATCCTGTTCTGGGAATTGGGGCAGGCATGGGTAAGTTTTTCAGGCAGTCGTATGGTTATTCGGTTAAGGTGGCAGCCCACAATGAGTTCTCGCGTATGTTGGCAGAACATGGACTTTTTGGAGTGATGGGCATTCTTATTTTGTTCTTGCTTCCCATTCAGCAATATGTCAGGTCAAAGAGCTCAATTGAAAAGGTTATTATCATTATGAGTGTGGGTTTCTGTTTTGTTTTTATGACCCACTCTGCTACACGTTTGGCAGCTCCTTGTTTTTTGTATGGACTTACGTTTATAAAGTTTGCTCCCAATATTTCTATGAAACGCGCAAATAACCAATTGCCTTATGAGGCCTCGTCTGGAGAAGTTTTGATACAGCGTTAATATAAGAAATCAGAGATGAAGGTATTACAGGTTATTGATCAATTGAATGTTGGTGGTGCTGAACGTGTGCTGGTGGATCTTTCCAATATTTTATTTGAATATGGCCTGCATGTGAACGTCATGACATTGGTAAGGCCGGGCAGGCTAAGTGAACAGTTAAATTCGGGCATTTCGTTAATAAACCTTAACCGAATTAATAAGTATAATGTATTTAAACTTTATCAATGCCATCAGATATGTACCCAATATGATATAATTCATGTGCATTTGAGGTATAATTTTAGGTATGTGGCGCTTTCAAAATGGCTATTTGGTGGTCAATATAAAATTCTGCTCCATGATCATTTCGGTGACATTGAAAATGATAGAAGTCTACCTAGTGGTCTGAGATGGCTTTTAAAACAAAATTATTGGTTTGCAGGAGTCAGTCAGCCATTAGTAGATTGGGCAATTGAGCATGTAAATCTGAAGAAAGATTTTGTTTTCCTGTTACCCAATATAGTGTTAAAAAGGAAGTATACTAAAAGCGATATTTACCAATCCTCTATAATAAGAATGATTCATGTCTCTAACTTCCGGGAGGCTAAAAATCATTCTTTCGCGGTGAAACTTATTTCGGAACTCCGCAAGCATTTTCAACTTCAGGTGCATTTTATTGGTCAGGTTATTGACCAGTCGTTTTTGAACTCAATTGAACAACAGATAAAAGACGCCCAACTAGGAGAAATAATTTTAATTGATCACAATTGCCATGATATCCAAAGTCTTTTAAATGAATTTGACATCGCTCTTCATACAGCATACCAGGAAAGTGGCCCGTTGGTGTTGATCGAGTATATGGCTCATAAGCTTCCATTCCTTGCTTACAAAACCGGGGAAGTTGCTTCTCAGGTCGATAAATTTCTTCCTGAATTCTTTATTGATAATTTTGTGATTGCACAATGGGTGGAACGGATTAAGAGGATACTTAAATCAAGGAGCAATTTTGATCATCCGATGGATGAAGCGTTTAATTTGTTGTTCTCTCCCGAGGCTTATTTTAACAAGTGCATGAGTATTTATAATGTTATGATTTTAAATAATCGGGGATGAGTAGTGTGCATGCCTTTTTTAATACCACCAAAAATTATTTGCACCAGTCTTTTGGTATTCGTATACGGGCAGAGATTGTAAATGAATTAATCGGCAATCCAATTAAAAGTAAAATATTGGATGTAGGATGTGGCAACGGAGGAGTTTCAAGTCAATTTATCATGGCTAATGAAATCACTTTTTTAGATTTATCTGAAAATATGATTGATCTGGTTAAGGAAAAATTACCACAGGAGGCCCACACCAATGCTAACTTTATTGTTGGGCCTTTCCCTGACGTAAATATTGATACCAATTTTGATTATATACTTGCTATTGGTCTTTTAGCTCATGTCCCTTCAGTGTCAAGTTGCATAGGTAAGCTAGCCTCCTTACTTAACCCCGGAGGTTTTGTTATTATTCAATTCTCAGATTATAATAGTTGGTTAACCCGTTTGAATATTAGGCAGGCCGGCCATTATGGATATCCAATTAATAAATTGAGTTATCAAAATTTAAAGGAGGTAGTTGTGGGTCACGGTTTTAAAATTTCAAAGGAAATTAGATTTTCTTTTTTATTGCCCGGGATGGGGAAGCTTCCTGACAACCTGTTATATAAGTACTCAAAACTTATTTGGAAGAGTACTTTTTTATCACGACTTGGTACAGATTACATATGGCTCTTAACGAAATGAAACTCTTGATCATTTCTGATACGCCAATGTATGGCCCGGACAGTAATGACCTTGAGGTTTTTGAGCCTACCTTACGCGAAATTGAGTCAGTGTCACCACTTTTTCGAAATGTATTATGGGTAGGCTATTGGGCGGGCCCTTTAAATCCTGGGAATGCCAGACGACCGAATAAAAATAATATTCAACTTTCCTTATTACCATTGGCGATAGGAGGCGAAACCCTTTTTGATAAGTTTAAAATGCTGCCTAGGTTGCCTGCACTTCTCCTGAAAATATATAACCTGATAAAAAAATTTGAAATTGTTCATTCGCGTGGCCCATCCGTGCCAGCTTTTATTTGTATTATATTTTCCTTTTTTTTTAGAGAGAAAAAATTCTGGCATAAATATGCCGGTAACTGGATGGAGCCCTCCCCTCCATTTATGTACGCTGTTCAAAAAAAATTATTGATTAAAGCGAAGCATTCTATATGTACGATTAATGGCCAATGGCCAAAGCAGCCTTCTCATATTGTATCATTAGAAAACCCATGTTTTACAGAGAGGGAATGGGAGGAAGCTTCTAAAGTCAGTATGAGCAAAACCTATGACGTGCCATTAATTCTTTGTTTCACCGGCTTGGTTTCTGAGTCAAAGGGTATACTTACCTTATTGAAAGGGTTATCAGGAATTCAAAATTTAGGTCAGCGAGTTTCCAAACTCATCATTGTGGGTAATGGCCCTGCGATGGAGCAGGCAAGATTAGCTTCCAAAGAACTTTTAGTTCCAGCTGAATTTACTGGCTACCTTCAACGGAAGGCATTAAACGAGGTTTATGCGATAAGCCATATCCTTATCTTGCCAAGTAAAACCGAAGGATTCCCTAAAGTTGTGGCTGAGGCTGCCGCATTTGGGTGCGTTCCGGTGGTTACCAATGTATCAGCTATCGGGCAATACATTAGAAATGGTAAAAACGGGTTCCTGTTGACGGATAATCAGGCAGCAACAATTAAATCAACCTTGGAAGGTGTGCTTTTGAATGAGAATCTTGCTGAAATTTCAAAGCGATCCAAAGAATTATCAAAACTGTTTACGTACGAACGATTCTTTAACTCAGTAAAAAAAATTCTTTCTATTTAAAAGCATGATACTTTTTTTGGGAAATATGCTATCAAGGCATGGCTTCTCTCCTGCCATGACAGAACTTTTAGTGCTCCACATTTCAAAGGACCTTAAAGTGAAGGTGGCCTCTGATAAGAAAAATCCTGTTTCTCGTTTAATCAACATGCTTGAGGGTATCCTATCCAATTGGTCGCAAATTAAATTGGTGATAATTGATGTGTATTCTACAAGTTCGTTCTGGTATTTTTTAGCCTGTGCTGTTCTTTTAAAACTAATTGGGTTGCCATACATCACCATTCTAAGAGGTGGCAATCTTCCTTTGCGTCTGGATAGAAATCCGCGGTTGTGCAAATGGTTATTTCATTCAGCTGCTATGAATGTCAGCCCTTCCGTTTATCTCCAGGAAGAATTTTTATCACGGGGTTTTCAGGTTAGATTGATCCCAAACTTCATTGACTTAAGTAACTACCCTTATCTCCACCGAATACATATTGAGCCTCGAATATTGTGGGTAAGGGCCTTTCATCGAATTTACAATCCATCACTGGCCATTCACGTGTTGGCTCAGTTGAGAAAGAATTATCCGGGGGCAACGTTGTGCATGGTAGGCCCTGATAAGGATGGAAGTATGGCGGAATGTAGAAATACCATAGTTGAAAATAAGTTGGAGAAGGAAGTTGTGTTTACCGGTAAACTTCAAAAGTCGGAATGGATTCAACTTTCATCGGAATTTGACATCTTTATTAACACTACTAATTTTGACAACATGCCTGTAAGTGTTATTGAAGCGATGGCGTTGGGGTTTCCGGTGATTTCTACCAATGTGGGCGGGATACCGTATCTGATTAAAAATGGAGAGAATGGTTTATTGGTAGAGCCCAATGATGTTGATGGATTTGTACGATCTATTGAAGGCCTGATGGTATCACCTGTTGCCGCAGGCCAATTGTCTGAAAAGGCTCGTAAGTTTGCAGAGCAGTTCTCGTGGGAAAAGGTAAAGCCTTTGTGGATTGACATCATCAATCGGTATCAGCGCGTATGAGTTTTTGGCAAAAAAGTGTTTATCCTAAACTACCCTTTGCCTTTCAAAATATGGCGATATCAGCCTTTGGATACACCTGGAATAAAAGAAGGTATGGTGGTATTTTCGAACAACAACTAAAAGAATTTAAAACACGCGAAAATTGGAATGTATCGCAGTGGCATGCGTATCAAACCACCAGGCTTCGGCAACTATTGATTCATGCCTTTGAAACGGTTCCTTACTATGCAGAATATTTTCAACGACTTGGGTATACAACACAAAAACTACAGCGATTTGAAATGGAAGCCTTATCAAGTCTTCCATTTTTGGAAAAGAGCCACCTGAGACAATTTGGAAGAACGACTTTACTCTCCACGAGGCCTGAGCCGGGCGGAGAATTTTTTGAGAGCAGCGGTAGCACCGGAACACCCACCAGTATTTTGTATTCACCCGCTATGCACCAACGTTTACACGCGGCATATGAGAGCCGCGTACGTCATTGGGCTGGTGTGGATCGTTTTATGCCGCGGTCTATTATTGGAGGAAGACGTGTGGTTCCGGAGGGAAATGCTAAGCCCCCGTATTACCGTTATAACTATATTGAAAAGCAATTGTATTTATCGGCTTACCATATTTCAAAGGATTCGGTAAGAAACTATGTTGAAGGAATCTGGAAATACAAAAGTGAATACATGACAGGCTATGCGATGAGTAATTTTTTTCTGGCCCGCTTTATTTTGGAAGCAGGAATAGAAGCTCCTCCCATGAAGGCAGTGGTCACCTCAAGTGAAAAGCTCACACCGGCTATGCGCGAGGTCTTTCAAAAAGCTTACGGATGTAAAACTTTTGATGGATGGAGTGGCGTAGAGAACTGTGGATTAATATCAGAGAGTGAATTCGGTCAGTTGTTAATAAGCCCGGATGTTGGTATCATCGAAATCATAGATAGAGATGGACTGCCGGTAAAGCCCGGTCAATCAGGAGAAGTGGTGTGTACGGGCTTTTTAAATTTTGATCAACCACTGATACGTTATAAAATTGGTGACTATGTAACGCTGGCAGAGAATCAAACTACCCAATGTGGAAGAAGTATGCCCGTGATAGAAGAAATTGTGGGCAGGATGGAAGATGTTGTAGTGGGAAAAGACGGCCGGGAAATGGTTCGATTCCATGGTGTATTCTATAATCTATCGAGTGTAGTGGAGGCACAATTGGTTCAGCAGGCGGTTGATGTATTCCTGGTCAATGTTGTGCCTGTTAACAAACTTTCAGAAACTGATAAAGCACTTATTATGCAGCGCTTGCAAAGTCAACTCGGCCCACTAAAAATTACCTTTCAGGAACTGCGTGAAATTCCAAGGGGATCCAATGGTAAATTCAAAGCGGTGATTTCAACGATAGCACGAAAAGTATAGAGTTTAATTATGCAGACATCTTCAGTGACTATAAGTGTTTTGATACCGGTGCTAAACGAGGTGAATCATTTGGATAGTTTACTTTCCAGTTTAATGGATATGGATAACCCTGGGCAATGCGAATTTTTTCTGATTGATGGTGGGTCTACTGACGGGACACGTGAAAAGATAGCCCTGTGGCAGCAACAATACTCTTTTATTTACAGGGTTGATAATGTACAGCGCTATGCAAATTTTGGTTTTAACAATGCTTTCTCACTGACAAAAGGCCGCTACATTGCATTCCTGGGAGCGCATGCTGAATACCCTCCTAAGTTTCTATCGATTGGAAAGCAATATCTGGACGATAAACAGTGTGACGCAGTGGGTGGTCCGCTAATTCAAAAAGCCAAATCAGCCAAGGGTCTGGGCATTGCTCATGCGATGAGCTCGAAGCTGGGTGTTGGCGATACCGCATTCAGAACATTATCAGACAAGCGTTATGTTGACAGCGTTGCGTTTGCTATGTATAAGCGAGAAGTTTTTGAGAAGATTGGATTGCTGGATGAGGAACTTATCCGGAATCAGGATGACGAATTTCATTATCGCATAAATTCAGCGGGCTATAAAATATTGATGGTGCCTGAAATGGCGTGTGTTTATTACGTTCGCGAAACGTTAAGCAGTTTGTTTAAACAGTATTTTCAGTATGGTCTGTTTAAACCACTGGTATTAAAAAAAGTGAGAGCAGGCATGCGTATACGCCATTTGATTCCGGCATGCTTTGTATTGTATCTTTTATGGCTACCAGTTTCTTTTGTATTTCTGGGATTTGCTTCCACCATTCCATTAGCTATATATGCTGTGCTTGTTTTTTACGTTTCGTCAGCTAAAAAACTTTCTCTGCAATCAAAAGTTATATCTTGTTTAGCATTCCCCACGCTGCATGTAAGTTATGGTATTGGTTTTTTAGTAGGCTTGCGAAAAATATTATAAATGTCTCCGGTTTTAAAGGTAGCACAACAGAAGGATCTGACAGCAATAGCCCATTGTCATAAAATTGTTTTTCCTAATTCACTGACATCAAAAATGGGCGAACATTACCTGAGCAAGGTATTCAGTTGGTACCTCTCGACTGACAAAGCCTTTCTTTTTTTTCTTCAACAGGAGGGACAGGTGATCGGCTATGCGGGTGGTATTTTAGTAGATGGTACGTTGGCGCACGGATCCGCTAGTAGCATGACCCAGTATACTTTTAATGATGCTATTAAAGCCTTGCTGCTACGCCCCTGGCTTTTGTTGCATCCCGATTTCTTGTCTCGATACGCTTTGTTTGCGCGAAACATTGTAACACGTATCAAGAATAAATTCAGCTCAACTGTGGTACGCAGTGCACCGGTGCCCCCTGAACCCTACGCAGGGTTAGTGGTCATTGGTATTCACCCAACGTTTCAGGGAAAGGGGTATGGCTCATCGTTACTGAATGAGTTTGAAAAAATAGTCCTGCAAAATGGTTTTAAAAAAATGATCCTTACAGTTAACTCAGATAATACCCAAGCCATTAAGTCGTATCAACGTAACGGCTGGGATATAAAAAACAGCAATCAAAAATCAACATCAATGGAAAAACGTTTGAGTTGATTACTTTTGACTCCAGATAGTTTATGCTAATTCCTTTTTCCCCCCCGTACATTGATGAGGATGTCAAGCGCGAAGTACTTGATACGCTAAACAGCGGGTGGATCACCAGCGGGCCAAGAGTGCTGGCGTTAGAGAAGTCAGTCGCTGAATTTACAGGTGTGGAAGCGGTAGCGTGTTGCAATTCGGCTACCTCGGGCTTGATGCTGCTTTTACACTGGTATGGAGTAACCCGTGGAGATGAGGTGATCATTCCGGCCTACACGTATGCGGCCACCGCGTTGGTGGTGATGCACGTGGGCGCTACACCGGTGATGGTAGACAGCGGCCCGGATTTTAATATGGATGTGGAGAAGATTCGGGAGAAGATCACTTCAAAAACGAAAGTCATTATACCGGTAGATATTGCCGGTTGGCCGTGTGACTATGATAAAATTTATGCGCTCGCCAATAACCCGGAAATTAAAAGCAAGTTTGTAGCCTCTACCGAAAATCAAAAGAAGTTAGGACGCATCATGGTATTGTCGGATGCGGCCCATTCTATTGGTGCCATGTATCAAAATAAGCCCATTGGTACCTGGGGCGACTTTGCGGTCTTTTCTTTTCATGCCGTAAAAAACATTACCACAGCTGAGGGTGGTGCCATGTGCATTAACCTCCCGGCCCCATTTAATAAGCAGGAAGTTTATAAACAGCTAAAACTTTGGTCATTGAATGGTCAAACGAAAGACGCATTGGCCAAAACCAATGGTGCGGGGTGGAAGTATGATATTGTCTATCCCGGTTTTAAGATGAACATGCCGGATATCTGTGCAGCCATTGGGCTGGCTCAATTGCGAAAGTACAAGTCCCAATTACTGGTAGAAAGGAAACGGGTTTTTGATGTATACACGAAACTCTTCTCTGCTTTTTTGTGGGCCGAACTACCACCCACTGATACGGGGGAGAAAAAATCTTCCTGTCATTTATATGCATTGCGTATTAAAATGATATCGGAATCGCAACGCGATCAAATGATTGAACTCATCTCGGGAACAGGTGTTTCAGTCAATGTTCATTTTCAACCCTTGCCCTTGTTAACCGTATTTAAAGAAAGAGGGTATCAAATTTCAGAATACCCGCGTGCGTACGATAGCTATGCGCGTGAAATTTCGCTCCCTATTTATCCTGAACTAGATACGGCAAAGCTTAACTACATTGTTGATGCTGTTGTAAATGCGTATCAAAAAGTATAACCGTAAACCGTCACTTCGAAGGAGTACCTGGCCCCTTAAATTTAACCTGATTTATAATCGACTGAGAAGCCCCCCATTCCCGCACCAGCGGGAGAAACCGAAATACCTAACCGTCACTTCGAAGGAGTACTTTGTCTTTTAAATTTAACCTGATTTATAATCGACTGAGAAGTCCCCCATTCCCGCACCAGCGGGAGAAACAGCAATACCTAACCGTCACTTCGAAAGAGATATCTTTTTTATCTAGAAGTAACCTGAATTATAATCGACTGAGAAGTCCCCCTATCCCGCACCAGCGGGAGCGAAGTCAAATAAGTATTCTGTCCGAATTAACCTACACTAAGGACATTACATATCAAATGCTAAATTGCCTCAAAATTAGTAGCAAATTGTATCAATGAAAATCGTAACCGTTATCGGTGCCCGTCCGCAGTTTATAAAAGCAGCAACCGTCTCACGTGCGTTGCAGGCAAAGCAAGTTCAGGAGGTTATTGTTCATACCGGCCAGCATTACGACAGTAATATGTCGGATATATTTTTCGAAGAAATGGTCATCCCAAAGCCTGATTATTTCCTGAACATCAGCGGGCTTTCGCATGGTGCCATGACGGGCCAGATGATTGAAAAAATTGAAGGCGTACTGCTGACAGAAAAGCCGGATGTGGTGTTGGTGTACGGAGATACTAACTCTACACTGGCGGGTGCCTTGGCTGCTTCAAAATTGCACATCCCCATTGCCCATGTTGAAGCCGGCCTGCGGAGTTTTAATATGCGTATGCCGGAAGAAATTAATCGTATCATTACCGACAGAATTAGCTCGAAATTATTTTGCCCAACAGAAACAGCCGTTAAAAATTTAACGAAGGAAGGCTTTGATCATATTGAGTGTGAGGTGTTGCTAACCGGTGACGTTATGTTAGATGCGGCCTTGTTTTATGGCGCACGTTCGGAACAGTATCCAACATTGAAAAAATTGGGCCTTGCAGCAGACAAGTATTTCCTGGCCACTATTCACCGGGCGGAAAACACCGATGAGTCCGATAACCTTCGCGAAATCATGGCGGCCCTCAACCAGTTGCATGAACAACTTCCGGTCATCCTGCCGTTGCATCCGCGAACAAAAAAAATATTGTCCGAGCGAAATATTCCCGTGTCGGTTTCCATCATCGATCCGGTGGGGTATTTTGATATGCTCAATTTAATTAAAGGGGCACGAATGGTACTGACCGATAGCGGAGGACTGCAGAAGGAAGCCTATTTCTTCCAAAAGTTCTGCGTAACCATGCGCGATCAAACCGAGTGGGTAGAGTTAGTGGATGGGAATTTCAATGTACTCACGGGAGCGGATCAAAATAAGATCCTTCAGGCAGTGACAGAATTTTCGACACGAAGTTTTACTTCCAAAACAAGGTTGTATGGTGAGGGTGATGCGGCCACGCGTATTGTAGCAAATCTTACCCGGTAGAGATGATAAAGCGTTCGTTTGATTGGATTGCTTCATGTGTTGGTCTTGTTCTATTGCTTCCTGTGTTTTTTATCGTAGGGGTGTTGATCAAACTGGAATCTTCCGGCCCCGTCTTTTATTTGCAGGAAAGAGTGGGGAGAAATAAGAGGCTTTTCAAACTCTTTAAATTCAGAACGATGCACCTCCATGCCGACAAGCTGACGGTCATTACCGTGGGGGATAGGGATCCCCGGATTACCCGTGTGGGGTATATTCTTCGTAAATATAAGCTGGATGAATTGCCACAGCTCATCAATGTGTTGTCTGGAACCATGAGCCTGGTAGGCCCCCGCCCGGAACTAAAGAAATTCGTGGACCTGTACACCCCGGAGCAACAGCAGGTTTTAACCATCAAACCCGGCATTACCGACTATGCATCGATTGAATTTAGAAACGAGAATGAGATGTTGGAGGGTAAAGCTGACCCGGTTGATTTTTACATCCGGGAGATTATGCCTGTAAAACTTAAACTAAACCTGCAATACATCGAGGAACAGTCATTCTGGATCGATCTGAAAATTATTTTCAAAACTATCTTTCTGATTTTTAAGTAGGTAGTGCCGTACTGAGAAGATATATGAGAATTCCCAAATAGATGAACCAGTTTTATCACTCATACGGAAAGCGCACCCTGGATTTAATTCTTACGTGTAGTGTATTGATTCTCTTTTCCTGGTTGATGTTGTTAATATTTCTGGGGTATTGTATTACACTGGAATTCCCGATCTTCTTTAAACAACCCCGCATTGGAAAGAATGGCGTCTCTTTTGTCATGTGGAAATTCCGTACCCTTTCTTCAGACGCTGGGAAGACACCGCAGCAGCGAAAATTTTTCTGGGGTAACCTGCTCCGCGCCTCAAACCTGGATGAACTTCCCCAGCTCTGGAATGTGCTGAAAGGAGACATGTCATGGGTCGGACCAAGACCCTTACCCGTGGAGTACCTTCCCTTGTTTAAGGAGGAAGAAAAGAAACGCCTGCAAGTACTTCCGGGCATAACGGGCTGGACACAAATTCATAATCGACACGCCATGCCCTGGAAGGAAAAATTTAAACTGGATGCGTATTACGTAGAGCACCTTTCCCTTTTTCTCGACTTTAAAATCCTCCTCAAGACCATTATATTGATTTTCTCTTTCCGTAAGGATGTTTCATTGGAAGAAGAAAAATTCACAGGAAACTAGTAAGTGACGTTTTTTTTTAAATTAATACGTCACCTCGAAGGAGTGGCTAAATCTTAAAGTGTACTCCAAATCTTCCGCGACTGAGAGGTCCCCTGATAGAGCGCTCAAAGCGTGCTTAAAATTTCCGTCCCCAATGGGGGACTTCTCACTCCCCGCACTTCTTCTCATCCCCTCGTTCGAAGTGACGTTATTTTAAATTACTACGTCACCTCGAAGGAGCACCTGATTCTTTTAACGACATAAAATCCCATACGACTGAGAGGTCCCCTGATAGAGCGCTCAATATTGAATCTTGTATTGATACTAGTCTTCCACGACTGAGAGGTCCCCTTATAGAGCGCCTAAGATTTTCGTCCCCATGGGGGACTTCTCACTCCCCGCATTCCTTCTTCTCAAACCATTGCTCGAAGTGACGTTTTATTTATTATTTTAACCTCATGCAACATGGCGGTGTCGTGTATATTCTGACAAATAAATATCATACCGTATTGTATACCGGAATGACTTCTGATCTACTCTCGAGAATAATTGAACACCGGGAGAAACACTATCCCTCCAGTTTTACTGCCCGTTACAACATTACCAAGCTTGTATATTTTGAAGTTATGGCATCTATAGAGGAAGCGATTGGTAGAGAAAAACAGGTGAAGAAATATTCAAGAGAAAAGAAAATAAAGCTGATTGAAAAAATAAATCCGGATTGGAAAGATCTGTATGATGAAATTAAGCATTGGTAATCATTCTACCATGTCATCAAAAAGCAAACCGTCACCTCGAAGTAGCAACCTAAAGTAAACCGTAACCTCGAACCACGTCACCTCGAAGGAGCAACCGAGCCTTTTAAGGACAAATAAAATCCAATACGACTGAGAGGTCCCCTTATAGAGCGCTTAACATTTCCTGCCTAAAGAGGGGACTTCTCGCTCCCACACCTCCTTCTCATAACCTCGCTCGAAGTGACGTATTATTAATCGACCTTTCAAAATATACCGTTAGATTTGAGTAATGAAGTAAACAATGACGGATAGCATCAACGATATTGCCATCATAGGAGGAGGGGGACTTGGAAAAGAAACCGCAGTGTTGATCCATCAAATCAACCAACAGACATTAACCTGGAATGTCGTAGGATTCTACGATGACGCCATGCCCGTGGGGCAGAGGGTAGCAGGGCACCTGGTGCTAGGCAAGGTTGATGAATTAAATAAAATCAATTATCCCGTTCACGTGGTGGTGGCCATAGGCGACCCTGGGGTAAAAAAGAAAGTCGTTCAACAGCTATCAAATAGGCAACTTCATTTTCCGGCACTCATCCATCCATCGGCCATCATGGGATTAAATATCAAACTGGGTGCTGGTAGCATGATCACTGCGGGCTGTCGACTGACTATTGATATTGAAATTGGAAGACATGTACTGTTAAACTTGAACACAACCGTGGGGCATGATGTAGCAGTGGGGGATTACTCCTCGATCATGCCCGGTGTCCATCTTTCCGGATATGTAAAGGTTGGTGAATCGGTGTTGATTGGTACTGGGGCTTCTGTATTGCAACATCTGAACATTGGTGATCAGGCAACCGTAGGTGCAGGGGCCGTGGTAAATAAAGATGTGAAGGATAGTATAACTGTAGCCGGTGTACCGGCACGATCCATTTTCAAATGAAGGAACTCAAACCTGCATTTCGTTTTCTTGCAATCTTTGTGGGTCTCTACCTGGGTCTGAATATCCTCTACGGACTTTGGATATCCTCATACGATCTAATGGTAGACCCAGCAACAGCAGTGGTCACCCGGCAATCTTCGTTGCTCCTGAATGTATGCGGAGAGGAAACGAGCACACAGCCAAAAGAATCTGCTCCTGCGATTTCAATCATAAATCCTTCAGGTGTGGTAATAAATGTATTCGAGGGCTGTAACGGAATCAATGTGATGATTGTGTTTGTGGCTTTCCTGTTGGCATTTGGTGGACAGCGAAAAAAAATAACCTGGTTTCTTCCTGTGGGAATAATCATCATTTATCTCGCCAATCTCATTCGGGTGATGACCTTGTACTACGTGGCAGAATACTGGGCTACCTATTTTTATTACATACACAAGTATGTACTCACAGCGTTTCTCTACCTCCTTGTTTTTGTGTTGTGGTGGTTCTGGATTGAAAAAGTAAATAATATTTCATGGAGGAACGCGATGACAACCAAACCATCATGAAGAAGTATCTCCTGATAGCGTTGTCATTGAGCATGTTGCTGTTGGTGTTTCTCTTTCAGCGAATCAGTTATGCCGGAGTAGTCAATACAATGCTACCCGATTCCATTCAAATGGTTAGCCCCAATGTAATTTTCAGCGTGAATAAAATCGTACGCCTTATCCTGAATGATGTTGCCTGCATGATTTTTATTTATGCAGTCTTTAAAAAGCAGATTTACCTGAAAGCATCCTTTTATCTTTTTCTGGCCGAATTGTTTGTCATATTACCACTATACTTAGTTGTGAAACTGAATCTGGAAGGGGATTCAGAACTCTCTTCACCCTTACTTTCTCAGATTCATCGGCTCATTGTTAATCCATTGTTAATGTTTTTATTGATGCTGGGCTTTGTATATCAGCGATTGAAAGTCGAAAAATCCTAACTTCGGATGTTGACCATGGCATTGCAGCATACCATTCCGTTGTCCTATAATCCGATCGATATCCCCAAATTAACGGAGGTACTTGCTCGCTATAAAGATGTTCATCATAATCAGATGATCATTGATTTTGAAGTGGCTTTACAAAAAACTACCGGTGCGACTCATGTGGTGGCGCTAAACTCCGGTACTGCGGCCATTCATCTTGCCCTCAAAGTGTTGGGCATTGGCCCTGGCGATTTGGTGGTCGTACCCACATTTACCTATGTAGCCACAGTGAACCCGATACGGTACCTGGGTGCTGAGCCAATTTTTATTGATTCCGAGCCGGACACTTGGAACATGGACCCTAACCTCCTGGAAAAGGCTATTGAAGACTTGAAAGGAGAGAATAAGGTACCAAAGGCAATCATGGTAGTGCATACCTATGGCATGCCTTCAAAAATGAACGAAATATTGCAACTGGCTGACCGTCATGGTATTCCGGTCATTGAGGATGCTGCTGAATCACTGGGTTCAACCTACAAAGGCACTCCGGTCGGTACACTGGGGGATATAGGCATCTACTCCTTCAACAATAACAAGGTGGTAACGACCTATGGCGGGGGAGCGATTACGTTAAAAAGTACAGAATTAGCTCAAAAAGTGCGTTTTTACGCAAGTCAGGCGCGTGAGCAATTACCTTACTATGAGCATCGCGAGGTTGGCTACAATTATGCTATGAGCCCCTTATGCGCAGCAACAGGACTGAGTCAATTGCCGCAATTGAACCAAAACATTGAAGAAAGAAGAAGGATTTTCCAACACTATCGGAGTGAATTTTCGGGTCTGAACATAATCGGTCAGCCTGAAAGTGGTGCTAGCCACTCTAATCGCTGGTTTTCTGCATTTATTTTTAGCAATGAGGCAACGAAATTACACGTCTCATCCGTCTTGGCAGCGGAGAGCATTGAAACCAGACCATTGTGGAGGCCTATGCATCAACAGCCCGTATATCAGCTAGTTAGAAGTTATTTAAATGGAATTTCAGATCAGTTTTTTATAACTGGGTTATGCCTTCCTTCAGGCTCTGGAACAGAGGGTGATCAGCAGGAAAAAGTGATAGAATTTGTAAAGAAAAGTTTATCCTGAAAATCGGGTTACGAACCATCGCTGGAGGGGATAAAAATGTTAAATCTTTCGAATTTTATTGATTATTTTTGTATTTCTCACATTGCTAAAGGAGTAACATGATTAAGAATTTGGCTACGGTTGATTATTGTTCAGTGGTTGTTGGAACACAGGGCCAAACTTTTACGTCTGCTCCACACCCAAGTACATCAGCCCTATGAAAAATATAGTTGCGTTAAAATATTTATCGCCTTTGCAGATATTCTTTCAGTCTAATTCCTTTAATGTGGATAGAAAAAATTTGACTCGTTACCTGCTGTTAGCGTTCATGTTGCTTTTGGTATTTGCGGACATGAACGTGTACGCCCAAACCACCTATTTTTCAAGGTCCCCGGGAGGAAACTGGAATAATGCTGCCACCTGGTCCACAGTTGCTTACGATAATCCTACCAACGCAGGCACCTTTCCTGTTGCTGGTGATTTTGTATTTATCGGAGGCACAGGATCGACAGTAACCATTACCGGTGCAATCGCGGCCTGCGCTACCCTCGATATTGCCGACAATAGCATATTGAATGTAGGTAATGGATTGACGGTTTCAGGTACAACCACAGTGGGGAGCGGTAGCAGTGGAGTGCTGTCGATAAACTCCACAACCAACACCAAAATATTTATTGGCCTGGTGACCATTAACAATGGTGCGACATGGAATGAAACAGTGAATGAAGCTATTGTCTTTCGGGGTGGCATCACTAACAATGGTGTTTTTTCAGCGGGCACAGGATTACACACCTTTAATACCAACTCGCAAGCATTGACGGGAACCTTCATAATTCCGAGCGTGACAGTAGCAGGCGGAGCAGTGGTATTAACCAATAATAATTCACTTACTGTCAATACAGCGCTGAGTGGCGCAGGCCGGATCACACAAGGAGCAGGAGCGACCTTGAACATAGGAGGCACAAGTGCGATCACCAACATGACAGCGACCGCCAGCGGCAACACAGTGAATTATACTGGCGCAGGCCAAACAGTTAATAGCAATGCGTATGATAATTTGGGATTATCGGGCAGCGGAGTAAAGACCTTACAGGCCGGAACAACTGCAATCACTGGCGATTTGATATTAAGTGGAACAGTGTCCACCACAGGAGTAACAGGAATGACGATAGGCGGTGATTTGAATATCGGTTCAGGCACTTCTTTTACATCGGGCGCAGTCACGCACAACGTAGGCGGAGATTTTACCAACAACGGAACGTTTACCGGTACCGGAAGTACAATAATTTTCAATGGAGCAGGGCAGAACATATCCGGAGGTTCTACGACATTCAATGATGTAACCTTGTCCGGATCAGGCACCAAGACATTTGGGGTGAATCCATCGTTAGCGATAGCTGGAACGCTTTCGATTAACAATGGAGTTATTGCTGATCTAAGTAATGCGAATACCCATACCTCCAATGCACTGATATTAGGCGGAGCAATTCAGCAAGCGGGCACATGGGGTAGTTCAAGTTCAGCAGCGACAAACCAAAATGATACCTTCTTCAGTGGTAATGGATTGATTACCGTGGCCACAGGAGCCAACACGTACTATTCCATTGCAAGCACTGCGTGGAATGTAAACACGACCTGGTCAAACGTAGGATTTGGTGGCCCTGCCGCTGCGGGCACTCCCGGACCGTCAGATTTTGTATTTATAGGTGGCGGCTTTTCAGTAACGATAGCAGGAGCAGAAACCTGTAGCGCATTACTTTTTGATCCGGGTACGAGTGTTACGAATACCTTAACCATCAGTTCAGGCAGCTTAACAGTTTCAGGCGCGGTGACCATTCCGCAGACGGTAACATCAGGTTCGAACATATTAAATGTTGGTGCAGGTACACTGACAGCAAGTAGTCTTGACTTTACATCCACCCCCGGTGGAGCAGGTCAATTTATGATCATCTCAACAGGTACCGCCACGATAAGTGGTAACATAACAGGGATTGGTCCAACCAGCACCATACAGTTTACAGGAACAGGTTTGCTTCAGATAGGTGGATCAATGTTCACCTCAGCGAATGGAACATTAACTTCCGTGGCAGGGAGTACAGTAGAGTATACCGGAGCAGCACAAACAGTTCAGGCATTAGGGTATAACAACTTGACGTTGTCGGGCAGTGGCACGAAGACCTTGGCAGCCAACACTACGGTAGGAGGTAATTTAGCGATTGGTGATGGTGTTACATTTACCATCGGAGCATTCACATTTGCTGTTACCGGCACAACAACAGTGGGAGCAGGCACAACCGGAACATTGTCGATTGCTTCAGCGACTGGAACAAAGACATTTACGGGACTGGTCACGATCAACAATGGAGCAACGTGGACCAATACAACAGAGGCAGTTACCTTCCAGGGCGGCATCACGAATAATGGTACCTTTTCGCCAGGCACAGGTGTACAGACTTTTAATACGAACTCACAAACCTTAACAGGTACCTTCACAATTCCTAGCGTGACAGTAACAGGCGGAGCAGTTATTCTGACCAATACCAATACGCTCACAGTGAGTACCGCGCTGAGTGGCACAGGCCGGATCACGCAAGGAGCAGGAGCGACCTTGAACATAGGCGGCACAAGTGCGATCACCAACATGACAGCCACTGCCAGTGGTAACACGGTAAATTATACCGGAGCAGCACAAACAGTTCATAGTAATGCATATGATAATTTGGGATTATCCGGCAGCGGAGTAAAGACCTTACAGGCAGGAACTACTGCGATCACAGGAGATTTGATATTAAGTGGAACAGTTTCCGCTACAGGAGTGATCGGTATGACAATAGGCGGTGATGTGAACATCGGTTCAGGCACTTCTTTTATATCGGGCGCATTCACGCATAATGTAGGAGGAGATTTTACCAACAACGGAACATTTACCGGTACCGGGAGCACAATAATTTTTGATGGCGTAGCCCAGAACATAACCGGAGGTTCTACCTCATTCAATGATGTAACCTTGTCCGGATCAGGTATCAAGACATTTAGTGTGAGTCCAACGTTAGCGATAGCAGGAACGCTTTCGATTAACAATGGAGTTATTGCCGATCTAAGTAATGCGAATACCCATACATCCAATGCACTGATCTTGGGCGGAGCAATTCAGCAAGCGGGCACATGGGGTAGTACAAGTTCAGCAGCGACAAACCAGAATGATACTTTCTTCAGCGGCAATGGATTGATTACCGTTGCCACGGGAGCCAACACGTACTATTCCATTGCAAGCACTGCGTGGAATGTAAACACGACTTGGTCCAACGTTGGATTTGGTGGCGCAGCAGCAGCCGGCACTCCTGGAGCCGGAGACTTTGTGTATATCGGGGACGGCTTTTCAGTAACGATAGCAGGAGCAGAAACTTGTGACGCGTTGTTTTTTGATGCGGGCACCAGTGTTACAAATACCTTAACGATCAGTTCAGGCAGCTTAACAGTTTCAGGCGCGGTGACCATTCCGCAGACGGTAACTTCGGGGTCGAACATATTAAACGTTGGTAGCGGTACGTTGACGGCAAGTAGTCTTGACTTTACCTCTACCCCCGGAGGAGCAGGTCAATTTATGATCATCTCAACAGGTACGGCCACGATAAGTGGTAACATAACAGGCATTGGTGCAAGCAGCACCATACAGTTTACAGGAACAGGTTTGCTTCAGGTAGGTGGATCAATGTTCACCTCAGCGAATGGAACATTAACTTCCGTTGCAGGGAGTACCGTAGAGTATAACGGAGCAGCACAAACGGTTCAGGCACTGGCGTATAGCAACTTGACCTTGTCTGGCAGTGGAACGAAGACGTTGGCAACACCGACTACTACAACAACGGTGAGTGGCAACCTTGTCATTGGCGATGGTACAACCTTTTCGATTGGTGCAATAACAAGTTTAACGATTTCTGGTACGACAACCGTGGGGGCAGGTACAAGCGGAACGTTGTCGATTACCTCGACTGCAGGTACGAAAACCTTTGCGGGCCTGGTGACGGTTAACGCGGGTGCTTTGTGGAATGAAACGGCAAATGAAGCAGTTACCTTCCAGGGTGGTATCACAAACAATGGTACGTTTACTGCAGGCACAGGTGTACATACCTTTAACACGAACTCACAAACCCTTACGGGTATCTTTTCGATACCAAATGTTACAGTAACGGGTGCAGCAATTGTTCTGACCAATACCAACGCACTCACAGTGGGCACGGCCTTAAGTGGTACGGGCGGCATCACCCAGGGAGCAGGAGCGACCTTAAACATTGGAGGCACGAGTGCGATCACCAACATGATAGCCACTGCCAGTGGCAATACGGTGAACTATACAGGCGCAGCCCAAACAGTTCATAATAATGCCTACGATAATTTAGGATTATCCGGTAGCGGAGTGAAGACATTGCAGGCGGGAACTACTGCGATCACAGGAGATTTGATTTTAAGTGGAACAGTTTCCACCACAGGAGTAATAGGTATGACGATAGGGGGTGATGTGAATATCGGTTTAGGTACTACGTTTACCTCGGGGGCATTCACTCACAATGTAGGCGGAGATTGGACCAACAATGGAACATTTGTAGGTACTGCTAGTGGCGCAATAAATTTGAATGGAGCAGGGCAGAATATTACAGGGGGCTCCACTACATTTAATGATCTGATATTGTCAGGATCGGGCACAAAGGTTTTTGGAGTCTCTACAACTATAGTGGATGGACTTTCGATCAACACAGGCGTTGTGGCAGATTTAGGAACATTCACGACACACACCGCGAACACACTTACCATGGGTGGCGCATTGCAAACGACAGGTACTTGGGGTAGTTCCGGTTCAGCAGCAGCTAACCAGAATGATACCTTCTTCTTAATCACCAGTTCAGGTGAGATAACCATTGCAGTGGGTGGCAATACCTTCTATTCCATAGCGAGTACGGCATGGAATGTAAACACAACCTGGTCCAATACCGGTTTTGGTGGCCTTCCGGCTGCAGGCACTCCGGGTGCAGGAGACCTTGTCTACATCGGAGGCGGTTTAACGGTTACGATAGCTGGAGCAGAAACCTGTAGTGAATTGTTTTTTGATGCGGGTACCGGTGTGACGAATACATTAACGATCAGCTCAGGCAGCTTAACGGTTTCGGGAACGATAACTATTCCTCAGACTGTGACGTCAGGTGCGAACATAATGAACGTTGGTGCGGGTACGCTGACCGCAGGAGATATTGATTTCACCGCGACAGGAAGTGGAGCAGGCCATAGGATGACCATCTCCACAGGTACAGCAACAGTGATTGGTAACATAACCGGTATTGGAGTAAGCAGCACCATACAATTTACAGGAGCAGGTTTACTTCAGGTAGGAGGTTTAATGTTCAGTTCCGCAAATGGGACATTGACTTCGGTTGCGGGCAGTACGGTGGAGTATACCGGAGCAGCACAAACGGTACAGGCACTGGCGTATAGCAACTTGACATTGTCTGGAGGTGGAACGAAGACTTTGGCAACACCGGCTACGACAACAACTGTAAGTGGCAACCTTGTCATTGCTGATGGGATAACCTTTTCGATAGGTGCAATTACCAGTTTATCGATTTCTGGTACGACTACAGTGGGCGGAGGCACCAGCGGTACTTTATCAATTACTTCTAACACTGGAACAAAAACATTTACGGGTTTGGTCACCATCAACAATGGCGCGACCTGGACCAACACAACGGAAGCCGTCACCTTCCAGGGTGGAATTACTAACAATGGAACATTCACAGCGGGTACGGGAGTTCACACCTTTAACGTGAACTCACAAACCTTAACAGGTACCTTTACAATACCGAACGTTACAGTAACAGGGGCAGCAGTGGTGCTGACCAATACGAATACGCTCACGGTGGGCGCGGCCTTAAGTGGTACGGGTCGGATCACGCAGGGAGCAGGAGCGACCTTAAATATTGGAGGTAGTTCAGGAATTACCAATATGACAGCCACTGCCAGTGGTAACACGGTAAATTATACAGGCACAGCACAGACGGTTCATAGTAATGCGTATGATAATTTGGGATTATCCGGCAGCGGAGTAAAGACCTTACAGGCAGGAACAACTGCAATCACAGGAAATTTGGTATTAAGTGGAACCGTATCCACCACAGGTGTAATCGGTATGACGATAGGAGGTAATGTGAACATCGGTTCCGGTACAACATTTTCATCCGGTGCATTTGATCATACAATTGGTGGAGATTGGATCAATGATGGAACATTTAATCACAACAATAGATTGATAACCTTCTCGGGTACATCAACGCAGAGTATTCAGGGTGTTTCCGCCACCACATTTTATAATCTTAGAATTGAAGATGGTCCCGCGAGCCCTGATGTTCAACTGGATCAGACAGCTGGTGTGAACCTGGTGGGCGAAATGACCTTTGAGGATAATGCAATCTTTGATGCGGACGGTTCGGGGAGTGAGACGTTTACGGTGATCTCTACAGTAGGAGGCGATGGCAGAATAGGACCATTGGGTGGCACCGCAGATGTTACAGGAAATGTTACAGTTCAACGGTATATGGATGCGGAAGGGAAAATTTACCGATACATTTCAACACCGGTGGATAACCCTACTGCTGAAGACCTTCAGGGTGAGATTCCGATTACGGGTCCATTCACAGGAAGCAGCTTCCCTCCACAAACGGGGTGTACCAATTGTGCTCCTTGTACGGGGTGTGTTCTCAATAACCAATCGATGTATCAATATGATGAAACGATTGTAGCCGGACTTAACTATCGGTATACTCCATTCCCAAGTTCGACTAATGCTGAAACAATGTTGCCAGGTCGGGGCTATGCCGTGTATGTTAGAAATGATGTTTCCTCTACTACGTGGGATTTACGAGCCGAATTAAATAAAGGTGAAGTTGATTTAAATCCAAGCATAACAGGTTCGAATGATGGATTTAATCTCGTGGGCAATCCGTATGCATCACCCATCGATTGGGAGTCAGCATCCTGGACAAGAAATGCTGGTATTGATCCAACAATTTATATTTGGGATAACTCTATCAGTAACTACGCATCCTATACAATCGGTGGCGGAAGTACAAATGGTGGATCTCGATACATTGCGATGGGACAGGCATTTTGGGTACTGGCATCCGGAACTCCTGATTTGCGGGCACAAGAGGGAATTAAAGCGGATCAAGGAAGTGTTGCACAAGCAGAGTTTTTTAGGTTGGCAAAGCCGGTTGATAATTTGCGAATCAAATTGATTGCGAACAATAGTTCAGATGAAGTGCTGATAAGACTAAATCAAAATGGAGCGTCCGCTAATTTTGATGTCAGAATGGATGCGTTGGAGTTTCCTTCCGATACCTTGTTAAGCTTGCACTCAATAACCACGGATAAAAAGAAGTTGGCAGTAAATGTATTGGGTCCTCAACAGAAGAACACAACAGAAATACAATTGGGGTTGACGGGCATAAAACCTGGATCCTTTACACTTGACTTTCTCGAATTCACTAATTTCAGTACGCAAACCAAGGTGTATCTGTTGGATCGTTTTACCGATGACTTAACGGAAATACAGTCGGCCAACAAACAGTATTCATTTAGTGTAACGTCTGATCCTGCTTCTGCAGGAGATAACAGATTTGTGGTGTACTTGACACGAAATGGTGAAAAGCCTGAGATGTCAAGCGATTTTGAGGCCGGTATTTCGGTATACCCGAATCCAACAACGGATAAAATAACAGTTCGCGTTAAATCGCCAGAAAGAGTTTCAGCCGGATTATTGAATGCACTTGGAATTCAGGTCACAGATAGTATTGAATTAGTGAAGTCGGGTACCGAAAGTGTGGGGCAATTCGACTTAAGTTTATTGGCACCTGGTGTGTATATAATCCAGATACAGAGTAAAGGGAATATGTTCAATCAAAGAATTGTAAAGAAATGAGCCGGAACCTAAAAAGTCTTTTTGTATTCTTTCTGCTCGTAATTACGGTGGTAATGCTCGTGGGTTCTACACAACCCGTTTATGCTCAAATACTACCACCAGATCCTTGCCCCTTTCCGCCTTGTAACCCGGATGTCCCGATATCAGGAATAGAATTTTTGATTGGTCTGGGAGCTGCCTATGGAATACGGAAATTGAATAGCAGAAGGAAAGGAACTTCTTAACAGATAGAATGCGGTGATAACCGGGTTAATACGAAATCTTAAAATTCTTCCACGTTGGGTCATCATCTTGATTGACCTTTTTTTTATTTCCTTCTCTGCAATCCTGGCGTACCTGCTGAGGTTTAACTTTTCAATCAGTGACCTGCAACTCAATAATGTAAACCAGGGTGTTTTACTGTACTCGATTTGTGGATTTATAGCCATTATTATTACGGGTAGTTATCGGGGTATCATTCGCTATACCGGTATCCAGGATAGTGTGCGTATTTTTTTTATGGTGGGCTTAAACCTGGGCCTGATTGCTTTTTTGAACCTGCTTTACTTCTACAATACCCAGCACAATTTAATTCCGTACTCTGTTGTCTTTATCGCATTTCTCTCATCATTCTTGTTTCTGTTTAACTATCGCCTGCTGGTGAAGTATTTCTTTGCCTATTATAGGAATGCAATTGTTAAGAAGACCAATATTATTATTTATGGTGCCGGACAATCCGGTATCATTACGAAGCAGGTAATTGATTCTTCTGCCAACATGAGAGTGGTTGGCTTTTTGGAAGATGATACGCACAAAACAGGTAAACTACTGGGGGGTTCTATGATTTATCCAATCCCAACAGAGTCTATTGATAATTTGTTATTTGACTTGAATGTGGATGAACTGGTGATCACCGTAAAAGATCTTCCATACGATCGCAAGAGTGAAATTGTGGATGCATGTTTGCGTAACCAAATAAAGATCCGAACGATTCCCCCCATTGAGAAGTGGGTAAAAGGTGAATTAAGTCTGAATCAGATTAAAGATGTTAAGATTGAGGACCTTCTGGGACGAGAAGCGATACGTCTTTCGGTGGAAAATGTAAATCGCGAATTGTCTGGCAAAGTCATCTGTGTAACGGGTGCTGCGGGTTCAATAGGAAGTGAAATCGTTGTTCAAATACTGAGTTACCGCCCGCTGAAAGTTATCTTGATTGATCAGGATGAATCGGCCTTGTATGAATTAGAACGGGAGTTGGATCGTATGCAAACCTCGGTAGCTTTTTTTCCCTTCCTAGCGGATATTACGAATCAAGCCAGGATCAAGGCAATCTTTGAAGAGCATAAACCACAACTTGTGTTTCATGCGGCTGCTTACAAGCATGTACCCATGATGGAGAGCAATCCGCACGAAGCCGTGATGTGCAATATCCTGGGTACGAAAAGCTTGGCAGATATTGCCGTGGAGTGCCGGGTAGAAAAGTTTGTGATGGTATCGACCGATAAGGCGGTGAATCCAACCAATGTGATGGGTTGCTCCAAGCGGATTGCTGAGATTTATGTTCAGTCTCTCAATAATTATCTGGAAACCATTAATTCTAACCACACACTGTTTGTCACGACACGGTTTGGCAATGTATTGGGCTCCAATGGTTCAGTCATACCGTTATTTAAAAAGCAAATCCAGGAGGGTGGTCCGGTTACGGTAACGCATCCCGAGATCACACGGTACTTCATGACCATTCATGAGGCCTGCCAGTTAGTATTGGAGGCAGGAGCTATGGGGAATGGGGGAGAGATATTTATTTTTGACATGGGCCGCTCTATATTGATTTTGGATTTGGCAAAGAAGATGATCCGGCTCTCAGGCTTGGAACCGGGTAAGGATATTGAAATAGTCTTTACAGGATTAAGGGAAGGAGAAAAGTTATACGAGGAGCTATTAAATGATAAGGAGAACACTGTCGCTACACACCATCAAAAAATAATGAAGGCAAGAACTCCTGAGGTCCCTTATCTGGAGATGAATAAATACATAGAATTATTCTGGGATCTGCTGGACGATAAGAATGAATTGAAAATGGTGGCGCTCATGAAGGAACTGGTTCCGGAGTTCAAGAGCAACTACTCAAGATATGAGGTGTTAGACAACTAGCCCCCAGAATCAAAAATCTAGCATCCAGCTTCTAACCTCCAGCATCTAACGTCTAACCTCAAACCTCTAGCGTCTCCGCTTGTAATAAGCCTTTCTCTTGCTCTTATAAAGCCTCTTATTGGAGTTACCAAAGATATCACCGGGTAGGTAATACTCCACTTTCACAGTCAGTAGCATATAGCCGTCCTTTTTGTCAGGATTACCGCGTTGTGTACCCGCTGCAACTGCAGGTATTCCCAATTCAGGTCGTCTGTCTGATAAGGCTTCTGCGAGGGGATCGTCAAAGGCTCCTAATCCTAAATGAACAGTGCTGACGTCATCGAGATAGTCCGTAAATACTTTCCTGTATCCAGCCTCAAGACTAATGTTCATAAAAGGGCTGAGCATTAGTTTTGCCCCGAGTCCGTAGGGAATAACCGGAATTACTCGGCTATACTCAACACCTTCTGTTTGAAGGGGTTGCAAGGCTACTTTTTCACCTTGATATTCCGTTTTTGGATTGAAATACAATAATCCAATCCCCGCAAAACCATACACATTAAGTTTTGGACGCTGGTAAAAACGTTGGCCATGAGGGCCTAATTGAATAATGCCAACGGCATTGAATTCGAAGTTATTGGAGATGAATGATAGGTTTCTATCCCTTCTGTCACTTTCTGGATCAGCATCAGCATCATCTCCGCTAAGTTGAAACCATGTTAATTCAGACCGAACACTAATGCGATTCGTAAAGTAATATTGAAGGCCAGCGCTAACGGTTGGTTTTGCATCAATATAGTCTCCATCATTGGCTAATTCTCCAAAATAGGTTGAAGTGCCAAGGCCTCCCACTAAAATCAAAGATCGCTCACGTCTGATGGCATAAAAGCTCTGAGCGCTCACCAATTCTGTTACCAGAACCAGCCCTAGGCATAAGAATAGCGGGGATACCCTCATAATCAACAATTATATCCTACTAAGGTAAAAAATATAACCTTCCTAAAAAACCTGTTTTCTAACTCAACACCTCTTTTACTTTCTGGGCGGCATCCTTCAGAACAATGGCAGAATACACCTTTAGCCCGGATTGCTCAATAATTTTGGCCCCCTCTTCGGCATTGGTCCCCTGTAAGCGTACGATGATGGGTACGTTGATGTTGCCGATCTTCTTGTAAGCCTCCACCACGCCATTAGCCACCCGATCGCACCGAACAATACCCCCGAAAATGTTGATCAATATGGCTTTAACATTGGGGTCTTTTAAAATAATCCGGAAACCTGCCTCAACCGTCTCCGCATTGGCACCACCACCCACGTCCAGAAAGTTCGCAGGCTCCCCACCGGAAAGTTTGATGATATCCATTGTCGCCATAGCAAGTCCGGCACCGTTCACCATACAACCCACATTGCCGTCCAGTTTCACATAATTAAGTCCGGCTTTACCCGCCTCTACTTCCAATGGATCTTCTTCCGAAATATCCCGAAGTTCTGCCAGGTCTTTATGGCGGTACAAGGCGTTGTCATCCAGGTTTACTTTTGAATCGACCGCAAGGATCTTATTGTCTGATGTCTTGAGCAGAGGATTGATCTCAAACATGGAGGCATCCAAGCCCAAATAAGCAGTATATAAGGAGTGAATAAACTTGGTTCCTTCCTTGAACGCATTCCCTTCCCAACCCAAGGCAAAGGCAATTTTTCTGGCTTGAAAAGGCTGCAGTCCAATGGCAGGGTCAATCCATTCTTTAATGATTTTTTCGGGGTGGGTCTCTGCTACCTCTTCGATATTCATACCACCCTCCGTAGAGGCCATGATCACGGGACAGCCCTTGGACCGGTCCAGAAGAATGCTCATATAATATTCTTTCGGTTCTGATTCCCCCGGATAATACACATCCTCGGCAATGAGAACTTTATTTACCTTTTTACCATCAGGCCCGGTTTGCAGAGTCACCAGGGTTCCTCCTAAAATACCCTTCACCTTTTCAGGGACTTCCGCCATACTCTTGGCCAATACCACTCCCTTAGATCCCGTTTCTTTAACTACACCTTTACCACGGCCACCCGCATGGATTTGCGACTTAATCACAAACCATTTGGTCCCTGTCTCTGATTGTAATTCTTTGGCTGCACTAATAGCATTATCAAGGGTGTCGGCAACAATACCGCGCTGAACGGCAACGCCATACTTCTTGAGAATTTCTTTGCCCTGGTATTCGTGTATGTTCATGAAGTTGTAATTTGGTGTGAATCTACCGTATTTGAACCTTTATTTCAAGTAGATGGAAAAGGGAATCTGGTCTAAATCTAAAATCTTCAATCTAACCGTAGGTAGAAAGATCTTAACTCGTGAATCTAAAATCTACAATCTAAAATCTACAATCTAAAATTGAATGATGGTTCAGGTCTCCGGTTTACATAAATCCTATGGTCAGCTTAAGGTGTTGAAGGGTATTGACCTGACAGTCAAAAAGGGAGAAGTAATTTCCATTGTGGGTGCTTCGGGTGCAGGTAAGAGTACATTGCTCCACATCATTGGCACCCTGGATATTCCCGATCAGGGAAATGTTTTAATCGATCACGAAGATGTGTTTACCCGTACATCCAAGTCATTGGCTTCATTTCGAAATCAGGCGATCGGGTTTGTGTTTCAGTTTCATAATCTGTTGCCTGAATTTTCTGCCCTTGAAAATGTAATGATACCGGGATTGATAGGAAAGCGAGACGTTAACCAGGTTAAACAAAAAGCAACAGACGTCATGAACCTTCTGGGTCTTGGTCACCGGTTGGAACATAAACCTTCTGAGTTATCAGGAGGGGAGCAGCAACGGGCAGCGGTGGCGCGGGCACTGATCAATGATCCTGCTCTAATTCTGGCGGATGAACCCAGCGGTAATCTCGATTCAAAAAATGCGGTGGAGTTGCATCAACTCTTTTTTGATCTTCGGAAGAAATTCAATCAAACCTTTATCATTGTTACGCACAACCAGGAGTTTGCCGCCATGGCCGACCGGAAAGTAGAGATACGGGATGGAATGATCATGCAGTGATCATCTTCGCTTCTTTTTGTGTGACTTGGTTTTGATTTCTCTATCCTTGGTGCTGCGTCCCTTTTTTCCTTCACGCAAATCAAAATCAAAGGTATACGCAACGGTGAGGCTGATAAACTTTTCATTGGACCTCAGGTTATCGGTAAACCCAAGGGTTCGGTTTGTCGCACTGCTTTTGGTTCCATAAAAGGTATGACCCGACATGAAGCGCAGTTCGGTAAATAATTTTTGAGTACTCTTAATGGGAGCATTAAATCCTATGCCAAAATCCAATCCGAACAACCATCGGTTGATATCGGTCATGTACATAATATCAAAGTCTGGTTCTGGAGGAGCCTCCGGCATTGCTTCATACACTACCGTATAGTCATACGATGAAGAGTTTGCTGAACCGGCAGAAACTTCACCCTTTGAATTGATCCAATAGCTGATGTGTGGTCCGATATTAAAAAACCAGTCGGCCGGAACATCTTTAGCGAGCTGAAACGTAAAGGATTTGCGGAGCATCATGGAAAGATCAACATAGTTGTAGGTTGCATTATTCTCCCAGGTGTCTTCATTGAAAAGAATTTTTCTACCGCGCATGGAATATCCTGCCTCCGATTGAAAGGAGTAATTTTTCTTCAGAGGGAAATTAATCAAACCACCCACAAAGAATCCGGGCTTGGCTTTATGGGTAAAATTGTCTTTGTCATCTTTGTCGCCAAAGCTGGACCAGGTCAGTAACGGACCCGCTTTCACGCCAAGCGAAAACTTCTGTGCAGATGTTACCAGGCATGCTGAAAACAGTATATAGAACAAGAGAAGGATTCGGTATGGTAAGGACTTAGTCATTCGCGCTGTTTGTCGATTTTTCGCTAAATTACTCGGAATTTTAACTTATTTTTTGCCAGAATTTGATTTAATGCGAAGCCTTTTCCTTTATGTAACCCTTTGCTTTACCATACTGCCCTTTTTTCTAAAAGCGCAGGATCAAACCAACTTTACACAATTTTTTATAAATCCCTATATCCTGAATCCATCATACGCAGGTATTGAAGGTAAAAATGCATTTTTTCTTTCCTACCGGAAACAATGGGCGGGCATTGAAGGGAGTCCGAGCATTGTAAATTTCAGCTACCATGCTCCGATCAACGTAGGCCTGAATTATGGATTCAACGTAACGAATGATACGCGTGGTATCGTTAAAAATACTGGCCTTCAACTTTCCTTAGCATACGCCCTGGTCATTGATCGGCATAAGTTTTTACGCTTCGGACTTTCAGCCGGTGGATCGTTCAATTCGATTGACTTCTCCGGTATCGATCCGGGAGATCCCTTGCTGACAGACCCTGCCATTTCAGGGATGCTGGATAAAAACTTTTCATTGTTGGGAAATGCAGGACTTTCACTTCATCTCAAATCGTTTCACATGGGTGTGTCGCTCCCGAATATTTTTTCACCATCCTATGTAAGTGAGGATGCGTTCACGATCTCGGAAGTAAAACCATTTCAGTCTGTTCTTACGCACGCGAGCTATCGTTTTTATTTCGCAAAAGATAAGTATGTGTTTGAACCGTATGCCGTGTATCGGATTAATACAGGACTACCCTCACAGTTTGAATTTGCCGGGGTTCTTCATATGAATCACAAACTCTGGATCGGAGGCTCGTTTAAACAAGACTTTGGAATTTCTGCGCTGGGCGGGATTAAGGTCAGTGAATTATTAGCCATCGGAGGTTCATATTCTCTGAAGAATAGTGGTATCAATGAACTGAACAGTCCAACGTATGAAATCCAATTGAGCTACTTGGCTGGCAAAAAGAAGAAAAACGCTGAGGTATATTCTTTTGTAAGCACCGTAAAAGAAAAAGAACGGAAGACAGCCTACAAGTCCGCCAGTCAACAAATTGCGGAAAGGCGAAAGCAGGAAGAATCGAAAAAGAAACAACAGGATGAATTAGCAAAGAAGAAGAGAGAAGAGGAGGAAGCAAAGAAAAAAGCCGCTGCAGCTACGGCAGCAGTAGTTGTGGCGAAGAAGCCTGATGAAGTAAAGACAACACCTCCTGTGGTGGTTCAGCCAACGCAACAGCCTGTCAAGAAACATGATGGCGGGCCTCGTCTTAAGTCAGATGCCATTAACCTGGATATCCCGTCATACGACACCGCGCATCACGAGGAACAAGCCCGCCTCAATAAATTAACAGAACATGCACAGGATCCGGACGAGCTTCATGGGCAGGATACAGGGGACCACCCTAATGTGGAACGACATGAATTTGTAAAGCGGGGAGGGCACCAGAATGAAATGGAAATAGGCGATTATGTGATTGCCGGAGTGTTTAAATCGGATGCAAATGCCAAAACGTATGCAAATGGCCTTACTAAATTGGGTTTCACCGCTGATTATGGCCATTTAACTGAAAGAAACTTGTGGTACGTTTACGTTGCTCATACTTCTGATATTAACAGTGCCAGAACTGAGCGGGATAAGTACCGGCAGATGAAGATTTTTAAAGACTCTTGGCTTTTAACGGTACAACAATGAGAAGATCATGGCTAGAATCTTAGTTGTCGCTTTAGTGTTCGCTTCATTCCATGGATTGGCTCAACTCCCGCAGATCGATGCCGTTCAGCCGTTAAGTGAGTATCCTAACCTTCGGATTTTAATAACAGGCAGTGGATTCAGTGCTGTCCCGGCAAATCTCCAGGTGTGGTTCGGACAGGTGAAAGGAACCATAAACGCATCGTCAGAATTTTCTATTGAAGTTACTGTGCCGCCCCAGGCCCGATTGGATAATATTGAGGTGATTAATACCACGAGTCGTTTGTCGGGTAAAGCACCGTTAAAATTTGTTCCCAATTACAGCGGTGAAGGGTTTGATCCGGCTAAGCTGGTTACGCCACCCCTGACATTTGCAGGCGATCGGGTATTTGATTTGTGTGCCTGCGATTTGGATGGGGACGGAAAACCCGATTTAGCCGGTACTAAAGATGTTACTCCATTTACAGACTTAGTTGTATTTAAGAATAATAGTACTACCGGTTCGCTGGCCTTCACAAAATTTGACAAGGCAAACCTACCCGCACTCAATGTGTCTTCCCCAACGGGAAATATCACATGCGGTGATTTAAATGGTGATGGAAAACCTGAGTTGGTAGCTTCTCGTTCGGGCGCCACATCCAATAATGTTTTCATATTACCCAATACAAGTACCGTGGGAAGTTTGAGCTTTGGTGCATTCGTAACGCTGAATCTGGAAAACGCTTCTGACTTTGCGCGGCATGTGGTCATTCACGACTTGAATGATGATGGTAAACCTGAAATTATTGTAGCCAACTCATTCAGTAATGTGCTTTATATTTTTCAGAACCAAAGTGCAGGGGGTGTACTCAATATTAATCCCACACCTGTAAAAGTTACGGTCACGGGTGCCTCTGGTACATTAGGACTCGTGGTTCAGGATTTTAATGGAGATGGTAAACCCGATATTGCCGCCACGCAAAATCAGGCTGCTGATATTTATATATTAAAAAATCAAAGCTCCGGCACTATCAGTTTTGCATCTCCTGCAAAAATCACACTGCCGGGTTCATTTAATGATATTAATTCTGCCGACTTCAACCGCGATGGAAAACCTGACCTGGTGGTCACCAGTGTATTTAATACACAAACGATCATGCTCACCAACCAAAGTAACACGACTACATTTTTATTTAATGTAGGAGCCACGTTAGCATCGGATGCAGGTCCATTTGGAGTGGACGTGAATGATATTAATGGGGATGGCTTTGCTGACATTATTGTTCCCACCCGAAGTTCAAACATCATCAATGTATTTCTGCACAATGGAAATGCTACACCCGGATTTAGTAAGGTGAATATTACCACGGTTAAGAATAACTGGTTTTGTAAAGTGGGTGACTTGGATGGCGATGCGAAACCGGATATCGCCTTCACAACGTTCAACGGAGCCGGCACAGTATTCTCAGTAGATATTCTTCGTAACAGGAATTGTCACGTGCCTAAAATACTGAATGAAGGGCCACTGACGATTTGTGCAGGTCAAACCATTCGCCTGACGACCATCCCAATACCAGGCGTAACATTTACCTGGAATGACGGAACAACGGATACATCATCAGGGGCAAATCCTTTTCTGGACATTACGACTGCGGGAAATTATAGAGTAACAGCCTTAGGTGAGGCTGCGGCCTGCAATGTCCAATCTTCTCCTGTATTATCAGTAACAGCTGGAGCGGGAACGGCCCCTGCGAACCCTGTCATTACTTCCAACGCACCTTTGTGTACGGGCCAAAATCTTAATCTGGGTACGAACACTGTAGCAGGAGCCACCTATATCTGGGAGGGACCAAATAATTTTACCTCCGCAGCAGAGGATCCAACCATCACCAATGTGTCAGCCATTCATGCTGGAGTGTACTCGCTCAAAGTTCAGGTAGGAGTGTGTACGAGCAATACAACTACATTGAATGTGGATGTGGTGGATCTGGCTAGTTTTTCTGTATCCAGTAATGTGCCTTCAGGAATTATTTGTCAGGGACAAAGCGCAACACTCTCCGTTAATTCAGTGCCCGGATACTCTTTTCAATGGATCAAAGATGGAGTGGACATAGGCGGTCAGACAGGAGTGAATTTAACCGCCACACTGGAAGGATCGTATAGTGTCAGGGTTACCAGAATCAATCCACCAACCTGTTCGGTCGTGACCACACCTCTTGCGCTTCAGGTTTATTCTTTGCCGGTGGCCTCCTTCCTTGTCGATGCAACGGCCTGTGTTAATGAAACTCTCACCTTTACCGATCAGTCTACGGTGGATAACAGGGCAACCGTGGTGTACGGTTGGGACTTTGATGATGGATCACCCACGAGTAACCTGGAAAATCCAACACACGCCTATGCGACAGCAGCAACATTCAGTCCGGTACTGACCGTGAGCTATTCAGGAGTAACAGGGTGTACCGATACGGATACCAAAAATGTAGTAGTGAGTCTTGCCACCGTTCCGGATATTATTTCTGATGTAGTTGATATTTGTCCGGGTGAACCTGCGCAACTCTCCATTTCAGGAACGTATGCTTCAATTCTGTGGAATACCGGAGCCACCACTGCTTCCATCACCGTAACAGCACCGGGTACGTACTCGGTCGCCACCACCGATGCAATAGGATGTGATGGTTCTGATAATTTTACCCTTCCGTCAAAAAGCGGATGTGGGGAAATTGATATTAAAATTCCGGTAGCTTTTTCCCCAGACAAAAAAGGACCTGTTGAAACGGAGACTTGGGTAATTGAAGGCGCTGAAAATTATCCCGATTGCACAATGAGTGTGTTTGATGGACGCGGCCGAAGAATTTTAGAAATAAAAGGGTATACAAATCCGGGGTGGGATGGCACGGCCAACGGTAATGAAGTGCCGGCAGGAACGTATTTTTACGTCTTTGGATGCCCCACCGGTAAACCGATAACGGGATCCGTATTGATTTTAAGATAAAAGTGTTTTTTGAAGTTTTATGACGAATTGGTTCTCCATAATAAAAAAGATTAATCTCCGATACCCCTCACTTATTGCGTTGTTTCTATCCCTATCGATTGCAGCATTTTCCCAGAATACGGAAGTGTTGTGTGATAATGGAGTAGATGATGATGGCGATGGCCAGATCGACTGTGTTGATGGAGATTGTCAGTTTGCAGCCAATATTGAGCGTGGGTGTAATTGTTATGATGGGATTGATAATGATAGTGATGGTAAGATTGATAAAGCAGATTCAAACTGCGCTGCCTATTATGGATTAACCTTTGTGGGCGAAGGCTCTAACTGTAGTTTGGTTCCACCGGGTGCCAACACACCCTTTGATTTGGTGGGCCCCCCGGCAGTTTCCGGACAGAATACAGCCGACACACAATCAAAAGTTGCCGTAGGAGATGTGGATAATGATGGTATACCCGATGCGGTAATCACCTCAAAATGGAATTCTGAAATTCGCGTGGTAGCAACATCCAATGGTCAACCGGATGGAAGTGATGCCGGTGATGTAAAAGCAGATTATAATCTTAGCGGAAAAAAAATGACTTTAAAAGTATTGGGTGCGGTAGTGTTGACCGTTTATTATTCGAGCACGAGGTACTGATTGCCGACATTAATCCAACTACCGATGCGACAGGTCGGGCTGAAATTTTCGGAGTAGTCAGTAATAGAGCTGGAAATCCCAGCAGTCCACCGACCTGTTTCTTTTTAATGGGATACACCTATACTCCGGGAAATGGAGGGCTGATTCCAATTGCAGGCTATCCTGTGTACTTAGGAACAAACCGTCCGGGCACATTTGGAATTGCCGACATGGATGGTGATGGTAAAGCGGAAATTTATTTGCGCGATAGAATTTTTGCTGCAGAAAATGGAAAACTTCTTGCCAGTGAAGGAGCAAAACTGATGAGTAATACGGCACTGTGGGATGTGAGTGTAAACTCTGCCCCTGTTGCGGTAGACATTCAAAGTGCGGGTGCAGATGGTGGGAGAATGGAATTGGTGGTAGGAAATAGGATTTACCAAATCCCGAACATTACCAACCGTAATCCGGGTGCACCGGCCAGTTTGATTGTCTCAAAGGATATGAACACGGATGCGGGTATCACTTTCGATATTAACGGTGATGGTACGCGGGATACCTATTTCGTGAAACTGATGAATGATCCGGTGGAATACGGGCTGGATACACATAGTGCCACGAGTGTAGCGGATATGGATAAGGATGGGTTTATGGATGTCATCTTATCCGGAGCATTGAATTCAAGTGTGGGAAGGACGGCAGTTTTCTACTGGAATGTACAGAAGAATATTGTTACCGGATTGGTGACACCGAATAGTACGCAACTCGGTATTCTGGCTGGCGATGAGCCAAACTTTACCAGTTATCAAAACGGCTGGATTTGGGGAACGGGTCGTGTGAACATTGGCGATGCGAATGGTGATGGTAAACTTGATCTTTCATTCATTGCAGGTTCACATTTGTATTGTGTAACCACCAATGCTCCAGGCACATCACTTCAAACGGTATGGACTCAAAATTTAACAGTCATCCCTGGGTTTCCTTCACTTGGATATCGGACTATTAATGATTCCCGATCCGGTGTTTTGACAGTCACGATTTATGATTTTGATAATGATGGTAATCCTGAAATGGTGTATCGCGACTCTCAGGAGTTAGTGGTGATTGACGGTGCAACGGGTACCATAAAACATTGGTCGGCTGTATGTCAATCTCATACCTATACGGAAGGACCGGTTATTGCCGATGTGAATGGCGATGGCGCTACGGATATTTGTGCTACCTGTAACCGTAATAATTCATTTGATATCAATGACCCTATTCAACAGCAAGCGTTAGGGGAGGTGCGGTTATTTTTTAGCAACGGCAACGAATGGTTGCCAACCAGAAAAGTGTGGAACCAGCCCGGATATTTTGTAGTGAATATTAATGATGATCTCACACTACCCTTTCCACAATTAGATCAAAATTTGGTGTTCAGCAATTCTCCTTGCCCTAATGGTTTGCCAGGACCCCAAACGCCATTTAATGTATTCTTAAATCAAGTACCTTTCTTAAGTTCCGATGGTTGTCCGGTATTTCCGGCACCCGATCTATCGTTTGTGGGAGACGACCCTGAAAATTTACCGTTCCCGCCCGGTGATCCGCGCAACTTCCCTGCAGTAATTGTTATACCTCCAATTTGTGGAAACCTCGATATCCGTGTGAGCTTCAATATTATTAATGACGGTGATTTGCCGATTACGGATGTCATTCCGGTCAGCTTCTTTCATGGCGATCCAACAGATCCATCGATTACTTCTGACTCTTTATTATTCAGTACGAACATTACGGTGAACAACCTTCAGGTAGACGATACGGTAACAACGGTGCCGGTCGTCTTCAATGGACCAGGTGTTCCTTTCCGGTTGTACATCGTGCTCAATAATAATGGTACAGTGCTTCCGGTAGATCCATTGGGTTCAGTTTCCAATGAATGTCGCATCGATAATAATATATATGATGTTTTTGTAACGCCAGATCCATTTACTGCAGTCATCGAAAAAATAAGAGACAACGACAAGTGTGTGGCGGCTGACCCGAATGTGGGAGAGCTGCGTGCGCGGATGTATAAAGGTGCCGCTATACCCGCCAATGAAATTGTTGACTATAGTGATTATGCTTTCCAGTGGTATTTTGGAACCACGGCTACACCAGGCAATGAAGTTCCTCCTGCGCAAGGTGGCAATAATTACAATCTTACTGATTTGATGGAGGGCGATTATACCCTTGTCACTACCAATGTTTCAAAAGGATGTAGCACTATTCCGGTGGACACTGTGGTCTTGCTGAACACTGTTATTCCAGCAGTAACAATTAATAAATTGTCTGACCAGACTCAGTGTAGTCCACCAAACGGAGCACTCGAAGCAGTCGTGGCCGGAGGGAATACAGGGTTTGCCTTTGAGTGGTTTAGCAATGCACTCCCGTTGGGGGTAACCACTGCAACAGCCTCAAACTTAATTGCCGGCAATTACTCCGTGGTGGTTTCCAGAAATGGATGTAGCGCGAATACCGGATTATTGGTTGCTGACCTGGCTATTGAACCGGACGTGACAGCCGTATCCACTCCGGTTGAAAATTGTCAAAATTTAAATAGCGGTACCATTTCTGCCACTGCACTAATTGGTGGTGTTGCCCAACTACCGGGTGAATATACTTTTGATTGGTACTTCTACGATAATGTAACGACAACTCGCGGAAGTTCACTTCCACCAATTCATGGTACTGGTCCCAATCGAACCGGATTGCCCGCTGGTTTTTATGAAGTAGTGGCGACTCGAATTTCCACACAATGCCAGTCCCTTCCTTTTGTGATTGAGGTGATGGATGGAACGATACTTCCGACAGCCGACATTACGGAACTTGCCGTACAAACTTCGTGTGACCCGGCCAATCCCAATGGACGATTGCAGGCTATAGCCCTGGTGGGTGGTGTACCGCAGGACCCGGCCAATTTTACATTTGAGTGGTTTGAAGGTCAGAATACATTACCGGCAAATGTTCATGCGGATGTTTCGGGTGTGAACGGAAGCATTGCAGAGAAAGTAAAAGGTGGAGGACAATCATATACCGTTCGGATCACGTCTGTGCAACTCTGTTCAGCAATTATGGATACCGTAGTGACTGAAAATGTGAATGTACCGATCATTTCGTTACTGGCCACACCAAATGGAATTTGTGATCCTGCTTTAGCATCCAGCAATTTTACGGGAAGTGTAGCGGCTAGTGTATCCTTTGATGGAGCACCAGTTGTTGATTTTACAAACTATACTTTCCAATGGTATAATGGTACGCAGGCTATTGGTGCGCCCCGACCGGAAACAGCGCCAACACTATCACCGTTGGATAGTGGATATTATACGCTGGTGGTTACGCGTACGGATCTCGCTTGTGTATCAGCACCCGAAACAGATCAGGTCACCAATACTACGGTGCTTCCTGTTATTGCTGCTAATGCAAACGCCTCTACGAATTGCGATCCATTGTTAGCCAATGGTGGTGTTCAGGTTACGGATGTGGATGGATTGGGAACTCCAGCATCATTTGACTTTGAATGGCATCGGGGAAATACGCTTGCAGGCTATCTGGTAAGCAGTGCAGCGGTAAGTCCGGATACACTTCAAGGTGCTACGGGTAGATTTTATACCGTATTTGTAACAAGGAATAGCGATGGTTGTAGGAATACGGAAACAGTCGAAGTGTTGGATGCCAGCGCACTTCCGTTGATAACGTTATTACCCAGCCCCAACAATATTTGTGATCCGGCTTTAACGAATCCTCCGGTACAATTCAACGGAAGTGTAGCCTCCACGATAACGAATCAAGGTGGTTTCCCGATTGGGGACTATGAATTTACGTGGACAGATGATGAGACCGCTACTCAGATATTACAAGCGACTGGATTGGCAGGACAGAATTTAGTGAATCGGGATAGCAGTTACTATACGGTGGTGGTCGAACAGTTATCAACCGGATGTCTCTCGGCCCCGGTAACAGCAGAAGTAACCCCTGCCCAGGATTTACCAGTGATTGCTTCCGATGCAAATCCTTCTACGAATTGTGATCCGTTGTTAGCGAATGGTGGGGTTCAGGTTACGGATGTGGATGGATTAGGAGTAGGTGCTCCGTTTGTGTTCGAATGGCACCGTGGCAATACGACAGCCGGATATTTAGTGAGCAGTGCAGCGGTAAGTCTCGATACCCTTCAGGGCGCTACCGGAAGATTTTATACGGTGCTGGTAACCAATCAGGGAGATGGTTGTCAGAACACGGAGACGGTAGAAGTTCTTGACAATCGTGTATTGCCCCTGGTAACACTTTTACCAAGTCCTAATAATATTTGTGATCCGACTTTAACGAATCCCCCGGTACAGTTTAATGGAAGTGTAGCTTCCACGATAACGAATCAGGGTGGCTTCCCAATTGGGGATTATGAATTCACGTGGACGGATGAAGAAACTTCCTCACAGATTGTACAAGCCATAGGGTTGGCGGGCCAGAATTTAGTGAATCGCGACAGCAGTTACTATACAGTTGTTGTTGAACAGTTATCAACCGGATGTCTCTCGGCACCGGTAACTGCAGAAGTGACCCCTGCCCAGGATTTACCTGTAATTGCTGCCGATGCAAATCCTTCCACGAATTGTGATCCGTTGTTAGCCAATGGAGGCGTTCAGGTTACGGATGTAGATGGATTAGGCGTGGGCGCACCGTTTGTATTTGAGTGGCATCGTGGCAACACGACTGCCGGATATTTAGTGAGCAGTGCAGCGGTAAGTTTAGATACACTTCAAGGTGCTACCGGAAGATTTTATACGGCACTGGTAACCAATCAGGGTGATGGTTGTCAGAACACTGAAACGGTAGAAGTGCTGGACAATCGCGTATTACCTTTGGTAACACTCCTGCCCAGTGCTAACAATATTTGTAACCCTGCCTTAACGAATCCTCCGGTACAGTTTAACGGAAGTGTAGCTTCCACGATTACGAATCAAGGTGGCTTCCCGATAGGGGATTATGAGTTTACGTGGACGGATGATGAGACCGCTACTCAAGTATTACAAGCCACAGGTTTGGCGGGACAGAATTTAGTGAATCGCGATAGCAGTTATTATACGGTGGTGGTCGAACAGTTATCAACCGGATGTCTCTCGGCTCCGGTAACAGCAGAAGTAACACCTGCCCAGGATTTACCCGTGATTGCTGCCGATGCAAATCCTTCCACGAATTGTGATCCATTGTTAGCCAATGGAGGCGTTCAGGTTACGGATGTAGATGGATTAGGCGTGGGCGCACCGTTTGTATTTGAGTGGCATCGTGGCAACACAACGGCTGGATATTTAGTGAGCAGTGCAGCGGTAAGTCTCGATACCCTTCAGGGCGCTACCGGAAGATTTTATACGGTACTGGTAACCAATCAAAGTGATGGTTGTCAGAACACTGATATCGTGGAAGTGTTAGATGACAAAGAGTTGCCCGTGATCACACTTGTATCCACCGACAATACGATTTGTGTGGGAACTCCGGATGGTACAGCCTCGCTGAGTTCGGTTACCTATCAAGGTGCTACCGTTAACGCACCATCAGCGTTTGTTGGATACTCGTTTAACTGGTCATCTTCCGAAACTACCCAATCGATTTCCAATAAGGCAGCGGCATTCTATAGTCTCGAAGTAACCCGTGACGATGTGGGCTGTACTTCGGATATTGTTTCTATTGAAGTGAAAGATGATTTGGTTATTCCGGCAATCCTATTGACTTCCACTCCTCAAACTTCATGCGACCCGGCTAACCTCAACGGTCAGTCAGATGCTGCAGTGGATGTAGGAGGAATACCTACTACGGCAGGGTTCAATTATCGTTGGTTTGCAGGAACGGATACCACATCCCTACTGAACCCCATAAACATTGATCCCGTAAATTCATTTACGGCAATTGATTTACCAGGAAATGTTTTCTATACAGTCAAAATAACAAATGCAACTACACGTTGTGAAAATACACGCTCCATATTCCTTCAGGAGATCATTGCCATCCCCAGAATTGAATTGGTGCCAACCGATGTTACGGATTGCAATACACCTGGTTTTGTCACTGCCAATGTATTCATTGATACCAACAATGATGGCATCGAAGAACCTTTAGCGCCCGTTGACTATGTGAATTATCAATTTTCATGGTTCCGCGGTTCTACCATTACCGATCCACAATTAATTAATACGACTACTCGCTTGTTACAATTCCTGGATGATGGCATCACACCAATACCCGTTCAGAATTATACAGCGTTTGTGGTAAATACATTAACGAGTTGTGCAGCCGCGGATGTCACGACTCTAATCAATGGTCCCGGGCCGCTGTTTGATATCGATGTGAATGTGAATTTTGCACCGGCATCCTGTGCTACGAATGATGGGGTAATCACGGCATTCATTGATGACGGATCGCCCACAGGAACAACAGCCGGATTTACCTTTGAATGGCATGCGGGTAACATTACCAATGGATTGCAAATTCCACCTCCAAGTTTTTATACTGATCCGCCAGTTGCCTTTACACTTCCTGTATTGGATGTTGACCCACTTGGTTTTTTTGGTACCGTACCCTATCCTATTGGTCAGCCGTTACCCAATCACCAAGCGCCTACAAGTGCTACAACTGGTCCGACATTATATGGCCGTCCTTCAGGAACTTTTACCATCGTGGCCACTCGAAATGCTGATGGTTGCAAGGAATACTTAACAGCATTTCTTCCCTTCCAGGCTGAACCTGTAATTATCGTAGCGGATATTGTTCCCGATGATTGTTTAGGGGATAATGGTTCCATTGGGGTAGACATCACCGTACCTGTCCCCAATACCCCGAGTGACTATAAAGTATGGCTGATTCCGGGAACAAATCCAACGCTTACCCCTGGCTTACCACCTCCCGTATTTAGCGGAGTGGTAGACCCAGCGTTGGCCGCAGGAAATTTGTTCTCTAATCTTGGCCCAGGAATTTATACAGTCGTGGCTCAGGAAGATCCTTTGGATATTGCCTCAGGCTGTTTTTCTTCTCCCGTTCAAGTTGAAATGCGTGAAGCGTTGCCTCCTCTGTTAGAGGTCTTGGCCGCTTCCTTTAGTACAAGTTGTGGTGTAGCTCCTGGCGATGGTTCTATGCAGATCACATTTGAAACAGATCCATCCGATCCATTTAACCCGGCCTTTCCTCCACCACCGCCTCCCATCAATTTTTCACCGGGACCGCAGTCCTACACAGTAGATGTCGTAGATCAATCCAGTACGAATATCTTTTCGGTGGGTGGATTTGCCAGCGGAAGTATAGTGAACATCCCGAATCTGCAAAACGGAGATTTTGATGTGACCATTACCTCCTCACAAGGCTGTACGATTACCAAAACGTTCACGGTACCGGCTAATCCTCAAGTGGCTGAACTGGTGGATGGAGATGTGATCACACAAAATGCATTATTCTGTAATCCAATTCTCGAAGCAAATGCAAGAGTGGAGGTTACCAATATTGCCATTGTGGGAGGACCTGCTGATAATTTTGGTGATTATCGTTTTGATTGGTTTACTGATCTTGCCCTTTCAGCAAATGTGTATAATGATATAGGTGATCCAACCGCTGCAGCCGGTGGAGAGATCTTTGAGAATAGCATCAATGGCGTGGCACCCGGTACAGTCATTGAAGGTTCGTATTGGATTGTGGCGACTAAAGTGAATGCTGGCGCAACGGGTGGTTTGGGCTGTTTCAGTGCTCCGTTTAAAGTAGACATATTGGATGACAGCGAAGATCCGTTGTTCACGTTAACACCGTTCTCCAACACAGCATGCGATGCAAACTTTGAGGGAAGCTTAACGGTACTGGTGACGGATCCGGGATCGGTGGCTTCACCTACATATACGTACGACTGGGCCGCAACCAATCCAATTGATATAGAAGGAGGCGGAGGTCCGATCGGAGGTAACGATGGAGATGGCTCAGGGGCAGATGCGGACGGAGACAACCCATTGAACTTACAGGATGGTACATATCAGTTAACGGTGATCAACGATGTGACGGGCTGTAGCACGACAGGACAGTCTACGATCTTAAAGACCACGGTACCGGTCATCATCGCGACAGCCACCCCGGTGAATCAGTTGATCTGTAATCCGGATGGCAGCATCACGGTGAATGATGTGACGGTGGGAGGAGTGGTAGATCCGGTGCATACGAATTTTGATTTCAGCTGGTATGTAACTGATCCGAACAGTGCCCCGGTGATCAACGCAGTGAACGGAGTAGATGTATTGAATGTCGGAAACTTACCCACGATAGGAGCAGGCACGTACTACGTAAAAGCCAGACGTATAGCGGGCTTAAACCCGGGCTCGGGTTGCGAATCAGCCCAGCTGAGAGTAGACATATTGGATGACAGCGAAGATCCGTTGTTCACGTTAACACCGTTCTCCAACACAGCATGCGATGCAAACTTTGAAGGAAGCTTAACGGTACTGGTGACGGATCCGGGATCGGTGGCTTCACCTACATATACGTACGACTGGGCCGCAACCAATCCAATTGATATAGAAGGAGGCGGAGGTCCGATCGGAGGTAACGATGGAGATGGCTCAGGGGCAGATGCGGACGGAGACAACCCATTGAACTTACAGGATGGTACATATCAGTTAACGGTGATCAACGATGTGACGGGCTGTAGCACGACAGGCCAATCTACGATCTTAAAGACAACGGTACCGGTCATCATCGCGACAGCCACCCCGGTGAATCAGTTGATTTGTAATCCGGATGGCAGCATCACGGTGAACGATGTGACGGTGGGCGGAGTGATCGATCCGGTGCATACGAATTTTGATTTCAGCTGGTATGTAACTGATCCAAACAGTGCCCCGGTGATTAACGCAGTGAACGGAATAGATGTATTGAATGTAGGAAACTTACCTACGATAGGAGCAGGCACGTACTATGTAAAAGCCAGACGTATAGCGGGCTTAAACCCGGGCTCGGGTTGTGAGTCAGCGCAGTTGAGGGTTGATATTTTGGATCTAAGTGAAGATCCCGATGTATCATTTGTGTTTGCACCGAATACAAGCTGTAATCCTGCCAACCCTAACGGATCCATTATCGCGACAGCTGTAGAGCGTGATGCTACCACCGATGTATATACCTTTAACTGGACATTAAATGGTGGAGCCCTTCCGGGGATTACCGTGCAGGCGGATGCCACTCCTGTAAGTCAGTTAACCAGTGCATTTGAGGGAGATTATGTTCTCTCGATAAATAATACACTAACAGGATGTAACTATGCGGAGGGTGTTACCATTGATCTTGACCAGACTGTAAGTTTACCAAATATTGTAAACGTATTGGCGGTTGATCCCATAGACTGTTTTCCTACGGGCAGTGCACAAGTTGTTGAAATTACAATTGGTGGAACGACAACCCTTACCGATCCTCCGGATGATATCAATACAACATTTGATTTTGAGTGGTACAAAGGGTCGTTCCCGGGTGGGTTAATCGCGGGACAAACCAATAGTCTGCTTCCGGGTCAACTACCGGATACATACTTTGTTTTAGTTGAAGACCTTACTACGAATTGCCAATCTCAACCGGTGCAAGTTGTAATTGATACGACCAGTATTGTATATCCTGATATTCAAATTCTGCAGACTCTACCTCAGGTGAGTTGTGATGCCTTGGTGGGTACAGCTGCATTGGTTTCCACAGCAGACGGGCAAGACGATACGAACGTGAATTATACATTTACCTGGTACCCAAGTCTGGATGCCAGCGGAGCTAGTTTTGCCAACACGAGTACGATCACGAATTTGGTTTCCGGTGATTACTCCGTTGAGGTATTGAATGTGACAACAAATTGTCAGGCAGCTTCATTCTATATCATACCAGATAATGCGCCTCAGTTCTTACCGCAGCTATCGTTGTCAACTACGGAGCGCACGCGTTGTGATCTAACCGATGGTTCATTGCTTTCACGAGGTGTGCCTTACCCGGTAGATCCGCTTGAACCGTTGAACAATTATCCATTCCCGTATAATTACACTTCTGAGTTATTTGTTGGACCAGATGTAACGGGGGTATCGTTAGGATTTATGGCGAATGATCCACTCAATCCTACGTTCACCTCCAACTTTTTGCAAACAGGGTTAGCGGAGGGCAAGTTTACCGTTCGCCTCACGGACTTAAATACAAGTTGCGTAGTAGTTGATACAATCAGTGTTAGGGATGGCAGAGTCCTGCCGGTGATTGTTATTGTTGAAGATAATCCGCTAACGAACTGTGATCCGTTGCGAGCAAACGGTCAATTGTCGGCAACTGCTGATGGTGGCTTGGTGGGAGGATATTCGTTTGAGTGGTATTCAGGACCAATAGTGGCAGGACCAATTTTGAGTTCAAATAATAAGTTAATTGGTCAATTGGTTGGCCCCTATACAGTATTCGTGACTAATAATTTAACGGGATGTTCCAGTGACGAGACAGGAGATATCACCGATGCCACAGTTCTACCACCGTCCCCGACAGCGCTTCTTGTTCAACCGCGGACAAGTTGCTTGGTTCCTAATGGTTGGGTAACGGCCAATGTTAATGGCGAGACCTTACTTCACCGATTTGATTGGTATGATGGTTCAGGAGTTTCAGGATCACCCGATTCCTCCGGACCTGATTATACAGATCTTGATGTATTGGATTATACAGTAACGGCAACCGACCTGGTAACCGGGTGTACTTCACCTGGAGTTGTTATTGCAGTTCCGGATGCACGTGTTTATCCTTTAGTTAATCCGATAACAACACCGTCCTATTGCTTAACGCCCTCAGGCTCCGCAATTATCGAACTTACTCCTGAATACAGCACTTCTGTATTAACGGATATTGAGTGGTTTGATGAGAATGGTAATTCGATCAGTGTTGGTCCTGCAGCGTATGAGCTTCCTGCGGGAACCTATTCTGTAGTATACACTACTTCTGAGGGATGTGTCAAGGATACCATTGCAGTTGTAGGAACTGAAATCTTATCCTATAACCTGGTATCCGTAAATAGTGATGGTCGAAATGATGTTTGGATTATCGATTGCCTCCAGAATTTCCCCAGCAATAATGTGAAGGTGTTCAACAGGTCGGGTGTTCTTGTGTATGAGGCTAATGGCTACAATAACGTGGATGTGGTATTCAGCGGAATTGGAGAAAAAGGTGTTTATGCGTTTGGTAATGAATTGCCGGATGGTACGTATTTTTACATAATTGATAAACGGGACGGATCGAAACCGATAACCGGTTATCTTGAACTGGTACGATGATGAAGAGGATTCTATTCTATATTCTCCTGTTTACGGTGACGAATGCGATCGCACAGCAGCGTCCTATTCAGTCATTGTATATGTTTGATCCGCTACTGATCAATCCCGCCTATGCTGGCAGCCAGGTTCAGTTAAGTGCTACTGCGATCTATAGAAACCAATGGGTCAATTTTCCGGGAGCTCCAAAAACATTGACGGCCAGCGCACATTCAGGCTTTAAAAAGAGCAGGGTGGGTGTCGGGTTTATTGTGGGTAAGGATCAGATCGGTATTCATGATGAGACCTCCGTGTATATGGCATATTCTTACCGGATTCCATTGGATAAATATTCCGGGTCCTCACTGTCTTTTGGCTTACAAGGTGGATTTAATAACCTGCGATCTGATTTTACCTTACTCAATCCAAAAGACCCTGATATGTTTGGGGTGAATCAGGATATGAATTGGAATTTTGGTGCAGGGATGTATTATCGCGACAAGAAATTCTGGGCAGGATTCTCAGTGCCCTATATGCTGAACAATCAAATTGTGAATTCTGAGAGTATTGAAAGTGTGGCGCAGCAGTATCGCTATTATTATTTAATGGGTGGGTTCACACACGAGGTTAGTCCAAAAGTGAAATTGATTCCTTCCACGCTTATACGATTCCAGGAACGTGCCCCGCTGAGTTTTGACGCTAATCTGTTGACGGTCTTATATGATGTGGTTGGACTTGGTGTATCCTACCGGTTAAATGACTCTGTCGTGGGATTGTTTGAGTTACAGATCAACGAGAATTTTCACGTGGGGTATGCGTATGACTTTACCACGTCTGATATACGACTGTACTCCAATGGCAGCCATGAAATCATGGTTAATTACCGTGTGAGAATAGGTAAGCTTCACAAAGGCCTGGAGTGCCCGACCTATTGGTAGCCTACACATTTTAGGTAGGCTTACCGGAATCAATTAGATCTTTCTCTTAATATATTTAACCTGAGCTTTCTCGCCATACTTGGTATTCTTGTTATGAGAATACGTAGGGCATACCGAGTGGTAGCTTTCGAAACTGCACGAGGACAACATCAGCATTACAACAACACCGAGTGCAAGGATAAGGACCATGATTCTTTTCATTTCTTTTTTTTCTTGTTGATTGATGATTCAAAAGTAGGGGGATTCGGAAGGGTGCATTTGGCGGAGTAACCCGGAATCATTTTGGTGTAAGACTCTCCTGAAAGGAGTTCGTTTCGTGTTAAAATTTTGACTGGATTTTAACAAAACGGGCAATTCCTTACGGAGAAATTCTGGTGGTAGGTGAAGAATTAAGCCTTGCAGTATTTCGATTGCAAGAAAAGGGACGCTTATTTTACTATCTGTAAATCAGATAGTTATGTAGAATAAACATCAATGCAAAAAAGTTAAAATACCCCATATCCTTACAACCCCCTCACATTAGGATTTGGGTGTAGAAATGAATCTGTTTTAGAACAAAACGCAGGAATATTGACGTAAACAGAAGTAATCGATACAGGAAGACGACTCCTTGGTAAGGAGTGTTAGTGCAATAAAGTCTCTACGGTTAACTCTTCGGCCAGCATAATACCCTTTTCATTGATGTTCGTTAGCCTTACTCGTTTGAGTTCGTTGATCAATACAGGGTCATACTGGGCTCCAACGCGGATGTAGTTTTCAGTGAAACCATGCATCATGCCATTTTCAATATCATTTTCGAATAGCACAGTGAATTCACCCCCAATATGGTCTTCATAGAATTTCCTGCGCTTCTTGTCGGATAAGATGTGAAGCATTTTTGATCGCTCGGCCCTGTCCTTAGGGCTTACGGAGCCTTCCATGCTGGCTGCCAGGGTATTTTCACGCTCGGAATACGTAAACACGTGGAGGTAGGAGATATTCAGTTCATTCAAGAACTGGTAGGTCTCCAAAAAGTCTTCATGGGTTTCTCCCGGAAAGCCTACAATCACGTCAACCCCTATACAACAGTGAGGCATAACGGATTTTATTTTCTCTATCCGGCTGACATAGAGTTCCCGCTGATACCGCCTGCGCATCAGTTTTAATACTTTATTGGAGCCTGATTGCAGTGGAATGTGAAAGTGAGGAACAAACCGTTTTGAATGGGCAACAAACTCAATAATCTCATCGGATAACAGGTTGGGTTCTATAGACGATATCCGGAACCGATCAATACCCTCAATTTCATCTAATGCTTTTACCAAATCAATAAATCGCTCAACGCGTTTCCCTTCCTGAATTCCAAAATCTCCGGTATTCACACCCGTCAGCACTACTTCCCGCACCTCTGTTGAAGCAATCTCCGTTGCAGTACTGACAATATTGGAGATACTGTCACTGCGGCTGGCTCCTCTGGCAAGCGGTATCGTACAAAAGGAACAGGAGTAATCGCAACCATCCTGCACCTTTAAAAAAGTACGAGTTCTATCGTGAAGAGAATAGGAGGTATTAAAGGTATGGACTGATTCAATTTCTGAAGCGTGCACCTCGGGTTGTGGTTTTCTGACAAATCCATCCAGCAACTCCACCAGTCTGAATTTTTCGGCTGCGCCTAACACAGCGTCTACTCCGGGAATGTTGGCAATCTCCTGCGGCTTCAATTGGGCGTAGCAACCGATAATGGCCACATAGGCATCAGGGGAGATAGCCCTGGCTTCTCGTACAATTTTGTGGCATTTCTTGTCGGCATTTTCGGTTACCGAACAGGTGTTGATAATGAAAATGTCGGGTGTATCAGTAAAGCTTGTTTTTTGATACCCTTTCTGCTCGAACATTCTCGAAATTGTCGAGGTTTCTGAATAATTCAGTTTGCAACCTAAGGTATAAAAGGCAACTTTTTTCATGACGAGGTGCAAAGATAACATCCCAATGGGCGGCTTCCAAGAAGGATGAATTAGGCTGTAAGTAATCTCCTGTGATAATTCACCTGACCCAAATGGTACCCGAGGTGCGTGGTGAGATGAATCAGGAAGTGCGCAGTGGTCATGGAATAATCGAATACTTTGGTAGGGTATTCTTGTGTCAAGAGTGTTGTATCGAGTTTTTCTAAGCTGGATTTGACTGCGTGTTTCGTCTTCTGAATCTCTGAGACTAATTCAGTTTTGGTTATTCCTTTTGCAGCAAATTCAAAATCGCGATTGCGAACATAGCCTGTCTTGCCCAATATCGCTCCTATAAAATGTTGGAGATTACCGCATAGATGAAGGCAAAGATTACCTCCGCAGTTTTTAATTTCTCCTCCAACCTTCCAGATGGATTCTTCAGAAGGGTAGAGTTTGATCTCTTCTTCCAATTTGGTTAGATCGCGCTCAATAAGTTTGCTGATGGATGCAATGAATTCTTTTTCCATGGATTAGGCTGTTAATATTCGTTCGATGGCTCTTATCCTTTCATCCAACGCCCGATTTACCTCTTCAAACTCTTTCTTTGATTTCAGCGGAGCATTAACACTCACGTAGAACTTAATTTTGGGTTCCGTTCCGGAGGGTCTCACGGAAACCTTTGTGCCGTCTTCCAGGTAAAACTGTATCACATCGGATGTAGGGAAATGGAGGGGTATACTCTGTTTCGTATGGAGGTTCTTTTCGGTTAGCGACAGGTAATCGAGCATGCGGACTACGCTAATGCCATTGAATTCTGATGGTGGATTCTTTCTGAATTGCTCCATCATCGATTTGATTTCCAGCTCGCCTTGTTGCCCCTTTTTGGTAAGATTGATCAACCCCTCTTTGTAAAAACCATGCTCAACGTACATGTCAATCAACCACTCGTATAGTGACTTCCCTTCATCGGCCGCACTGGCAGCCATGGCTGCAAAAAATGCACAGGCTGAAACAGCATCTTTATCCCTAACAAAATCACCGGCCATATACCCGTAACTCTCTTCACCCGCAGCAACAAATTTTTTCTTGCCCTCGAGCGCGCCCATCAACTCGGCTATGTATTTGAAACCCGTAAGGGTATTGTAGCACTCTACCCCATAGGTTTTGGCCATGGCATCGACTAACTCGGTAGTCACAATGGTTTTGGCTATATAAGCATTGGTTTTGTCTTTCAGGTTTTTCATGATGAACCACATCATCAGGCTAAAAGCTTGATTGCCGTTGAGAAGTATGAATTCTCCATCGGGTTTTCGTACTCCTACACCCACTCGATCAGTGTCCGGATCAGTAGCCATCACCATAGTGGCCCCGGTTTTCATTCCTTGTTTGATGGCCAACTCCATGGCAGAACGCTCCTCAGGATTAGGCGAACTTACCGTGGGAAAATTTCCATCGGGTTTGGCCTGCTCTTCCACAACCTGAATGTTAGTAAACCCAATTAACTTCAAACATTCGGGAACCATCGTGATTCCGGCACCATGAATACTCGTATAGACTATTGGGATATCATGCTGTCGCGTAATGGCTTCCTGATTAGGGATTATATTTTTGACTTCTTTATAATAAGCCTCCTCAACCTCCGGTCCAACGGTATGGATTTTAGTGAGGTCAGCGGTAAACTTCACTTGCTCAAATGAAGTTATGGCTTTCACTTCTTTAATAATATTTTTGTCATGAGGTGGTACCACTTGTGCTCCATCATTCCAATAAGCTTTGTAGCCGTTGTATTCTTTTGGGTTGTGCGAAGCAGTAACCACAATTCCCGAATCACATTTCAAATACCGAATGGCAAACGAAAGTAATGGAGTGGGCCGGAGTTCTGAAAAACGATACACCTCAATACCATTGGAAGAAAATACATCCGCTGTAATTTGGGTAAAGTAAGGACTATTGTTTCGGCTATCATGGGCGAGTGCCACTTTGATATTCTTTCCCGGATAAGTTTTGATGAGGTAATTACACAAGCCCTGCGTAGCTACGCCTACGGTATACTTATTCATGCAATTGGAGCCCACGCCCATGATGCCCCGCAATCCACCGGTGCCAAATTCCAGGTCCCGGTAAAAATTATCGATCAGTTCTTTAGTGTCAGGATTTTCTAAAAGTGCCTTGACCTTAGTTTTGGTTTCGGTATCAATGACGGCACTGTCAAGCCATTGCTGGGCTTTCTGTCTGACTTGTGAAAGTAGTTCGCTCATAAATTACCCCTCAGTGCTTGTTCACGTTCGATTGATTCAAACAGTGCTTTAAAATTCCCTTTTCCAAATGACTTTGCTCCATTACGTTCAATAATCTCGAAGAAAAGGGTAGGGCGGTCTTGAATGGGTTTGGTAAAAATCTGAAGCAAATACCCCTCTTCATCCCGGTCGATAAGAATGTTTAACTTTTTAAGCTCTTCCAGGCTTTCATCAATTTTGCCCACACGATCCAGTACATCATCATAATATACTTCGGGTACGTGCAGGAATTCTACACCCCGTCTTCTTAGCTCACCAACAGTATAGAGTATATCATCCGTGGCTATGGCCACATGTTGTACACCGGCTCCGTTGTAAAAATCAAGGTACTCTTCAATCTGTGATTTCTTTTTTCCGCTGGCGGGTTCGTTGATGGGAAATTTGATATATCCGTTTCCGTTGGATACTACTTTCGACATCAATGCGCTGTACTCGGTCGAGATATCCTGATCATCGAATGTTACCAGTAAACTAAAGCCCATCACTTTTTCGTAAAAGTCTACCCAGGTATTCATTTTACCCAACTCAACATTTCCAACGCAGTGGTCAACATACTTTAGTCCGATGGATTCTGTTTTCATCGTACTTTTGCGAGGCTTATATCCCGGGAGGAAAGGGCCCTTATAATTTTTCCGTTCCACAAATGTGTGGATAGTATCGCCATATGTTTTGATGGAGGATATAACCACTTCCCCAAACTCATCTTTCAATACTTCTGGCTTTTTAGCCTCTACAGCTCCGCGAAGGGTAGTTTCATGAAATGATTTAGTGGCGTCATCTACCCATAGGGCCAATACTTTTACACCATCGCCATGACGTTTAACATGCTCTGCTATTTCTGAATCTTTTTGTAACGATGTCGTTAACACCAGTCTGATTTTATTTTGCTGAAGCACATACGAAGCCCTGTCGCGAACCCCTGTTTCCGGACCGGCATAGGCCACGAGTTCAAACCCAAAGGCTGTCTGATAGAAGTGGGCGGCCTGCTTAGCATTACCCACGTAGAGTTCAATGTGATCAGTTCCGTTAATCGGAAGAAAATCGAGTGCCATACGAAATGTTGTTTACCGCTTGTAAAATTAAGGTTTGCAGGGCTAGGATGGAAGGCATATTGATCGTTTTGTTTCGATTCGCCCTTTTCAAATCCGATGATTTGAGTAATATTTGTGAAAAACCAAGTACATGGACATTAAGGCACTCGACAAAGCACTGCAGGAAATCGTTGGCTACAAAAAAGAACTGAGCAAAATTGATTATAACAACCCCAAGTATGACGACCTGGAGGAAAAACTACACGATTTAGAAGACGACTTTCAGGACGAATACGGGGAATATATGGAGGAAATCCTGCAAAAGGTTCACGACCAATACTGTCCAGATAACGATGTACTTCTGCCGATTGCGTACTTGGGAGATGGTGTTATTGTTGAGTTGGAAAAACTCCCTGGAAAAGATGCTCGATTAATGCTGGCTACAGGACCTACCCGAATTATCCTTGGAATTGGTAAGGACAAGCAGGAAGTAGTTTGGACTGCTCAATAAGTCATCGTCATTCTGAGCGAAGCGAAGAATTTAGTCATTAAAACCCCAACTTTCCTCTTACCCGTTTCAGTGTAGCGTGAGCAATTACTCTTGCCCTCTCTTCTCCTTGCCTTAATTTCTTATCCAGTTCAGCAGGATTGGAGAAGTAGAAGTTAAACGCTTCGCGTTCTTTCGCGAATTTCTGAGTGATCAATTCATAGAGTTCCTGCTTGGCATGACCGTAACCGTAATTACCACCGAGGTATTTTTTTCTAAGGTCAGCGGTTTGCTCTGGTGTGGCGATTAATTTATAGATCGCGAACACGTTATCCTTATCCGGGTCCTTAGGTTCTTCCAATGGTGTGCTATCCGTTACAATAGTTTTGATTTGTTTGAGCAACTCTTTGTCGGGTAAAAAGATATCGATGATGTTGCCGTATGACTTACTCATCTTTTGCCCATCCGTTCCCGGAATGGTCATTACCTCTTCAGCAATGCGTGCTTCGGGAACAACAAACGTTTCGCCATACTGATTATTAAAAGAGCTTGCAATGTCACGCGCCATCTCCACATGTTGTCGTTGATCTTTCCCTACCGGCACAACCTCAGCATCATATAAAATAATATCGGCTGTCATTAATACCGGATAAGTAAACAATCCGGCATTCACATCGGCCAGCCGATCTGACTTATCCTTAAAGGAATGCGCATTGGCCAGCATGGGAAATGGCGCAAAGCAGTTTAGATACCAGGTAAGTTCACATACTTCTGCGATCTGAGATTGACGGTAGAGGTAATTCTTCTCAATATCGAATCCGAAGGCAAGCCATGCTGCCGCTACGGCTCGTACATTATCAATACGCGTTTTCGCATCCTTTATCGTTGTTAGGGAGTGCAGGTCAGCAATGAAGAAGAAGGAGTCATTGCCCGGTTGTTTGGAAAGTTGGATGGCAGGGATAATGGCGCCTAGTAAATTGCCAAGGTGTGGTCTCCCGCTGCTTTGTATTCCGGTTAAAATGCGTGTCATAGAGGCGCAAAATAGTTTAAAATTGAGAATTGGGGATTGAAAATTGGGAATTGTTACTTTTGTTGAAACAGGAACTAAAAAGAATCGAATGAAACGTGTTGTATGGGTTGGGTTATTCGCAATGTCAACTACTTTGATGGCTCAGATAACCAAGCCGCTTCAATTCAAAGAGGAAACCTTTGATTTCGGAAAGGTGGTAGAGGCCAATGGGCCGGTAACCCATCAGTTTGAGTTCACCAATGTTTCAAGTCGGCCCATAAGAATTCTCTTAGTGAAACCATCGTGCGGATGTACTACGCCCGATTGGTCGAAGGAACCCGTGCAGCCCGGAAAGACAGGATTTATTCAGGCACGATTTGACCCCAAAGGAAGACCTGGATATTTTAATAAATCTCTTACCGTGACAACCGATGCCGATACGAATCCTATTGTATTACAGATCAAGGGATCAGTCGGTGCTGAAAACGAGGTTGACTTTACAGAGTTCAATGGCATCAATGGCAATTGGAGGGTGAAGACTTCTTCCCTGAATCTGGGAAAGGTTTATTTGAAGGATGAGTTTGTCGTTCGTGAGTTTGAAATTATGAACAGTGGCGCAAAACCAATTACCTATTTAAATAAGTACGATGGCCCCGTTTACATACGAGTTGCCGTTGAACCAAAAGTATTACAACCCAATGAGCGGGGCGTGGTGAAGCTGAGTTATAACGGAAAACTAAAAAACGAGTATGGATTTCAATCGGATAATGTAGTGATCCACACCGATGATGAACAGCAACCCATGAAGTCATTTTCAGTATACGCAACGTTAGAAGATTATTTCCCAACCTTAACTCCTGCTGAATTAGCCAAAGCTCCCAAGCTTCAAATTAATGAGGTGGCGGTTGACTTTGGTAGGATTAAGCAAAACCAGGCTGCTGCCCGGGCTGTCTCCATAACGAATACGGGAAAATCACCTTTACAACTGAAGTCCGTTCAGGGAAACTGTACCTGTATCACCACTTCAACCGATAGTAAAACCCTGAAACCGGGTGAGAGTACCAGTATCAAAATCTCATTTAACCCACAAGATCGCAAGGGTACCCAGCAAAAGGCGGTGACAGTGTACTCCAATGATCCGCAAAATCCGGTACAACGAATTACGTTTACCGCGTATGTTGAAGATTAGAACGAATGTGTCGTATGGGTGACTAAGTAGAAGGAGTGGTTGTGGTTACTTTGCTCTAAATAATTTTGTATGAGAAAAGTATCAATCATTGCACTGCTCGTTATAGTATCCATTTCTGTTATGGGCCAGAAACCTGAAATTTATAACACGAAAGCAGGCGCCATTCGGGGCTACGACCCGGTAGCCTATTTTGTCACGGGTAAAGCAGAGAAGGGTGATACGTTACTTACGCAAAGCTATAAAGGGGCAGATTGGTATTTCGCTTCTGCTGAAAACCTTGAGACTTTCAAAGCGAATCCTGAAAAGTACATTCCTCAATTTGGCGGTTATTGTGCATATGCAGTTTCACAAAATTATACCTATGCGGGCGATCCGCTTGCGTTCACGGTTGTGGATGGTAAACTGTATTTGAATGCCAGCCAGGGTGTGGCTAAAAAATGGTCAGCCAATAGAGATGAGTATATTCAAAGTGCCAACATCAACTGGCCTGAAGTGTTAAAAAAATAGTTCAGTTTAAGGTTCCTAGGAGCCCGAACTTTGACCTTATACAAACGCCTGGATATCCGTGATCTCTTTTCCTAAAATCAGCAAGTGAATATCGTGTGTGCCTTCATAGGTGATTACCGATTCGAGGTTTGCCATGTGTCGCATGATCGGGTACTCACCGGTAATTCCCATGCCCCCATGAATTTGGCGAGCTTCACGGGCAATCTCCAAAGCAACCTGTACATTGTTTCGCTTTGCTAATGAGATTTGTGCCGTGGTGGCTTTGCCTTCATTCATTAAGGTTCCCAATCGCCAGTTGAGCAACTGTGCTTTTGTGATTTCGGTGAGCATCTCGGCCAGTTTCTTTTGCACCAATTGAAATGAGCCAATGGGTTTACCAAATTGAATTCTTTCTAATGAATAGCGCCTTGCTGAATCGTAACAATCCATCGCTGCCCCGATCGCACCCCACGCTATTCCATAGCGGGCCGAATCAAGGCACATCATGGGTGCACCTAAACCACTTTTACCCGGCAATAAATTTTCTTTAGGAACTTTCACATTATCAAATACCAGTTCACCGGTGGCACTGGCACGCAGTGACCACTTGCCATGTGTTTCGGGTGTAGTGAAACCGGGCATGCCCCGCTCTACAATCAATCCATGAATTCTTCCTTGCTCATTCTTCGCCCACACTACGGCTAAATCGGCTTTTGGTGAGTTTGAAATCCACATCTTGGCGCCATTCAATAAATAATGATCGCCCATATCTTTAAAGTGAGTAACCATCCCGGATGGATTTGATCCGTGATCCGGTTCTGTCAATCCAAAGCAGCCAAGCCACTCTCCGGATGCCAGCTTGGGTAAATATTTTTTACGTTGTTCTTCACTTCCAAATTTATAAATGGGATACATCACAAGCGATCCCTGCACTGACGCAGTCGAGCGCATACCGGAGTCACCGCGTTCAATCTCCTGCATGATGATGCCATAGGATATGTAATCCATTCCCCCGCAACCGTACTCCACAGGTAGGGTGGGGCCAAACGCTCCGATCTCTCCAAATTTCCGCACGATTTCATAGGGGAAATGTGCGCGCTGAGCCCAGTCTTCAATGTATGGGCTGATTTCGCGTTTCACAAAATCACGCACTGCCCCTCTCACCATTTTATGCTCTTCTGTCAATAAGCTGTCAATAGCATAAAAATCGGGATGATCGTAAACATCCTGTTTTAATGATTTTTTGGCTTTTACTTCTGCATTGGCGGTATGGGAAGACATAGGATTTTGTTTAATTGCGGGCAAATTTAGCGAACTATACCGATTGAAAAAGAGTGTTTTCGCCCATTTATTCTACTACCGATTAGACTAAAAACTGACTCATGGATAAACAACCTGATTTACAGGAACAACTTAAAAAGCTTCAGGAGAAATATGCTGTGATGGGACAGGATTTATCCTCTTACCTCGATGGCTTGTTGCACTCCGACTACCTTACGTATTGGGATTACATTCACTTGGATACGTTGTTGAGTTTGCAAAACCCCAAAACAAGTTTTGCCGATGAGCGGGTGTTTATTATGTATCACCAGATTACAGAATTGTATTTCAAATTGATTCTGTGGGAAATCGAGCAAATAGCCGCCACCGAAAAGCTATCAGAAAAATTTTTCACGGATCGGTTAGACCGGATCGTTCGGTATTTCAAACACCTTTCGAATTCCTTCGATATCATGGTGGATGGTATGGAGCGTGATCAGTTCTTAAAATTCAGAATGGCATTGTTGCCGGCCAGCGGATTTCAATCGGCCCAATACCGATTGATTGAAATTTATTCTACTGACATGATTAACCTGGTAGCGCCTGCAGAACGTCAGACCTTAGTGGCTGCGAACATTGATCAGCAATTGGAAAAATTGTATTGGCGAAGTGGAGCTACCGAACTCGCCACAGGAAAGAAGACACTTACCCTCCAGCAATTTGAAGCGAAATATATGAACGAGTTTAAGGAAGTGGGATTGAAATACAAAGGGAGAAACTTGAGAGCACTCTATAAGAAATATTTTGAGGGTAATAGTGAGGTCATTAAACGGCTTCGTGAGTTTGATACCCTTGCCAACGTACTTTGGCCATTGGCACACATGCGTTCTGCGGGACATTACCTTCATAAAGATCCGGAAGATATCAAAGCAACTGGCGGTACGAATTGGCAAAAGTATTTACCTCCTCGTTTTCAAAAAATCATGTTCTTCCCGGAGTTGTGGAGTGAGCAGGAAAAGGCAGAGTGGGGGAGTGCTGCGTTTAAGAAAAGTTAAACTGAAGCCATGGTTCGTGTCGATACGAACCTTGGCTTTAGAATACCAATTCAGCCCGTTCGTGCAGGTAAATTCAAACGTTAAAATTTCTGCGTAAATTTATCACGTCAAAATCCGTGGCGTGAAAAAGGTCCTTTCTATAGTGTTTTTTGCCTCCTCAGTGGCATCTAATCTTTTTGCCCAGGGCTACACGCGCCAATCGTACCACGATGCCGAAAGGAAAAGCCTGAAGGAGGTCTACCAGGTAAAGGATACCATTCGCAATGTTTTGCATGGCCGGTACATTTCGTATTACCTCAACGGCAATGTCGAATCCAAAGGACTTTTTTCGAATAATGAAACCAATGGCGTATGGGAGTTTTTCTATGAAACCGGCAATCTAAAAATGCGGGGAGTACTTCGGCAAAATTCCAACTATGGCTTATGGGAATATTTCTTTGAGAGTGGTCAGAAGAGTATGGAGGGAACCATTAACGGTAAGAACCGGGAAGGGCAATGGAAAATGTATTTTGAGAACGGACAGGTAAAAGAAATTGGAGACTACAAGAACAACCGAAGAGTAGGCGTATGGAAGACATATTTTGAAGACGGGATTCTTCACGGAGAAATTGAATATACGGATGATTTTGGCCGGTATACGGAATATTATCACTCTGGAAAAGTGTTTGGTGAAGGACCAAAAATTGGAAGCAAATTAGTTGGGCATTGGCGGTACTTTGCGGAGGATGGTACGCTGCAACGCGAAGGTGATTATGAAAATAATAAACGTCATGGTGAATGGATTAGCTATTATCCCAGTGGAGTAGTCGCATCGAGAGGCAAATATGAAAACGATGTGCCCGTAGGAAAGTGGGAGTATTATTTTGAGGATGGTAAAGTGAGTTCATCGGGACAGTACTTAGGCGGTCAGAAACAAGGATACTGGAGTGCTTATAGTTCGGCAGGTGTATTGGAGAATGAGGCCACCTACGATAAGGGTACTGGCGAGTATCGTGAATATTATGCCAGTGGAAAATTAAAATCAAAAGGGCTAGTGATTGACGGAAACAGAACCGGTCATTGGGATTACTTTTTCGAAAATGGAAAGAAAGAGGGAGAAGCAGAGTATGATTTAGGAAAGGGTGTATACAAAGGCTACTACCCTGATGGTGCTCTTCAAACCAAAGGTGAAATGGAGAATGAAAAGAGAGTAGGCACCTGGGAGATTTATGAGCGCGATGGAAAACTTTCCGGATACTATAAACCTTTCTACGATGAAAAAAATCTGGGAAAGGAAATTGTGGAGTTGACCAAAAAGCAACCAGTAGTGAATAAGGCTCGCGGGAGACGCTTTACCTATTTCGATGCACGTTCGAATGAATTCAGGGGTGTAATCCTTGGCGGAAATCCGGTGCTGATGTTTGCCGGGCGATTCCCGATGGGCGTGGAGTTTTATTCCCAGGAACGGCTGGGTCATGAGTTTGAATTTATTGGTATCCGCGATCCGTTCTTCCAAGCCGATGAAAATATTCCTACCGGAAAAGATTTTGAACGCGGGTATTCGATTGCGATCAAGCAAAAGTTTTATAATACGGTAAAGGTGGGCATGTGGTATTTCGGGCAGGAGATACGGTTCACCAATTTTGGCCACTTCAAGAATGTTGCCCCGCAACCGGATAATGTGATTACCATCAGCGCTTCCGAACAGCGCATTGAGTATGGTATACTATTAGGCTATCGCATAATGCAACGCAATAATTCCAGTGGGTTTACTATTGATATTTTCACCTCGCTTGATGCGGGATACCGTTCGGTGGATATGCAACCTGAATATGAGGAGTACTTCCAGGGTGTAAACCAATCAAAATTTGTGAGCAGTGTTCATGTGGGCTTGAACTTGGGCAATGTGTTTTCGAGTCGGTAGATTTTACGTTATTGCAACTATTGAAGGATAAATACCTTCTTATGAATACGAAAGAACTCATTCTACAGCCCGAAGAGGCTTTCAACGAAGAATTATTTCAATCCACCCTTTATCAAAAACTGGGGCTAAAAGAAGATGGGGACATCTTTGTAAAGCCCATTAAGCGATCAATTGATGCTCGGGCAAGAAATGTAATTGTCAGGGTGATGTGTGAGATTTATCCTGCAAAGGAAAAGGTACCCTTTGTCACGTATTCAAAAGATTATCGTAATGTCAGTGATGCTCGCCAGGCGATTATTGTAGGTTCTGGTCCGGCAGGTCTATTTGCCGCGTTGCGATTGATAGAGCTTGGCATTAAACCCATTGTACTGGATCGTGGAAATGAAGTTCGTGCACGCAGACGAGATTTGGCGGCCATCAATAAAGAGCATATCGTTAATCCTGAATCAAATTACTGCTTTGGTGAAGGTGGAGCGGGTACCTATTCGGATGGCAAATTATATACGCGTTCGAAGAAGAGGGGTGATGTCACGCGCATTCTTGAAATTTTGGTAGCTCATGGCGCAAAGGAGGAAATTCTCTTTGATGCGCATCCCCATATCGGCACGAATAAGCTACCGATGCTGGTCATGGAACTGCGTAAAAGTATTTTAAATGCCGGTGGTGAAATACACTTCAATACAAAAGTTACAGACCTGGTGCTGAATGGAGACCACATGAGTGGTGTCGTTTTACAATCCGGAGATATTATTAAAGGTGAAGCCGTGATTCTGGCGACCGGCCATTCTGCCCGGGATATTTTTGAATTACTGGACAAGAAAAAAATACTGATCGAAGCTAAGCCATTTGCGCTAGGGGTAAGGGTTGAGCATTCTCAGGAATTGATTGACAGAATTCAATATCATTGTCCGGTAAATCGCGGTCCTTATTTGCCGGCATCTTCCTATGCTTTAGTTCATCAGGCAATAATCCAACAGGCTGAGCGTGGTGTATTTTCATTTTGCATGTGTCCGGGCGGTTTCATTGTGCCTTCAGCCACATCTCCGGGAGAGGTTGTTGTGAATGGTATGAGTCCGTCCCGTAGAGATTCAAAGTTTGCCAATTCAGGAATTGTGGTAGCGGTTGAAGAAAAGGACTTTAAAGACTATGCAAAATTTGGTCCATTGGCCGGTATGTATTTTCAACAAGCGATTGAGCAGAAAGCATGCGTGTTGGCAGGAGGTACGCAGGCTGCACCGGCTCAGCGACTTGTGGATTTTGTAGAGAAGAAGTACTCAGCTTCCTTGCTCGAGACTTCCTATCAACCCGGGTTGACTTCTATCGATCTTCGGGATGTATTGCCCAATTTCATTGCTGACGGGTTGAGGCAAGGATTTAAAAGTTTTGGAAACAAAATGAAGGGATACTTAACCAATGAGGCCCAGATAGTTGGTGTAGAAAGCCGAACCTCTTCGCCTGTACGCATCCCACGCCATAAGGAGACTCTGGAACATACTCAGGTTAAAATGTTATTTCCATGTGGAGAGGGGGCAGGATATGCCGGAGGAATTGTTTCGGCTGCCATGGATGGAGAGCGGTGTGCCGAAGCAGTGATGAATGCATTAAAAAATAAGCCCTAAGATTTTTTGTCCTTAGGGCTTATCAGTTTTTAGAAACTATTACTTAGCCGAGAGCCAGGATTGGCGTATAGCCAATTGCTCAGGTGTTGCATTTTCATTAAAGGTGATAATGAATCGTTTCTTTCGCTCTACCTTTTTTAAGGTTGCTTTTAGTTCAACTTCCTTTTGGTCTCCAGCTTCATTTTTTCGCAGAACGCCATAGGTAAGTTCTTTTCCTTCCACTAAACTACCCTGATGTTTCTGGATAAAGGCTCCCAGTGCAGGGCCCAGGTCGGGTATCATCTCGCCATTCAACTTAACCAACACATCTCCATTCTGAAATCCGAGGGCTTTGCCTTGATCATTTAATGCATCAGCATTTCCAATGGCCAACTTTGGTTTGTTATCAATCTGTACAATGGTTAGTGCACTATTTTCAAATCCTATGCTCAATTCCAGGTTGGTTAATTCAGCATTATAGTTTACACCGACTAATGCAAAAGTCTGTTCCAGTGGAAGTTTTTCCGGGCCTCCTACGTAACGCTTTAAAAACTCGCCTATTTCGGGGTATGTGAGGCTGGTGATTTCGTCAAACAGCATTTCATCTTCGAAGGCTTTATTTTTTCCGAATTTCTTTGAAAGGTCAGCCACCAGATTTTGCATTCCATACTTTCCATTAGATAATTTTCTAAGATTGATATCCAGGCACAAACCAATCAGCGCACCTTTCAGGTAAACATTCTGGTATTGGTCGTTGTATTTATCCAAGGTAAACTTGCTGATGTCGGTAAAGGGTACCTCGTCCATAAACTGACTGGCGCCAAGCATCTTTTGGCGAATCATGTCCAGGTACTTTTCTTGAGAGACTAACCCATATTTCACTTGTACATTTCCAGCAAAGTATTCGGTAACGCCTTCATACAACCATAGATGCTTGGACATCTTGGGGTCATTGAAGTCGAAGTTATGAATCTCTTCCGAGTGAATGGTAAGGGGTGTTACGATGTGGAAGAATTCGTGGGCCGCAAAATCGCGTAGCTGTTGATTCATTTCAGCAATCGTAGTTTCGGGCATGTAGTAGAATGATGAATACGAGTGCTCCAATGCACCATAGCCGAGTACGGTTGGGTCATTGAAGAAATAGAATATAAATGCATACTTATCTACAGGCAAAGTACCCCCCAGATATTCTTTCTGAGCTTGAAGTACTTCACGTACACTGTTTGCAATTTCTTTCGAATTTATTTTTCCATTGGGTGAATATGAACTAATCAACACCTCTGTATTTCCGACCTTAATGACCGCGGTGTCTGCTTTACTGTACATTACCGGTGAGTCGATAAGTTTGTCATAGTCTTCTACGGTATAAGTATCCACGCGCTTGCTGTCATTGGCGGGGCCTTTCTCCTTTGTGAATTTAGTCACAGGCTCTCCGGTTTTCTGTGCAATCAAGCCTGTCGCACCGTAATGTTCTTTATCGCGAATAACATTAAAAGTGAATGGTACTTCTTTTAATCCATCAAAGTATCCGAAAAAACCGCTGGTATTGATCACATAGTTTTTTCCATCTTCAATGTTGGTGGCGGCCATGGGATATATTTTTTCTCCTTCAATTTTTGTATCGAGAATATCCTCAACCCAGTAGCTGATTTTCAGAAGTTTGGTGGCATCTTTGATTTTCCAGGAATTGTCGTTGAGACGCTCAACCACCAGGGGTTTTCCTTTTTTGTCGGTAGCCTGAAGATCAGAGATAAATCGACCGTAATCAGCAATGCTGTACGTACCGGGAATTATTTTGGGGAGACTAAACGTTATTTCAGGAGTGGTGATGGAGGGTGCTGATAATTCGACATATACTTTATCGTCAACCACTTTAGTGAGATCCACCGTGTATTGGTAGGAGGTAGCTCCTTTTTTTGATTGTGAGTGTCCTGAAACAGTAATGGCCAGGATAGTAATAATGACAACAATTGTTTTACGCATAGATTAATCTTTTAATAAGACCACAAAAATAGATTTATTATTCAACTGAAAGTAAGACACTTTGTTTAAACGGTAGAATACACCATTTTACGTGAGTTCCGGTAAAATAAAGTGATACTGGCACGATAGGTCGTCTGAACGTGAATTTTGTTACATGAAAAGAACAGTAATTGTCGGGGCAACCACGAATAGGGGGCGCTATGCTTACCTGGCGGCAGAAATGCTAACCGAATTCAAGCATGAGATTGTTCCTGTAGGGATAAAAAATGGCGAGGTATTTGGAAGGCAAATTCTCAATATTCGCGAAAAGCCATTGGTATCGGATGTAGATACCATTACGTTGTATATCGGCCCTCAGCATCAACCTGAATGGTATGATTATTTACTCGGTTTAAAACCCAAGCGCATCATTTTTAATCCCGGAACGGAAAATGAAATGTTTGAGCGCATGGCCGAAGAAAAAGGAATTGAAGCGGTAGAAGCTTGTACCTTGGTTATGCTGAGAACGGGTCAATACTAATCAATCGGTGCCCTTCTGTTTTGCAATCACCCCTACATGAACAATCTTCCACTGGCCGTTTTGTTTTTCAAGCACTCTGACTTCAGCTTGCTCATCACGGCCTAAATTATCTTGAACCTTCTGTGTAAATCGAGCATAGGCTGCATTACCATAGACCCGAACCTCCATCCAGTTCCTTTCCATCTTAGCGGTGGAGGGTTTTACGGTTCTGAAGTAGTCTGCAAACCCTTTATCGATAGCTTCCCAGCCCTCAAAGAAATTCACATCGGTGGTATCCGCGAAAGACCAATACGAATAGGGTGCATGCACCCAGGATTCTGCCCATGTTTTATAATCTATTTCGAAGAAAGCTTTCGATTCTTTATCAATGGCGGCTTTAACCAATTCAACCTCATTTTGACTGGTAGGGGTAGGCTGATTCTTTTTCTTTTTGCCTTGCGCAAAGGATGCGGTGAGGGCCAATGTCAAAAGGGCAAGCGCGAAAATAATACTGCTTTTTTTCATGGCGGAGGGGTTTTATAGGCTACTTTAAATTTACCGAAAATCCCTTAAAAAAACAGGCATGTTGTGCCCTCGTTTATACATGACTAAAGTCATATTGCCAGATTGCAATTAAGTGTATATTCAGGGACTAACTAAAAAAATACTCATATGTTATCCGAAGAAGCAATCACCAAGATCAATAAGTTACGGGTGAAACCAGGCAAAAAAATAAGTCTGAAAGACTATGACACCAAGTACAAGGGCAAAACGCTTAATAAAGCAGAGGCAGAAAAATTATTGGAAGTGGGCCGTAAACACCTTGTGGAAATCCAGGATAAGTTATACGCGCATAACCAATTTAGTGTGCTCATTATTTTTCAAGCCATGGATGCTGCCGGAAAGGATGGTGCCGTTAAGCACATTATGTCTGGTTTTAATCCACTGGGGGTAAAAGTGTATAGTTTTAAAGCACCTACCTCTCATGAATTGGACCACGATTTTTTCTGGAGGCATAACCTTGGGTTGCCTGCACGGGGAGAGATTGCCATCCATAATCGCTCACATTATGAAAATGTTTTAGTTACCAAGGTTCACCCGGAGTGGGTTTTGAATGAGAACATCCCTGGAGTAAGTTCACTCAAGGATATTAACGATAAGTTCTGGAAAAAGAGATACAAGCAGATTAACCGATTTGAAAAAAATCTGGCTCAGAATGGCATGCTCATCCTGAAATTCTTTTTACACGTATCGAAGAAGGAGCAGAAGAAAAGGTTTATGGAACGCATTGACGACCCTTCAAAAAATTGGAAATTCTCCCTCTCAGACCTTAAGGAGCGCGCCTTCTGGAATGATTATCAGAAAGCATTTGAAGACGCGATCAGTGCCACTTCGCAGAATCATGCACCATGGTTTGTTATACCGGCCGATGATAAGTGGTATGCCCGATTGGCAATCGCTGCTGTAATCTATAAGGAATTTGAAAGGCTGAAGTTGAGTTACCCTACCGTAAATGAAACACAAAAGGCAGAATTGCAAAAAGCCAGAATTGTGCTGATGGCCGAGGAAGATGGTAAGAATGGTGAAAGCAAGAAAAAGGAAAAGAAGAAAAGCGTAAAGAAGATTGCGGTAACTGAAAACTCAAACGGAAAAGGCTAGGGGGTATTACTAATCTTAATCGGAACACTATTTTGGTGAACGATCGTTCCTTTGGCGGTCAGGTCTTCAATAATTTTGGAGATATTGACTTCGTCTTTGTTGACAGGATTATCCACTAATACAAACAAGCTTAATTTCGGTAACTCGGTAACCTTGCTGGGTATTACGCTGATGTTATTGGCGGATATATCAATGTTTTCAATAACCGGTAAGTCAAAAATAAAATCAGGAAAGTCTGATAGTTTGTTATCGTTAACCCTGAGTATGGTTAACCTTTTCAGTGCTCCGAGTGACACTGGTAACATGAAAAGCCGGTTATTAGATAAGTAAAGCTCTCTTAGGTTGGTGAGCTCGCTTATATCGTCCGGAATAGAAACAAGTTGATTATTCGAGAGGTAAAGAATTTCAAGATTTTTGAGTTTACTGATTTCAGGATCAACACGCTCAATTTCATTGTAATAAAGATCGATTGTTTTTAATGACGAAAGATCATAAACCCCCGGAGGGATGCTTTTTAATTTATTATGATAGAAGGACATCTCCTCCAACTCTGTTAACGCACCGATGTTTTCACTCACCTCAGTAATCTCATTATAGTTGAGCGAGAGTTTCTTAAGGGAAGTAAAGTTGCCAATCGCATCGGGTATTTTTTGGATTTTATTCTTTTGAAGATTCAGTTCAATGAGTGAAGTATGGGGTATCGGTTTTAAATCGGTAAGCGTAAGATTGTTTTCCAGTAAATTAAGTTTTTTGAGTTTCTTATTTTGATACACATCAGGAAAACTGGTCAATCCAATGTTTCGACTTAAATCGAGTTCTTCCAGCGAAGAGAATTTCTTGTACGACTTCGGTAATGCGTCAGCCTCCATACCGCGAAGAAGTAATTCTTTGGTGACGTTATTTTTTCCAAGTTTTAAGGGGCGCTTGGTTTGATTATTATACACGTAGATGCTTTTAACCTTAGGAAGTCTCGCTAAACTCTTAGGTAACTTCTTTACATTGGTGTTGACAAGTTCGAGTTCTTCAAGATTTGTGCAACTGATTATGTTTTTTGGGATTTTAGTGTAGCCACCGGATAAACTTAGTTTGGTTACAGTAACAGGATTTACCTTGCCACTAAAAAGATCTTCATACGAGGTGAATGTTTTATCGGGCGTGTAAATGGTTTTGTAGCCGATGATTTTTTCACGTAGGGCAAACTGTAGTTTAAAGAGACTGTCCAACTCTTGGGCGGATTCCGCAGTACGCTCACGCTTGAATGTATCCTGAATAGCGACCTGAAGGTTTGCATATTCAATAGAATCCGTTCGGTTGTTAAATACCGGTACTGACTGCTGTGCTATTACGGAAGAAGCCTTTATTAAGATAAAAAATAGAAGCCAGTTTTTCATGGTTGTGCGTTAACGGTCATACAATCCGTCACTAAATAGAAAGACACTTTGGGGGCCGTCAACAAAGCTAATTTTTTGTTCGATAAAGGTGTAAAAATCCCTAATTATCACCATAAAAAACACTATTTTTGACGGTTTTAACAGAAAGAAATGTGTGCATTAAAAGCAAATGTTCCGGCTAGCTATTCGGCCAGTAATATTCAAGTTTTAGAGGGATTAGAGGCGGTTCGGAAGAGACCCGCCATGTATATCGGTGATGTGAGTACAAAAGGACTTCATCACCTGATCTGGGAAGTAGTGGACAACTCCATTGACGAGGCCCTGGCAGGGCATTGTGATGAGATTCGGGTGACCATCAATACGGACAATTCTGTCACGGTGGAAGATAATGGCAGAGGGATTCCGACAGACATGCATGAGAAGGAAAAGCGGTCGGCCCTGGAAGTGGTGATGACCGTACTTCATGCGGGGGGTAAATTTGATAAGAATACGTACAAGGTTTCGGGTGGACTTCATGGCGTAGGGGTATCGTGCGTGAACGCACTCTCCGAAGTATTAACAGCTACGGTTTATCGTGACGGTAAAGTTTGGGAGCAGGAATATCATCGTGGCATTCCACAATACCCGGTTCGGGTGGCTGGGGACTCTACCAGACGTGGCACAACCGTAACCTTTCTTCCGGATAAGGAAATATTCACGGTTTCTGAATATAACTACGAAACAGTTGCTTCTCGTTTGCGGGAATTGTCATTCCTGAACCCTGGGATAGCAATTTACCTGACTGATATTCGTGAACTGGATGAAAAAGGTGAGGGACGTAGCGATAAATTTTTATCGGTAGGTGGCTTACGTGAGTTTGTAGAGTATATCGACTCCACCCGGGAGAAACTTATTGCCGAACCGATCTATATCGAGAACAATAAGGGTGATATACCCATTCAGGTGGCATTAAACTACAACACTTCGTTTAGCGAAAACCTGGTATCCTATGTCAATAACATTAATACCCACGAAGGTGGTACGCACGTAGCGGGGTTTAGAAGAGCGCTAACAAGGACTTTAAAGGCCTACGCAGATAAATCAGGATTATTAGAGAAAGTAAAAATTGAAATCAGTGGAGAAGACTTTCGCGAAGGTCTTACTGCCGTGATTTCTGTAAAAGTAGCTGAACCGCAATTCGAAGGTCAAACAAAAACCAAACTCGGTAACTCGGAAGCGATGGGTTCAGTGGATCAGGCTGTAGGAGAAGTGCTTCAGTACTATTTAGAAGAACACCCGCGCGAAGCCAAGCTTATTGTTAGCAAAGTGATTCTGGCCGCCCAGGCGCGCCATGCTGCGCGCAAAGCACGTGAGATGGTGCAACGCAAAAATGTATTGAGCGGTACAGGGTTGCCCGGAAAACTGGCAGACTGTTCAAGTACCGATCCGGGTATCTGTGAATTATACTTGGTGGAGGGTGACTCTGCAGGAGGTTCTGCTAAACAAGGAAGGGATAGAAATTTTCAGGCCATACTTCCTTTGCGTGGTAAGATCCTTAACGTTGAGAAAGCACAGGAGCACAGAATTTATGAGAACGAGGAAATCAAGAATATGATCACTGCCCTGGGCGTGAGTTTCGGTACACAGGAGGATGACAAGGCGTTGAACATGACGAAGCTTCGCTACCATAAAGTAATCATCATGACCGATGCGGACGTTGATGGTAGCCATATTCGCACCTTGATATTAACGTTCTTCTTTCGATACATGCGTGGTCTTATTGAAAATGGTTACGTCTATATTGCCCAACCTCCATTATACCAGGTTAAGAAAGGAAAGATTGAGCGTTATTGCTGGACTGAGGAAGAACGAATTGCTTTGGTGAAAGAACTTGGTGAGGGAAAAGAAGAATCGGTGGGTGTGCAGCGCTACAAAGGTTTGGGAGAAATGAATCCTGAACAACTTTGGACCACCACGATGGATCCGGACAAGCGCACCTTAAAGCAGGTGAGCATCGAATCAGCCGCAGAGGCAGATCACTTGTTCTCTATGTTAATGGGGGATGAGGTGGCGCCTCGAAGAGAGTTTATCGAGAAGAATGCCAAGTACGCCCGCATTGATGTATAAATTTTTTCACCTGATGATGTCTGTATGAGTGAAGTGATTAGCGCCACGGAAAAGGTTGGCCAGCAGATAGCAGGGAGTAATTATATAAGTCGTGATTTAAGCTGGCTTCAGTTTAACTACCGTGTACTGGATCAGGCAAAGCATGCTGAACGAAGTATTTTTGATCGGCTCCGCTTTTTGTCCATTACCGCTTCTAACCTCGATGAGTTTTGCACCATTCGCCTGGGTAGTTTATACAATTACCTCGATTATGGTAAAGAGCGTTTTGATTATAACGGTCAGCGCGAGGAGCCTTTCCGAAAAGTATTGTTATCGGAAACACAAAAGTTTTATAAGGATCAGAATGAATATTACGTCAAAGAGTTAAAGCCTCAGTTTGAGAAGAATGGTTTTGTGATTGGCGATTACCGGAGCATGACCGTGGAACAGGTTAAGCTGGTTAACGACTACTTCCTGAAAACCGTGTTCCCGATGCTCACTCCGATGTTGTTTGATAATTATCACACATTCCCGACCTTAAAGAATAATCGTTTGCTTTTCGGTGTAGTTACCCGGGTTCCCAGTGATACACCAGCCCAGCAAAAGGTATCGTTCATTCAAATACCCAGTAATGTTCCTCGATTTTTTGAACTGAATGATTTTGTCTCGCGGATGTTTATTCCCATTGAAGAAATTATCCGGCAGAACATTCATCACTTATTCCGAAATGTGGAGATAACGGGTGTCACCTTGTTCCGCATCAATCGTAATGGAGATTTTACGCTGGAGGAGAGTGAGGATATTGAAACGAATTTCCTGGAAGAGCTTAAGCGAAAATTGAAAACCAGAAGATCGGGCAGGGTCGTGCGACTTGAAGTAGAAGAGTTTCCTGATCCATGGATTATACGACTCCTGAAAATTCAATGGGATCTTGATGAAAGTAATATTTTCAGTATTCCATCCGGGAGTATGATTGATTTCATGGGCCTCACACAAATTGTCAACCATAAAGATTTTAAAGACAAGCGTGTTCAACCCCGGCCTCCGGTAAAACCTGTCAGTTTCCCTGAATATGGCACAAAGGACCTGTTTGAGATTTTGAAAAACAGGGATATTATGCTTCATCATCCATACAACTCAATAGAGCCTGTATTGGAGATGCTGGAGAAGGCTGCGGATGATGTAGCGGTACTTTCCATTAAGATTACGATTTACCGCGTGGCGCAAGATTCACGCGTGACGGCCGCCTTACTGCGTGCCGCAGAAAACGGAAAACACGTGGCTGTTTTGTTTGAAGTGAAAGCACGCTTTGATGAGGAAAATAATTTACGTGAAGCGCAGAGGTTGCAGCAAGCAGGTTGTTTTGTGATTTATGGAGTAAGCAGTCTGAAGACACATACGAAACTATTGCTGATTGTTCGTAAAGAAGAGGATGACAAGGTTTATCGTTACGTTCATTTGAGTAGCGGAAATTACAACGAAACCACTTCCAGGTTTTATACGGATATCGGTTTGTTGACCTCTAAGGAAATTTACGGACAAGACGTTTCTGAATTCTTCAATGTAATCACAGGACATTCACAACCCACTGCATACCGCAACCTGATCACTTCACCGCGCGATATGCGCATTCAGCTTTGTAACCTGGTGAAACGTGAAGCAGAAAATGCAAAAAAGGGACTGAGTTCGGGCATTGTCATTAAAATCAACTCCTTCCAGGACAAAGAACTGATCGATGAGCTCTACCTGGCTTCTCAGGCGGGTGTTCAGATTAAGTTAATCATTCGGGGAATTTGCTGCCTTCGTCCTAATAGGAAAGGACTTAGTGAGAATATTGAAGTGAGGTCAATCGTAGGTGAATTTCTGGAACATTCTCGTATCTATTATTTTCATAATGAGGGTGACCCCAAAATTTATATTGGCAGCGCGGATGCCATGGTAAGAAGTTTCGACCGTAGAATTGAATCCCTGTTCTTGTTGGAAGATGATTTGCTAAAAAAGCAGGCCACTAATAATCTCGCCTACAACCTGAAGGATAATGTCAATTCCTATAGTATGAATGAAGATGGCTCATACGTGAAGCGGGAAATAAATGGTGAGCCTCCTTTTAATATCCATAAAGAATTTTACAACGTATCGAAGGAAATCATTTCCGCAGTAAAACTATTCTGACACGTTATTTCTGTGCCACGTTGGTGAAAGCGTGATCGAATGAATCCGACTTTTTGTGTGTATTCTTTTCAAAAAGGTGTAGCAACATACCGTCTTTCAACCCTACTTCAGGTACCAATATATATTTTGCCTGAGACCATTCCATTACACGCATGTAGATATCACTGGCTGGAATAATAACGTCAGCACGGTCGGGGTTCATTTGGAGTTTATAAATTCGTTCCTCCAGTGTATTCGATTCAATGAGTTCTTTTACTTCCCGTATTCTTTTTAACGACATCAGTCGGTGAGGTTTCAGTTGAGCAAGTTCAAATATCTTGCTGATGTTTCCCCCAGTTCCTACCGCAGTTATTTTACCATATTCACGCTTGACATTTTCCTTCACCCACTGCTCCATATCCGACCAGATTTGTGGCTGGTCCTGATTTTCAAGAATTCGAACCGAACCAATCTTAAACGACTTGGTTTTAATTTTCTTTCCCTTAGTGAAAAGGTTCAATTCTGTACTACCACCGCCTACATCAATATGGATGTAGGTAGAATCTGTTAGATACGAACCGATTGCTTTATTCACCAGCTCCGCTTCCAAATCTCCATCAATCACTTCGATAGTAATCCCAAACTCCTCTTTGATTTGCGCTACAAGTTCTGCTCCGTTTTCCGATTCGCGCATGGCTGAGGTAGCACAAAACATATAATCATCCACCTCATAAAGTTCAATAAGGAGTTTATAGGCATGCATCAACTTTTTGAATCTGGCAATACTTCGATCGCTGAGCCGTCCATTGACAAATACATCATGCCCCAATCGGAGAGGAAAACGAATGTATTCCATTTTTTTAAAGAGTGTTCGTTTACCGTTGTCGAGAATAGAAGAAACCTGAAAACGGATGGCGTTGGAGCCGATGTCAATGGCAGCTAGCTTCATGAATGCGTAAAATTACGCTATTGATTTTTCTTTTTATGAAGTTATTGATTTTCTTTGTGTGAACTTATCCAGAAAGACCGAGGGTTGGGCCCGAAGACGTCTTAGCATCCTATCTCCCTCACAAGAGGTGTTGTGCTAAATCCCATCTGCCAACGATTGCAATCGCAGGCGGAGAAGATAAGTAACCCCATCACTACAGGGCTCTCTGGATAGTACACGTAAGGATCGAGAGCATGATGAAAATCGAAGACATTCTAAAGGAGCGCATTATGGTGATTGATGGTGCTATGGGTACCATGATCCAGCGCCATAAACTGGAAGAAAAGGACTTTCGGGGAGAGCGATTTAAGGATCACCCGTATCCCCTAAAGGGAAATAACGACCTCTTGTCCATTACGCGGCCGGATATCATTAAGGATATACATCGTCAATATTTTGAAGCGGGTGCGGATATAATAGAGACCAATACGTTTAGCGGTACCTCCATTGCGCAGGCGGATTATCACCTTCAATCTATTGTATATGAGTTAAATTATCAATCAGCAAAAATTGCCCGCGAAGTAGCGGATGAGTTCACCAAAAAGGAACCTCACAAACCCAGATTTGTAGCCGGATCAATGGGGCCTACCAACAAGACGGCTTCGTTATCACCCGATGTGAATAATCCGGGCTATCGGGCAATTACCTTTGATGAATTGGTGGTTGCGTATAAAGAACAAGCCAAAGGGTTAATTGATGGTGGCTCTGATATGCTTCTTTTGGAGACTGTCATTGATACCCTGAATGTTAAAGCTGCACTGTTTGGTATTCAGGAATTATTTGATGAGATAGGCAAGACCTTACCAATTATGGTTTCCGGTACCATTACCGATGCGAGTGGGCGCACCCTTTCAGGACAAACTACTGAAGCATTCTTAATTTCTGTATCACACGTCCCCTTATTGAGTGTGGGGTTGAATTGCGCATTGGGCGCAAGTGCCCTTCGCCCGTATTTACAAGTGCTCAATGAAAATGCACCATTCTTTACCAGTGCCTATCCGAACGCAGGGTTGCCAAATGAATTCGGGCAGTATGATCAAACTCCCGAGGACATGGGGGCACAAATAGAAGAATTTCTCAAAGAAGGATTGGTGAATATGGTAGGAGGTTGTTGCGGTACTACACCTGAACATATTCGTATGATTGCGGAGATCGCGAAAAGATATAAACCTCGTTTGGTCGATAGTCCATTGACTACAGTCCATGGTTAATTTTACTATTTATGGCTTTCAAGTTTGAGAAATTAAAGGTTTGGCAAAGAGCAGTTGATTTATCTGGTGAGATTTATGAATTGATAGAAAGATTTCCGAAAAAAGAAATGTTTGTACTCACTTCACAAATTCAAAGGGCGTCAGACTCCATTGCCCTGAATATTGCGGAGGGCTCTACAGGCAAACTAACCCGGAGTTTAAACGTTTCCTTTCAATGGCTCTTCGATCTGCAATTGAGGTTGTTAGTTGTTTTTACTTAGCAAAGAAACGGAGTTTAGTTAATGATGAAGAGTTCACTTACTTCTATAATTTTTTGACAGAATTAATAAAAGGTATTCAGGCCTTACGGAATTCAATCAAGTAAGACCATCGACAATAAACCATGGACTATCGACCATTACAATTAAGCGGATTAGAAGCAGTTGAAATAACACCAAATTCCAACTTCATCAACATCGGTGAACGAACCAACGTTACCGGGTCGGCAAGATTTTTAAAGCTGATCAAAGAAGATAAGTTTGATGAGGCCCTGGAGGTAGCACTTGATCAGGTGCGTGGTGGAGCACAGGTGATTGATGTGAACATGGATGAGGGTATGCTGGATTCAAAGGCTGCGATGGTCCGTTACCTGAACCTGATGGCTTCCGAGCCTGAGATTTCACGAGTACCTGTCATGATCGACTCCTCTAAATGGGAAGTGATTGAAGCCGGATTAAAATGTTTGCAGGGAAAGGGTATTGTGAACTCCATCAGCATGAAAGCTGGAGAAGAAGAATTTATTCGTCAGGCGAAATTGGTCAAACGATACGGTGCTGCCGTGGTAGTGATGGCCTTTGATGAACAAGGTCAGGCGGATACATTTGAAAGAAGAATATCAATTTGTAAACGAGCCTACGGCATCTTGGTTAATCAAGTCAGGTTTGCTCCGCAAGACATCATTTTTGATCCCAATATTTTTCCGGTAGCAACAGGAATTGATGAGCACCGCAATTATGCACTCGACTTTTTTAGAGCAGCCAAATGGATTCGTGAAAATCTCCCGCATGCTCATGTCAGTGGAGGAGTAAGTAATGTTTCGTTTAGTTTCCGCGGAAACCAGAAAGTACGCGAGGCGATGCATGCAGCCTTTCTATATCATGCCATTCAACACGGTATGGATATGGGTATTGTTAACCCAACAATGCTGGAAGTATATGATGAGATTGACAAAGAGTTATTGGAGAGAGTAGAAGATGTTCTTCTAAATAGACGGGAAGACTCTACGGAACGATTGCTGGAATTTGCTGAAACCGTAAAGGGATCGGCAAAGAAGAAAGAGTTGGACGATGAGTGGAGAAAGGGAACAGTAGAAGAGCGGTTGACCCATGCCTTGGTGAAAGGGATCATTGATTTTATTGATGTAGATACCGAGGAAGCTCGGCAAAAATATGGTAGACCCCTTCATGTCATTGAAGGACCCTTAATGGCGGGTATGAATGTGGTAGGGGATTTATTTGGAGCCGGTAAAATGTTTCTGCCGCAAGTAGTGAAGAGTGCACGCGTGATGAAGAAATCGGTAGCGTATCTGACACCATTTCTGGAAGAGGAGAAGAGACTCAGTGGCAATTCTCATCAGGCTGCCGCTAAAGTTTTAATGGCAACCGTAAAGGGTGATGTTCATGATATTGGGAAGAATATCGTAGGCGTGGTGCTCGCCTGCAATAACTATGAAGTAATTGATCTCGGGGTTATGGTTCCTACCGAAAAAATCATTGAAGCGGCCAGACGCGAAAAAGTAGATATTATCGGCTTAAGCGGATTGATTACTCCGTCACTGGATGAGATGGTTCACGTGGCAAAGGAAATGCAACATCAGAAAATGGAACTGCCACTTTTGATTGGTGGTGCTACCACTTCACGAATCCATACTGCCGTGAAAATTGATACGATGTATGACGGTGCAGTGGTTCATGTGTTGGATGCCTCGCGATCCGTTCCGGTAGCCAGTGAGCTAATCAGTATGGAAACACGAGGTAATTTTAAAATGAAGATCAAGCAGGAGTATAAAGTGCTTCGCGAAGACCATGAAAGCAGAAAGTTAACCAAGAACTATATTCCATTAGCAGAGGCTAGAAAAAACCGTACAAAGATTGACTGGAACGGAACAAAATTCACCCAACCGACTTTTATCGGCAGAAAGGAATTTGTAGCCTATCCATTATTAGAAATCAGAAGGTACATTGATTGGACTCCATTCTTTCAAACCTGGATGTTGGCCGGTCGATACCCTGGTATTTTGAAGGATTCTGTGGTAGGGGTAGAGGCTAAAAAACTGTTTGATGATGCCAACAGAATGCTGGATGAAATTGTAGAGAATAAGAGTTTACAGGCCAACGGTGTGGTGGCTTTTTATCCGGCTGTAAATAAAGGGGATGACGTTGATCTGCTGAATGGAGATGAACCATTTGCCACTTTTCATTTCTTGCGTCAGCAAAATAAAAAAGCACAGAACCTGCCGAATTTTTGTCTTTCGGATTTCATTTCCCCGGAAGCAGGCAAGGATTACTTCGGCATGTTTGCCGTAACAGCCGGGATTGGATTGGAAAAACTCACGGCTAAGTTTCAGGCGAATCATGATGATTATTCTGATATCATGGCGAAAGCCTTGGCGGATCGGTTAGCAGAGGCTTTTGCGGAGTGCCTTCACGAGAAAGTACGAAGAGAACTTTGGGGGTACGCTAAAGAAGAACAGCTTACCACTGATCAGTTAATTACCGAAGATTATCAGGGTATTCGTCCGGCACCGGGGTATCCAGCATGTCCGGATCATACCGAGAAGAAGTTGTTGTTTGAGTTGCTGGAAGCAGAGAAAGTAAGTATTCATCTGACGGAATCGTACGCCATGCAACCCGGTGCAGCCGTCAGTGGATTTTATTTTTCTCATCCCGTGTCAAAATATTTTGGATTGGGAAAAATTGAAAAAGATCAAGTAGAGGAGTATGCAAAACGAAAGGGGATGGGCTTGACAGAAATTGAAAAGTGGTTGGCCCCTAACTTAAGTTACGATATTTAGTTTCAATACACGAACACGTCAATACAACAGAATGAAAGTTACCGATCACCTCAAAAATGCCAATGGTAAGACCTTGTTTACTATTGAGGTTTTACCTCCTCTAAAAGGAGAGAACATTCGATCACTGTTTGATCATATGGATCCACTCATGGAGTTCAAACCAAAATTTGTGGATGTCACCTACCATCGTGAAGAGTTTGTATACAAAAAGCGTGAAAACGGATTGCTTGAAAAGAAGTCTACCAGAAAGCGCCCGGGTACTGTCGCCTTATGTGCGGCTATTCAAAACCACTACAAGGTAGATACAGTGCCTCATATTATTTGCGGAGGCTTTACCAAAGATGAAACAGAGAATGCGCTTATTGATTTGCATTTTCTTGGAATTGAAAATCTATTGGTATTGCAAGGTGATGGAATTAAAAATGAGGGAAGATTTGTTCCTGATCCGGAAGGACATAAGTATGCTTCGGAATTGTTGGAACAGATAGTGAATCTCAACCATGGAAAATACCTGGATGATGATCTGTTGAATTCTACCCCAACCAATTTTTGTATAGGTGTGGCTGGGTATCCGGAAAAGCATTTTGCGGCTCCTAATATGAAAACGGATTTAAAGTACCTCAAGCTTAAAGTTGATTTGGGCGCTGAGTACATTGTGACACAGATGTTCTTTGATAATAAAAAATATTTTGATTTCGTTGATCGATGCAGAGAAGCCGGGATTAATGTCCCCATTATTCCGGGTATTAAACCAATCACCACAAAAGCCCAAAGCAATATTTTGCCTACTATATTTTATATTGATATTCCCGAAGAGTTGGCAGATGAAGTGGACAAGTGTAAAGATAATGCTGCCGTAAAACAGGTAGGCATTGAATGGGCCATCAGGCAATCCAAAGAGCTAATGAAGAAGGGGGCTCCTACATTGCATTTTTACTCGATGGGAAAATCTGATCCGATTTATAAAATAGCCAAGGAATTATTTTGAATTCTTTACTACATTTTCACACCTAATGAATTAAATTCTTTGCCGTGTACAAATGCGTTTAGTTCTTTTTGCACCAGCATGATATCATCCAGTCTGAGACCAAGTTCGGTATGATAGACCTTATATATTAACATCCATTCTTTTTTGTCCATAAAACCATCTGCATTAGCCACCACACAAAGCCAGGCGATACAACGAATCTGGGTTTTAACATTTAGTTTTTTTATGGCGTTCACGCAGTCCTTAAAAATGGATTCTCTGTCCTGAAGTTTTAATTTTTCCAGGAGCAAATTGAATTTAGCCTCATCAATTCCCTCGGCTTCCAGCATTTGCTTACCGCGCATCATTTCGTTTTCACTCACGTTACCGTCAGCCTGAATAAGTAGAAAGAAGAGACTCGATAAGGTATTTTTATAATCCATGGTTCAATGTAAGATGTATGTCAATAGGCTAACGTGGTGCCAATTCGTAATACCCATAATTTGTGGTTGAAAACGTGTATCAGTATGCTTCATGGTACCAAAATGGGAATGACTCCTCTCTAAATGATGTAAGAAAGGTAAGGTATTTGATCATTTACCAATTGACCGCTGACGGACGGTTTTGTACGTTGAGGAACAGACTTATAACCGGTAAACCTCATACTGGAATGCATTAGCCGCTATTTCTCGTGGCACCGTGATTGCAGCGATCCCCAGCAACCCGGATCCCTATGCTAAAAAATTACCTTCTCACCACCTTGCGTTCCATCGCCAAACGCAAGGGTTTCTCGCTTTTGAATGTTTTTGGACTCGCCATTGGTTTAGCTGCCAGCTTACTCATTCTTCAGTATGTCAAGGATGAACTGAGCTTTGACGATTTTCATATCAACCGAGATCATATTTATCGTGTAGAGTTTGATGCGTACAGAGATGGAAAGGAAATCTTCAAATGTGCCACAGCCTTTCCAAAGGTAGCGCCCATGATGAAAGCAGACTTTCCGGAGGTAGAGGATGCTACGCGATTGTATTTGCGATATGGAGGCGGAGTAGTACGATATAATGAAGTTGCTATTCAGGAGGATAATCTTTTTCAGGCCGAGCAGAATTTCTTTTCTATTTTTTCATACCCGCTTGTTAGCGGTATAGCTAAACTTGACCAGCCGAATACCGCTATTGTTGAAAGAGCAACAGCGCGCAAATATTTTGGTGATACTGACCCTGTGGGTAAGCGTATTAAATTTGGCGATCGTGAGGAGTATGAGATCACCGGGGTAATGGAATCACCTGAGAACTCTCATTTGAAGTTCTCATTTTTGTTTTCATACCCTACGTTGGTGACTTTATGGGGTGAGCAATTTGAAAATGCGTGGGGTTGGTATGATTTCTATAATTATGTGTTGCTGAAACCCGGAAGCAGTGCACAAGGGCTTCAGGCAAAATTCCCTGCGTTTATCGATAAGTATGGCAGCGATAATAGCAATAACAGTGTTAAGGCAAGTGAGCAAACAAAATTTGTACTGCAGCCGCTGGAGGATATTCATCTGTATTCCGATCTTATTCAGGAAGCTGGCATCAATGGAAATGGAACTTCTGTTTACTTCTTGTTGATAATAGCCTTGTTTATACTGGTGATTGCCTGGGTGAATTATATTAATCTTGCCACCGCGCGTGCAGTGGAACGCGCTAAGGAAGTAGGTATACGCAAATCAATCGGGGCTAACAAAAGCCAATTGGTTGGACAATTTATTTCAGAAGCGTTTCTTATCAACCTTGTAGCAGCCTTGGCTGGTTTGGTGTTAGTGTATTTAGCCATTCCAGCATTTAATGAATTAGCCGATAAGCATTTAACGTTTAGTATGTTTCGTGATTCCAATTTATGGTTATCCTTAATTGGATTGTTCATCGCGGGTTCCTTGTTCTCCGGACTTTACCCGGCTTTTATTTTGTCATCCTATCATCCGGTTAAAGTATTGAAGGGTTCGATGAAGGGATCACGAGAAGGATTATTGCTGCGAAAGGGACTGGTGATTGGTCAGTTTATTTTTTCGGTTGGGCTAATAGCAGGTACAATTATTGTCTATCGTCAATTGCAGTTCATGCAAAATAGAGACTTAGGAATTAACATTGATCAAACCCTCGTGATCAACGGTCCAGGCTTTCTGGCAACCGATTCGCTTTACGGCAATTACCTGCAGGTCTATCGAAATTCTATATCCAATCATCCGGATATCAAGAGTTTCACTGCCACCACTGAAGTTCCGGGCAATTTGATTTTTTGGACAAACGGGGCCCAGCGAATCGGAGATGATGTTACCCAACGCAATATGATGTATATCATGGGTATTGATCAGGAGTTTTTTAACACGTTTGGAAATACATTGCTTGCTGGCAGGGGTTATGCCCATGAATTTACAGCAGATAGTTCAAGCGTTATTCTTAATCGAAAGGCAGTGGAGGTGTATAACCTGGTATCACCCGAAAATGCTATTGGACAAAAAATCAGGGTGGGAGGAGATACCCTGAACATTGTCGGTGTTGTTGAAAATTATCACCAGGAAGGATTGAAACAGGACTTTCGTCCTACTGCATTCAGATTGGTGCAAGATGCGAGAAGCTATTTTTGTGTTAAACTTAACAGCAATGACCTGGGTCAAACCATGTCTTTCCTCAAAGAAAAATATGCAGCTATTTTCCCGAATAACCCGTTCGATTACTTTTTCCTGGACACTTTCTTTAACCGCCAATACAAGAATGAACGACAATTTGGAAGTGTATTTGGGTTCTTCGCTGGTCTCGCAATTTTTGTAGCCTGTCTTGGACTTTTCGGATTGGCTTCGTTCACTGCCTCCCAACGGACAAAAGAAATCGGAATACGAAAAGTACTTGGATCTTCTGTTACAGGAGTATTCTTTTTGCTATCCAAAGATTTTCTTAAACTGGTTTTGGTAGCCAATATAATTGCCATTCCGCTGGTGTGGTACTTAATGAATCAATGGCTTAGCGGTTTTGCTTTTAGAATTGATATTGGCATCTGGATTTTTATATCAGCAGCTGCTATCACTACGCTGATTGCATTGCTCACTGTTAGTTATCAGTCCATTTCAACCGCTACAGCCAATCCTGTTAAATCACTTCGATATGAATAAAATTATAACCTATGTTTAAAAGCATTCTCACCACCGCCTTCCGCAACCTTTTTCGGAACCGTTCCTTTTCACTCATTAATATGATCGGACTAAGTGTAAGTATGTCTCTTGCACTATTGGTCATTTTAGTGATTCGCGAACAATACACATATGATAATTTTCATCAGGATGCTAACCGCATTTACAGGGTAAATACTACAGCATTGCGTGTGGAAGGCGGAAGTGAAGATTATGCCTCTGTACCCTTGCCAATAGGTCATGTGTTTAAAGAGGATTACACTTTTGCCGAGGAAGTTGTTCGGATTAACCGCAGGTTTAATGGCGATGCACAATATGGTACGGTAAACCTTCCGGTTGCCGGCCTGTTTGTTGACCCATCGTTTTTGAAGGTCTTTAATTTTCCGTTGGAAAAAGGCAACCCCGCCAATGCGTTGGCTGAACCAAATAGTCTGGTAATAACGCTGGAGACAGCGCAGCGTTTGTTTGGAGATCGTGAACCTTTGGGGCAGACTCTTTCTGTTGGGAGCTATGGTGAGTTTACGGTTACTGGAGTGTTAAAAGCTTTTCCCAGCAAAACTCACTTTGAGTTTGAAGTGCTTGGATCGTTGAATGCATTGCCGGGTATGGAGCAACGTGGTGTTATGTCTCCCTCACTCGATAATTGGAACAACTACTATGGAAATTATGTGTATTTCAAGTTGAAAGAAGGAGGTAATCTGAGTGAAGCGGAGAATGCGTTGCAGGAAATAACAAAGAAGTTCTACGCCAATCTTCCATTGGAGACACGTGATAAGGGTTATGAATTTTTTCTACTTCCTCTAACAGAGCTTACACCGGGTCCCATGCTCTCTAATCAAATGGGTACCGGGATGCCCGACTTATTAATTATATTCTTCAGTGTACTTGTAGGCATCGTCATGATTATGGCCTGCTTTAACTACACCAACTTAACCATAGCCAAATCCCTTTCAAGGGCACGTGAAATAGGCGTTCGAAAAGTTGTGGGAGCCAAACGTTTTCAGGTCTTTACACAATTCATCGGTGAAGCTGTTGTATTCGCCATCATTTGCCTGGTGTTTTCATACCTTATTTTACAATTCATGAAGCCTGCGTATATGCAATTAAGCTTGGCCCGTGAATTTGCTGCGGTGTTGCAGGAGGATTATGTACTTATTATATATTTCTTACTGTTTGCCATCGGAATTGGAGTCCTTGCCGGAATATTACCAGCCAGCTATTTATCTGCCCTGCGACCAGCCAAGGTGTTGAAAGATTCCGGAAACTTGAAAGTATATTCTCGCCTTACATTCCGTAAAGCATTAATCGTTATTCAGTTTACGTTATCGATCGTATTTATCATTGTGGTACTGGTAATACACCAACAAATCAATTATATGGTGACCACCGATTATGGAATCAATGACAAGAATATCCTGAATGTAAGACTACAAGGTATGGAGTTTGAAAAGCTTGCTAATGAGATCAAGAGTGTTTCAGGGGTGGTGAGTGTAGGAGGTGTTTCCCATCGATTAGGTACATGGCAGGACCGGTCAAGTGATTACAAACGAAATGAAAGTGATGAGCCATTTGTGATGCGTGATTTTATTGTGGATAATAATTACATCGACAATGTGAACATGGAATTTCTCGCGGGAAAGAATTTTAACCCTGAAGAACAAGGAGAGCGGGAAAAACATGTGATATTGAATCAGCAGGCGCTCCAACTGTTTGGATTTTCGGACCCCATATCCGCGGTAGGTCAACCGATTTACGCGGATGATTCGGTCATGCTCACCGTATTAGGTGTGGTAAAAGATTTTCATTTCAGACCGCTTAGTTATCAGATTGGTCCTGTTGCGTTCCGGTATAAAACAGCACAATTGGGGTACTTGAGTATTCTGATTGCTCCATCTCAGAAGGAAGTTATTGTGGCATCCCTGGAATCAATATGGAAGAAACTCGATCCCGTTCATCCTTTGGAATGGATGATGATGGAGGATGAAATTGATGAGGCTTATGCAAGTGCTGGTTTTTTTGATATTCTTAAAATAGTAGGATACATATCTTTCTTAGTGATTAGTTTAGCCTGCCTCGGTATGTTGGGGATGGCCATGTACTCAACACAAACCCGGATGAAGGAGATCGGTGTCCGCAAAGTAATGGGCGCCACATCGGGTCAGGTTACCATGCTCTTAAGTAAATCCTTTTTGATATTGTTGGGAATTGCCGCATCAATAGCCACACCTTTGGGCTACTTGTTGGGTGATGAATTCCTGAATAGCTATGCCTACAAAATTCAGATCACACCATTATTATTACTAACAGGAATAGTAACCGTAGGCCTATTGGGTATGATCACCATTGGTTCACAAACATGGAGAGCTGCTTCTTCCAATCCCGTTAAATCATTACGTTACGAATAATTTTTGAAAACATGCTGATCAACTATTTTAAAATTGCTTTTCGCACGCTATTAAAGTTTAAGGGATACGCTGCCATTAATTTGTTGGGTCTCGGGTTGGGCTTAACAGCAGGTATTCTTATCATGTTGTACGTACTCGATGAGTTATCGTACGACTCATTTCATGCGAAGGCGAATAGACTTTATCGTGTCAATACGGCATTCTATACACCTGAATCCAGCGGTGGTGCAGCCAATGAAACCAATGGTTGGCCTATTGGTAAAATCCTGGAAAGGGAATTTCCGGAAGTAGAGTCGGTATTATATTCCCGCAATGCCTCCTTCTTGCTGATTAATCATGAGGATAAACGTATACGGGAGAATATGCATTTTGCATCTCCTGAGTTTTTTAAACTGTTCTCCTTTCCCTTGCTCAAGGGTAACCCTCTTAAGGCATTGGCGGAACCTTTTTCGGTGGTGATATCGGAGTCTATGGAACAAAAATATTTTCCGGGCGGAGATGCGTTGAACAAAACGCTGGTCATGGGGGATACTCTGAATTTTTTGATTTCGGGGGTGATGGCCGACATCCCATCCAATTCACACATTCAGGCAGATATCCTTGTTTCTTTTTCCACATATTTAAAACTGAATCCCGACTTCAGTTATGATGGGGGATGGGGAAATATTAATGTACGCAATTACATTCTATTAAAAGAAGGAGCAGACATCACTAACCTTTCAGCGAAGGCTAAAAATATTTATATGGATCGCGTGGGTGATCAAATGAAAAATTGGGGTGTATCGGCCTATGTAGAATTTGAGCCATTTCATAAAATCTATCTCAACACAAAAAGTGGTAATGGCATGGGGCCCGTGGGAAGTATGGATAGAATTTACTTGGTCTCCGGTATTTCTGCTTTTGTTATTCTGCTGGCGTGCATCAATTTTATTAACCTGGCTACCGCAAGGTCGGTATATCGGGCCAAAGAGGTTGGCCTTCGCAAGGTTGTTGGCTCTTCGCGTCAAGGATTGATTACTCAATTTTTGAGCGAGTCATTTGTACTCACGGTACTCTCCTTGTTTATAGCACTTGTTTTTGTGGGTGCGATGTTGCCATTCTTTAATCAGCTTCTTGGAAAAAATTATCAACTCACCTCACTTACCAATCTTTCTATTGTAGCTGGGGTTGTTGTATTGGTGATGCTGGTCACACTTCTTGCTGGCTATTATCCAGCATTGATCATGTCAGGTTTGCGTCCTGTTGAAGTACTAAAAGGTAAAATGCAATCGAGTGTCCGAGGTGTTCAGTTGAGACGTTATTTAGTAGTTTTTCAATTCATTATTTCGGTGGGATTGGTTACCGGCACGTTTGTGGTATTGGATCAACTTAATTTCATGCAAAACCAAAGTCTTGGTTTTAATAAAGACCAGGTTATGGTGTTAAATGCAACACGCGTGAATTCACCAAACCCTAAAGCATTCGAAACACTAAAAGAGCAATTAAAATCTCTGGCCATGGTAGAGAATGTTACGTATACCAACGCCCTGCCCGGCTCCCCGGGGTGGAACGGTCAGGTAGCCTACCCGGAAGGTAAGTCGGGTGATGCCGCAGTTAGCGTAGAGTATATGGCAATTGATGAAAATTATATTGATGCCCTGGGATTAAAGCTTATTGCAGGTCGCGGATTTGATACACAACGTGAATCAGATTTGAAAGATGGGCTGGTTATCAATGAGACATCTGTTTCATTATTTGGATGGGCATCTGCGGAAGAAGCCATAGGCAAAAGAATTGAATCACCTTCGGGTTATCCGGCAGGAGTGGTGATTGGTGTAGTAAAGGATTATCATCAGGAAGGGTTGCAGCAAAAAATTGGGCCTGTGGCTATGGATTATTCACCTGAAAATAGTTATCTCTATGCGATCCGTTATCATGCGTCTGAAACTCAGGCCTTGCTTACGGTAGTGAATGAACTTTGGAAAAAATCATTTCCGGGGTACGATTTCAATTACTTCTTTCTCGATCAAAATTTTGAAAAGCAGTACCTGGCAGAGCAACGTTTGGCAACGGTGTTTGGGTTGTTTGCCATTATCACCATTACCATTGCTGCGATCGGCTTGTTGGGATTGGTTTCCTTTATGGTGGCCACGCGCACAAAAGAAATAGGCGTTAGAAAAGTATTAGGTGCAGATGTTCTGAGTATTACAAGATTACTCTCAAAAGAATTTGTTGTATTGGTATTGGTAGCGAATGTCATTGCACTCCCACTTTCCTGGTACGTAGCCAGTCAATGGTTGGAACGCTTTGCCTTCAGGATGGAGCTTAGTCCGTTGCTTTTCATCGCCACTACCGGTGTCGCCTTAACGGTAACCCTGCTGGTGGTAAGCTACCAAACGATTAAGGCAGCTAACGTTGATCCGGTGAAATCATTGCGGTATGAGTAGCTAAAAACTCTTGATTGCATAAATAAGAAAACTTTTTAGACGTAACCAGTATCCTAAATGAAGGTATTCCAAAATTTCGCCTACCGTATCCAAATTGGTGTTTGGATTTTCGTCATCTCCGGAGGAGTAGCCTGTCTCTTTGCTTGGCTTACCGTGAGTTATCAATCCATCAAAGCAATAATCAAAAACCCGGTAAAGTCGCTTCAGTATGAATGAGGATAACTATCCGATAGATAGGTTATTTCTATGTAAGGTTTCTGTATGATTTTCCCAATTAAGAGAGATTAATATCCAAAACGGGAAAATCTTCTCTTATTATACAATAGCTTGTTCCAAGGAATAAGTTGATTTAATATACTATTGAGGGTTTTGGTTACATCCTTACACCAATTCGTATTCTGGGTGGATATTTGTTAACAAGTATTCGATTCTCATCGGTGCAATTGAAAATGTATGATTCTATGAGAATTTTATATTTTTGCAAATTGTCTAAACTGAACCATGAATAAAAGAGTTGGCTTGATCCATTTTAAGTGGAAATTCCTTGTAATCCTGCTGATTGGGGGGTCTATATATTCTCATGACGCCCAAGCTGCCTTGAGGTTTTGGGTTTCTGCTGGACCTGGCAACTGGAATAACACAGCAAACTGGTCTTCCTTTTCAGGTGGAGTTGGAGGTGCATCTGTTCCGGGCGCTGCTGATGTGGCAATTTTCGATGCTTCTGCCGGTGGTAATTGTACCATTGATATTGTTATCAATGTTTCCGGAATACTTCTTAGCAACTATACCGGCAATATTCTTCAGAATAACTTTGCTGTCACAATTGGGGCAAATGGCTATGCGCAAAACTCCGGAACATATACAGGAGATGCTGCCGCCTTTACGATCAATAGTACCGGAACGTTTTTATTGGCCGGAGGCACATTCATAAGTAGTTCAGGGAATTTTACTATTAGTGGTTCAAGAGCATCAAGTCAAACATTGTTCACGCATAGCGCAGGCACTTTCACTCATAACAATGGAACGCTTATTTTTAATCCAGCCCAGAGCGGGTGTGCAGCATTAACGTATACCCTTGATGTCATTCCTGCAACAACGTTCTATAATGTATTGTTAAATGGTATTGCAAGTTGTGGTATCAACGCCACACTTTCTACATCGGCTGGCGATGTCGTAAATGCAACCAATGATCTTACTCATACGGATGGCAGTATTGCAGGACAGTTTGCAGTTAAAAATAATTTAGCTATAAATGCAGGTGCAGATACTGGAACAGGAACAATTACCATAGACGGAACGGGTGCTCAAACTTATGCTGTAACTGGAGCACCAAGAACTTGCAACATAGTTATAAATAAATCTTCGGGAGTATTAACGCCTGCGGGAGGAACCACCACATTATTAGTTCGATCATTTGCACTTGTTTCAGGCGACTTTACGGCCCCAACCGGGAATTTTAATATCGGAGGAACACAAAACACGGCTACGATCTTCACGCATTCTGGCGGCACATTTACGCATAACAGTGGCACTACTATTTTCGACCCTGGAGTGAATGGATGTGTGGCGGGGAGCTTCACTATCAATGTACTCACGAATACACAATTTTATAACATAACATTGAATGGCACGCAGAGTTGTGGCAACCTGGCGAACATGTTCACAGCGGCCAGTGATACTCTTGATGCAGTTAATGATTTTACGCATACCGATGGGGTGTTCAATGGTTTTGTACAATTCAAGAATAATTTAATTATCAATGCCGGTTCGGATGCGGGAACGGGGGCGATCATAGCGGATGGAACGGGAGCACAGACCTACTCGGTAGCAGCAGGCTCACCCCGTACAGCGCATTTGATAGTCAATAAAGCGTCAGGTTCACTTACACCTGCAGGAGGCACTACCTCCTTATTGTTATTGAAGTTCACCTTGATGGCAGGCGACTTCACGGCCCCAACCGGGAATTTTAATATCGGAGGAACGCAAAACACGGCTACGATCTTCACGCATTCTGGCGGCACATTTACGCATAACAGTGGCACTACTATTTTCGACCCTGGAGTGAATGGATGTGTAGCGGGGAGCTTCACTATCAATGTACTCACGAATACACAATTTTATAACATAACATTGAATGGCACGCAGAGTTGTGGCAACCTGGCGAACATGTTCACAGCGGCCAGTGATACTCTTGATGCAGTTAATGATTTTACGCATACCGATGGGGTGTTCAATGGTTTTGTACAATTCAAGAATAATTTAATTATCAATGCCGGTTCGGATGCGGGAACGGGGGCGATCATAGCGGATGGAACGGGAGCACAGACCTACTCGGTAGCAGCAGGCTCACCCCGTACAGCGCATTTGATAGTCAATAAACCGTCAGGTTCACTTACGCCTGCAGGAGGCACTACCTCCTTATTGTTATTGAAGTTCACCTTGATGGCAGGCGACTTTACGGCCCCAACCGGGAATTTTAATATCGGAGGAACACAAAACACGGCTACGATCTTCACGCATTCTGGCGGCACATTTACGCATAACAGTGGCACTACCATTTTTGATCCTGGAGTGAATGGTTGTGTTGTAGGGAATTTTACGATCGATGTTTTGACAAGTACGAGGTTTTATAATCTTACATTGAGCGGGACTCAAAGCTGTGGCAACAATGCGAACCTATTCACAGCTGCCAGCGACACGTTGGATGTTGTCAACTCAATAATCTATACTGATGGAAGAAACAATGCGATGGTAGAGGTCAGTGGAAATGTATCGGTTTCATCGACATTTGATAGCGGAACAGGGAGATTGATATTTAAATCGGGGGCAAATCAAACGTTTAACCTGACAGGAGCCACAACATTGTTTGATGGGCCAATTGTTTTCAATAAAACTGGTGGAACCATAACCTTGTTATCAGTATGTCAGCTTGATGCAGCTGCGCAATCTGTAACGTTTACTTCCGGAGTACTTAATACCACTGCTGCAAATTTACTGATCATTGGGGATAATGTAACCGTTTCAGGAGCTTCGGTGAATAGCTATGTGGAAGGACCTATTCGAAAAGTAGGTAATGACCCTTTTACATTTCCAACCGGTAAGACAGGAATTTATAGCTCGGTCCGAATTTCTGCACCAGCCGTTGTTACGGATGCATTTACCGCTGAATATTTTGTCGCTAATCCAACAGGCGATGGATATGATATAGCGCTCAGAGAGCCAACTATTACAGATATATCTGCTTGTGACTATTGGATTTTGAATAGGACTACTGGAACATCAAACATTCTGGCAACCTTAACTTGGAATCGCGCACTTCCTTGTTATGGATTTAGCAATACCAATATACTTGCAGTTGCGCGGTGGGACGGTGCGCTTTGGACAAATGCTGGCGTAACAGCAACAACAGATGCAGGAGCGACTGGTACAGTCACCTCAGCAGTGATTTCTTCTTTCAGTCCCCTTGCAGTTGCCTCAACTTCAGCAGCCCTACCAATTGAACTAACAGAATTTAAGGCTACGTGGGTTAATAATACTGTTGTTCTCGAATGGCTTACTGCTTCTGAATTAAACAACGATTATTTTACTGTTGAACGTTTAGAACCTGAGGCTGATTTTCAGACACTGGCTACCATCGAAGGACTTGGCACCAGTGCTTCAGGTAAGGCATACAGTTACATAGATTCGAATCCACTTTCCGGACAATCATACTACCGACTAAAGCAAACAGATTTTGACGGAACGTTTACTTATTCGAAAGTGGTCACCGTATATAATCCATTTATTGAAACCGCGTTCTTGGTGTATCCTAATCCAGCTCCCATTGGATCAACTGTAACGTTCACAAAAGTAGCAACCGTGGAGGTATTCAATTCTTTGCAACAACTTGTCTTGAAAGCTGAAAGTACTGATCGAATTGAAAGCGACCAACTTTCGCCAGGTGTTTATATGATCAAAAATCAGGATGGAACAATGGTTAGGTTGGTTATTTATTAAACGAAAATTTCAGAATCAATTTACAACTCATCTTCACTTAGACTAAACGTATCTCCCTGTTTGAGGTCACCCGTTTCATACCCTTTGCGAAACCATCGCATACGCTGCTCGGAAGTACCGTGTGTGAAGGAGTCGGGTACTACATGTCCTTGTGATTGTTTCTGAAGTCGGTCGTCACCAATGGCATTGGCCGCATTAAGTGCTTCCTCAAAATCACCCGGCTCGATAATGTTACTCATCTTGTCGGCATAGTGTGCCCACACTCCGGCAAGGAAATCGGCCTGGAGTTCAAGCTTAACCGACATCTCATTAATTTCTTCCTCACTTTGCTGACTTCGCAAACTCTGCACTTTGTCGGATATCCCCAGCAGGTGTTGTACATGGTGCCCCACTTCATGGGCAATCACATACGCTTGGGCAAAATCCCCGGGAGCACCTAATCTGTTTTTTAAATCACTGTAAAAACTTAAATCGATATATACTTTCTCATCGGCCGGACAATAAAACGGACCGGTAGAGGAGCTTGCAGACCCGCAACCGGATTCAACATATCCGCTGAATAGTACCAGTGTGGGTTCGCGGTAATCACTCATAAGGTTATTCCAAACATCTTCCGTATCGGCAAGCACCACACGCACAAATTGAGAGAGTTCTTCTTCCTCGGGAGTAGGGGTGTAGGTTTGTTGTTCGACTGAGTATTCATTCCCACCCATTCCGGTTTGCTCCAATAGAGTCAATGGATTTTTGCCCGTAATCAGACTGATAATCACAATAATCACTACGGTGACTAGACCACCTTTGGTTAATAATCCGCCCGGAATACGACCTCCTCCGCCACCCCCGCGTTGGTCTTCTACATTACCGCTTTGCCTTCTGCCTGTCCATTTCATATTGAATGAGTTTATTGGATGAATGTACAAAAATATGAGGTATTCGCCCTCACTCCGGCCCCGCTCCCTGAGGAGAGGGGTGTCCGAAGCATGAGGATAGGGTGATGGATTTTTATTAATTTGAGCACTTCTAATCACTCTACTTATGAAACAAGTAATCCTTCTATTCTTATCTATTCTAACCCTATCCACAAACGCACAAGACCGCATGACACCCGAGTTGCTGTGGCAGCTAGGTCGTGTGAGTTCGCTTGGAATTTCGAGAGACGGCAGGCAAGCAGTATATTCAGTTAGTACACCCAGTGTGGTTGAAAATAAAAGCAGCAGTAAGCAGTATGCAATCTCTTTACAGGGAGGCGAGCCATTGGAATTGGTGAGCACACATAATGTAATTGGTGATAAGAGCATTTCTCCGGATGGAAAATATCAGATCACTACTCAGGAAGTGAAAATCAACAAAGTGCATGGCAAAGATTTCTATCCGGAACTGGATAAATCAAACGTACAGATATACGAGAGCCTGAATTACCGCCATTGGGATACCTGGGAAGATGGCGCTTTCAGTCATTTGTTTGTTCACACGCTTGAGAATGATGTGCGCAGAGAAGGGAAAGACCTTATGCCGAATGAACCTTATGATTGCCCGCAGAAGCCGTTTGGAGGTGAAGAAGATTACACGTGGCGCCCCGACAGTAAACGCATTGTGTACGTAGCGAAAAAGAAATTCGGTACTGCCTATGCTACCAGTACCAATACGGATTTGTATGAGTACGACATCACCACCGGAAATACGGTTAACCTTACCGAAGGCATGATGGGCTACGATACCGAGCCTGCGTATTCACCGAACGGTCCGCTGGCGTGGTTGAGTATGAAACGCGATGGTTACGAGGCCGACAAAAATGATATCATGGTGCGCAATGGAGAAGTGACGATCAACCTTACGCAACAATGGGATGGAACGGTACAACATTTTAAATGGAGTAGCGATGGAAAAAGGATTTTTTTTATTGCCGCGGTAGATGGCACGCTGCAATTGTTTGAAGTGGATTATCCGGGCTTTACTAAAAAGAACCCGGTAGTAAAGCAGGTTACGAAAGGTGAGTTTGATATTACCGGTTTTGTAGGGCAATCCGGAAATACCATGGTGGTCACCCGCACCGATATGAATCATGCCACCGAACTCTATACAATAAATCTTACCACTGCTCAGGTAACACAACTTACTCATGTGAATGATGCGATCTATGGTAAGATTGCCATGAGCAAGGTGGAGAAACGAATGGTGCCCACCACCGATGGCAAGCAAATGCTGGTGTATGTCATTTATCCGCCAGACTTTGATCCGGCTAAGAAATATCCAACGTTGTTGTATTGTCAAGGGGGACCACAATCAGCGCTCACTCAGTATTACTCCTTCCGCTGGAACTTTCAATTGATGGCCGCCAATGGATACATCATTGTAGCGCCCAACAGACGCGGTATGCCGGGGCATGGAGTAGCGTGGAATGAGCAGATCAGCAAAGACCATGGCGGGCAGGCGATTGACGATTATATTTCAGCTATAGATGCTCTATCAAAAGAATCATTTGTGGATAAAAGCAGATTGGGTTGTGTGGGCGCCAGTTATGGTGGGTACTCTGTATTTTTTATTGCAGGCATGCACAACAACCGCTTCAAGACTTTCATCTCACACGATGGTATTTTCAATTTCAAGAGCATGTACGGAAGCACCGAGGAAGTATTTTTCAATGAATGGGATTATGGCGGACCCTATTGGGATAAGATCAATGCTGCGGCACAGAAATCGTACACCAAGTTTGATCCCAGCAATTTTGTAGAAAAGTGGAACACCCCTATTTTAATTATTCAGGGTGGGAGAGACTACCGCGTACCCGATACACAGGCATTTGAAGCTTTTCAGGCAGCACAGTTGCGAGGCATTAAAAGCAAACTGGTGTACTTACCCACCGAAAATCATTGGATACTTTCTGCCCAAAATGCACAGGTGTGGCAGAAGGAGTTTTATAAATGGTTGAAGGAGACGTTGTAGAAGGAATATATGCACCTTTGGCATATATATTAGATGTTGGCCGCAATGCTATTTTTCGACACATGAGTTTCAAATACAGAATTAAAACGTACAAGGACGAAGAAGGAGAATATTCAGAATATCAACCTGCCGACAAAGAGACAATTCTAAAAATAATTAACGACCATTGGACAAATGACACTTCACCAAATGGACTTGAGATAATCTCAATAACAACTGATAATAGTACTCATCTTTTATTGGAGCATTTTCAAAAAGGAGCATTTGATGTCTATTTCTTGCCTACATCAAAGGAATTTCATTTTCACAAGAAAAGCTACATCGACATTGTTTACAGCTCTTTAGACCACTTTTTTGAAAATGATATCACTGGGTTGGAGCTCTCACTTAATAAGACCAAAAAAGAAAATAAATACATTCGGGGAGACTTTTTCTTCATTGACCACGACTATAGAATAAATAAAAAAAGGAGTTTTAAAGAATTAACTTGGGTCTTTGTGAATGGCCTGCCAATAGGACTAATGATAACCTTATTTAGTTTGGCTCTATTTTTTTTAATGCCTATTGAGTATTTTATAATTCCCTTGTTCATTCTCGCTCTCGGTACATATATGTGGCTTCCTGGAGTCTTACTTCACTTACAGTATACAAATGACGCGCAAGACTTAGTGATAAGAATTACAAGAGGCAGTAAATCAATAATCATCAAGACACCAGAGTCGACAAAGATTATGGACAAGTCAGAAATTCAAACGGTGACAAAATTTACTAACCCTGCAATTAGGAACCCTTGGAGCGATTATGGGTTTACAGAAGTAATATTCAAGACGGGCGACATTATTAATCTAACTAACTTGCTCGTTGACCAATGGCATATTTTGGACAAGTTTACTTTCGACAATATTGAAACAAAGACGATAAATAAAGCAATACCTCAGCTTCGAAAGAAGAGCTTGGTTAAATAGCACAGCGGCCAACAGCGTGTTTGTGCTACTGGCGGTGGACAACTAATTATTTAATACATTTGCTCAACAACGTTTTCTCACGTGGATACTGGCGGCTTCGAAAGCGCCAGCATCACAAACACAAATCCCTTGCCCCTGGTTGATGTTCTTCATCACCCAAGATGTTGGGTTTGAAGCCCAAATTGCTGCCTAAAGGTGCTTTTTCAGCTGAAAAACGCCATTTTCTCTATTGACAAAAAAAATCTTTCAAACCTGCGAACAATATTAATAATACTTCCGTTATTGGTAGTAATACTATCATTTAACAAAGTATGGCTATATTTTCGTTTAGATTGTCTGAAAACCTTTTTATCCGTGACCCGCAAGCCACCGAGTTGGGTAGGAACATCCTTCAACACAGTATAAAATTGGTGGATACCCTGGGGTTTGAGGAGTTTACCTTTAAAAAGCTTGCGGTTGCCATTGGCTCTACGGAAGCCTCCATTTATCGGTATTTTGAAAACAAGCACAAATTATTGATCTACCTGATTGATTGGTACTGGACCTGGCTGGAGTACAAAATTGACTACCACATCAACAATATTAAAGATCCTACCGAGCGATTAAAGATATGCTTGTTAAAACTTTCGGAAGAAAAGGATTTTGACCCCAATGTAGCCTATGTGGATGAGCGAGCCTTGGAACGGATAGTAAGTGCAGAATTTGAAAAGACATTCCTCACCAAGCAGGTAGATGCCGACAATAAAGAAGGACTTTTTCTTCCCTATAAGGCACTGTGTAAAAAAATCGCTTCAGTCATTAAGGAGGTAAGTCCAAAGTATGAGTTTCCGAATTCGCTTGCCAGTACGATACTCCTGACCATGAAGCACCAGCTGTATTATGCCCAGCATCTGCCTTCGCTTTCCGATATCAAATACGACCCCAAAAGACAGTATAAAAAATTGTACACCTTGTTGGAAAATCTTGTTTTTAAAACCATTCATTAGTTAATAACATGACTAGCAATCAGATTTTACTTGTTCTTAAAGAGGCGGCTCTTGCCCTTCGTCAGGAAGTTGATCCCGCTGTCTTACAAAGCGTTGAGATTAATAAGAGAAGCTATAGCGTGTCAGAATTGCCAGAGTTAAAGAGAGATTTGATCGAAGCAGGCAGACGGCTTGGCCTATTAATGCTTGAATATACTATATCCACAAGCGCACTACCCAATTTTTTGAAAGAGTCAACAGAGCCTGTATTTATATTAAAAATAAAGGATGGAGAGTTAGAACCTGTTCTTCTTCAGCAGAAGCAAGGTGCACTTCAAATGCTATTGTCAACAGACAATGCAGCATTTTCTTTTGAAGAAGCGCACACTTGGCAGGTAAACGAGCAAGGTGAAGTCTCTTGTTTGGTTATCATGCCTTACAAAAGTATTGTAAGCGATTACAATTCAGAAGATAACATTAACGAGCCGCTGACTCCGACAAAACGACTCTTCCGATTATTAGCTTCGGAGAAAAAGGAGATATTCTACATTCTGGTATATGCACTAATCATCGGTCTGGTAAGTTTAGTACTGCCCTTGGGATTACAAACCACAGTGGAGCTTATATCGGGTGGGGTGTTTTTTAGTTCTGTTTACATACTAATTGGTTTGGTCATACTCGGAGTTATGGTAACGGGTGGTTTACAGATTGTGCAAATCAGTCTCGTAGAGCACTTGCAAAGGAGAGTGTTTACGAAGGCGGCTTTCGAGTTTGCATTTCGTATTCCCAGGATTAGAACGGAAGCGCTTACGAATACCTATGCTCCGGAATTGATCAATCGCTTCTTTGATGTCATCACCCTTCAGAAGGGATTACCCAAGCTACTCATTGATCTTTCCGCGGGCGCTATACAAATACTTTTTGGGCTCCTTCTTCTCTCGCTTTATCACCCCTTCTTTGTTTTTTTTAGTTTTTTTCTGATTTCAGTATTGGTACTTATTTTTTATATATCAGGTTCGCGCGGGTTGAGCTCGGCTATCAGTGAATCCAAATACAAGTATAAAGTTGTTCAGTGGTTAGAGGAATTAGCCCGAACCATCAATTCTTTTAAACTAGCCGGAAATACCGAATTGCCCGCCCGTAAAACGGATTATGCGGTTAGTAATTACCTGAAATTCAGAAAGGCACATTTTGGAGTTCTCATAACCCAGTTCTCATTCTTTGTTTTTTTTAAAGTTGCTGTCACTGCCGGGTTACTCATTATGGGAACAATTTTGGTGATCAATCGCGAAATTACACTTGGTCAGTTTGTAGCTTCTGAAGTAATCATCATCCTAGTATTAAATGCTGTGGAAAAAATGATTATGTACATGGATGTGGTATATGATCTGCTTACAGCGGTAGATAAAGTATCACATGTAACAGACCTTCCATTAGAAAAGTCAGGCGGATTTGATTTCACTAAACCAATAACAGGCCAGGGTTATAAAGTTTCGATCAATAACCTTCGCTACAAGTTCAAGGACAATTCTGATCTTACTTTAAAAAATATTTCGTTAAGCATACAGCCACGTGAAAGAGTTTGTATTTCAGGGCCTGGTGGTAGTGGCAAAACAACTCTTACCAATATTGTCGCGGGGCTCTATACCGAGTATGAGGGTGGGGTCTCCATTAATCAATTTTCTCTTCGGGATATTGATATTACGCACTTGCGGGATAAGGTTGCCAAAAACATTTCCAAGGAAGATATTTTCGATGGAACAATTTATGAAAACATAACGGTTGGCAAGAGCAATACAACGGTTGAGGATGTTATTGACGCGTTGGAAAAGGTCGGGATCAGGGAGAATATTAACGCCATGCCAGAAGGATTGCATACCCATATCTTAAGCGGTGGTAAGGGATTGTCAAGTTCGATGATCGATAGGCTAATTTTAGGTCGGTGTCTTGCCAAAAAACCAGAACTCCTTATTCTCAACGATTTCTTTTCGGGCTTAAGTAAAGCAGACAAGCTGCAGTTGATTCGTTGTGTCATTAATCCTGAAAGTACATGGACATTATTAACCGTTTCAAACGATCCGATGGTTATGGCCGCGTGTGATCGTGTGATAATTATGGATGAAGGAAGAATTGTAGCAGACGATTCTTACAATGCGTTACTAAAACAGGGATTGATTAACCAATACTTCGAATAGTATGTTAAAGATATCACGGCAATCAATTGAAAAGCAAGTGGGGTATGATAGTCTATACCCACTTCGCTCATTAAGAACCCCTTCCGGTGGAAAAATACTGGTTTGGTGGCTTCTTGGATTTTTCATGTTATTTCTAATAATTCTCTTTCTTCCCTGGCAGCAGAATATACGGGGCACTGGAAATGTAACAGCCTTAAATCCCATGAATCGTCCGCAAACCATCGAAGCGGTGATCGCGGGTCGGGTTCAGAAATGGTATGTGCGCGAAGGTGATTTAGTCCAAAAAGGAGACACCATTGTTACCATCAGTGAAGTGAAAGAGAAATATTTTGATCCTCAGTTATTGTTTCGGCTAAAACAGCAAATCACTGCCAAAGAGAACAGTCTTTCATCGAAGGATCAAAAGGCAAATGCTCTAGAGCGTCAGATTAAGGCGTTGCGCGAGGGTATGAAGCTTAAGATAGAACAATCCAGTGCAAAACTTCAGGCAGAAAAGATCAGGTTTCAAAATGCTGAGAACCAATTTCAACGAAATAAAAAGCTATATGAAGCGGGAAACATACCGCTCACGAAGTTTCAGGAATTTGAATACAAGTTTCAGGGAAGTCAGGCTGACTATTTAAACGCACAGCTTGAGCTTGGTCGCGTGGAGGCGGAATATTTGGATAAGATCAGTAAGGCGGAATCGGAGTTAAACAATACGCGAGCTGAAGCATTCGACACACAGGCAGAAATTGCTAAAGCCAGAAATGAATTATCAAATACTGAAATTCGAAGTGAACAATATCAGATTCTTGCACCACAGGATGGCTATATAGTAAAAGCAATGAAAGCCGGCATTGCCGAAACCATTAAAGAAGGGGATGCGATCTGCACCATCATGCCACAGGCATCCGATGTCGCTGTAGAGATGTATGTGAAAGCCATGGATGTTCCACTCATTAGTAAAGGCCGAAAAGTGCGCGTTCAGTTTGACGGATGGCCAGCATTACAATTTTCGGGATGGCCAAGTGTTTCCGTAGGAACCTTTGGTGGTGAAGTGAATGTGATTGACTATGTAAATTCAAAACCAGGAGAATTCAGAATATTAATCGTGCCCGATAAAAAGGATGAAGCATGGCCTGAGCAAATCCGGGTAGGTTCGGGAACGAAAGGATGGGTCATGCTGGATGATGTTCCCGTATGGTACGAACTGTGGCGTCAGCTAAACGGATTCCCGCCAAGTTTATATGCAGCTCCCTTAAATGAAGTTGTTCAACCTTTACCAAGCAATGAAAGTGACAACAAGTAGCAAGCGGTGGTTCCGAAAAGGGATTCACGTGACAAAACTTCTCATCATTTTGATTAGCCTTAACAGCACCCTCGCCACTGGGCAAGACCGTTTGATGGCGGGCGTGGATTCGTTATTAATATTGCCAGACTCGGTAAGGCCCTTTTCAATTGAAAACTTCTATCAACTCATCTTACAAAATCATCCGGTGGCAAAGCAAACGGGGTTGTTAACCGAAGTGGCGCGACAAGAAATACGGATGGCCCGCGGAAATTTTGATCCTAAGCTGGAGGTTGAATTTCTCTCTAAAAATTATCAGGATCAGGAGTACTATTCCATTTTGAATGGTTCCGTGAAATTTCCAAGTATTTTTCCTGTTGATCCAGTCATCGGGGTTGAAAAAAATAGTGGTGCATTTCTAAATCCTGAGCGATACATCGATAATGAATTTAATTATCAGCAATTCTATGCAGGAATATCCTTGCCACTTGGGCGTGGATTGATTACTGACGAAAGACGAGCTGCCCTTCGTCAGGCTGAGTTGTTTAGAGAAATGACAGAGGCCGAGCAGGTTAAATTAATTAACAAACTTCTGCTGGATGCAGCAAAGGAATATTGGCAATGGTATTACGCTTATTACAATTATCAGCTTCTCAACAGAAGCGTACGAATTGCAGAAGAAATTTTCAGGCGTACAAAGGTTAACTATGAATATGGAGAAGCTGCACAAATTGATACCGTTCAGGCCAAAATCACATGGCAGCAGCGCATTATTGATCAGCAGGAGTCTTATCTGGAATTCCAAAATACTGGGATTAAGCTCTCTGCTTTTTTATGGGATAGTCTATCTAATCCTTTAGCATTAGACATGCACTGGGCGCCTGTTCGTCAGCCGGAGCTTTGGTTAATGACCGCGAGTGGTTTGGAAGAACTTTCCAATCAGGCTAAGGCCAGTCATCCTGAATTGCAGAAACTCAACATTAAACTTCAACAGTTGGAGGTTGAGCGAAAGTTGGCGGCAGAATATTTAAAGCCTCAATTGAACCTGAACTACTATTTACTCAATCAGCCGTTCGATCCGGAATGGAATACTTCTTTGCAGTTTACGGATGACTACAAATTCGGCATTGATTTCTCCTTTCCTGTTTTTCTTCGAAAAGAGCGATCCAAGCTTGCCCAAACCAAACTTAAACTGACCAGTACGCAGTTTGAATTAACCTTGACGGAACGCGAAATCATAAATGAAATAAGCAGCACGTATAACCAGTTGGTCAACCTGCAGTCTGTGATGCAGCAGCAGCGTGATATGGTAAGGAATTATGAACGCTTGCTGGCCGCGGAGTTGCTAAACCTTGAGCAAGGAGAGAGCGACCTGTTCAAAATCAATGTGCAGCAAGAAAAACTGATTTATTCACAAACCAAATGGTTAAAGCTTTTGGCTGAGTTTGAGAAACAAAAAGCATACTTGTATTGGGCTGCTGGTACAAGAAAATTAGGCTAAGTACGAATTTCATGCATTTGTTGAAGACATCCCCAACAGCTTGCTGAATTATAGTTGAGATGATATGCTTTTAACAAACCGATGACATTTAAATATTTAGTAAATTCATGCCCTATCGTCAATGGAGAAAAAGGGTATCTCACGAAAGAAACGCAAAACCGGCAAGAAGGTGTTGGTGTGGGATTACTATGATCACAACGGAAAATTAATCGCTCATCAAAAAACAATAGAGCGCTGTAATAAGTTAGTGCTGCCTCCCGCCTGGGAGGATGTCTGGATTTCATTGGATGCCACAGCACACTTGCAAGCCACAGGCTTAGATGTTAAAGGTCGGTTGCAATACCGTTACCACGAACACTGGACAAATGCCCGAGCCGAAGAGAAGTTTGACAGCATGACCGAGTTTGCACAAACCCTTCCGTTAATTCGGAAGAAAGTGGAATCAGATTTGAAACTTAAAGGCATGCCAAAAGAGAAAGTGGTAGCCTTAATAATTAAGTTGATCGATCTCTACCATTTTCGGGTAGGCAATGATGAGTATGCCAAAAAGAATAAATCCTATGGCCTGACCACGTTAACCAAAGGGCATATGGTCATCGATCGTTCAAAGGAGGCGGAAGGAAAGTTGGATGCCATCTTCGAATTCGTTGGTAAATCAGGTAAGCTTTGGAAAAGGAGAATTTGGGAAGACGATCTGGCATTGCTTATTAAGGCATCGGGAGAATTGGGGAATGCGAAAAAGAACCAGGATCTTTTCCGGTATGAAGATAGAGACGGAAATCATTTTGATATAAAATCCAATCACATCAACGATTACCTCGATGCCATAACTTCCGATCATACAAAAGTGACCGCCAAGGATTTTCGCACCTGGGCCGCCACCTGGAAAACAGCTTTCAGACTTTCCGAACAGTTAGATCCTGACACTGCCACGGCCAGAAAGAGAGTTTCAAATGAGGTAGTTAAAACCGTGGCCTCCGATTTAGGCAATACCGTTACGGTGTGCCGATCAAGCTATATTCATCCAACCATTTTATCCGATTGGGCAGAAGGCAGTTTCCGAACAAAATGGAATAAAGCGAGCCGTGGTAGAAAAGTGAATGGATTGACGAAGGAAGAAACCACAACGCTTCTGTATTTGAGATAATGTCAGCACGGTGGTTATCAATGGTGCGGAGACGCTATTAATTTATATGATGATTTGATTGATAATCAGTACCTCAAATATTCTTACATATTATGATAGCCTAAAAGTAAATTACATGATAAAACTACGTTTGAAAAGAATTCTACTTTTTCTCTATTTTCTTGTTCAATCTGCGTATTTATTTTCTCAGGAAAACGACAGCACTTGTAAAGTACTGCTCAAAGAGATTTCAGGTTCATACAATGGGCCTTGTAAAAATGGTCTAGCAGAAGGTAAAGGAACTGCCTCAGGGGAAGATTCTTACACCGGTTTTTTTCAAAACGGTTTGCCAGAGGGTAAAGGAAAATATACCTATAAAAATGGAAATGTCTTTACTGGATACTGGAAAAACGGATTAAAAAATGGTGAGGGTAAATTTAAGAATGTAGCAAACGGAAAAACTACTTTCATTTCGGGGTATTGGAGTGATGGAAATTATGTCGGGCCATCAAAGCCTGATGTTTACAGGATAACCAACGTAAACAACATTGAAAGTCATACAATTGAAAAAATAGCAGCTGATGAAAATCTTATTGAGATATCATTTGAAAAAGTAGCGAAAAAATATATTCCCAAAGATTTAGAAATTACAATATCATCGGGTTATAAAATTGAGCAGAACTTGAGGATAATAGTGAAAGGTTTTGCCTGCCCGGTTAATTGTTCTGTACGCTTTACAATTCCTACTTCTGGCGGTGTTCGACAATGTAATTTTGGATTTGATATTTTAGAACCAGGTAAATATGCAGTTTCCCTTTCTAATAATTAAGTGGCGGAGCGAAAGTTTCGTAAATATTCCTATGATTTCTGAGTTGAAGCCCGAGTGGAAAAGTTACACTTCACTTATGTTTAATTGATGAGCGGTAAATGTCAATCCCCTTGTTTCCTTTAATTTGATTCCATTAACCCTATTGTTTATGCGCAGCTTTAAATTTTTATTAGTCGGCATGTTCATGCTGACTACCTCCCTGATCATCGCTCAAAAGAATAACACAGCACCAAAACCTGCTGCTGGTGATTCGCTCAAGAATATTTCCATGGCTGGCCTGCAGTTTCGCAGTCTTGGCCCGGGCATTACCGGTGGTCGTATTGTGGATATTGCCGTTAACCCTAATAATCATAGCGAGTTTTTTGTAGCCTCTGGTCATGGTTCATTGTGGAAGACAACCAACCATGGAGTTACTTTTTCTCCCGCCTTTGAGGGTCAGGCTTCCTTTGCCATGGGTGCGGTGCGCATTGATCCCTCCAATACCAATATTGTTTGGGTGGGAACGGGTGAGCATAACAATCAAACCAATGTGATTTATGGTGATGGGGTGTATAAAAGTGAAGATGGTGGCAAATCCTGGAAAAATATGGGGTTGAAGAACTCCGAACACATCGGGGGCATCGTGATTGATCCAACGAATTCTAATACCGTATTTGTGGCTGCTTATGGCTCGCTTCGCAATGAAGGTGGTGACAGGGGTATTTACAAAACCACCGATGGAGGAAAAACCTGGAAGCAGACTTTGAACATCAGCAAGTATACAGGATGTTTTGAAGTGCATATGAATCCCAACGATCCCACCACACTGTATGCCAGTGCACATCAACGCCAGGGCAAAGGCAATACGAACGTAATGGGTGGAAATGAAAGTGCTGTCTATCGGAGCACCGATAGCGGAGAGACCTGGCAAAAGATGATGAAGGGATTGCCATCAGAAAGCATTGGTAGAATTGGGTTAGCTGTTTCGCCTGCCAATAGCAATGTTGTATATGCTCTGGTGCAGGCTAAGGAAGGCAGTGGGTTGTACAGGAGTAGCAATCGGGGGGTGAGTTGGTCAAAGCAGAGTTCGTATAACTCAGCCTACCAGTTTTATATGCAAAAGCTTGTGGCAGATCCGAAAGACGAAAATAAAATTTATTCGATGGACTTACTGAACCAGGTGAGTGTGGATGGCGGAAAAACATTTAAAGCCTTGGGAGAAAAATACAAGCACGTAGACAATCACGCCATGTGGATTGACCCGACCAATACCAGCCATTTGATTTCCGGTTGCGATGGAGGTGTGTATGAATCGTGGGACATGGGGCAGAGTTGGGATTTTAAATCGAACATTCCCATTACAGAAATTTATAAAATCAGTACCGACAATGCCACCCCGTTTTATAACGTGTACCTCGGTACACAGGATAACAATAGCTTGATGGGGCCATCGCGAACCTTGTACTCCTATGGGATTTCCAATCGCGAGTGGGTTTTCACACTGGGTGGTGATGGATTTGAAACACAAGCCGATTGGAAGGATCATAATATATTGTATGTACAATCTCAAAATGGAGGATTGGTACGGTACGACAAGAGAACTGGTGAACAATTGTTTATTCAACCTGTCAACGAACTGGACAGTGGCTATCGTTTCGATTGGGATTCACCGCTGGTTATCAGTCAACACGACAACAACCGGTTATACTTTGCGGCTAATAAATTATTCCGCACGAGCGACAGAGGTAATTCATGGGAGGTTATTAGCCCTGATTTAACACGAGGTGTGCCTCAAAAGATGAACAAGCTTATGAACCGCAGTTGGTCAATCGATGAGTTGGCATCCAAAAGATCGTTTGCAAACATCACCACCATTGCAGAGTCTTCACTGGATCCGAACATGATTTATGTTGGCACCGGTGATGGTTTAATTCAGGTCACAACCAATGGCGGTAAAACCTGGAGCAGAGCAGTTGTGCTTCCGGGCATAAATGAATTTACACGTGTTCATCACATTGTTGCTTCACGCCACAATAAGCTGGTGGCGTATGCCGCCTGCCAGGGACTTACGTCTGGTGATTTTCGCCCCTATGTGTTGAAGACTACAGACGGAGGTAAGACCTGGTCATCCATTTCATCAAACCTTCCTGTGCGAGGGAGCGCTTACAGCCTCGCTGAAGATCATATAAAACCTGAGTTACTTTTTGTTGGAACTCAATTCGGACTTTATACCTCAGTGGATGGAGGAAAGGAGTGGATTAAATTCATGAATGGATTGCCAACGGCTACCTATATGGATTTGGAAATTCAACGAAGAGAGAGTGATTTAGTGGTGTCTACATTTGGTCGCGGGGTGTATATCCTTGATGACTATTCTCCGTTGCGAGTTTTAACAAAAGAAGCTATTAGTAAACCGGCTTCTATCTTTCCCATTAAAGATGCCATTATGTACATTGAATCTAGCCCCTTTGGTTTTTCGGGTAAGGGATTTCAGGGTGCTAATTTTTTCGCTACACCTAACCCAACGGTTGGGGCAACATTCACTTATTTCCTTAAAGATGAAGTGAAGACCTTGAAGCAAAAGAGGCGGGATGCCGAGAAAGTTAAGCAGGATAAGGGAGAAGATATTGAGTATCCTCCTTATGCGGTGTTGGCCAAGGAGGCCGACCAACAAGACCCTTATTTGCTTTTTGTTATTTCAGATGATCAGGGTAATATCATTCGCAAGATGAAAACCGGTATAAGTAAGGGGGTGAATCGTATTACCTGGGATTTTCGTTACCAACCCTTTAGTCCGGTATCGTTTACGCCATTTGATGATACGTACGCCTGGAATTCACCCGATCAGGGTTTTATGGTAGTGCCGGGAACCTATAAAGTTTCGCTGCAACAGTTTGATGGAACTCAGTTTACGGAATTGGTTTCCCCTCAATCGTTCAAATGCGTTTCCTTAAATAATGCAACGATACCTGTTCAGGACCAACTTGCACTAGATGTGTTCAATAAGAAAGTTGCTGAGTTATCACGAGTGATGGGTGGGGCAGAAGCCTATCGTAATGAATTGGTCGACAAGGTTAAGTATTTTAAGAAGGCAGTGTTGGATGCTCCGCAGGTTCCACCCGCTGTTCTTGTTCAGATCACCGCCATCGAAACTAAACTGAAGGACATCAACAAAAAGATGAATGGTGATGGATTGCGTGCGCGGTATGAAGGCGCTACACCCATTTCGATTAAGTCGAGGATAGATCAAATAACGGGTGCATTATGGGCCACTACGGCAGCGCCAACAGAGACTTTCAAGAATTCGTACACCCTAGCGGCCAATAATTTTGAAGCGGTACTCAGTTCATTGAAAGCTGTAGGAGATGAGATAAAGCAAATGGAGGCTACATTGGAGAAATACAAAGTGCCCTATACACCTGGCAGAGTTCCGGAATGGAATAAGAATTAGAAAAACTATAACAAAGGCCCAGAGCAAGTGAAGAAGGTTTTATTTTTCGTATTGGCCCTGTTGGGTATCGTCATTGTACTATTCTTCATTTTTGTGCCTTCGTATATTGATCGTTCAAAGAATACGGTTAGCATTCTTCCTCCTCATGTTAAAAACCAATGGTATGATTCGATTCCCTTCATCGCTGACCTCCATTGTGATGAATTATTGTGGGACAGGGATTTGCTGGAAGAAATTGATTATGGGCATGTAGACTTACCGAGGATGCAAAAGGCCAACATGGCCTTCCAGGTATTTACCATTGTGAGCAAGGTACCGTTTGGGATTAACATTGAAGAAAATGATGGCAACAGCGATCAAATTGCCTTGCTTAGCTTTGCACAACTTCGTCCTCCTTCAAACTGGTTTAGCGTGAAGCAACGGGCACTGAACCAATGCCATGAACTGCACAACTTCGAGGAACGGTCAGAGGGTAAGTTTAGAGTTATTGAAACTAAAGGAGATTTAGAGAAGTTCATTACAGATCGCAAAAGCAATCATTCACTTTCGTCCGGTATGTTGGGGTTGGAGGGAGCACAACCTTTGGAGGGAGACCTTTCAAATCTCGATGAGTTTTACCGTGTCGGAGTGCGTTACATCGGACTAGCACACTTTTTCGACAATGAGTGGGCTGGCTCTGCCCATGGTATGAATAAAGGTGGTTTAACCGATATAGGAAAAAGGCTGGTCAGGAAAATGGATAGTCTGCATATTATGATTGACCTGACTCATGCGTCACAAAATACTATTAATGATGTGTTGAAAATCCATAATGGGCCGTTACTGGTTTCTCACACAGGTGTTAAAGGGGTTTGCAATAATCAACGCAATCTATCCGACAAACATTTGATCGAAATTGGAAAGCGAAATGGTTTGATTGGAATTGGCATGTGGGTAACGGCTGTTTGTGGAAGGGATGCTGCTGCCACCGCCAAAAGCATTCGATATGTGGCTGATAAAATCGGAGTAGACAAAGTGGCTTTAGGCTCCGATTGGGATGGTGCCTTTGAAATGCATTTTGACGTAACAGGCTTGCCGCGAATTGTGGATGCTTTGCAACAGGAAGGCTTTACCCGCCCTGAGATCGAGTTGATTATGGGTGGAAATGTTCGAGACTTTTTCCTGAGGAATTTACCCGAATAAGTATGAACAAAATTGACTTCAAAACTTCAGGATATTTTCCTGGTCACATCATGCTCCTCGGGATTTTATTAGTGATTATTGGACTACCGGTGTTGTTTATTAAGCCGCTTATTGGACTGATTTTATGGTTTATTAGTCTGGTCATTTTTACAACCCATTACCGCTTAAGTATTGATCAGGATAGTAAAGTCTATCATGACTATTTGTGGATTTTAGGATTCAGGAGTGGTGAGAAAGGAAGATTCAATACGCTTGAATATATTTTCATTAAGAAAAGCAGCATCTCGCAAACCATGCGAATGCGGGTGGCATCTTCCACCATTCAGAAAGAAGTATTTGATGGGTATCTGAAATTTTCTGATCAGCATAAAATTCATTTGCTCACCCTGGATAGCAAAGAGAATCTGATCAATAGACTAAAATTCATGGCTTCGTCACTGAAAACCAGGCTAATTGATTATTCAGAGGATACACCCAGAGACCTGCTGTAGTGATTATTTGGCTAATTCCTCTAAGTATTTTTTAAACTTATCGGTGTTGAAATTTGTAGCACCCACTGTTTTTGTCACGATGTTGCCATTGGGATCAATAATGAGTGTTGTTGGAATAGAGGGAACCTGTAGTTGAGCAGGAAGCGATCCCTTGGGCTGATACACGGGAAATGTATAGTTATTCTTATCAACAAATTCTTCAATCTTGGTTAAGGCATCATCCCGATCCAACGATAGGATGACGAATTGAACTTTTTCAGGATCCATTCCTTCATAAAGTTTTTGAATAGAAGGCATTTCCACACGGCATGGTCCACACCAGGTAGCCCACAAATTCAGAAAGACAACCTTACCCTGAAATTGACTAAAGTCAATCGCTTCACCATTTAATGTTTTGAGTTTAAAGTTGTAGTCAAATGCTTCAGGCGCTTCCGATTCATTTCCGGGAGTTACGTTCATAATGCCTGTTTTCAAAAGTGCCGTATTGGTGTAATAAGACACGCTGCTTAACAAACCGGTAAATTTCAAGGCGATGAGAAGGACTACGGCTGCCAGGAAGGGCTTACTGAAATTAAAGATTTTTCTCATGATATTATGACTGGGTTCGATTCCACAAAAGTTTTGTTAATAATGAGTGTCAAAATAGTATGGTTACTACATAATCTGAAGCCAGAAAGTTCATTAAGGCTTATACTCGATCTGGAAAGGTAGTGAATTTAATTTTATTTTTGATTCCGGTTTTTCCAGGACATGGGAATCAAGGAACAGTCGAATCACTTCACACATTTTATCATAGGAGTATTTTATTTTTGGGTCAGGATTTTCAAGCCAAACCACATATTGCTGAAGCGACAAGAAGTTAGCATGGGATAGGGTAGGAAAAATAAATTGCTGTTTGACTATGGCGATAGTGTCATAGAAAAATGTACTTCGAGGAACAACAAACCGAGCAGGACCTGCTGCGACAAGATTGAGAAATGGAGTTTTAAAGGATGCGCTATCGTAGTATGTTGAGTGGGTAATCAATTCTTTTCCATACGAATATTGGGAAGCCGCATCCATTGAAACCACAGCCTTGGCAAGATGGTGCTTCATTTGGAACAGGAGTTGTGAAGCTCCGCCCACACTCCAGGCAGCTAAAGATACTTTATCCATATCCACAAATAGGAGTTTGGCAATTTCATTCATGACCATTTCCATGTCATGGATTTGATTTAGCAGCCCGCGTTCACTAAATGTAAACCCGGATGAAATATTTTCCGGAAGGCTCGGGAAGGCTACCACAACGTATCCGTGGCTCGACAGGTATTCTGCCATTATCGAATAGAAATATCCATCTGTTGAAAGTCCGTTTCCTAAAAGCACTACCGGAAATTTGCCGGGTGCTGGAGAGGCGTTACGTACAGAATTAGTGGTTATACCCTCGAGTTGTTTTACAGTTTTTGAAAGCTTTGTGGAATCGCTAAATTGTTTTATGCGATTAGACAAAATTACTGAAGCACTCATGTTTCCCCATTGAGGGTTTTGCTCCGCCTGAACAAATTCTAAAAATTTCAGGTGTGCCCCTGTACTTTCACTGGCCGGATACCAAATGTGAATGGGTAGTATCCTTGGTGAAAGTGGTGAAAGGGCAAAGGGACGTCCAAAGGTTTCTGCAGAGATAGTTTTGTAGCCCACCACAAATGCTCCAGGTTTGGATGACTCCCACGTCCATGACTGACCCTGGCCCTGCCAGGAGATTGAAGTGAGTAGAGCAAGAACTAGTTGTAGTCTAATCCGCATTTCTTAAAATTAAATGAGTATCAATTTATTACAAGATTAACGTAGTGTTCGGGATTGTTGCTCACCCAAAAAGTGGTATTCTATCATTAACCATTGGATCACTCACAAAGTCGGGGTAATATTGATATTAAACCAATCTTCTGTTTATGAAAAAATTTATTACCCTGTTCACTGTGGGTATGCTGATAGCATTCACCTCAGTACATGTACTTGCCCAGCCCATCACCACTCCGCGAACACCAAGTCCTGCTGCGAGTGTCAAGCAAACCATCGGTATCTCAACAGTATCCGTTACCTATTCGCGACCGAAAGTTAATGCGCGAAAAGTATGGGGTGAACTGGTGCCTTATGGATGGAATGTGCAGGCTTTTGGTACAGGCAACTCGGCACCTTGGCGTGCAGGAGCAAACGAAAACACGGTTATTCAATTATCACATCCGGCAAAGATTGAAGGTCAGTTGGTACCGGCTGGTTCTTATGGATTATTTTTTGTAATCAACCAGGATAATTCAGGTGAAGTAATCCTGTCAAAAGATTACCGCTCATGGGGAAGCTTCTTTTATGACGAAAAGCAAGATCAGTTGAGAGCAAAAATTCAGTTGCGTGAAATTCCACATACAGAATCCCTCACGTATGATTTTATTGGTTTGACTAAAAATGGCGGAGAGCTTGTGCTGAACTGGGAAAAGAAACAGTTCCCTGTGAAGATTGAGTTTGCCGTAGATGAACTTGTCATGGCCAATGCTGAGGCTGAGCTAAAAGGGCCTACGGGTTTCGCTGCTCAGGGTTTTGTTAGTGCGGCTAATTACGCGCTCCAGAATAATATCAATCTGGATAAAGGGCTGGTATGGATTGATCAGGCGATCGCACTTAACAGGAATTTTCCTGCGCTCAATATTAAATCCGGCTTGTTAAAGAAAGCAGGAAAAACTGCTGAGGGAGATAAATTATTGGCTGAAGCCATTGCCGGGGCAACCGAAGTTGAATTGAACAACTACGGATATCAATTACTTGGTCAGAACCAGCATGACAAGGCGATTGAAATTCTGGCGTTGAATACACAACGCAATCCTAAAAGTGCCAATGCATGGGATAGCTTGGGAGAAGCCTATGCCCTAAAGGGGGATAAGGATAATGCTATTAAGAATTTCAAGAAATGTATCAGTCTAAATCCACCGGCAAATGTTAGGGCAAATTCAGAAAAGTATCTGAAGCAATTGGGGGCTTTATAAATAGACCTGTTTTAGTGCTTACAAGGTGCATACGGTTTTCCATATGCACCTTTTGTGCTTTTGATGTAACGTAAGGGTAATGGCTTGCGTCAATAGCACCAAAAAATAGGACATATGACTCGCAAGGTTATTCTTTTACCGATGGTGATGGTGGTCTCACTCTCCTGGACGACTCCTGAAATTGAATGGATTCAGGAAAAACACAATGAATACGTATTGTTTTATACAGAGGCGGATGATAAGGATAAAGCGGATTATGTTCGATTATTGGATACGGGTATAAAATCGGTAGAGAGTTTTTTTACTGATTCTTTTAGAAGTCAATTTAAAGTCTATATCCACCCGAATCGTCAATCCCTGGATATTCAATGGCAGAGAGATTGGAATATGCCTGTATTTAAATCCGAATGTTGGATGGTGGCCAGTGGTACGGCAACAAAGTTTGACATGATTTCTCCCAAACGATGGGATGCTGAGGCGTGTGAACATTCATATTCTGATCTCACGAAAACACAACAGCTCGTGTCACATGAATTAGTTCATGTATATCACGGGCAGCACAATGCAAGTCCCGACTTTAGTGATGTTACCAATGTGGATTGGTTCGTAGAGGGACTGGCTACGTATGCCTCAGGCCAATGTGATGCCGCGAGAATGAATGCCGTGAAGCAATCCCTGGAGTCCAATTCCATACCCTCATCGCTTGATAATTTCTGGACGGGGAAATTAAAATATGGTTTGTCTGGCTCCGTGGTAATGTATATCGATCGTACATTTGGCCGTTCTAAACTCAAAGAACTTTTGAGTTACAATCGGAAAGATGAGCTCATGAAATCCCTGGGCATTGAGGAAGAGAAATTGCTTCAGGGTTGGAAGGAATTCATGAAAACAGATACTACGTCACATTGATTTTTTTTACTCGTATCGTAATGCTTTCACCGGATTTGCCCGGGCTGAACGAAGTGTATGATAGCTTATAGTGAGTAGGGCAATTGTCATGGCGATAATTCCGCCTAGTAAAAATAGCAACGGATTAATGCCAATTCGATACGCAAAATTTTGCAGCCACAAATTTAGTAAATAGTAGGTGAGTGGACTTACAACGACAAAGGATAGTATGATAAGCCATGCAAAATTACTGGAAAGCAATACGGTTATTTGAGTTTCTGTTGCACCCAGTGCCTTCCGAATTCCTATCTCTTTTGTTTTCTTTTCCGTAGTGATGGCGGCTAATCCGAATAATCCCATACAGGAAATAAGAATGGCCAGGCCGGCCATGATAGTAACCACCGCACTCATTTGACGATCCGAGCGATAAAGTAGTTCAAAGTGTTCATCCAGGAAGGAATAGTCGAAAGGATAAGTTGGGATATATTTACTCCATAATTTTTTGACTTGGGCAATTCCCTCTTCCATATGTGCACCATCAATCTTTACTGACATTTCATCATAGCCCCAATCGGAATGTACAGAGAGAACCAGTGTATTGATTTTGTAATGAAGGGAATTGAAGTTAAAATCATTCACCACCCCAATGATGGTACCAAGCGAATCGTTGTGGTAGTAGTTATGACCCGCCTGCGTGCCGATGGTTTCTTTTAATCCCAATTCTTTGGCAAACGACTCGTTGATGATGAAGGCTTTATCATTATCCGTCAAAACATCTTTAGAAAAGCCCCTCCCTTCTTTCAGTTGAATACCGTACACCGATAGGTAATCAAACTCCACAACTACATTAGAAGGAGTAATACTCACCATACCCGTATCTGCTTTCACTTTGAAACCCCATTGATGAAAGTTGTTTCCCAACCGTTGACCGCTGGCGGTAACGCCTTGGATGTATGAACTTTGCAACAATTCCTGTTTAAGTGTTTCGAACTTTTCGTTGGCATCCCGATTCATATCCACCAGCATGATCCGGTCTTTATTAAAACCGATGTCTTTGTTTTTCATGTAGGTGAGCTGCTGTACAACGATGAGCGTGCTCACAATCATGGCAAGGGCAAGTCCGAATTGGACTACTACCAGTCCACTTCGGAAAAGTGATTTTCCTTCTCCTTTACTTCCATCTTTCATCACACGGGCCATGTTGAAAGAAGTCATATAAAAAGATGGGTAAATACCAGTCAGTAAGCCCAGAACTAATGTACCTACTAACACCACTCCAATATTCAAAGGATAGGTGAAGAATGATGACAGTGAAAGTTGACGGCCGATGAGTGAGTTTAAAATGGGTATAAATAGGAAATCGAGAAGCAAAGCCAGAAATAGTGCAACGACAGCCAGTAATACCGATTCGAAAATAAATTGTATGAAGAGTTGTACCTTCTTAGCGCCAACTGTCTTACGTACTCCAATTTCTTTCCAGCGATGAGATGCTCTGGCGGTGGTCAGGTTCATAAAATTAACGCAGGCAATAAGGAGGATAAAAGCAGCGATCACATAGAACACATCCAGGTAGGTTCCATTAAATTTCCGATAGTTATTATAATCGTGTTCAATATCTATTGATGTGAGGTGAACATCTTTCAACGGTTGCAGAAAGAGTTTATAATAGGTGTTAATATCGGGATCATCCATATGTCTCGACATAAAGGCAGGGAATTTTTCCTCCATTGACTCAATGTCTGTATTTGAATTTAGTAAGAAATAAGTATTGAGAAAATTCGAACCCCATCGATCATTAAATTCTTTTTCTTCACGAGTAAGGGTTGTCATAGACACGAGTGCATCGAATTGCATGTGGGAATTCTCGGGTACATTTTTCAGTACTCCAGTTACCTTATATTCCTTATCCCTGTACGTTAGGGTTTTGTTTATGACGTCTTCTGTTTTGCTAAAGAATTTCAGTGCGGTAGCCTCGGTAATGAGCATGGTATAGGGCTCATCCAACGCAGTTGTTCGATCCCCTTGTAGCAATTCAAAATCAAAAATATCCAGGAAGGTACTGTCAACAGTCGACAGGTTCGGTAGCAGAAATCGATTCTCCCCATTGATCACGAGTTGCTTGTTGCGATTCATAAACCGCGTGTAGTTAGCTACTTCCGGAAACTCTTTGAGCACATTGGGTCCCATTCCAGGCATGGATAAGGCCACCTTTTGTTCGTTGGTACCGGGAAAATTCTGCACCTCATCCAGTCGATAAATAAATTCACTTTGGGTATGGAATGCATCAAAACTTTTCTCGTCAGTAATGAATAGATAAATGACCAGTCCGGCAGCAATTCCGATGGCCAGGCTAAAGATGTTGATGAATGCGTAAAGAGGATTCTGACGAATGTTCCGTATGGTGATGGCAAAGTAGTTTTTGAGCATAATGGATGGGTCTCAATTTATATACTCCACTGGGGTAAAAAGGTTACCTCCAGTAAAATTAGTGCAATTTACAAGCTCCTTATTTCTATATTGAGTTGAGATTAAGCTCACTGCAGTATGCAAGATTCCTTTTTGTTGAGCCGGATTGAGAAGATCACAAAGGACGGTAGAGATATTTTCATTATTGATTATTCTGATTGCAAGGAGTATCAGATGATTAATTTAATACAAACCTTAAAGAAACAGGTACTTTTATTTGATAAACCGGTCAGCATCTTGTCTGTATTTAATGACAAAAGTTACGCTACCCCGGCATTTATGCGTGAAATAAAAGCAGCCACCCGAGAAACCATTCACTTGTTAGATAGAGAGGCTGTTGTGGGGTTAAGCGATACTAAGAAAATGATCTTAAAAGGGTACAATTTTTTGTTCAGTAAGAACATACAGGCATTTGATACACGTGAAATAGCCATACACCATATTTTGAGCAGAGAAGTATAACGCTTTTGATATAATGATAGCGCAATATCTTTGGATTTTTGGTTCTTTTATTTTTCTCTTGTTGGGTACGGCCCATCTGCGCATTACGTTTCTAGGCAAGAAACTTTTTCCAAAGAGTGAGACCGCTGAGGTTGAAATGAAGAATACCCATCCAAGACTTACTAAGGATACAACGATGTGGAATGCCTGGATTGGATTTAATGCAAGTCATAGTGCTGGCGCCATGTTTTTTGGGATCGTTAACATTGTTTTAGCAAGTCAATATTTTTTTATACTCCAGAATTCTTTATTTCTTCTTTTTATTAATATTCTTTTTGTCGGCTTCTTTCTTTTTCTTGGAAAGGCATACTGGTTCAAGGTCCCATTTATCGGTATTTTGATAACTCTGATTTGTTTTATCAGTTCGGTTCTTTTGATTGAGTTTAGGATAAGTATTTAAAACTATGCAACCAGTTCGTGTGGCTCTTCTTTCATTTGGTATGTCTGGGAGGGTTTTCCATGCTCCATTTATTGATCTCAATCCCGGATTTCAACTGTTGGGATCGTGGGAGCGATCCAAAAGGATTATTCAGGAGCATTACCCACGGGTGAAAAGTTATCCTTCATTGGAATCAGTATTGGAAGATCGCTTGGTAGATCTTGTCATTGTGAACACACCGACTTCTACACATTACGAGTATGCCCGAAAGGCACTTGAAGCCGGAAAGCATGTAGTTGTGGAGAAGGCCTTCACCACAACAGTGGCTGAGGCTGTTGAGCTGAAAACTTTGGCTGAAAGAAACAAGCTGAAATTATCCGTCTTCCAGAACCGAAGATGGGATAGTGATTTTAAAACGGTGCGTCAGGTTGTAGAATCGGGGAACCTGGGTAATCTCGTGGAAGTTGATTTTTCATATGATCGGTATAATCCTTTGTTGAGCCCTAAAGTGCATAAGGAAACACCCGGACCGGGATCTGGAATTTTAAAAGACCTGGGCCCACATCTTATTGATCAGGCGCTGGTGTTGTTTGGCCTCCCGACATCGATTTTTGCCACCATCAAAACGACTCGGGCCTTGTCGAAAGTCGATGACTATTTTGAAATCATGTTATTTTATAGAACCCTTAGGGTAAGGTTGAAGGCCAGCTATTTTGTTCGGGAGCCCGTTCCATCCTTTGTTCTACACGGTACCAATGGATCATTTCTAAAAGCACGGGCAGATGTGCAAGAAGTTGACTTACAAAAAGGGGAAAAGCCGGACAGGTTAAATTGGGGAGTAGAGCCTGATCAGGCACATGGATTGTTGCACACCACAGTTGATGGGAAAACCGTTCGGGAAACTGTTAAAAGTTTACCAGGCAACTATTCAGATTATTATGTTGGTATTTATCAATCCATTGAGCAGAATCTTGAACCTCCGGTGACCGCTGAAGAGGGAATCCGGGTAATGCAAATAATAGAGGCTGCTGAAAAAAGTAAACGGGAAAAGAGAGTTGTAGAATTGGGTTAAAATTAATTCCATAGATTATGAATCAGTTTATCAAGCTATTGTTGGGTGTGCTGATGCTCAGTGTATCCTCCTATAGGGCACAAGCCCAGTATACCCTTGAGAATTGTGTGAATGAATTCTCAGAGGAAAAGAAAGAACCTACTGAGGCTGGATATCAATATTGGTTTGCCGATAAAACTTTTCTGGGTGACGGTCGAACTCTGAAGCTCAGCGTGGTGGATAAAGGCAAGGCAACCCATGCGCCCCACCACCATGTTGAGGATGAATTTTTTTTCATCCTTGAGGGGCAGGCGGAGTTTTTCTTAGAGGGTAAAACAAAGGTAGTCGGCCCAAATACAAGCTTGTATTGCCCTTCTAATATGGAGCATGGTATTCGAAATGTCGGGGAAACACAGTTGAAGTATCTGGTGATCAAAAAGTATGATTTACCGGCTAAGGAAAAGTGAGTGTTGGACTGATAATTATTTCCATAATGTCCGTAACATTCTTGTTTTCAAATAGTCTCTCCCTTCAAATAATGATATGCTAAGAAGGATCGTTCAATCTTTTTTATTGGCCTTGCAGAATATTAGGTCTAATTTTTTTCACACTTTCTTATCTGTATTAGGAATAGTTATAGGAGTCGGGGCGTTAGTATCTATTCTTTCTCTTATTGACGGAATGGAAGAATATGCCAAAAAGGAAATATCTACTACCACAAGCCTGAATATGATTAGCGTGAATTCTCAAACCTATAAGAGGGTAGATGGCATTAGCCTTAGGAAAGATTCAGTCAATTTCTTGCAGTATCAGGACTTCCTTGATCTTCGCACAGGATTAAGCCGTCCGGCAAAGAGTTATTTATTTCAACGGGTAGCCAAGGAGGTTTCTCTTGAGAATGACACCATTCGTACGGCTGCCCATGTAACGAGTGTAGTTGGGTTTGAACCGGATACAGTACTTTATGGCAGCACGTTACTTCAAGACCACATTGATAACCGGGCACATGTTTGTGTATTAACCGAGAAACTTGCTCAATCCCTTGCAGGTAAATCGCAGATCAGTGCACTCATCGGAAAGAATTTAATATTTGGAAACAGAACATTAACGGTCATAGGAATAGCCCGGCTTAAATTTGCCGTAGGCCCGGAACTATTCTTTCCCTTTACCTTGATTAGTTCATCTGAATTGAGAAGTAATTTACCCCAATGTGTGATTGAGGCCGAGAATGTTGTAGATGTCCCACACCTTAAAGACGATATTTCAAAATTTTTAAATAGCCGGTTTACAGAGAAGCACGATTTTCAAATCAGTACGAATGAACAGCGGGTCGCGCAGGCAACAAAAGCCTTTGGAATCTTCCGCATCATCATGGGTTTAATAGTTGGAATTTCTGTCGTGGTAGGAGGAGTGGGAGTGATGAATGTATTGCTCATCTCGGTAACCGAGCGAACGGCAGAAATAGGAATTCGAAAAGCAGTGGGTGCTAACAGGCGTGATATTATCCTGTTGTTTCTTTCTGAGTCCGTTACGGTATCTGCATTTGGTAGCCTGTTGGGATTAATTTTTGGGACACTCTTTACTATGGCAGCCATTCCGATAATCAAAGCACTTACGGAAGCACCCTTTCAGGCTGCATATACCTGGAATACACTTTTAGTCATTTCTGTTGTAGCCGTTTTGGTCGGGGTTATTTTTGGAACGTATCCTGCACTTCGGGCCTCTCGGTTGAATCCGGTAGATGCCATTCGTCACGAATAGTACTTTTCAGTACAACTTTCCTGCATTTCAATACATCCTGCTGTAGGATGACTTCATTCTATTTTTGAATGCTTTATTGAATGACCAAATTGATTGTTCCAATTGCCGATGTATAATGTCTTGTATTTAGAATCGTTTATCTATTGACCATAACCCATCTGACTAATGCTAAAGAATTACCTAACCGTAGCCTTCCGTTCGCTTTGGCGGAGTAAGGTTCATACTTCGATAAATATTATCGGCCTTAGCCTGGGAATAGCGTGCTGCATCCTTATCGTTTTGTTTGTAAAGGACGAATGGACATTTGATACCTTTCATACCAAGGCTGATCGGATTTACCGGGGATATGTGAAAGAAGATTACGGAGAAAATCAGCAGTTCTTCAATACCGTAACACCATTTCCATTGGGCCCTGCCTTAAAGGAAAATTTCCCGGAGGTAGAAAGTCAAGTCCGGATAAACACAATTGGAAATACGGTAAAAGTTGGAAGTAACCAGTTTGCTGAAACCATCCTTATTGCCGGACAGGACTTCTTTTCGGTTTTTGATTTTGATGTTGTCAAAGGAAATACTCAAAAGGCCTTACATGACCAGTCAGCGATTGTTCTTACGGAACGAATGGCCCAGAAATATTTTGGCAACGCTGACCCCATCAATAAAGTGGTGTCTATTCAGTTAGGAGAAGTTTTGGAGGATTTTTCCGTAAAGGCTGTTGTAAAAAATATTCCTATTAATTCCAGCATTCAGTTTGACTTGTTGATCTCAGACCTTAATTATTCTAAGTTGTATAATGAGCGCACCTTAACCTCTGCATGGTTTAATGTAATCCCAGAGACCTACCTACTACTGAAGGAAGGAGTTGATTCAAAAGCACTAGAGCGAAAGTTCCCTCCGGTGTTTCGCACAATCCTGGGGGAAGAGGAGTTCACAAGCAGCAATTATATCGTAGGACTTCAGCCACTCACCGATATTCATCTCAACACCAATTTTCCTGCAGCCATTGCACCGGTAAGTAATCCACGCTATGCTTACATATTGTCAGCAGTAGCGTTTCTTATCTTGTTGGTAGCGTGTATCAATTTTGTTACCCTGTCAGTTGGGCGTTCACTCAAACGGGCAAAAGAAGTGGGCATTCGAAAAGTAGTGGGTGCGGCTCGGGCACAGTTGATGATGCAGTTTATTGGGGAGGCTGTAATCATTACTGTGATTTCTCTAGCGGCAGGCGTATTGTTAGCCGTCTTGAATTTGCCTTTATTTAATCAACTCTCCGGGAAGAGCCTTTCACTTGGATTTAATGCCTTCACATTATTTACCGGTGCATCCTTAATAACAATCATTGGGTTGTTTGCGGGGAGTTACCCGGCCTTTGTCCTTTCTGGTTTCAGGCCGGTTTCAATTTTAAAAGGGTCTGTAACGGGAATGACCAGCCGTCATGGGTTGCGCAAGATGTTGGTAGGGGTGCAGTTGGTACTTTCTATTTTTCTGATTTCCAGTACGCTTATAATGCAAACCCAGTTGGAATATCTTCAAAATAAAAACCTGGGATTTAGCAAAGAACAGTTAGCGGTTGTGCAATTGAATGTTCCTCGGGTGGGTCGTTTGACGGAAAGGGTAAAGGCAGGGTTTGAGATGGTTCAACAATTTAAAAATGAATTTGCGCGTATACCGGATGTGATAGGAGTGTGCGGTTCATCACATGATTTTGGCAATGGGGGGTGGACAAACATTGGATATACCGATGATAACGGAACGTACAGAAATTTTAATATGAATGTGGTGGATCCAGATTATTTTTCCCTTCTAAAGATGGAATTCGCTATGGGCCGGAATTTTGATGCCAACAATCCTTCAGATTCACGAAGAGGACTTATTGTAAACGAAGCATTTGTAAAGGAGCTTGGTTGGCAAGATGCCATTGGAAAACGAATACCGGGCAAGAATTTTATAGATCATGAAGTGATCGGAGTGGTTAAGGATTTTCACTACTCATCCTTGTACACACGTGTTCAGCCTCTGGTCATCGTAATCGACCCAACTATAGTCTTAAGTGGATCTGAAAATGTCAATATAGATAACTCACCGATTCCTAAACTCTTAATCAGAATACGGCCCGGCAACATGGCTGCGACTATTGACCAGGTTAAGAGTGTGTGGGATAAACTATCCGGAGGAGAGGAATTTGCGTTTGCTTTTGTGGATCAGGCACTGGCCGCACAATATCGTAATGATCAAAACCTAAGTAAGATTATTAACATTGCTACCTTACTGGCGATGGTTATTGGAAGTCTGGGATTGTTCGGTTTGGCTTCCTTGTCCATGCAAAACAAGACAAAAGAGATTAGTATCCGCAAGGTTTTAGGGGCTACCGAAAAGTCGTTATTGATATTGCTTTCAAAGGAATATGTTCTTCTGGTTGGGGTATCATTACTCGCCTCAATCCCAATTACATGGTATCTTATGGCGCAATGGCTTCAATCCTTTGAATATCGGATTTCCATTGGATGGACTTCGTTTGCTGTGGCAGGTTTTATTTCACTGATCATTTCATTGTTCACCATCAGCTATCAAACCATAAAAACTACATCAGCACAACCTGCCGATACGCTTAAATATGAGTAGGTCAGAGCAGATTAATGGAGTGCGTAATGATTAGCTATTGATTCATCAAGGTGTTGAAGTTCCTGATCACAACTTTCCTGTAGTTTTTGAATGGTCTCTTTATTGGCGGCAGGGTTTGGCATTAAGAGTTGGAGCACAAGTTGTTTATCGTGCCAGAGGCCAATGCTGTTTGCAGTTTCTGTAAAGAAGGAAGGAATATGTTTTCCCTCCTTACCGAGGGGTGACAGGTAAATTAATTCCTTAATGATTTTTCGTGTTCCATGTAATGTAAATGGGTTGAGTTTGGGGTATAGATCCTTTTTGATGGTCTTATCTAAACTTACTAAGTATTTCTTCATCATTTTCTGATTAATCCGTTTGGACCTCTTCAGTATTTTAGGCTTAACCTTCTTTACATCCTTGACAAAACCGGAGATGTTTTTCTTAAAATTCTGTAAGATTTTTGGGGTGGGCATGCGAATCAGCTTGACTACTACGGTATCTGCGGCAAACCGAGTAAGTAGTTTACGAAGTTCACTGGGCTCACGAATTTTCCCTGCTTCCCGAAAGATTTTTCGCAAGGGAATGAAGGCCTTATGCGCTGCAAAGCCTATATCCTCAAAATGCAGAAGGGCCAAAACGGCTTTTAACCTTTTGATTTCAAGTCTGATTTGATGCAGGATTTCCGGGTCATCACTGAACTTGGCGGATACCAGCAGGGCCTTGAGGTTGTAAACCCTCTTGTCAGCATATTTCTTCAACGCTTTCATGCAGATACAACAGGAGCCTGACCCTAAGATGAGGATTTTGCGAGTTTGGTAAGGCCATAAAACTCATTACATGGGATGATATAAATCATGGAATATTGACCTTCTCAGCTGTTACTTCCATGCTATTAGGTTATTAGAGATGAAAAAGAAGTACGCCTTTGAAGAATACACCCACGATAAGGTTTCAAGGCAATTGCTGGCCATCGTCCATGAAATGATGGAGGCAGAAAAGAGATTTTCAGACCTCTTAAGTGAACTTCACATTAATTTTAAACAGAGCGGATATAATTTAATTCATTACCTGCTGTTACGGAGCAAGGAAATCCGGGAAGCCCAGGAATATCTTCACCATATAGGCCTGTCCTCACTTACCAATTCTGAGAGCCATACGTTGGTTCAACTCAAAAACGTGTTGTCATGGCTTGATCCGAATTTTAACATTCAGGTCGACAGTGGTTGTGATTTTGAAACGGCCTCAAAACTCAGATTAGCGCATGCTGAGCAATTACTGGGGGTTTTCCCGATTCAGGATAGACCCCACATCATGGTGACTTTTTCATCGGAGTTGATGCAAGACAGGATGTTGGTGGAGGAAATGTTAAATGAGGGTATGTCGGTGGCGCGGATAAACTGTGCTCACGATAGTCCTGAAGTTTGGTTAAACATGATCCAGGTATTAAAAAAGGCTGTGGCCAAAACTGGTAGGGGATGCAAAGTATACATGGATCTTGCGGGACCTAAAATTCGAATCCAGTCGATCGCGGCACGGAAAAAGAGTCAACAGTTTGAACTGGGTGTTGAAGAAGGGGATGAGTTGAGTCTTGAATTTACAAATGACCCCACCCCAAAAATTAGTCGGAAAAAATTGGATGTGCTGTTTGTAGAGCCGAAGGAGATTTTGACACAAGTAAAGCCGGGTGAACATATCTATTTTGATGACGGAAAATTCGAAGCAAAAGTAATGAGCGCTTCTTCTGAAGGAGTGCGCGTGAAGATCATCAGGATATCTACTAAAAAGCCCTTCTTAAAACCGGAGAAGGGAATAAACCTACCTGACTCTGATCTTACCATTCCGCCTCTAACAGAAGAAGATAAAAGTAATATTCCATTCATTTGTGAGCATGCCGATATGATTGGATACTCTTTCGTGAACTCACCAGAGGATGTAGAATTGTTGAGAAGTGAAATCAAAAAATATACGGGTGGAAAACAATTGCCTGCTATTATTTTAAAAATTGAGCGCTTATCGGCAGTTCAAAATTTACCTGCCTTGTTGATCAATGGAATGAAAGATGAAGCCTTAGGGGTGATGATCGCCCGCGGTGACCTTGCAGTAGAAATTGGATTTGAGCGCCTGAGTGAAATTCAAGAGGAGATATTATGGATTTGTGAAGCAGCGCATGTGCCGGTGATTTGGGCAACCCAGGTATTGGAGACCTTAAATAAGACAGGTTATGCTACACGATCGGAAATTACGGATGCGGCCATGGGTGTACGGGCCGAATGTGTAATGCTGAACAAGGGAAGATATATATTGAAAACGATCAAAACGCTGGATGATATTTTGACACGACAACTGGGCCACGTCAATAAGAAACGCTACATCATGCGACCGTTGGGAATAGCGAGAAATTTCCTTCAGTAAGTAAATCACCCACTCTGCGGTAGCATAAATCGATACCCACTGAGATTTTTTATTATTTCTTAAACTATTTTTTAGTAAACCCCGTATATTTGTTTTACAAACAATATACAAATGCCCAAAGAGTATTTAGGAGAATTTGAAGAACTGGTCTTGACGATGGTTGGAATATTAGGCGAGGACGCCTATGGCAACGCCATTGTTTCGGAGATAAAAGACAGGGTAGGACGAGAGGTGAACCTGAGTGCAGTACACATTACACTTTACCGGCTGGAAGACAAGGGACTTGTGAAGTCCCACATGGGTGGTGCCACCAAATTACGAGGTGGAAGACGAAAGCGAATCTTTACAATCACCAACGCGGGTTTAGCCATGTTGCGCGTTATGAAAGATGCACGCGTGGATTTATGGAAGTTGATTCCCCAATTGAAGATTGTTGGGATATAGAACATGAAGAAAAGTACCATACTTCGCTTTCTCGAATGGTTTTGTCCGCCTGAGTTATATGAGGGTATTGAAGGTGATTTGCTAGAGGAGTTCGAACGAGACCATTCCCGACTTGGATTGAAGAAAGCGAACCGAAGATTAGCTTGGCAGGTACTCAAATTTTTCCGGCCAGAAATTATTTTGCGAAATCGGTTTACAATTCAATTAATCAATACCATTATGATTGGAAATTACTTTAAGGTAGCTGCACGTAATATTCAGAAGCGCAAATTGTATTCGTTCATCAACGCCTTTGGGTTGAGTATTGGTATTTGTTTTTGCATGCTGATCTTTTTATTTATTCAGGATGAACGAAGCTTTGATTCCTTTCATGTGAATAAGCAAGATATCTATCGTATCGAAGAAAAAAGCTTTGATACCTGGGAACACGATTCATCAGATCCTTATCGTAAATCTGCATGGATTCAAACGGCACTTCAGCCTGCATTGAAGGAAGAACTGGCGGAAGTATTGTATGCCACCCGTTACAATTCTGATCATACCGGAATTTTCAGGTATGAGGATAAAGTTTTTACGGAAAAGATAACCTATGTAGATCCGGATTTTTTTAGGATGTTTTCTTTTCCGCTAACGGGTGTCAATCCTGAAAGGGTATTTCAAAACATAACTGAAATTATTCTTACTCCAGCAATTGCTAGGAAATATTTTGGAGATGAAGATCCTATTGGTAAAACCCTTCGGGTCGACAATGAAGGAGAGAAGTCCTTTACTGTAGCAGGTATCATAGAGCCCGCACCGGCAAACTCCAGCCTTCATTTTGAAACGTTGATTCCGCAGGAGAACAGGCCAGGTTACGAACGGAACCTGAAGCAATGGGGAAATTTCAACACACCAACCTTTGTTCAACTTGCCCCGAATACCAATCGCGCTACATTCAAAACGAATCTTGATACGTTGTTGGATAAATATATGGGCGATCGATTGGAAAGGTGGCGCAAAGAGGCAGTCGTACCGATACCCGCTGACGTTAAGATGCTGGAATATGAATTTACAGGACTTCCGGAGTGGCACCTAAAGAAGGAGATTGGTTGGGAGAAAGTAAGCGATCCTCAGTACTCGTTAATCCTTGGTGGAATTGCTGCATTGATCCTTCTAATAGCGTGTATCAATTACATCTCATTGTCATTAACAACTTCTGCATCTCGCAGAACGGAAGTTGGAATACGCAAAGTAGTGGGAGCCCAGCGAAATCAATTGGTGTATCAATTTGGTCTTGAATCGCTCATTCTCGCTTTTATATCCATGGTTATCGGAATGGGTTTAATGGTGCTCTTTCTTCCTGCGTTTAATGAATTTACAGGAAAGGGTATTCAACTTACCATGATGAGCATGCTTCAAGTTACAGGTGCGAGTGTGATGGTTACATTGCTGGTCGGATTTTTGGCAGGTAGCTATCCTTCATTGTTTCTCTCAAAATTTAAACCTGCGCTGGTCTTAAAAGGTGGGTTTACCTCAAAGCTTCAGGCTGGCTTTACCAAGCCGTTAGTAGTGCTGCAATTTGCCTTGTCTGCTTTTCTTATTATCAGTTCGGTCATCATGTATAAGCAAATGCGATTTGTAACCACAAAAGATCTTGGATATAGTAAGGATCAAATATTGGTCATTCCTACACAAACAGGATGGAATGAAGAAGCTGACAAAACCGTAGCACGGTTTCGTACCCGACTTCAGCAGGAACCAACGGTAGTATCCATTGGCGGAACAACTTCCTCTTTTGCTCAAGGGTATTCCCGATATGGGTATAAAATCAAGGGAGAGCAAAAATCAGCGTATGTGTACGGAGTGGATCCGGAATACCTTCCAACATTAGGTGTTCAATTTGTTTCCGGTAGAAATTTTGATGCCACTATCGCCTCCGATTCCAGTGCAGTAATTGTTAATGAAGCGTTAGTGGCGGATATGAAATGGACAGATCCGTTAAATGAGTATTTGAACTACCAGGAGGATACAGTAGGACTTGGCGCTAAAGTGATTGGTGTGGTCAAAGATTATCACTTCCTTTCACTGGAGCAAAATATTGAACCCATGATGCTTTCCATGAATAAAAACGATGTGGGGTATCTCACCACCATGTTGGTTAAAATAAAACCAGGTGATATACCTGCCACCGTGGAAAAGCTTCAAATCGCCTGGAAAGACATTGCGCCCGATCGACCATTTGACTACACTTTTTTAGACCAGAATGTTGCTAAACAGTATGAATCGTATCAGCGATGGATGAGCATTATGGGCCTCTCCACAGGGTTTGCTATTATCATCTCCTGCCTAGGCCTGTTTGGTCTGGCGGGTATTAATGCTATCAATCGCACCAAAGAAATTGGCATCCGTAAAGTAATGGGGGCTGAACTCCAGAATATTTTTGTACTGCTGAATAAGCAATATGTTTACCTAGCCTTAATTGCTTTTGTGCTGGCAGCACCGGCTTCGTGGTACATCATGAACAAGTGGCTCGATGACTTTAAATTCAAGATCTCAATGAGTTGGGAATTGTTTGCCATCAGTATGTTGGTAGGGCTATTCATTGCGCTCATTACCGTAAGTTATCATGCCATTAAAGCAGCACTCATCAATCCGGCAGAAACGTTGAAGTATGAGTAGAGTGTCGCATTTAATAGTTTAGTACATTTAAATATGTCAATTATTTCCAATAAATGGAGTGCTTTTACGCTAAGGGTAACAATTAAGGCTGATCCTCAAAAGATCTATGATGCATGGGCAACGCAAGCCGGATTGGAAAGTTGGTTCTTGCGAAAAGCTGAGTTTACCACATTAGAACGTAGTAAGCGCGGGCTAGCGGATTATATTCAAAAGGGTGATCGCTATGAGTGGCTTTGGTTTGGGTATGGAGATGATATCGTGGAAAGGAGAGAAGTGGTGGAGGCCAATGGAAAAAATTTAGTCCGATTCATTTTCTCCGGTGGATGCACGGTTACGGTGGTTATCAAGCATGAACATGGGGAAGTGTTAGCCGAATTAAAACAGGAGAATATTCCGTTAGAGGACGATCCAAAAATGAACCTGTGTTTGAATTGCTCTACCGGGTGGACGTTCTATATGGCTAATCTGAAATCCGTTTTGGAAGGCGGAATAGATCTGCGCAACAAAAATGATAAGATCGTGAGTGTGATTAATTCGTAAGCTCCCCTTCAATTTTTGTTAGCATTTGGTTATGGATAAAGGTAAGATACCGGGTAATAGTTTCTTTCATTCCCTCAACCTTCGTCAGATCAATTCCCCATAACGTGGCATTGGATAAAACCTGTGCGACAATACTTTCGAGGTTATCCTGTTTCCAAACTTCCTTGAAAAAATTTATAACTTCGGGTGTGTCGTTTAATGGAATTAGAGAGCCGTTCCATTCACCTTTGTAAAAACGGATGATGGCGGCCAGCGAATAAAGCAGTCGCTTCGGTAATTTTTTATTTCGTTTCAGGTATTCCAGGATGGATGGTATAACCCGTATCTTAAACTTGGAAATGGAATTTAGTGAAATGGTAATCAGTTCGTGCTTAATGTAGGGATTCTGAAAGCGCTGAACGACATCATCTGCAAACTGAAGTAACTCTTCTTGAGGGAGGTCCAGTGTGGGGATGATCTCTTTATAGATTGCTTTTTTTATAAAGTTGCCCGTAAATTCATTTTCGATTGATTCGCGGACAGTCCGTAAACCATATAAGTAAGCAAGAGGTACAAGGGCTGTATGTGCTCCATTCAGAATTCTCACTTTGCGTACTCGGTACGGTTCGTGATCCTCAACAAATTTTACATCGAGGCCTGCTTTATCGGCAGGGAAGTGTTCTCGAACAATAGCGGGTCCTTCAATCACCCACAAGTGAAAGGGTTCAGCCATCACTACGAGTTTATCATCAAACCCAATGCTTTGTTTAATCTCATCAATAGTTTCTTTCGGAAAGCCGGGAACGATTCTATCCACCAGGGTATTGCAAAAACTATTGCATTCAATCCATTGCTTGAATTCAAGAGGTAATTTCCATAACTGGATGTATTGCAAAACAATTTTCTTGAGTTCTTCTCCATTTCTGGAAATGAGTTCACAAGGAATAATAATCAGCGCCTTTTCCTTATTTCCATTGAAGAATTGAAAACGATGATACAGTAGCACGGTAAGTTTTCCTGGGAAACTTGCAGGCAAGCTATCATGAGAGCGATCATTTTCATTGAAGGTAATACCAGCTTCGGTAGTGTTGGAAATGATAAATTCAAGATCTGGATTCTCTGCTAATTTAATGAATGCTGAAAAATCCTTATCAGGGCTTACAGCGCCTATTACGGAAGTGATTAAGCGGATTTCACTTGAAGGTTTGTTGTTTTTTATTCCGTTTATGACAACATGGTACAGTCCTTCCTGTTCATTAATAACCTGACCTGTTTCCTGGCTGATGGATTGAATGATTTGAATGGCTCCATTAAAATCAGTCCGCTCGTTCATCACATCAATAATCCAATCGGCAAAACCTCGCAAAAAATTACCTCCGCCAAATTGTATGACTTTAACAGGTCGGGAGGGAACAGCGCCAATAGTTGAGCGGTTAAGGGGTTTGAGCATAGTACTTAAAAAGTAAAGTACGTTTTGGCATTAAACTCACTTATTAGTAGAAAAGTTTCTTGTATGAAACTTTTGGAGAGTGATGGAACAGCCATGATTATGCTATTTGAAATTATGAATCTTTTTTCAATGATGATTTCCGGATTATCAGATCGGGTTTAAGTACCGTCTTTTTAGGAATGAATATTTTGTTGCCCTGCGAAATTTGTTCCAGGAATATTTCAGCAGCAGCATTGCCCATGCGCATACTATGTTGATCCACGGTGGTTAGGGTAGGTTCTGAAAATGAAGTAAAAGGTTCATTACTAAATCCTACAATGGCGATTTGATTAGGAATAGCAATACCTTTTTCCTTTAATACCTGTAAGGCGCCCATGGCACCATAATCACTTGCCGAAAAAACTCCATCAGGACGTTTTTTCATGGCCAGGAGCTGAATCATGCCCTGACGGCCATCTTCTAGTTGTAAATTACTTTCAATAACCAGCGACTCATCATACGGAATTCCATAGGCTTCGAGTGCTTCACGGTAACCCCTGAATCGCTCACGATAAATACTTACTTTCTTGTATCCGGTAAAGTGAGCAATTCTCTTGCAGCCCTGTTGAATTAAATGTTCAACGGCCTTGTAGCCTCCGAGATAATCATCAATGATTACGTTACTCACTTCAAGTTCGTCATTTGAACGGTCGAACAAAATGAGCGGGATACCTTTATCCTTTAATTTTCTAAGGTGGTCAAAGTTCTCTGTTCCTTTTGCAATTGAGGCGATGATGCCGTCAACCCGTGCATTAAGCAATGCCTCTACGGTAGCCACTTCCTTTTCATACAAATCATAGGTTTGGCAGATCATGACGTTGTAGCGAGCCGTATTGGCAATTTCTTCAATGCCTCTTACAACCGATGAAAAAAAACTCCGATCTGCAGTGGGCACAATAATGCCAAGAATATTACTCCTGCCATTTCGTAATGCAGCGGCAATATGATTGGGTTGATAATTAAGTTTTTGAGCAGCCTTTAAAACTGCTTTTTTAGTAGCCTCGCTAATGCGGGGATGATCTTTCAGTGCACGTGAAACAGTTGAAGCCGTGATGTTTAGCTTTTCCGCAATATCATGGATGGTTGTCTTTTGTCTTTTCATACCTCAGGCCTCATTTGAAGGCTTGCCAATGGTTGCTAAAATTCCGCCATCAACGTAAATGATTTGTCCATTCACAAAGTCGCTGGCGGGTGATGATAAAAATATGGTTGCTCCAATTAAATCTTCAGGATTACCCCAACGTCCTGCCGGAGTTCGATTGATTATAAAGTCATTAAAAGGATGACCGCACACTCGAATAGGTGCGGTTTGCGCAGTGGCAAAATAGCCGGGCCCGATCCCGTTGACTTGTACATTATAACGAGCCCACTCGGTTGCCAGATTTTTGGTGAGCATTTTCAATCCACCTTTAGCCGCAGCATAGGCCGAAACATTATCTCTGCCTAATTCACTCATCATCGAGCAGATATTGATAATCTTGCCGGATTTCCGAGTAGTCATTTTTTTACCCACATACTTCGACATGATAAACGGACCCACCAGGTCGATGTCTACTACCTTTCGGAAATCTGGTACGCTCATTTCCAGGGCAGGAGTTCTCATAATAATACCTGCGTTATTAATGAGTATATCGATGGGCCCAACTTCCTTTTCGATACGCTCAACGGATTGTATAACGGCCTCTTCATCCGTAACATCAAATAAATAACCGTAAGCAGTCAAGCCAGCATCTTTATAGACTCCCAGCGCCTGATCCATTTTATCTTTTGTGTGACCGTTAATAATTAGCCTGGCACCGGCATGACCTAACCCTTTCGCCATGGCCATGCCTAGCCCATGTGTGCCACCGGTTATCATGGCACGTTTTCCGGTTAGGTCGAAGAGATTTTTGATCGGCATTATTTTAGATCTATTGGCTGAACGATATCCATATCACTGTAATCAAGGTTTTCTCCTGCCATTCCCCATATAAAGGCATACTGGCTGGTACCTGCACCGGCATGGATAGACCAGGGTGGGGAAATGACAGCCTGATTATTACTAAGCCAAAGGTGTCTTGTTTCTGTCGGCTCACCCATCAAGTGACAAACTCGTTGATTCGAGGGTACATTGAAGTAAAAGTAAACCTCCATGCGTCTGTCGTGCGTATGAGGTGGCATGGTATTCCAAACACTTCCTGACTTTAATTCGGTAAGTCCCATTTGTAACTGGCAAGTTTCCAAAATACTATTTACCAGCAACTTTCTTACGGTTCTCTGATTAGAATTTTCCGGGGTGCCGAGTTCAACAGTTTCTGCCTGTTCGAGCGTTACTTTTTTAGTGGGGTATGTACGGTGTGCAGGGGAGGAGTTATAGTAGAATAATGGCGTACCACCTTTTTCACCTGGCATGAACACTACATTTTTTACATCCTTACCAATATAAAGTGCTTCTTTATTCTGAATGACAAATTTTTCTCCGTCTGCTACCACCGTTCCGGTATCACCTACATTGATAATTCCAATTTCCCTTCGCTGTAAAAAGAAATCTGCTTTCAGAATATCAGGAGCATCCAGCATAATCGGCTTGTCAACGGGTTTGGCCCCTCCAACAATCATTCGATCGTAAAATGAATAGGTGCAGGTTAAGGTATTGTCAACAAAAACATTCTCAATTAAGAAGGTTTCCCGAAGCTGGCTTGTGGTTAAAGTCTTATTAGTAGTAGAATCTAAAGAAGGCCGAGTAGTAAACGGTAAGCTCATAGTTAATGTGTAATCGTTTGCGCAAATTATTGATTAAGTAACACTAAAAGCAATTAATAAGTTGTCCCTTAATGAAGGTGATATTGATTTGAATAATAGCCAAAATAGCCTTATCAAGGCGTTTAATTGACCTATTGTTAGCAAATAATTAAAATTTGTTTTGGTAAATATAGTATAACTTTTTAATATGCAATCGATTGCGCAAAAAAGTGATAAAAATCGATTGTGGGGGAGGATAGTAACTGTGGAATTGCCTGATCTATTGTGATTGATATTCAGCATTTTAGATAATAATTGACCCTCTTTTAATCAACCTTAAAATAATCCTTATGAAGAGAATTCTACGATCAGTCACACGAACATCCAGTCTGATACTCTTCGCAATATTGGTGAGTTCCTATGGACTAATAGCCCAGACGCGAACAATAACCGGTGTAGTGAAGTCAGACAATGAAGCGCTTCCCGGAGTCACCGTGCTTGAAAAGGGCACCAATAATGGAACGGTCACCGATGGTGAGGGTAAGTTCACACTTGTAGTTTCTGAAAATGCTACCCTCTCCATTTCGTTTGTTGGAATGAAGCCACAGGAAATTGTAGTGGGTAATCAGACATCCTTTGATATTGATCTTGAGTCGGATGCTACTCAACTGAGTGAGGTATTGGTGATTGGTTATGGAACCGTGGAACGAAGAGATCTGACAAGTTCTGTATCCGCTTTGAATGATAAGGAACTAAAAGATATTCCTATTAACTCCGCTGCCCAAGCGTTATCAGGTCGAATGGCTGGTGTACAGGTAACCACTGCAGAAGGATCACCCGATGCAGATGTCAGAATTCGGGTTCGGGGAGGTATGTCAATCACAGGCGATAACTCACCCTTATATGTTGTCGATGGTATTCAGGTCGAGAATGCATTATCTGTATTATCTCCGCAGGATATTGAATCCATTTCTGTTTTAAAGGATGCTTCTGTTACGGCAATTTATGGCTCCAGGGGTGCAAATGGGGTAGTAATTATTACAACTAAAGGTGGCAAGGGTGGTAGAACGACTGTGAATTTTAACGCCTTAATCGGTGTGAAACAGTTAGGTAATAAACTTGATGTTTGGAAGCCTTATGATTTTGTCAAATACCAATATGACAGAAGCAGGGGTAGTGCTGTGAATGAACAAAATTTTTTAGATGACTACGGAGTTTTCGAAGACATCGAGTTATATAAGGAAGTCCCGTTTGTGGATTGGCAGGAAGAAGTTTTTGGGAGAAACGCGCTGATGCAAACCTATAATCTTAGTGTGAATGGTGGAAATGAAACTACTTCTTTCAACCTGAGTGTAACTTCAAATAAGGAGGAAGGCGTTATGTTGGGTTCTGACTTCGACAGAAAGCTGATTAATTTCAAGATGGACCATGATATCACCAGTAAACTCAACATTGAGTTTAACATGCGCTACAATAACACGGTTGTGAATGGTGCCGGAACATCAGTGGAGGGTTCATCCAGTCTTAACCGACTTCGTCACAGTGTTAAATACAGACCCTTCTTGGCACCGGGACAGGATGTTAATACTTATGATCCTGACTATGCGCAAGAGACGAATGCCAATAGTCTCTCGTTAATTAACCCCGTACTTTTAACAAAACAAGAATATCAACAGCGAAAAGGAACTACGACAAATTTTAATGGATCTTTTTCCTATAAGATTACGGACTTCCTAACCTGGAAGAGTACATTGGGTGTTGACTTTTACAACGAGCAGCGGTATGTATTCAATGATACCATTACGAATGCATCCCGATTAAATGGAGCAGGGCAACCTATTGCAACCATTGATTCTGATACACGAAATACATTCAATAATTCAAACGTTCTTTCATTTTCATCTTCTAATTTAAGTTCGTTCCCCGCCAATCATAAGTTGGATGTTTTGTTAGGACAGGAGATTTATCAAACCCTCAATAAGAGTAATTTTCAAGAAAATAAATTTTTTCCGGTAGGGATTACTCCAGAATTGGCTTTTGGTAGTATGGAATTAGGTGTACCTCAACCGACATCCAATACAGAAGAGTATGAAAGTAAATTATTGTCCTTCTTTTCGAGAGCCAGTTATAGTTATAATGATAAGTACTTCTTGACATTGAGCCTGCGGGCAGATGGATCTTCGAAATTTGCCCCGGAAAATCGCTGGGGTTATTTTCCCGCGGGATCATTTATGTGGCGGGTATCCAGTGAACCTTTCATGGAAGGACTATCCTCAACCTTTAATGACCTGAAGTTTCGGGTAAGTTATGGTACATCGGGTAATAATCGCATTGATGATTATTTGTATCTCTCGACTTTTGATCCTTCCGGATTCTACTCTATTAATAATACACAAGTATTAGGTTTTTCAGCTACTGAGTTGGCCAACGCCAATCTGAAGTGGGAAGCAATTATTGCCAGAAATATTGGTCTTGATGCCAGCTTTTTCCAGGGAAGACTGCAGACATCGGTTGACTTCTATTACAATTCTTCCAAGGAGTTACTATTGAATCGGGTTATTCCACCCACATCGGGTTATCCCAGTCAAACTCAAAATATTGGAGAGACACTTAACAAGGGTATTGAACTGCAATTGTCGGGTACCATCTTGGATCGTGGAAATTTGAAATATGATGCAAACTTTAATATTTCTTTTAATAAAAATGAAATTGAAAGTCTTGGACCAGACCAAACATCATTTCTCATTTCTTCGGGATGGGCCGGAAGTAATCAACCAGCAGACTTTAAAGTTATTGTTGGTCAGCCGGTAGGCACTATTTGGGGTTTAGTAACGGATGGATTCTACACGCTTGATGATTTTGATTATGAAAGCGGTACAGGGGTGTATACGTTAAAATCCGGAGTTGCTAGTAATCAAGGCATCACTTCTACTGTCCCGCAACCCGGTGTAATTAAATTTAAGGATATCAATGAAGATGGTGTGATTAATGATAATGATCGTAAGGTCATTGGTGTAAGCTCACCCAAATTCTATGGCGGATTAAATCAAACGGTTACCTACAAGAATTTTGACCTTAGCATGTTTATCAATTTTCAGTTTGGTAATGATGTACTGAATGCTAATAAGCTTGAATTTACAAGCGGGTATACGGTTAACTCCAACTTGCTGACCACTATGGATAATCGGTGGAAAAATGTGGATGATGCCGGTCAAGTGGTTACAGATCCTACAGAATTAGCTGAATTGAATCGTAACACTACTATATGGTCACCTTTAACTACGGCTAGTTCATTTTATGTTCACTCTTGGGCAGTGGAGGATGGTTCATTCGTAAGAATTAATAACATAACGCTGGGTTATACACTGCCATCCGCCATTCTCAGTAAAGTTAGGATTTCCAAATTCAGGGTATATGGTACGGTTAACAACGTAGCTGTGTTCTCAAATTATTCTGGCTATGATCCCGAGGCGAATACCCGGAGGAATACACCACTCACTCCTGGTGTTGATTATGCTGCCTACCCCAGGAGCAGAGGCTACATCTTCGGTGTTAACGTAACTTTTTAAAGACAAAATAAAAGCATTATGAAATCGATACGACTTTCAAAATATTTAACGGTGTTGCTGATTACCATCACACCTTTTTATTCCTGCGAAGACTATTTGACCGTTGACCCGGTATCATCGTTCGGGCCTGATTATGTATTCAGCAATGTACAGAATGCAACCAAAGCAATCTATGGTGTGTACTCAGCGCTGGGGGGAGACCAGGGATATGGTATACGGATTAGTATGTACTATGCATACGATAATGATGAAATGATGGGGCAGGATCCGGGTACTGCCGATAACGAACGCAGAGATATTGCTCACTATAATGTGCAACCCAGCAATACTCAGTTAGCAGCGCCTTTTAATCAACTCTACCGGGGCATTGAGCGCGCTAACCTTTGCATTTATTATATCCCTAAAATGGATATGTATAGCAACGGATCGACATCCGAAAAGAATGAGCTTAAGCGTTTGTATGGTGAAGCATTAACCCTAAGAGCTCAATTTTATTTTGAGTTGATCCGCAATTGGGGTGATGTTCCTGCTCAATTTATTCCTTCCAGTTTTACAACCGATCTTTTCCTGGAGAAGACCGATCGTGATTTAATTTATGATCAGCTTTTAGCGGATCTCGAATTAGCCGCTACACTTGTTCCCTGGAGAGATGAGGTGCCTGCCGAAGAAAGAATTACGCAAGGTGCTGTTCGCGCTTTGCGCGCGCGGATTGCTTTGGCTGCCGGAGGATATTCTCTTCATGGAACTCAGATGACACGCAGAGCCGACTTCCTTGCGCTCTACACCATTGCTCGCGATGAAACAAAGGCAATTATTGATGCGGGTCGTCATCAATTGAATCCAAGCTTTCAAGCTGTATTTAAAGATGCCATTTGTGGTCAGACGATTGAACCCAATGGTGAAGTGATTTGGGAAGTTGGTATGACAGGAGGCAGTAGTGCAACCGGTGATTCCAAATTAGGGTATTATAATGGCCCCCGCGCCAACGGAAAAGGAAATAGTGCGTTACGGGTTCTTCCTACTACTTTCTACGCTTTTGATCCCGAGGATACACGAAGAGATGTTACGTGTGCGATTTATAATGTTGATGCGAGTCAAAATAAAGTGGCAACACAATTGAATTCTATTTTTGATGGTAAGTACAGAAGAGACTGGATTCAGCCAAGTGCGTTTGAATCGAATGCGCAATATTTTGGTTTGAATTGGGTGATGATCCGATATTCCGATGTTCTTCTCATGTATGCGGAGGCAGAAAACGAATTGAGTGGCCCAGCCCAGGCTTATGATGCGATTAATCAAGTGAGACGGAGAGGTTTTGGAAAACCCATTAACACTCCTGATGCATCAGTCGATGTACCGGCAGGATTGACAAAGGCGGAATTCTTTGATGTACTTATGAAAGAGCGCATGTTAGAACTATGCGGTGAGGGAATTAGAAAATATGATTTGATTCGTTGGAATTTATTAGGAACGCGGCTAACCGCAGTGAAGCAAGAAATGACCGACCTGATTGCAGGCAATCCGCCTTATGAAAATGTACCGGATGTGATGTACTATCAACCCAATCAGCCAACGTTAAACTGGGTTACTTCATTTTATGATCCTGCACCAGGTGTACCGCCTGTAGGAGCAACAAGTGTTGCGTGGAGGACAAGTACTATTCAAGTTACATTAATTGATGTGCTGGCCTATGCATTTACTCCGGGTAAGAGTGAACTTTTCCCATTCCACACTACATCCATCGATGCTAATCCGAAGTTGGTTCAAAATGAAGGTTATTAAATCCAGCAAAAGCGCAAAACCATGAATACACTAAAAACTATACTATACAAAATTGTACCGGTAATGCTACTGGTCAGTATTTGGGTATCCTGTAAGGATGACGAAATTGCTTCCCTTAATCTAAGTCGGCAATTCCAACCGGGTGCCTTTGATATCACGGAAGGTGAGACCTCTGCAACCATCAGTTGGGATCCTTCTCTATTCACGATTCCGGGGGAAGCAGAGTATACGCTGGAATTGTCAAAAGATGATGACTTCGCTACGGTTGAAGTTTCGGTTACCACATCTGAGGTAGAGGTGACTTTTCTCGATACCGAAATTGATATTCGCGTAGATTACTATGCTCGCGTAAAAGCAAAAGGTACTGATGGAACAAACGATTCCAATTGGTTGATGAGCGAGGCTTTTCAAATTACAGGGGAGATTTTTATTTTGCCCATTCGGGAATTTGATGTTCTGGTTACGGAAGCATTGATTCGGTGGGAATTAGAGGAGGTACTAACAAAAATTACCCTTACTCCTCAAGGTGGAGCTCCCTTTGATGTTGCCGTAAGTGGTGCAGAGTTTAATGCCGGACAAAAACTAGTTGGAGGGCTCACACAAAATACATCTTACACAGCAGAAGTTTTTAATGCCGATGGGGTAAGTAAAGGGTTTGTAACGTTTACTACAAAGTTATCGTATGAAGGATTTAATATAATTGATTTAACAGGCATAACCGGTAAACCCAAAATATTGAGGGATACATTGCAGGATATTCCTGCGGGGAGTGTGGTCTGGCTTAAACGAGGAGAAATTTATACGATCGATAATACCGACCCTACGGCAGAACGTCTACTTAGTAAGACTGTTACGATAATCAGTGCCCCGGAAGCAAATCCCCAATTTGCCAAGATACACCTAACTACAAACTTTAATTTTGTGGCCAGCAGTGTGCTTGACTCCGTGGTCTTCAAGGATATTATTTTTAAGGGAATGAGGGCAGCCGGTGCAAGTTTTGATAATGATTATGTGATCAACTCAAATGTCGCGGCAACCATTGGAAAAATTCGTCTCGACAATTGTAAAATCAGTAGATTAAGGGGTACTGTCCGGCTTCAGGCTTCAGGGTTGGGTACACAGGTTGCCAATTATTATATTAATAATTGTGTCATTGATAGTATTCGTGAATTTGCAATTGTTATGGCAAGTTCCGCCAGCGCATTTGCCAATGTTAAAATAACCAACAGCACATTTTATAAGTGCAGAAGGTACGTAAATCATGGAGTGGCAGGAAATAATTCCATGGTTATTGAGAATTGTACTTTCAATGAACTTCCTTCAGGCGGAGTTGAAGGAGCAGAGGCAAATTATTTTATTGATTTTAATGCTGCCAACTCTGCGACACCCGTTATTATTACGAATTGTATACTTGGTAAAACATGGAATGAAGGTGCTGGTGATTTTGTTCGCGGTGTTCGGGCAGGAGCAGGTACAACCTATAATGTCACAAATACCTATACGCTTTCTGACTTTATATCCACAAATGCTCCGTTTCTGATTCCTGGTGTTTCTACTTACACAGGTTCATCAACCAGTGTATTTACCAGTCCAGCTACCGGAGATTTTACTATAAAAGATGGAAGCTTTCCGGGTGCAACGAATGCGGGCGATCCGCGGTGGAGACAATAAACAAGTGAACGAAGGTGTGAATGTTCACACCTTTTGTTTTAAAATCAAGCTTTTGTTTTAATGCCTATTCTGAAAAATATATACGTATTACTTTTCATCTTTTCTTTGATAAGCATAGGTTGCTCCGACCAATCATCACCTGTTGATGAAACTGAGAAGCCAACCCGCATCACAGAAGAAGCCTTTGCGTTTCCGGGTGCAGAGGGTTTTGCGAATAAAGTTACCGGTGGGCGAGGCGGAAAAGTTATTAAAGTGACAAACCTGAACGATTCCGGCCCGGGTAGCCTGCGGACAGCCATCAACACCTCAGGTCCTCGCATTATTGTGTTTGAGGTATCGGGCACGTTAGCGTTGCTCAGCAATCTTAATATCTCCCAGGCTGATGTTACCATTGCCGGACAAACAGCACCGGGTGATGGTATTACTATTAAAAACTATCCTGTATTTGTTGGTGCCGATAATGTAATTATTCGCTTCATGCGTTTTCGTTTAGGTAATGAAAAACAGGTGGAAGGCGATGCTATCTGGGGGCGCTACAAAAAAAATATCATTATCGACCATTGCTCCATGAGTTGGTGTACCGATGAGGCAGCATCATTTTATGCTAACCAGGATTTTACATTGCAGTGGTGCATCATTTCTGAAAGTCTGAACAATTCGTTGCACGAAAAGGGAGCACACGGCTATGGAGGTATTTGGGGTGGTGATCGCGCCAGCTTCCATCATAATTTAATAGCCCATCACAAAAGTCGTAACCCGCGCTTTAATGGGTGGCGTCCCGGTGTAAGCAATGGTCCTTATCTGAATGAACATGTGGACTATCGCAACAACGTCATTTACAACTGGCGTGATGAAAGCGCGTACGGAGGTGAGAACGGAAAGTATAATATTGTAAACAACTATTATAAATCTGGCCCGGCCACCACGGTATCTAAAACCATGCGCGTGATGCGTGTGAGCAAAGAGGCCGATGAAGCCTATGCCCCCGGGTACGGACAGTTTTACATTACCGGAAATTACGTAAATGGAAATGCAGCCGTAACAGCCGACAACTGGAACGGAGGTATCGTATACGATGGAGGTACTACCAAACTAATGGTGCAACTCACAGCAGCAATTGAATATAGCATAAGTACTAATCATACTGCTGAACAGGCTTTTGATGCTGTACTGAATTACGCAGGTGCGAGTTTCAAACGGGATGCTGTTGATGAACGTGTGGTGGAAGAAGTGCAGAACGGTACTGCCACCTATTCAGGTTCGGTAACAGGATTTCCGGGCCTAATTGATAGTCAGGAAGATGTGGGCGGATGGCCCATACTCACTAGCCTGGCTGCTCCACTTGATACCGATGGTGATGGTATGCCTGATACCTGGGAAATTGAAATGAAACTCAATCCGAATGTGGCGAATGCAAATGGGAAAGATCTGAGTACGGCCTATGATAATATTGAAGTGTACGTCAATAGTATAGTGAAGGATATTACCCAAAGTCAAAAGGAATAAATGTGTAAGAGAATAGTTCTAGGTTTGGTACTCGTGGTGCTGTTTGTACGAACAGCGCCACTTACTAAAATCACGGTCTACCTCATTGGTGACTCCACAATGTCCACCAAGGAAGTAAAAGCTTACCCGGAGACAGGGTGGGGAATGCCTTTTCTATATTTTTTTGATTCAACGGTAGTGGTTGAGAATCATGCCAAGAATGGAAGAAGCACCCGAACTTTTTTATCGGAGAACCGGTGGCAGCCGATTGTGGATAAACTGAAGGAAGGGGATTATGTATTTATCCAATTTGGCCATAACGATGAATCGGAACAGAAGGTGGAACGATATACTACACCCGACCAATACAAGGCTAACCTGATCAAATTTGTGTCGGATACCCGTGCAAAAAAAGCTACCCCAATCTTACTTACACCAGTAGCGCGTAGAAAGTTTGACGATCAGGGAAAGGGTATGGAAACACACCCTGTTTATTCAGATGTGGTGCGTACACTGGCTGCTGAATTACAGGTTCCGCTAATTGATCTTGATAAGAAGAGTATGGAGCTATACCGGGAGTTTGGTAAAAAGGATTCTAAGCAATTATTTCTCCAGCTTGAGCCGGGTGAGCATCCCAATTATCCAGAAGGAAAGGATGATAATACACATTTCAATGAATTGGGGGCACGAAAAATTGCCCAGATTGTGTTGAGTGAAGTAAAGCGTCTGAATTTAGAGTTATCCCAGCGAATTGTTAAAAGATAAACTATTGATTATGAAGATATTCAAGTGTAGTTTTCTGGTGGTTGGCGTTTTGTTGTTTACAACCTGTACAACAAAAGTTGCGGTAAATACTGACCCGTGGACGGAGGTTGATGCCATATTGGCCAGGATTATTCCGCCAACATTTCCCGATACCGATTTTGTGATCACTGATTTCGGAGCAAAAGGTGATAGTATAACAGATTGTACAGACGCTTTTGCAAAGGCAATTCAGGCGTGTAATGAAGCCGGTGGCGGAAGAGTAGTAGTTCCTGCAGGTAAATTTTTGACCGGCCCCATTCAGTTAAAGAGCAATGTAAATCTACATATCGCAAAGGGTGCGGTAGTTTTGTTTAGCCAGGATTCAAAAAAATATCTTCCTCAGGTGTACACCCGTTTCGAAGCAGTGGAGTTAATGAATTATTCACCGCTTATTTATGCATACGAGCAAACGAACATTGCCATCACTGGTGAAGGTGAATTAAACGGACAGGGCGATGATGAGCATTGGTGGTTTTGGAAGGGAAGATGGGGTCATGCAGGAGTTGATAGGGAACTAAAAGAAGGTGCACCCACACAAAAAGATGCTAATGAAAGGCTTAAGAAAATGGCAGAAGATGGAGTTCCGGTGAGTGAACGTATTTTTGGAGAAGGTGATTATTTGCGCCCCAACTTCATTCAGCCCTACAAGTGTAAAAATATTTTAATCGAGGGGGTAACGATCACCAATTCTCCGATGTGGGTGATTCATCCTGTGCTTAGCGAGAATATTACCATTCGAAAAGTAAAAGTGATCAGCCATGGACCTAACAGTGATGGTTGTGATCCGGAATCCTGCAAGGATGTATTGATTGAAGATTGTTTATTTGATACAGGTGATGATTGCATTGCCATCAAATCAGGACGCGATCATGACGGAAGACGAGTGAATGTGCCCAGCGAAAATATTATTGTTCGCAATTGCGTGATGAAAGATGGTCACGGTGGAGTAGTGATTGGCAGTGAGATTTCCGGAAATGTGCGCAATGTATTTGCGGAGAACTGTGAAATGAGCAGTCCTTACCTGGATCGGGCCCTTCGGCTTAAATCGAACTCGCGTAGGGGTGGAATCATCGAAAATGTATTCATGAGAAACGTAACGGTGGGAGACGTGGCGGATGCTGTTGTTCACGTCTATATGTTTTATGCCAATGAAACGGGAGATAACCACCCGGTAGTACGAAATATTCAAGTGAAAAATGTGACGAGTAAGAAATCCAACTATGGAATTTACATTGAAGCGGAAGAAGATTATTCGGTAGAGGGTATTGTTATCGAAGATTGCTCTTTTGAGAATGCAGCAAAAGGAAATTTCTTGAAAGGGTATAAAGGTTTAGTGCTGAAGAATGTGAAAGTAAATGGGGTGGAGCAGAGCGTTAATTAGAACATAGGATATAGAATTTGGAATTAAGAACTTGGGGCTTGGAATTTGAGATTTGAATTTTGGAATTAATACGTGTCATGAAAAACATAATTTATAGTATTCTAATTACAGGGCTCATTGCGTCCTGCGCTTCACCGGAAGAAAAGGAATTTCCCGAGTCATTTACGGTTACAGTAAAAAATCCATCCGGTGTTGACCGGAGTGATGTGATGATTCATCTTCCCTTTGATAAGGTGACTGCTGACTTTAATTCTTCTGCATTTATAGTACTGGATGAATCCGTTGAAATTCCGAGTCAGTATAATAAGAGTGATCAGGATTATAAAGGCATTGTGCTGGTTCTGGATAATTTAAAAGCAAATGAGACTAAAATATTGACCGTTCGATATAAAAAGGAAGGCGAATCAAAGCGAACTTATACCAAAAGAACGCAGGCTGAATTATCGCATAAAGTTGGAGGGGAGTGGAAGGAGCGTGAATATATTGGGGGTGAGTTTAAGAACGTGGATTTTCTTCGCGTTCCCCCCGAACACAAAGATCACTCCTGGTTTATTCGATATGAAGGCCCGGGCTGGGAATCAGATAAAGTTGGATATCGCTTTTATCTTGATCAGCGCAATGCCGTTGACGTGTTTGGAAAGAAAGTCACTGAACCTGTTTTGCAGAAAGCAGGTCTCGATGGGTTTGATTCCTACCACGAACTGCAAGCATGGGGTATGGATGTACTTAAAGTTGCCAAGTCCTTAGGAGTAGGTTCTATTGGTTACTTGGATACTGCTGCCGTTCGTGTGGAAGTTACCGATAGTGTTACCTGCCGCGTTACAGAAAACGGTGATGTATATTCATCCATCCTGACCAATTATTATGGATGGAATACAAGGAAAGTAAAAACGGATTTAGCTTCTCGATTGACCATTCACGCAGGCTCACGATTAACGCATTGTATTATTGATGTTACGGGCGAGTTGGATAACCTGTGTACCGGACTCATTAAGGATTCTAAAGCTGAGCGTTTTAGTAAAGAAGCGAATGAATCGGGTTACGGTTATCTAGCCTCGTATGGCAAGCAAAGTTTGAATAATGATAATTTGGGAATTGCAGTTCTTTTCAGTTATGATAAATTCATGGAGTTCACTAACGATGCAAACAGTCATATTGTAAAGCTTAAGCCCAATCAAGGCAAACTTGATTACTATTTAGTGGCTGCATGGGAAGGTGAACATGAAGGTATTAAAACCAAAGAAGAGTTTATTGCTTACCTGGACAAGGTGGCGGCCGAACTAGCTACTCCCGTACAGGTGACTATTAATAAGAAGTAATCATGCGAATATTGATTTTACTTTTTTTGATAATACTTTTCTCCTGTTCCGATAAGGTTGAGGATACCAGTCGGATTCTGATTACGATTAAGCGCAACTACACGATTCCTAAGGGTTCTGAAAAATCGGTTATTGCAATTGATTGGAAAGAATTGGTGAAACGACTCCCTCTGGCAACGAAATCAAGTCTTAAAATTACTGATCAGAATTTCGGAACGGTATTGAATTCAAAACGAGTGGATACTGACAATGATAAAACATCTAATTACCTCGTGCTGGAGTATACGTTTGAATCAAATGAACCTGTTTTTACATTTTTAGTGGAAGCCTCTGAAGATGAGAATGAAATTGTGGCTGAAGAAGTTAATATTGACCCCCGACTCGAAATTGCATTTCTTACTCCATTCCCAATGTATGAAAAACAGCACGGAAAAGTAGAAGATATGGCATCCAGGCTTGTTCAAAGTACACTCAATTTTTACCCTGATGTGAAGGACTTTCCGATTTATGCACCGAATCGGTGGAATTACGAGTACAGTTTTTTTCTCGCTGGAAGTTTAAAGCTTGGAAAGAAAGTAAACAACCAGGCATTTATCGATTATCCGCAAAAGTGGATTGATAGTTTTATAAATGACACAGGTTTTAAGGATGGTGTGTATGATATGAGCGAGTATAAGCTCGATGATGTTATTCCTGCCCGTCTTGCTATTTGGTTCCATCAGCAAACCGGTTTATCAAAATATAAAGCAATAGCTGATACGATTGCTTTACAATTAAAAAGACAACCTAAGACTAGTGATGGTGGATATTGGCACAAGCAAGTGTATCCCAATCAAATGTGGCTGGATGGTGTGTTTATGGGAGATGTGTTCGCTATGCAATACGCTCAGGCATACAATCAGCCAGAAATGTATGATGAGGCTGTGCAGCAGATCAAGCTCATCTATAAACATACACTCGATAGCGCCACCGGACTTTTATATCACGGTTGGGACGAGTCGATTAATCCTGTTTGGGCTCATCCTCAAAAGGGAACGTCTCCCGAGTTTTGGGGAAGAGCTGTGGGTTGGTATGCCATGGCTCTTGTTGAATGTTTGGATTATTTGCCTGCTGATCATCCCGAACGAAATGATGTGATAAAAATTCTTCAGGATGTTTCCGCCAGTGTTAAGAAGTATCAGGACAAGAAAAATAATTTATGGTACCAGGTACTGGATAAAGGGGATCAACACGGTAACTGGATTGAAACCTCGTGCTCCGCCATGTTTGCCTACGCGTTTGCTAAAGGGCATCACCAGGGATTTTTGGATGAGACGTATTTAACGTCAGCGCAACAGGCTTATGATGCCCTACTAAAAAATTATGTATTTGCTGATGATCAGGGGAACCTTCATCTCACCCGAACGGTGAAAATTGGAACATTGAATCCTAAAACCTCCAAGGGAGATTTTGAATATTATATTTCAACAGAGTGCCGGATTGACGATTACAAAGGATTGGCTGCATTATTGTACGCGAGTATTGAGTTAGATAGATAGTTAGTCACCAGTTTCCGGTTTATTATCGCTCACCGGTAACTGGCGACAGGTAACTGGTAACATGAAATGAATGTTGATGAAAAATTTACTATATAATGTTTTAATTTTCTTAAGCGCAACAAGCTGTGCTCAGCAAACTACATCACAACAGGAACTTACGCGTCCGTTGGCTTTTCCTGAAGCTGAAGGGTTTGGAAAATATACAACCGGAGGCAGGGGAGGGAAGGTATATATTGTCAGTACTCTGAATGATGATGGTCCCGGCAGTTTGCGGGAGGCCGTTCGAAAAAATGAACCGCGTATTATTGTATTCTCAGTCTCTGGCACAATTGCGTTGGAGTCTACTCTCAGTATTAATAATGGAGATCTTACCATCGCAGGACAAACCGCGCCTGGTGATGGAATTTGCATTCGAAACTATCCCGTGAAAATAAGTGCAAGTAATGTGATCATTAGATATCTGCGCTTTCGACTGGGAGATGAAAAGTCGCAACAGGATGATGCCATTTCGGGTACGCGACAAAGTAATATAATCATTGATCACTGTTCCATGAGTTGGGCAACCGATGAATGTGCTTCATTTTATAGGAATAAAGATTTCACGTTGCAATGGTGTATTATTTCGGAGAGCCTCAATGAGTCTGTCCATGAAAAAGGGGATCATGGATATGGTGGTATTTGGGGAGGCGAGGGTGCATCCTTTCATCATAATTTATTGGCTAATCACACCAGCAGGTTACCAAGGTTTAGCGGGTCCTCTACTACTCCGAACACACCCGATGAGCTCGTTGACTTTAGAAATAATGTGATTTACAACTGGGCAAGTAATAACACCTATGGGGGAGAGAAGGGGCGTTACAATATGGTTGCCAATTATTATAAAACCGGACCTTCTACTAAATCAAAAAAGCCTTGGATAGTAAACCCTTCATCTCCCTATGGAACATTTTACTTGACCGGAAATATCCTGGAAGGAATTGAGATTATATCGAAAGACAATCGGAAGGGTGTGAAAGCGGATCACCCCGATTCTGTTTTTGCATTGCACCCTTTTCAAGTTGAACCGATTAATGAGCAACCCGCTACTGAGTCCTTTGAGCAAGTGTTGAAAAATGCAGGAGCCAGTTACAGGAGAGATGCAATTGATGCTCGAATTGTTGAAGAAGCCAAATCTGGAAATTCAACGTTCGGAAAAAATAAAAACGGAATTATTGATTCACAAAAAGATGTGGGCGGTTGGCCCGAGTTAAAGTCTCTACCTGTTCCCGCTGATGCAGATCAGGATGGAATGCCGGATGAATGGGAGAGGAGTAACAAACTCAATCCGAATGATGCCAATGATGCATCTACCAATGCCCTGAGCAAAGCCTATACAAATATTGAAGTCTATATTAATAGTCTGACACAACCGAAATAGGTTGAGAACATTAAAACCATATCTACTTGTGCTTGGCTTGTGCTTGATATGGGTTAAGTCACATGCTCAAGCAGAAATACCCAGAGATACTACGTATACGGTTTGGAGTACGTATCAAAAAGTGAAGAAGCAATATCCGCAGATAACTGTGGTGAAGCCCCTTCAATCTCCTAATATCGTTCAGCGTTTTGATGTCCCTTACGTCACATTGCAATTTGGTAACGCTAGCAGAGAATTGACGGCAGACCTTTTTTATCCGAAAGAAATCAAGCAGAAATTACCTAGCGTTGTGTTGGTACACGGTGGTGGTTGGCGCTCAGGTGATAAATCCATGAACTCACCACTGGCCCAACAACTTGCGCTAAACGGATATTTCGTAATGAGTGTAGAGTATCAGCTATCGTTGGAAGCAAAGTACCCTGCAGCTGTTTATAATCTTAAAGCTGCTGTCCGTTGGTTGCGAAGTAATTCGCAAGAGTTTCAATTGAATGAAAAATTCATTGCAATTATTGGTGGTTCTGCAGGTGGTCAGTTGGCCTCTCTGATTGGAGCCACGAATGACAATCCACAATTTGAAGGCAACCAGGGTAATGCCGAGTTCTCGAGTCAGGTTCAGGCCGTGGTAGATTTAGACGGGTTGTTGGATTTTACCGACCCCGAAAACCTGGCAGTGAAGAGAACAGCTCAAAGTGCGGATGTTTTCTGGTTGGAAGGACATTACGATTCTATTCCGGATAAGTGGAGAGAGGCCTCACCCTTGTATCAGGTCACAAAGAAATCGCCACCGTTTCTTTTTATTAACAGTTCGCAAGCAAGATTTCATGCCGGCTGCAAAGCAATGGTTGCCAAACTTGATTCACTGCATATTAAGTCTGAAGTAGTTGAGCTGAAGGATGCTCCTCATTCGTATTGGTTTTTTGATCCGTGGTTTAAACCGATGACAGATAGTATTCTTTCTTTTTTAAATCGAACCCTTAAGAGCAATGTGGAGTAGAATCGTTATTCTTTTCTGTTTGATTGTGTCATTGGCTGGTGCTCAGGAGACCCGCCCAACAAAAGTCACGGTTGCCCAGGATGGCAGCGGTGATTACAAAACAATACAGGATGCTATTAATTCGTGCCGCGATTTAGGTCAGGAACTTGTAACGATTTATATCAAGAGGGGTGTTTATAAGGAGAAGCTTGTTATTCCCTCATGGAAAACGAGTATCAGGTTGATAGGTGAGAGTCGCGACAGTACGATTATCACCCATGATGATTTTTCAGGGAAACTAGTTCCGCAAGGGATGGAAATACCGGGGAAAGAGAAGTACAGCACGTTTACTTCGTATACGATGCTGATTCAAGGAAATGATATTATGCTTGAGAACCTCACCATTCAAAATACGGCCGGGCAAGTAGGGCAGGCAGTTGCACTTCATCTTGAAGGCGATCGGATTGTTGTGAAAAATTGTAAGATTTTAGGGAATCAGGATACACTACTGGTTGCGAAAGCAGGAAGTAGGCAATACTTCAGCAGTTGCTATATTGAAGGAACAACCGATTTTATTTTCGGTGAAGCTACCGCCCTGTTTGTCAATTGCACCATCAAAAGTTTGAAGAATTCATTTATCACAGCAGCGTCTACACGGGAAAATATGCAGTTTGGTTTTGTATTTAAGAATTGTAAACTGATTGCAGCCGATGATGTCACGGCTGTTTATCTTGGAAGGCCCTGGCGACCCTACGCAAGAACTGTATTTATTGAATGTGAGTTGGGTAAACATATCCGCCCGGAAGGATGGGATCCATGGAAAGGTGATAAGATGTTTCCCGATAAGGATAAAACTGCTTTTTATGCTGAGTATAAAAATGTTGGAGTTGGTTCAGATGTTTCCAAACGAGTTGCGTGGTCTAAACAGCTGACGAAGAAGGAAGCAAAGCAATACACCATGAAAAGTATTTTTGGAGATTGGAATCCAAATAATGATCAATGAATAATTATCAATTATCAATTTTCAATTCTCAGCTTCTTCTCTTCTTAATGCTGAGTGTTCAGTCATTTGCGCAGGTGTGGAAATCTGATCAGGGTAATGGAATATATAAAAATCCGATACTGCACGCTGACTATTCTGATCCGGATGTAGTACGAGTAGGCGAGGATTACTATATGACTTCCTCCAGTTTTGATGCCGTGCCTGGTCTTCCTATTTTACATTCGAAGGACTTGGTAAACTGGTCGATCATTGGTCATGCTTTGCAACAACAAATTCCGGTTGATCATTTTTCTAAAATACAGCACGGTAATGGCGTTTGGGCACCCGCAATCCGGTATCACCAGAATGAATTTTACATTTACTATCCCGATCCTGATTTTGGTATTTATTTAACAAAAGCAAAAAGTCCGAAAGGCCCCTGGAGTGATCCTATTTTGGTGGAATCTGGAAAGGGACTCATTGATCCTTGTCCGTTGTGGGATGATGATGGCAAAATCTATTTAGTACATGCCTATGCAGGAAGTCGTGCCGGAATTAAAAGTGTGATTGTAATTAAGCAATTAAATGCGGAGGGCACCAAAGTAATGGATGCTGGAAAAATTGTTTACGATGGCCATGAACTTGACCCGACTATCGAAGGCCCAAAGTTTTATAAGCGCAATGGCTTTTACTACATCTTTGCTCCGGCTGGTGGCGTAGCTACAGGTTGGCAAACGGTGTTGCGTTCTAAAAATGTTTTTGGACCATATGAACGAAAGGTTGTAATGGATCAGGGAACAACCTCTATTAATGGCCCTCATCAGGGAGCATGGGTTGATACATCGGGTGGTGAAGATTGGTTTATTCATTTTCAGGATAAAGATGCCTATGGTCGAGTGGTTCATTTACAACCGATGAAATGGGTAAACGACTGGCCTGTGATTGGGGTAGATAAAGACGGAGACGGTAAGGGCGAACCAGTTCTTACGCATAAGAAACCAGATGTGGGTAAAGTGTACCCAGTATCAGTACCTTCAGAAAGTGATGAGTTTAATGGATCTACGTTGGGATTGCAATGGCAATGGCAGGCAAATCCGAGTGCAACTTGGTCATTTCTGAATACTCAAGCTGGTTCACTACGGTTGTACGCACAAAAGATTCCCGAGGAGGCGAAAAGCCTGTGGGATGTTCCTAATGTTTTGATGCAAAAATTTCCAGCCGAAGAATTTATGATCACAACAAAAGTAACCTTTAAGCCCAATGCAATACTTGAAAACGAAAAAGCCGGTTTGATCGTCATGGGGAGGAGTTATGCAAATCTTTCTCTCAAGAGCAAAAGTGATGGCTTATATCTGGTTTCTACACAATGTAAGGGAGCAGATAAGGGGAATGCTGAAATTGAATCGGTAATTACCAAAGTACCCGGTAATGAAATTCACGTGCGTGTAAAAGTGATGAGAAATGCGCAATGCATTTTTAGTTACAGTATCGATGGAAAGAGGTATATAGAAGTAAATGAACCCTTTCAAGCCGAAGCAGGGCAATGGATAGGGGCAAAGGTTGGATTGTTCTGTACGCGACAAGACCAGACCAACGATTCAGGCTATATGGACGTAGACTGGTTTAGAATTGAGCCTTTAAAATAAATCCTCTTACAGAGACACCCCACGTTTCCATGGAATAAAGTCATTCTGATTTAATTCAACAGCTTTTGGAGTAATTCTTCCACTGGCAACTTCAATGATAAAATCTAAAATTTCTTCACCAACCTGTTCAATTGTTTTTTCTCCTGATATAATAGAGCCTGTATTAAAATCGATAATGTCTGGCATTCTTTCGGCCAGCCTTGTATTAGTGGCAACTTTTATTACCTGCGATACCGGATTTCCGGTAGGCGTACCCAATCCCGTGGTAAATAAAATAATCTGCGCACCCGATCCTGTAGTACCGGTGGTACTCTCAACATCGTTCCCTGGGGTGCACAATAAATTTAGCCCTGGCTTTTTAACGTACTCAGCATACTGAAGGACATCAGCAACGGGTGCAGTGCCTCCTTTTTTAGCAGCACCTGCTGACTTCATGGCATCGGTTATCAGCCCGTCTTTAATATTTCCAGGAGAGGGATTCATATCAAAGCCTGAGCCCACAGCCTCGGCTGCACTGGCATACGTACGCATGAGTTTAATAAAGAGTTCACCAGCTTCGTCCTCTTCGCAGCGATTGATAATTTCTTGCTCCACTCCGCACAACTCGGGAAACTCTGAAAGAATAGTGCTGCCTCCTAGAGCCACTAAAAGATCAGACGTATGACCAATGGCTGGATTGGCAGAAATTCCTGAAAACCCATCGGAGCCTCCGCATTTCAAGCCTACTGTAAGTTTATGGAGGGGCGCAGGTTTACGTTCAATTTTATTAGCCTCAATTAACGCTAAAAATGTTTTTTGAATGGCAAGGGATAATAATTCCTGCTCAGTTCCTGATTGCTGTTGATCAAGTATAATGATGGGCTTTGAAGAATTAGGATCCACAGCATTCAATTTTTCCTGTAGAATTTTTACTTCAGCATTTTGACAACCAAGGCTTAGAATTGTGGCGCCCGCTACGTTTGGGTTATGAATATATCCAGCGAGTAGTGCACACAGTACTTCAGCATCCTGACGTGTTCCACCACAGCCGCCTTCGTGCAACATCATTTTTACTCCGTCAATGTTTTTGAACAAGCGTGATTGACCGTTTGATTTTCCAATGCGCAAGGATGCATTTGAAATGGAATCAGTTTTCCCTTCTTTATATAAGGATATCAGTTCGTTTAAATAATTTTTATACGGTTCAGGCCTCGTGAATCCAAGCCCTTCTTCAAAAGCCTGCCGAATAACATTCACATTTCTATTCTCACAGAAGACCAGGGGAATGACTAACCAGTAGTTGGCTGTGCCGACTTGTCCATCCGGTCGGTGATACCCCATAAATGTTTTAGTTTTAAACTTCGTTACATCGGGGGGAGTCCATGAGTAATTTTTTGTTCTTCCTGAAAAAGAGGAGGCTTTGTGCTTCGTGTTATGGGTCCCAATCACGCCACCCTTTTGAATAGGCTTGATCGCTTTTCCGACAACAATCCCATACATCCTGATTTCATCGTCCGGGTTAAGCGAAATTTGAGCAAATTTATGCTTGGCACTTATAGCATCAATCAGTGTAATTGATTCTCCCTGATAGACAATGATTTCGCCAGCCTTGAGGTCTGTTAACGCCACAAAAACATTGTCGGACGGGTGAATTTTAAGAAATTTATTTGCCATATGAAGAAAACCTATATATTGCGCAATCGATTGCACAAATTTACGTAAAAACTTTAAATCAACATGGATAAGGTAGTAACATTCGGGGAGATTATGCTCAGGTTGGCAACACCCGGTTTTTTACGGTTTACTCAGGCAACAGAACTCGAAGCCACGTATGGAGGCGGAGAGGCTAATGTTGCAGTCTCTCTTGCCAACTATGGGGTGGCCGCACGTTTTGTTTCAAGTTTACCCAATAATGACATTGGTGATGCAGCCATTGCTTCACTACGAGCACGCGATGTGGACACTTCTTTTATTACCCGAAGTGGAGATCGGGTGGGTATTTATTTTTTGGAAGCGGGTGCTGTGGGTCGCGGTAGCAAAGTGATTTACGATCGCGCCAACAGTTCGTTTGCCAAGCTCAAGAAGGGTGCGATTGATTGGGACAAAGCCTTTGAAGGTGCCACCTGGTTTCACTGGACGGGCATTACACCATCGGTTTCTGAAGGTGCTGCGGAGGTTTGTCGTGAAGCGTGTGAAGTGGCAGCAAAAAAGGGAATTACTATTTCGACTGATTTAAATTTTAGAAACAAACTTTGGAAGTGGGGCAAAACGGCCGGTGAAGTAATGGAGGGATTGGTAAGTCATTGCGATGTTATTTTGGGGAATGAGGAAGATGCCGAGATGGTGTTTGGAATTAAACCCGAAGGCGTGGATGTAACCTCCGGACATGTGGAAGGTGCAGCGTACGAATCGGTAGGCAAACAATTGATGAAGAAATTTCCAAAAGCAAAGAAAGTAATCATTACGCTTCGCGGATCAATCAGCGCAAGTCATAATTCATGGTCCGGAGTGTTGTGGAATGGCAAGACGTTAATTGAAGCGCCCACCTATCAAATCACACACATTGTGGATCGCGTGGGAGGTGGAGACTCCTTTATGGGTGGATTGATTTATGGGTTGATCAAATACCCCAACGATGACCAAAAGGCATTGAACTTTGCAGTAGCGGCTTCTTGCCTGAAACACACCATCAAAGGTGATTTCAATATGGTAACCGTTGACGAAGTAGAAAAACTCATGAAGGGTGATGGCTCAGGACGCGTATCACGATAATTGATTTACAGTATGAAGACATTTTCATGTAATACCATATTCCAGGTCATGCGGTCAACGGGTATGATCCCGGTTTTTTTTCATGCAGATATTGAAGTTGCAAAAGGTGTGTTGGATGCTTCTTACCGTGGCGGGGTACGAGTGTTTGAATTTACCAACCGGGGCGAGAATGCCTTCCAGGTATTTACACAGTTGCTGAAGCATGCAGAGCAATATCCAGATTTGATTCTGGGAATTGGTACCATTATGAATGCGCAAACCACCGAAAAATTTATTGATGCGGGCGCACACTTTATTGTGTCACCCATACTCAAAGCAGAAATGGCTCCGGTGTGCAAGAAGCATGACAAACCATGGATACCAGGCTGCGCCACGCTGACTGAAATTGTTACCGCGAAAGATTTGGGAGCGGAGGTGATTAAAATTTTTCCGGGCTCTGTACTCGGCCCAGGCTTTGTTTCATCGGTAATGCCAGTGGTACCGGGTTTGCAATTAATGCCCACCGGAGGAGTGGAGCCAACGCAGGCAAATCTGTCGGCCTGGTTTAAGGCGGGTGTGGTTTGTGTGGGAATGGGATCACAATTATTTACGAAGGAAATTATTGCTCAGAAAAACTGGACTGAGTTACAGGAAAGTATACGTAAAGCTATGGCGATTATTGCTGAGCTAAGAAAGCCATCCAACTAAACCAAGCAACGTGGAAAGTATCAATAAGGCTGTAGGTATGTATCGTTGGCGCATCTGTGCGCTTATCTTTTTCGCAACCACCATAAACTATCTCGATCGGGCAGTAATCAGTTTATTAAAATCTGATCTGACCATAGAGTTTAACTGGACAGATGGAGATTATGCAAATATTGAGATTGCTTTTAAAGTGATGTATGCGATCGGTATGCTGGGAGCCGGCAGCCTCATTGATAAACTGGGAACGAAGATTGGATATTTTTTGGCTACATTTTTATGGAGTGTTGCCGCTGTAGCACATGCCCTGGTGAACAGCACGCTTGGCTTTATCATCGCCCGTGCTGGTTTAGGAGTAACTGAGTCTGGTAATTTTCCAGCGGCTATTAAAGCTGTGGCGGAGTGGTTTCCAAAAAAAGAAAGAGCGTTAGCTACCGGTATCTTTAATTCAGGAGCAAACATTGGAGCCATCGTGGCGCCCTTAACTGTCCCCTTTATAGCGGTAGCCTGGGGCTGGAAATGGGCATTCATTATTACCGGATCGTTTGGATTCATCTGGCTCATTTTATGGATGGTTATGTATGATTCACCGGCTAACCATAAGAAACTTTCAAAGGAAGAGTTTAATCATATTCATAGCGATATCGATGATGTTGCACAGGATGAGAATAACAAGGAAAAGGTATCGTGGATCACCTTGCTTGGCTTCCGGCAAACGTGGGCTTTTGTATTGGGTAAATTTTTAACCGACCCTATCTGGTGGTTCTATTTATTCTGGCTTCCTGATTTTCTGCAAAGTGAATACGGATTAACAGGAACGGACATGGCTTTTCCGGTGGCCGCGGTGTACATGATTTCTACTTTAGGAAGTGTCGGAGGAGGTTGGCTCCCTATGTATTTTATCAGGAATAATTGGCCCGTGTTTAAGGCAAGAAAGACTTCCATGTTGATTTATGGATTTATTGTTATTCCAATCATTTTCGCTCAGATTCTGGGACAGGTTGATATGTGGCTTGCAGTAGGTGTTATCGGATTAGCAGCTGCTGCGCATCAAGCCTGGAGTGCCAATATATTTACTACCGTTTCTGATATGTTTCCAAAGAAGACGGTAGCATCGATCATTGGTATTGGCGGCATGTTTGGTGGACTGGGAGGAATCTTTCTTTCTTTGTTCGTTCAAAAGGAAATGTTCGTGTATTACCGATCCATTAATCAGATTGAGACGGCCTATTACATTATGTTTTTTATCTGTGGTGCCTCTTATTTATTAGCATGGGGCATCATGCATATACTGGTACCAAGAATGGAGCGCGTTAAGGTTTAAGGATTAGTATAGTCAAAAAAAATCCCACACTGCGAAAGCTCTGTGGGATTTTTCATTTCAATTCTTGTATTACGCTAACTCTCTCAGGTCTACGGGAACAACTCTTGAGATCCCTTTTTCAACCATGGTAATTCCATAGATCACATCTGTGGTGGTCATGGTCCGCTTGTTGTGCGTGACAATAACAAACTGACTGTCTTTACTGAAGTTTCGAATGATACCGTTGAACTTGTCGATGTTGGCATCGTCCAATGGAGCATCCACCTCGTCAAAAATACAGAACGGTGCAGGCTTCAACAGGTACATGGAGAACAGCAGGGCAGTGGCGGTGAGGGTTTTCTCTCCTCCCGATAACTGGTTGATGGTCAGTGGCCGTTTGCCTTTTGGTTTGGCAATGATCTCAATTTCGGATTCTAAAGGATTAGTTGGATCCATGAGTTTAAGATCACATTCGTCACCCTCGGTAAACAAGGAGCGGAACACCCGAATGAAATGCTCTTTAATTTTATTAAAAGCTTCCATAAAGGTTTCACTCGCCACACCTTCAATTTCACTGATCGTATTTAATAATGATTCCTTCGCCTTCAAAAGATCATCTTTCTGTGCGATAATGAAATCATTGCGCTCCTTGATTTCGGTATAGGCTTCCATGGCCATCGGGTTGATAGGGCCCATGTTATCCAGCCTTTCCCGGATTCTTGAAACTTCCTGGCGAAGTTTGTCTTCATCCATTTTAGCGAGTGCTTCAGCCTCTTCGGGTGTAGCTTGACCAACCACGGAATCCAGATCGATATTAAATTCAACGGATAGTCGTTCCTTAACCGAATTCAATTGAAGCTTACTTTCGTTAAGTGTGTTTTGAAGCTCCATTAAAATGCTATCAATATTCTGACGGGCATGCTGTACTTCACGCAACTCTTTCTCCACATGATCGATGTTTCCTCGGGCTTCGTAATATTCCTTTTCGGCTTCACTTAATCCTTTTTCCATCTCCTCCTTCTCCGCATACATTCGGATAAGCTCGGTATCATTGCTTTGTGTTGTTTCAATGATGATTTTAACTTCTTCCTCGTTTTTCTTCAGCTCCTCGATATTCAATTCAATCCGCTGACTGCTTTGATTCATGGATTCCTGCTTGAAGCGGATTTCCTGATCCGTACTCTTCACGCGGTTCTCCTGTTGATGGAAGAAAATATTTTGTTCGTTGAAGGCAGCAGATTTTTGACCCAGTAACTCCGTTTGAGCAGCAAGTTTCTCGGTCAGTTCGCTGAGGAGTGTTTCTTCTGTTAATAAGGCATGCTGAAGTTCCTGTGCCTTGGGCTTGAGTTCATCGAGTTCTTTTAACAGACTATCAATTTTTTCCAGGATGTCCTCCCTGCGCAAGTCGGCATTACTCAGCATGTTGGAAAACTGCTCGCGCTTGGTGCGAACGGAAACATACTCTTCATTTACCTGGCGTAAGGAATTTTGGAGTTCCTCCACCTGATGACGCATCTTATTGGATTTCAGTTTCTCCAGGTCAGACTGGCGTTGCACTAGACTTGTTCGAACTTCGTCCAGCTTTTTCGTCAGTTCTTTTATTTCCTTTTCAAGCTTCTCTAAATTCTTTGCACGACCAATCTTCTTTCCTTCAAACAGACCAACCGATCCACCGGATATGCTAAATCTTCGCTTGGTCAGTTTTCCGCTTTTGGTGATGAAGGTATTATCATCATCATTCGGAAGATTTCTGGTGTCTCCTTCGTAAACGTAAACCTTGTCAAGGATGAACGACATTAATTTGCGATACTTCGGATCAAACTCAATAATCTGTGTAGCCGGAAAAGCGTTATCATAAATCTTCGTAGGCGTAGAATCGAACTTCTCGAAGGTATCCAGAATAAAGAAGTGTGCTTTGCCTTTCGAGGCATCACTCAATATATTAATGGCCTCGTATGCTTCAGCCTCATGCTCAACAATATAGTAATTGAGGTATTGCTCTAAATAGTTTTCAATAGCCACCCTGTACTCCTCCGAACAGGTAAGGATATCCGAAAGGAGAGGAGCATTCTTCGCAATTTTCTTTTTCAGGAATTTGATCGCCTCCGGGAAACCTTCCAAGTTTTCTACCAACGACTTCGTCAGGTTAAATTCATTTTGTCGTGCGTCCAGCTTCCGGTTTGTCGAGTTCATCTCCTCCCGAATCATATCGATGGTCTTCTCCATCCCGGTGATTCGTTCCTGCACATCGTCTTCTTCTCTCTTGAGTAGATTTAATTCATCATTCTTTTGATTGATCTCGGTTTGAAGTTCGACTAACTTATTTTCGAATTCAACCAAACTTGCACTCTGTTGATTGCTATCGGTAGCGGTGCGGTCTAACTCCTGCTTAAAAGAAGAAACCTGAATCTCTCGAATTTCTACACCTTTATTCGTTTGAAAGCTTTCTTCCTGCTTTTCGCGCTGAACATGGCGAAGATTGTCTACCTCAATTTGAAGGTCAGCGGTAATTTTCTTTTGCTCTTCATATTCCGCTTTTAAGGACTCCAGTTTGTCAGAAATTTCCTGGAAGATTTGCTGGGCAGATTCTCGCTCGGATTCTAAACTTTGTATGCTGAATCGAGCACGCTCATTGCTTTTCTTATCCTGATCAATTTGATCGCGTAAATTGGCAGCCCGGTCATTCAGATACTTCAGGCGCTCATTCTTAATCTGCTTTTCGCTTTCGTAGTGCCTGATGTTGGCAACAAACTCATTGATTGATTTTTGTCGGGTAGATAGTGTTTTCTCTTTGAGAATTAGTTCCGCTTTGGATTGTTCAATATTGGCTTCCTTCTCTGCGATCTCAGCCGTTAGCCCAATCTTTCTGTCATTTTCCTCCTGCACTTGTTGGTTAATGGTATTGAACTTCTCTTTTTGTTTGTTCACCACTACCTTGGCCAGACCAATACTCTTCTCTTTATACTCTTCTTTTATCTTATAGTAATTCTCGGTTTGTTTGGCCTGCTTTTCCAGGCTCTTCATGTTCTTCTCAATTTCAAACAACAAATCTTCCACGCGTTCCAGGTCCGCATCTGTGTCCTCCAGTTTTCTGAGCGTTTCTTTTTTGCGCTTCTTGAATTTAGAAATCCCGGCAGCCTCTTCAAAAAGCATCCTGCGTGAGTTATCCTTATCGTTCAGCAAGTCGTCTACCATGCCCAGCTCAATAATGGCATAGCTGTTGGAAGCGACCCCTGTGTCCATAAACAGGTTCGTGATGTCTTTCAGTCGGCAAATCACTCCATTTAATAAGTACTCACTTTCCCCTGAGCGGTACAACCTGCGGGTAATAGTGATTTGTGAATATTCGGTCGGGAGGATGTTCTTGGTATTGTTGATGGTAAGCGATACCTCTGCCATTTGCAAGGCAGAACGGCCGCTGGTGCCATTGAAAATGACGTTTTCCATCTTCTCTGACCGTAACGCACTTGTTTTCTGTTCACCTAGAACCCACCGAATTGAATCGACAATATTTGATTTTCCGCAGCCGTTTGGCCCCACAATCCCTGTTATTCCTTCGTCAAAATTGATTACTATTTTGTCGGCAAAACTCTTAAATCCTTTGATCTCCAACTTCGCTAGTTGCATGAACTGATGTCGATTTTAGTGGTTGTTAAAAAGTGAAGGCAGCAAAGATAAAATGAAAATTCATAATCAGAGGGGTTGGTTTGTAAAATAGACGAGTTACTTCAAAACCCCTGTTTTTAAGTCTTTTTGAAATAATTTGATACCTTTGTTAGGTATGGATAATATTCAGTTTTGGTTGTACGTGATCGTAGCCGTGATTTACCTGATCAGCGCGGCACGGAAGAAAGCGAAGAAGCAAAATCAACCCGAGGATTTCCCGGAAACCACCTCACGACCAACCGCACGTCAATATGATGACGAACCTGTTACCCAGAGACCAAAACCTGTCACCTTTGAGGAACTTCTCCGTGAAATAACGGAGGGTAAACAAGCCACACCACCACCTCCGGTATTTGAAAGAAGTCCGGAGTATAGTCAGCCAAAGCCTCAGCCTGAATACGTTGACTATGATGATGAAATTGAGGATGAGGAGAAAAGTTTGGAGGAAGTAACTGCAGTGGATGAAGAAAGGACCACCAAGATCTATGAGGAAGCCAAAAAACTAGCTTTTTACCGTCCATCCTTAGAGGAGACTTTAAAGGTACAGGATGTTAATACCACGTATGGGAAGTTTGCTGCATTTGAGGCTAAACAAGAGACTAATTTATTGTTGGAATACACTAAAGACTTACGTGACCCGAAGGGATTTAAAAAGGCATTGATACTGAGTGAAATACTCAATAGGAAGCATTTTTAAGGTGGAAAAGTGATTTTTTGATATAAATATTACCTGTATAGGTATACTAACTTTTTGGAACCGCAACTTTTTTGATAGGCGAACAAATACCCTGATCTTTACAAATTGCAAGGGTAGTGTGAAATGCGGGTTACAATAATTTTTTGAAGGATATCTATAATTACGTAAATTTTTGAACTTTAAGTTTACCAGGCTTAATCTAAAGTGTTGTAAATGAATAAAATATACTCTCTCGTAGTCATTCCCATCCTTTGGTTAGTGCCCAATCTCAATTGTGAGATCCAGTTTGAAAGCAAGTCAGTTTCAAGCTCACCTGGCGAATACGCTCTTGAATTGGAGATGAAGGAAGGCTCTTCCGATGAATACACCTTTGAATTGTATGATCTGGGTAGCGGAAATCTGGTAAGTAAAAAGAAGGCATTTTTTGGTGTTGGAGAGAAGAAAGTTGTTTTTGAAAAAGTGAAGCCTTCTACGTATTCGGTGTATTACTATTCTTCTACGTGTTCCTCAAAGAAATCAATAAAAGGTAAGGGAATTGTTCTTCCATAACGCATGAGAAATTTTTTAAGCTTATCATTTTCATTTTTTGTTCTGCTGAGTCTTTTATCAGGAACAAGTGCCTTCGCCCAATGCCCTGCTCAAGTAGACGTGGTGGTAAAAACACATACCGATATTTCGTGCTTTGGTGCTAATGATGGTACCATCACCGTGGATATTACAGACGCTGCCACCAGCGAACCTTTTAACTTTGAATTATTTGATCTTGGAGGAGGAAGCATAGTGACACTCTCTGTAACGGAAACGGAGAATAAGCCTAATCGGTCAGTTGTATATTCAAATGTTCCCCCTGGAACATACGCAGTTTTATTTTTTAAGGCTGGTTGTTATTTCGGTGCCCCTTTGGTCATCATTGAACCTCCTTTTGGGTTCGTGGTTATTGAGCCGGCTCAGTTAAGTATTGCATCCACAGTTGATCCTGATTGCGGTAGTGGAAATGGACAGATCGATATTGTTATTTCTGGCGGAACGCTTCCGTATAGTTCCATCATCTGGTCAGGACCTACAGCTATTCCAAATGGTACTACTTCAACAGCAGCAAATCTTTCCGCTGGAGTGTATACTGTTACTGTTACGGATGCTAATGGTTGTACTTTCCCTCAGAACATTAATGTTCCAATAACAACAATCGCAGATGCCGGACCACCGACAGTGCTGGTTTGCGGACCGAATACATTTAATCTATCTGCCAATGCAGCAGGACCAGGAGAAATTGGTACCTGGTCAGGTGTTGGTGTTTCATTTTCAGATCCCAATGACCCTAATGCCACTGTTACCGGATTGACAGTCGGTGCAAATGTTCTCACCTGGACTATTCAGGATATCGCCATGGTGTGCTTGGGCAATAGTGACAACATTACCGTTACCTACTCGGACATTCAAATGGCCGGAACTCCTGATGTCTTATTGGATTGTTTCGGAGACACCGATGGAACCGGAACTTTCACCGTGACAGGCGGGGTAGCCAATTTTACATACTCCGTGATTTCGAATACTGCTGGCGCCACCATTGTTCTTCCTCCCGTTGGACCCACCACTTCAGTACCTTTTACCAATGCAGGTGTTGGTGTGGTAACGCTTCAGGTTCAGGATGCAGCAGGGTGTACAAGTCAAACAACTATTACCATTACGCAACCCACAGTATTAACAGCACCAACAACTTCCACTCCGGTAAGTTGCTTTGGAGGCAATGACGGTTCAATCACGGTGACACCGGCAGGTGGCACTGCCCCGTATGATTTTTCAATAGACGGAGGTGGCACATACCCGATCTTAAATGCAGCGAACCACACGTTCACAACGTTGACTGCAGGCCCTTATAATCTTACTGTTCGTGATGCGAACAATTGTGTTACAGCCATCATCCCGGTAACGATCACTCAACCGGCTGTAACGCTCAGCGCCTCCACTACCCAGGTCAACGTAAGTTGCTTTGGAGGCAATGACGGTTCAATCACGGTGACACCGGCAGGCGGCACCGCCCCCTATGATTTTTCAATAGACGGAGGAGGTACATACCCGATCTTAAATGCAGCGAACCATACGTTCACTACGTTGACAGCAGGCACGTATAATCTTACCGTTCGCGATGCGAACAATTGTGTTACGTCCATCATCCCGGTAACGATTACTCAACCGGCTGTAGCATTAAGCGCATCGACTACCCAGGTTAACGTAAGTTGCTTTGGAGGCAATGACGGTTCAATCACGGTGACACCGGCAGGCGGCACCGCGCCCTATGATTTTTCAATAGACGGAGGGGGTACATACCCGATCTTAAATGCCGCGAACCACACGTTCACTACGTTGACTGCAGGCACGTATAATCTTACTGTTCGTGATGCGAACAATTGTGTTACGGCTATCATCCCGGTAACGATCACTCAACCAGCAGTAGCATTGAGTGCCACGACTACCCAGGTCAACGTAAGTTGCTTTGGCGGCAATGACGGTTCGATCACGGTTACACCGGCAGGTGGCACTGCCCCGTATGATTTTTCAATAGACGGAGGTGGCACATACCCGATCTTAAATGCAGCGAACCACACGTTCACAACGTTGACTGCAGGCCCTTATAATCTTACTGTTCGTG